>Ga0180429_10005366_pt1 | contig 10167 bp, 10 predicted proteins | sample SS_ome_FD_132428 | JGI IMG/M metagenome (GOLD analysis project Ga0180429, IMG submission 132428) | Hypersaline lake sediment archaeal communities from the Salton Sea, California, USA - SS_1_S_1 metaG | ecosystem: Environmental > Aquatic > Non-marine Saline and Alkaline > Hypersaline > Sediment ...
CCGGTGCGGTCACCTGGAAGATGGACCAGATCATCGCCGGCACCATCATCAACATCCTCGCCACCGGCCTGTCGTCCTTCTTCTACTCCCAGGGCTACGTCCTACCGGCCATCACCCCCAAGTTGCGCATCCCCGTCCTGGCCGACATCCCCTTGGTGGGTCCGGTGTTCTTCGACAACGGCCTATTCACCTACGCGGCCCTGCTCACCGCGGTGCTGTTGTGGGTGCTGCTCTTCAAGACCATCTGGGGGCTGCGCACCCGCGCGGTCGGTGAGAAGCCGGGCTCGGCGGACACCTCCGGTGTGAACGTCCAGCGCACCCGCTTCTTGAACGTCACCCTCGCCGGTGGCCTCGCCGGCCTCGCCGGTGCCTACCTGTCCATCGAAGCCGCGAGCACCTTCGAGCGCGGCCTCACGGCCGGTCGTGGCTTCACCGCGTTGGCCATCATGATCTTCGGAGCGTGGAACCCGATCGGTGCGCTGGGAGCGGCGCTGTTCTTTGGCCTCGCCAATGGTGTGGCCAGTCAACTGCAGGCTGATGAGGTCATCGCCATCCCGCAACAGTTCATCAACATGCTGCCCTACATCCTGACCATCGTGCTGCTGGCGATCGTGTCCGGTCGGGTCAAGCCCCCAGCAGCCGTCGGCAAACCCTACGAGAAGGAATAGGGGACAGCTATGCCTTCTCCCAGGCCCGCCTTCCGTGCATCGGGCACCCCGGTACTCGAAGCGCGCGACATCACCAAGCGCTTCCCGGGGGTCGTGGCGAATAAGGACGTCTCGCTGAAGATCCACAAAGGTCAGATCGTCGGCTTACTCGGCGAGAACGGCGCCGGGAAATCGACGCTCGTCAAGATGATCTACGGCCTCTACGAACCCGATGAAGGGGAAATCCTCATCAACGGCGAGCCCGTGAAGCTCAAAGGCCCCCGGGATGCCATCAATCGGGGTATCGGCATGGTGCACCAGCACTTCCAACTCGTCCCCGTCTTCACGGTCGCCGAGAACGTCATCTTGGGCGACGAACCGCGCAACTCGATGTTCGTCAACATGAAGAAGGCCACGGCGGAGGTTGCCCGACTGTCCGAGGAGTACGGCCTCAAAGTCGATGTCAATGCCAAGGTCGAGGACCTTCCCGTCGGCGCGCAGCAACGGGTGGAGATCCTCAAGGCGCTCTACCGCAAGGCCGAGATCTTGATCATGGACGAGCCGACCGCGGTGCTCACCCCCCAGGAGACCGACGAACTGCTGAAGGTTATGCGCGGCTTCGCCGACAACGGCGTGGCGGTCATCTTCATCACCCACAAACTCCGCGAAGTCCTCGAAGTTGCCGACACCATCGAGGTGTTGCGCGGGGGGCAGGTCGTGGGCACCACCACTCCGGAGCAGACCGACCAGGCCGGCCTCGCGCAGATGATGGTCGGGCGCAGCGTGCTACTGCGCGTGGACAAGAAGCCGGCCACCCCGGGCAAGGTCGTCCTCGAAGTCGAGGAGCTCGAGGTGGAAGGCGGCCTGGGTCTACCGGCCGTCAAGGACGTCACCTTCACCGTCCGCGCCGGTGAGATCGTCGGCATCGCGGGTGTGGAAGGCAACGGTCAACGCGAACTCGTCGAAGCACTCACCGGTCTACGCAAGGCGCGCGCCAAGGCCGTGACCATCGACGGCAACGATGCCCTCGGCGCCACCCCGCACACCATCCACGACATGGGTGTCGGTCACGTGCCCGAGGATCGGGAGAAGGACGGTGTGGTCGGCCAGTACTCGATCGCCGACAACATGGTTCTCAATCGTTTCGACGAACCCGAGTTCTCCAGCAGGGGCATCCGCAATCGAAGCTCCATCAACCAGTTGGCTGACACCCTGGTCGAGGAGTACGACGTCCGCACCCCTTCCATCCAGACCACCGCCCAGTCCCTGTCCGGCGGCAACAAGCAGAAGGTCGTCATCGCCCGCGAGCTCGCCGCGAACCCGAGCCTGCTGATCGCCTCGCAGCCCACCCGCGGTGTGGACGTCGGCTCGATCGAGTTCATCCACTCCCAGATCGTCAAGGCGCGCGATGACGGCGCCGGCGTGCTGCTGGTCTCCGCGGAGCTCGACGAGGTCATGGGCCTGTCCGATCGCATCCTGGTGATGTACGACGGCCGGATCGTCGCGGAGATCGACGGTGAGAACGCCGACCGCAACCGGATCGGTCGGCTCATGGCCGGTGGCGAGGACACCCAAGCATCCTGATGAGCGAAGCTTTCGCCCCCGTCGATGTCATCATCGCCAAGCGCGATGGTCGTGAACTCAGCGATGCCCAGATCGACTGGGTGGTCGATGCCTATACCCGCGGCGTGGTCGCTGACGAGCAGATGAGTGCGCTTGCGATGGCCATCTTGCTTAACGGTATGAACGAACGCGAGATCGTCCGGTGGACCGAAGCGATGATCGCCTCGGGTACCCGCATGGACTTCTCGGACTTCGATGCCCCCAGCTTGGACAAGCACTCCACCGGCGGTGTGGGTGACAAGGTGACGCTGCCGCTCGTGCCGATCGTCGCGGCCTGCGGAGCCGTCGTCCCGCAACTGAGCGGCCGGGGCCTCGGTTACTTCGGCGGCACCCTGGACAAGATGGAATCCATCCCGGGCTGGCGCGCGCTGCTGAGCAACGATGAGATGAAGGACGTCATGCGTGCCTCGGGCGGGGTTATCTGCGCCGCGGGTGATGGCCTCGCCCCCGCGGATAAGAAGCTCTACTCGCTGCGCGATGTAACCGGAACCGTCGAAGCGATCCCGCTCATCGCCTCGAGCATTATGAGCAAGAAGATCGCCGAAGGGGCCGGCGGACTGGTGCTCGATGTCAAGACCGGCAACGGGGCCTTCATGTCCGACCTGCCGCGCGCGCAGAGACTCGCCCGCACCATGGTCAAGATCGGCAACGACGCCGGCGTGCGCACCCGCGCCCTGATCACCGCGATGGATGTGCCACTCGGCCTAGCGGTGGGCAACGCGATCGAGGTCACCGAATCGCTCGAGGTGCTCGCCGGCGGCGGCCCGCCCGATCTCGTCGAACTCGTCCTATCGCTGGCCCGCGAGATGCTGGACATCGCCGGTATCGACGCCGATCCGCAAGAGGCCATCACCAGCGGTAAGGCGATGGATCGCTGGAATGCGATGGTCTCCGCTCAGGGCGGGGATCCGCATGCGCCACTACCGAGGGCCCGGCACGAGCACGTGATCACCGCACCGACGACCGGCACTCTCACCAAACTCGAGGCGTACGGCGTGGGCGTCGCGGCTTGGCGCCTGGGCGCTGGTCGCGCCCGCAAGGAAGACGCGATCGCGCATGGCGCCGGCATCTGGCTGCACGCCAAGCCCGGCGATCACCTCGCGGCCGGTCAACCGCTCATGACGTTGCTCACCGACGATGACAGCAGATTCCCCGCAGCTATCGCCGAACTCGACGGTGCCTTCGAAGTAGACGGCGAACCGATGGACCGCCTGCCCCTGATCATCGAACGACTCGACGAATCGACGAAGGGTTGACCGTGCCGGAAATCGTCTCTGCCCCTACGCAGATCCCCGTTCCCGGCGGCAAGACCATCGAGGAGTACGTGGGCCGCGCCTCCAGCGAGGACACCGCAGTCTCGATCGCGCACATGGTGGCCCCCGCGGGCTGGGATGAGCCTTACCAGCAGCCACGCTTCGATGAGTTCACAGTGGTGCTCGAGGGCGAGTTGCTCGTGGATCACGACGACACCACCAGCAGCGTCGCCGCCGGTCAGGCGATCATCACCCGCGCCGGCGAGCGCATCCGCTACCGCACGACCAGCGGTGCGCGCTACGTGGCGGTGTGCCTGCCGGCGTTCAGCATCGAGCAGGTAAACCGGGACGACAACTGAACCGTCTACGGCACGATCACTGCGCGACCGTCGATCTTGCCAGCGGCTAGGTCCTCGTAGACACGCGGTGCGTCATCGAGACCGAATGTCGAAACCGTCGGGGTGATCAACCCACGGGCAGCGAGCAACAGCACCTCGGCAAGTTCCGGGCGTGAACCCCAGTAGGTCGTCTGCACACTCACCTCGTAGGGGATGGAGAAGAAGGACAGCGGGTAGCTGCCGCCCCCGATACCGACGATGGTCAGATCACCGAGTACGCGTACCACCGCAGCTGACAACGCCAACGTGGCATCCACACCCACGAAGTCCAATACGACATCGGCCCCGAGCCCGCCGGTCATCGTCTTGATCTCCTCGGCGGCGCTATCCCCGGGAACCACCGCCGCATCGGCACCCATCTCCAGCGCCATCGCACGCGCTTCTTCGCGGGTGTCCACCGCGATGATGCGCGCGGAAGTGGTTGCCTTGAGGATCTGCACCGCCATGTGGCCCAACCCACCGACGCCGATCACCACGGCCCAGGCATCCGGCGGCAGTTTCGCCCAGGAACGCTTGACCGCGTGGTACGGCGTGAGGGCGGCGTCGGTGAGTGGTGCTGCATGCGCCGGATCAAGGCCGACGGGCAGCGGCACGAGTTGCCGCACGGCGGGGACGAGCATGTACTCGGCCATCCCGCCGTCGGCTCCCAGCCCACCGCCACCACCGGGGACCGGGGCAAGTTCGGGGTGCTCGCAGTAGGTCTCCACTCCGGCCAGGCACTTCGCGCACCGACCGCAGCCCCACGGGCCGTAGACCGCCACCGCGGTACCCACCGAGATGCCCGAGGCCTCGGTGTCGGGTCCGAGTTCCTCGACCCAGCCGGCGTTCTCGTGGCCAAGCGTGAATGGCGGCCCCCACGGCAGTACGCCGCCTTCGAACTCGTGCATCAGGTGCAGGTCCGAGTGGCAGGCACCGGCACCCCCGATGCGCACGAGTGCTTCCCTGGGACCGGGGACGGGTCGGTCCACCTCGACGATCTGCGGATCGCTCTTCCAGTCCAGCAAGCGCAGGGCCTTCATCGACTGCATCGCTATCACTCGATTCGTCGTGGTCGGTTGCTTCCAAGGTACGTCGTACGACCTAGTCCTGGATAGCCGAGTGAGTGATCAATCGCAGCAATTCACGCCGACGTCAGCTCCGTGTGACGTCGGTCATTGATCTCTCGAACCGCCACGGCCACCGCGAGCGCCACGAAAGTGCCGATGATGGTCATGACCACCCGCTGGGCATCGAGATCGAGCTCGTCTTGTCCGCTGGATTTCAGCAAGATGATCGCCGGGGTCAACAAGGTCACGAACTGCCAGTACGGACGCACCTGCATGACACTCAAGGCGAAGGCCAAGAAGACAGCACCGACCGTGAGTTCCCAGCCGGCGCGTTGCGTAGTCAGTGCATCGAGGGTGAGCACGAGCCCGGCGGCCACCGCGGCGCCCAACAACGTCCCGCCCACGCGGTGTCGGGCTGTGCGCCACATGTCCGTGGCCCGCGGCTTCATCACTAGCAGGATGGTCAAGATCACCCACGCCCCCGTGCTGCCTGGAAAGAAATAGGCGGCGATGAACGTGGCGCCGCCGGTCGAGACGGCGAGCGCGATCGCATACCCGGTGGCCACCTGATCGGACACCGGCTCGGTGGCGGCCCGCTGGAAGTCCCGCGTGAGGAGCGTTCCCAGCAGGGCGGCCCAACAACCACCCAGCAACAAGGCGATGCCGACGATCCCGGCGTAGGAGGGCTCTCCGATCGGTTGACCGGCCCGATCGATCAGATCCGGCGGGGCGATGACGACGAAGGAGGTCACGATCGGTACGAACAGCACCGGGCTTTGGTTGCCGTAGCGCGCGGAGTAGCCGGCGTACCCGGCCAGCGAGGCGATGAGGATCGCCCCGAGCCATGCGTTACCACTGAACGACGCAGCGAGCGTGCCCGATGCTGCGGCCGCCAGCGCGATCTGCCAGGCGCGCTGCGGCCCGACCACCACCACGGCGATCGTGGCTGGCAGCGACCCGAGGATGAACACCCCGGCCGTGCTCGGCAGCCAAATACTTTGGGCGAGGACGGCAGGAAGTGCGAGGAGCGCGACGATCACCGCCACGCGCGGCAGCCGCCGCAGCACCTCCACGATCGGTGCTTAGCCCATTACCTGTTGCAGACCGGAAGCGATGCGCAGCAACTTGGCGTAGGAGATGCCCTGGGATTCGATGATGACCGTGGTGGTGCCCGGAGCGGTCATGGTGGACGGCGGCTCGACGGTCATCTCCAGCACACCCCCGAATCGCTTCACGTCGGACTTGCTGCAGGTGAAGTCCTCCGGCGGCGGCGGTGGGTTATCGGAGTTCTTGGGCAGGTAGCAGTTGGCGGAGATCTGCGCGCTCAAGGTGATGGGCGTATCGGGATCCCCGTTGTCGATCGTGACGTCCGCGGTTCCCACCGGCGCGATCGAGCGATCGAAGGCGGGCTCGGCCGCCCACTCGTAGTCGGCGAACTTCTGGGTGATCGTGAAGCCGCGCTGGTCATCCCCGTAGTTGGCGGTGACGGTCATCGCCGGCTGCGGTTCACCCTCGCCGGGGAAGGTGTCGGTGGTCACCTCGATGGGTTGACCCACCCGACTCTCGCCGGCTCGATAGGTCGGCTTCCACAGTGAGCCGTCTTCTCCGGCCAAGGTGGCCGCGCCCGCCCAGGTTCGGGCGGTCTGGGTGTCGGCTTGCGCCGCGGTGGCGCCTGTCACCAGGGTCGCGGCGGCGAGGAGGGAAGCGGCGGAAAGGGATGCACCGGCGGCGCGGAACTTGGTCATATTCATAACCTACTGGCCCACATCTGGATCGGTCAGCAGTCCGAAGGAACGGGCGCGCGCCACGGCCTCTAGGCGGTCCGAAACTCCCATGCTGCGCATAACCCGTTGCAATTCCTGCTTGATGGTCGACGCCGAGAATCCCAGGGACAAGGCGATGGCACTGTTCGATTTCCCTTCTTCCACTAATCGCAGGATCTGCTCTTGTCGGTGGGACAGGTGCAGGAGTCCAACCCGTGGCTGCTGTAGTCGGTCGGTTCGCGCTGAGGGGGAGTCGGGGTGGGTCATCCACAGCCCTAGAGCCGCGGAGATGCCCTCGAGGATCGAGAAGTCCAATGATGTCCACTCCCGCTTCGATCGGGTGATCCCACCGAAGGCACCTATCGCCGTCCCTCGGAAGAGGATGGGGACGCTGATCACCTGCCCGATGCCGAATCGCTCCATGAACCCCTGCCAGAGGGGTTCGTCGACTTTAAGGACCTCGAAGTTCGTGGTGACCTCTTCGATCTCGTCGATGACCACTTCTCCCTCGCGCACGCATCGGCTGAAGGGGGTGGGAACACTCAGCGGCACCCGCCAGTAACCGTCGACCTCGCCTTGGGTGTACCCGCAGGTGCCGTGCAACTCGAGGGCCTCACCCACCACCCGGGTGAGTGAGACCGATCCGGCATCGAAGGCGGCCAACGGGCCGAGGAGCAGGGCCCGAGCCACATCGTCGGGTGTAGGCATGACGGCGAGGTAACGCAGGAACTGGGGCAGCCCAGTGCCGTTTTCGTGGCTACTCGGCCACGCTTGAGACCCTTGCGGCATCGCTCCCCCTGGCTGTGTCCCGGGCATGCCCGAGCGTAGAACCCACTTAGCGGGCAATGCGTCCGATTTACGCGAGAGGCTGCACACATGCCTGCCACGGGGGAGTAGGCATGCTGGTGGGGGTAGGCGCTGGAGGCTCACCCCCACCAGCGAATTACGGTACGGATGTGACGCTGCCTGCCGCGCTCGTGCGCCGCGCCCCCAAGGTGCTCTTGCACGATCACCTCGACGGCGGGCTTCGGCCACAAACCGTCATCGAACTCGCCGCGCAGGCCGGCTACCGCAACCTTCCGGCCACCGATGCCACCGAACTTGCCCGCTGGTTCGCGGAGTCGGCGTACTCCGGATCCCTCGAGCGCTATCTGGAGACCTTCCAGCACACCGTCGGCGTTACCCAAAGCGCCGATGCCCTGGCTCGGGTGGCGCGTGAGTGCGCCGAGGATCTCGCCGAAGACGGTGTGGTCTACGCCGAGGTGCGCTTCGCGCCCGAACTGCACGTGGAAGGCGGCCTCACCCTGGCCGAGGTGATCGATGCGGTGCTCGCCGGCTTCCAGCAGGGCACGGCCAACGCAGCGAGCAACGGTCATTGGATCCGTATCGGTGTGCTGTTGACCGCTATGCGCACCGCCACGCACTCCAAGCAGATCGCCGAACTGGCCGTGGAGTACCGCGACAAGGGTGTGGTCGGGTTCGACATCGCCGGTGCCGAGGCCGGCTTTCCGCCCACCCGTCACCTCGACGCCTTCGAATACCTACGACGCGAGAACGCCCACTTCACCATCCACGCGGGGGAGGCCTTCGGCCTGCCGTCGATCTGGGAGGCGATCCAGTGGTGCGGCGCCGATCGTCTGGGCCACGGCGTTCGCATCATCGACGACATCGACATGACCGACCCCAATAGTCCGCAACTGGGCAAGCTCGCCGCCTACGTTCGGGACCGACGCATCCCCCTGGAGTTGTGTCCCTCGAGCAACGTGCAAACCGGCGCAGCGCCCTCCATCGCCGAGCACCCGATCGGGCTGCTGCGCAGCCTGAACTTCCGCGTCACCCTCAATACCGACAACCGCCTGATGTCCGGCACTTCCATGACCCGGGAGATGGAACTGTGCTGCGAGGCCTTCGGTTGGACCCTCGATGACCTGCAATGGCTGACAGTGAACGCCATGAAGAGCGCGTTCTTGCCGTTCGATGAGAGGCTGGACATCATTAACAACCGGATCAAGCCGGCCTATGCCGAACTCAAGGCCGAACTCAAGCCAGAACAAGCAGCGATCAGTTAGGAAACGGGAGGGACGAAATGGCGGTCATGGAAGCGCTAGCCGAGGGTCACGAGCGGGTCGAGGACCTGCGCGAGGAACTCGACAAGGTGCGCGACGCACTCGATAACACCGATGCCGTCCTCGGCGTAGCCGAAGACGGGCTCGAGCTCGCCGAGGAAGCTCTCGAGGAGGCTCGGTCGGCCATGCCGGTCATCATCACCGTCACCGTGGTGGTCACGGCTGTGGTCGTCGGTGCCTACTTCTGGCGCAAGCGCAGCAAGGCCAAAGACGAGCAGTAATTGGTGAGACGACGCTGGCGCGATGACCACGAGGTCTTCGTCAAACAGCGCCCTGATTCAACCGCCGAGGCCTACGCCTACGAGGCACGAAGCCTCGCCTGGCTCCGCGAGGCGCACGTCGGGAACGAAGGGTGCCCGGTGCCCTGGGTGCGCGAGGTCGGCGCCGATCGGCTAACCCTCGACTTCATCACGACCACGACTCCCACAACGCAGGCCGCACGCACCTTCGGCCAGCAACTCGCCCGCACGCACCAAGCAGGCGCCGAGGCGTTCGGGCAGTTGCCACCGGAAGCGACAGCGTCCTTCATCGCCGATCTGCCCCTGCCGGAAGGGACCTGGGAGACCTTCGGGTCCTTCTATGCCCAAGCCCGGCTCCGACCGCTCGCTGAAATAGCCAAGGGAAGGCAAGCGCTCACCACCACCGAGCACGCGATCATCATCGAACTCGCGGAACAGTTGGAAACCGAGGACCCGCAACTGCTCGGCCCGCCCGAACCGATCGCGCGGCTGCATGGGGACCTGTGGAGCGGCAATGTGCTGTGGCGAAGAAGAGATGCCGTCCTAATCGATCCGTCCGCGCACGGCGGTCACCGCGAATCCGACCTGGCGATGCTCGCGCTGTTCGGACTGCCGTTGCTCGATGAGGTGCTGGAGGCGTACGACGCGGAATGGCCGCTGGCACCCGGATGGTTGCATCGTGTTCCCCTGCACCAGGTCTACCCATTGTTGGTGCACACCATCCTCTTCGGCGGTAGCTACGGTTCCGCCGCTGCGAGGGCCGCTAAGACTGCGCTGGTTACCGTCTCCCCGTGAGTATCCGCACGACTACCCCTGAGCAGACTCCCACGGGGATCCGCCACCGCGGCGCCTACCTGGAGATGCTGATCGGCTCGATCATCGGGCTGATCGCCTCCTTCGTGCTGGCGGTCGATGCGCTCGAACTCGCCGCTAACCCCAACGCCGTCTTCAGTTGCGACATCAGCGTCAAGATCTCCTGTGGAACCGTCGGTTCCACCTGGCAGGCGAACTTGCTCGGGTTCCCTAACGCCTACCTCGGCCTTGTCAGCGAGCCGGTGGTCATCACCGTTGC
>Ga0180429_10005367_pt1 | contig 10167 bp, 7 predicted proteins | sample SS_ome_FD_132428 | JGI IMG/M metagenome (GOLD analysis project Ga0180429, IMG submission 132428) | Hypersaline lake sediment archaeal communities from the Salton Sea, California, USA - SS_1_S_1 metaG | ecosystem: Environmental > Aquatic > Non-marine Saline and Alkaline > Hypersaline > Sediment ...
GGGATGGAAGGCCTCGCGCCCAAGATCCGGCTGGTTGAGTACGGCCAACGAGTCATACCCCAACATCTCCATCAAAGTGGCGTTCGCCATCGTGATCCGCCCGTCGGGCATGGTGCGGTAAATTCCGATGGGCGCGTTTTCGAAGATGCTTCGGAAGCGTTCCTCGCTCTCCCGAAGGGCCTCCTCTATCTCCCGTCGGCGGGTCACGTTCTCCACCCCCCCCTCGTAGCAGATGAGCTCCCCGTCCTCACCCCGCACGGTGCGGCACGTATCCTCGAGCCAGATCAGGTCGCCATTCCAGCGTCGGAGGCGAATCTCGAAATTGTGGATAGAGCCACCGTGACCCAGGATGTTGAGTTCGATCTCCCGCTCACCGGGATCGACGTACAGGTCCGCCATGCTCGTTTCGAGCAGGGCTCGCTGGCTCGGAAAGCCCAATAGGCGCACAAGGGCTCGGTTGGCATCGAGTATCGTGCCATCTGGAGTGGTCCGATAGAGCCCCATAGGCATACGGTCGAAGAGACTCCGATACTGCTCTTTCTGTTCGTTGAGCTGTGCCTGCCGGTCTGCCTCCAGTTCGTCGCGCTGACGTGTCACGAGCAGAACCAGGATTGACACGGCAGAGGCGTAGAGCAGAGGTCCGAGGATGATGTCGGCCAGCGCGATGTGATCGAAGAAGGACTGGATCAAGATCATCGTGCCAGCGTTGAGCAGGATCAGAGCCAGCAGGGCTTGCAGGGATACCAGCATGCTGGCGAATAGGATGGGCACGACCGTGTAGACGAGAAGGTTAACGTCCCCCACGTCGTAATACGGCGCTCGCCCTGTCCAGACCAGGATAGTCCCCCCGTACACGCTGGCCTGAGGTGCGACCACGGCCAGGAGGGCAGCCGGTGTATAGTGACCTGCTCGGTTCAGCGCGTAGGAAACCAGCATGAGAACAAGCGTGGTGCCGCCCGTCAGCAGGTCGCCGCCGCCGGAGTAGAGCTGCGCCTGAGGGACCACCTGCATGACGAGCAGGGCCGTGATCATAAACGCCGACATCAGAATCAGAGCTGTGGAGAGAAGGCGCGATAGCCGCCGCCGGTCCGGCTCTATCACCGAGGCAGGCGGCTTCGTGAGGCGACGCCAGAATCTCTTCAGAGGACGGATGTCGGACTGCGATTGCGGGTTCTTGGGCATAGATCCTCAGGGGGCCTGATCAAGTAGCTGCGCATTTGGGCCCCAAGGTACGGAGGCCCGCTCACAACGCTCTCTCCCCCTCAGTATACCGGGCCTCGCCCCTGCGTCAAGATCCCCGAGGACCGATAACTGTGGCGGTTGAGGGCAGATAGCGCCGGGCCTTGGCCGATTTCCTGCGCCTCAGTCGCTTCTCCCCTTCTCTACCGTCGGTGCTGCAGCACGTCTTACGTCACGCTAATGCTACTCCTATTCCTTTCTTATGCCCCCGATGTATAGTCAATCATAACGCAAAAAATGTGAGAGCTTATGCTGTGAGAGCTTATGCTGGATGAGTGCGGATCGGGCCAGAGCGCGCAAGGGCGAGGGACCGATCCGGGGCATTAGAGCGACGCTGATCGATCTCGCAAATCTATGCGTCTGATCACCAAAGAACTGAGGGCACGTGAACGCGCCCGCACGCGGCAAGTGGTTTGCAGCCACGATGAGCCATTATTGAGATTCAGTAGGAGGGAAACGTGAGTAAGATTATCGGAATTGACCTGGGTACGACAAACTCGGTGGCCTCGGTCATGGAGGGAGGCGAACCGACGGTCATCCCGACGGCCGAGGGTGGGCGTCTGTGCCCCTCGATCGTGGCATTCAACGAGGGCGGCGAGCGGTTGGTCGGGCAGGTCGCCAAGCGGCAGGCCGTCGTGAATCCGAACAACACAGTCTTCTCGATCAAACGTCTGATGGGCCGTCGGTACGATGAACCCGAGGTCGAGAAGGCACAGAAGGTCTTGCCGTACGAGATCGTACAGGGTCCGTCGAACGACGCGCGGGTATACATCCCTGTGAAGGACAAGGAATACACGCCGCAGGAGATCTCCGCCATGATCCTTCGCAAGCTGAAGAAGGATGCGGAGTCCTATCTCGGCGAAGATGTCACGCAGGCGGTCATCACCGTGCCCGCGTACTTCAATGACAGCCAGCGTCAGGCGACCAAGGACGCGGGCAAGATTGCTGGCTTGGAAGTGCTGCGCATCATCAATGAGCCGACGGCAGCGAGCCTGGCCTACGGGCTCAACAAGGAGGAAGATGAGACGATCCTCGTCTTCGACCTGGGTGGCGGTACTTTCGATGTCTCCATCCTGGATGTTGGCGGAGGCGTCGTCGAGGTTCGCTCGACGAGTGGGGATACCTTCCTGGGCGGCGACGACTGGGATCAGAGGATCACGGACTACGTGGCCGACGAGTTTAAGAAAGAGCAGGGCATTGACCTGCGCGAGGACCGTCAGGCCCTCCAGCGCTTGAAGGAGGCCGCGGAGAAAGCGAAGATCGAGCTGTCGACGGTCCTGGAGACGGAGATCAACCTACCCTTCGTCACGGCGGATGCCACGGGGCCCAAGCATTTGCAGATGAAGCTGACGCGAGCGAAGCTGGAGCAACTGACGGAGGACCTGGTCCAGCGCTGCCGTGAACCTTTCGAGAAGGCTCTGGCCGATGCCAACCTCTCTCAGGGGGAGCTGGATGAAGTGGTGCTGGTTGGTGGAGCCACCCGCATGCCGATGATCCAGCAGCTGGTGCGGGATCTGACCAGCGGCAAGGAGCCGCACAAGGGTGTTAACCCTGACGAGGTCGTTTCTATCGGGGCGGCGATCCAGGCCGGTGTGCTTGGCGGTGACGTCAAGGACGTCCTGCTTCTGGACGTAACACCGCTTACGCTGGGTGTGGAGACGCTGGGCGGCGTCTTGACCCCCATCATCGAGCGGAACACGACCATTCCCGTGCGAAAGAGCGAGACTTTCTCGACGGCCGAAGACGGGCAGACCGCTGTTACCATCCACGTATTGCAGGGCGAGCGCTCCATGGCCGCCGACAACATGAGCCTGGGGCGGTTCAACCTCGAGGGGATCCCGCCGGCGCCGCGTGGGGTGCCACAGATTGAGGTGACGTTCGACATCGACGCAGATGGCATCCTCAACGTTTCGGCCGAGGACAAGGCCACGGGCAAGGAACAGACCGTCACCATCGAGGCAACGACGAACCTCAGCGAAGACGATGTGGACGATATGGTCAAAGAAGCCAAGCGGCACGAGTCTGAGGATCGTCAGCGGAAGGAGCTTATCCAGGCCCGCAACCAGGCGGACCAGCTGGTCTATCAGATGGAGAAGTCGCTGCGCGACCTGGGAGACCAGGTATCCGCCTCGGACCGCAACCGGATTGAGGGCATCATAGAGGACCTGAAGCAGGCGAAGGACACCGACGACAAGAACCGCATTGAGAGCCTCATCGAGCAGCTGCAGCAGGCTAGCCAGGCGATCGGTCAGGCGATGTACGCCCAGCAGCAGGCTGCCGGTGGTGCCCAGGCCGGGCCGCAGGCGGGAGCACAGGGTGGGCCTCGGCCGGGTGGAAACGGTGCGGGCGAGGATGAGGAGGAGGTCGTGGAAGGCGAGTTCCACGAGGTATAGTGACGACTAGGTAGACGGCGACGCTGGCTCCCGCGGGGTCACCCCGGAGCCAGCGTTTCCTGCCACCAGTCCTTCGAAATAGGGTATCTATGAACAATCAAGTACGTGTACCAATCCGAGTCAGGCGGGCCGACGCTGGGGCGAGTCACCGGGACAATGAGACAGGGCGAGCTGTCAGCGAGTCGGAGCCGGCCGTTGTTGAAGGAGATCCGGTCGCCGTCAGGAAGAAATCCGTGATGTCACAAAAGCCGAGCACGCGGCGGGAATTGCCCTCGGAGTCTGATTCGGAACCCGAGAATGATGAGGAGTTGATCTCGTTGCGGGAGGACCTGGAGATGTGGCGTGATCGCGCGCTTCGCCTTCAGGCGGACATTGAGAACTTCCGGAAGCGACAGCGCCGCCTGGCGGAGGAGCGCATCGAGGCCAATCGAGGACGTCTCCTGCGCAACTTCCTGACGGTGGCAGACAATTTGGAGCGGGCGCTCCAGGCGGAGAATGGAGAGGGAGGCCCACTGCGCGAGGGCGTTGAGGTCACAAGGCGTTCGCTCGAGCAGCTCTTGAGACAGGAGGGGGTCGAGCGGATTCAGGCCGACGGCGAGATTTTCGATCCCAACTGGCATGAGGCCGTGGGAACGGTCCCTCAGGAGCGGGTGGACGGAGAAAGGGGCACTGTCGTCGACGTCACGCAGCCCGGCTATCGTCTGAGTGACCGATTACTGAGACCTGCCCGGGTCATCGTGGCCCGCTAGCTGACGAGAATAGTGGATCTCGGGGACACGGCCTGGATTGGTACCAATCCAGGCCGTGTGCTGGATAGGGGGCGGGAGATCCAGGGGGAACGATGACGTCCCGGTCGCCGGGCGTCATCGTCGGATGGGTTCAGAGATGACTTGCAGCTTGTTCGCTCGGCGCTCTTCCACAGGTTTCGGAGCATAGTGCAGGATAACTATGGAATACAAAGACTACTACGACAGACTAGGCGTGAGCAAGGACGCGGATCAGGCTGAGATTCGGCGTGCCTTTAGGCGACTCGCGCGGGAACATCACCCGGATGTGAACCCCAACGATCCTGACGCCGAGGAGCGCTTCAAGGAGATCAACGAGGCCTACGAGGTGCTCTCTGACCCGGAGAAACGCCAGAAGTACGACCGGCTAGGCGCCGACTGGCGGCAGTACGAGCGAGCGGGTGGTGGACCGGGTGGGTTCGACTGGGGACAGTGGACCACCGGTGCGACCGGCGGCCCCCAGCGAGTCCACGTTCGCCAAGGCACACCCGAGGACCTGGAAGACCTGTTTGGCGGTGGCGGACCCTTCTCCGATTTCTTCACTCAGATCTTCGGCGGTACGGGGGGGGCAGCTCCTGGGGGAGCCGCCCCGGGTCGGGCAACCGGGACGGGGCGCCGTCCCGGTGGATTCGACTACCAGGTTCGCCAGCGGCGCGGTCGTGACTATGAGCAGGAAGTCGACGTCAGCCTGCAGGAGGCTTATGCGGGAACCACACGCGTCATAAGCAAGAACGGTCGCCGCTTGGAGGTGAAGATACCGCCTGGCGCGCGCACCGGGACTCGAGTGCGCGTGACAGGAGAGGGAGGCGCCGGGGCGGCGGGGGGAGAGGCAGGCGATCTCTACCTGCGGGTGAATGTGCGCGGCGGACGCCAGTTCGAGAGGGACGGAGACGACCTCCGTATAAACGTCCCGGTCGATCTCTATACGGCTGTTCTGGGCGGCGAGGCCAGGGTCCCGACCATAGAAGGGTCAGTGATGCTCACCATCCCACCGGGGACGGAGAACGGTAAAGTCTTCCGACTTCGCGGCATGGGCATGCCGCGACTCCGCAACCCTGAGGAGCATGGGGACCTGTATGCGGAAGTCGACGTGGAGCTTCCGAAGGATCTCTCAGAGCGCGAACGTGAGCTGTTCGATGAGCTGCGTAAGTTGTCTGGGGGGTCACGTTGATGGTGCGGCGGGAGGAGCGGACATCGATCACAATCAAGAAGGCCGCCCAGCACGCAGGGGTAGAGGTGCACGTGGCGCGCCACTGCGTTGAGGTCGGCTTGATGGACGAGGAGTTGACGGAGCGGGATCTCGCCGAGCTGCGCCGGGTTCGGCGCCTGATGGCGCTGGGGATCAATCTCCCTGGCATCGAGGTGATCATCCGCATGCGGCGACGGATCCAGGCGCTGCAGGCGGAGCTGATGCGGCTTGAGCGTCAGAGTCAGTCACGGGGCCGATGATCGTCCCCCGCACACCGCGTTTTTTAAGTGATCGAACCATGAAGCGAGAAAAGGTCCTAGTTCTATTCCTTATTGCCACCCTATTGGGCGCGGCACTGGGTTGTGGTTTCGCCAGCCAGATGTTGCTTCCCACCCCAACCCCCACACCCACAGCCACGCCGACGGCCACACCGCCCGCGCCGGACCCGACACCGTCGGGAGCCGTGAATGCCCTCGAGGCGCAGGTGGAGGCGGTCTACCACCAGGCAGGATCGGCGGTGGTGAACATCACCAGCGTGACGTACGCGTATGACTTCTTCTTCAATCCTGTCCCTCAAGAGGGCACCGGATCCGGCTTTGTCTACGATGATCAGGGCCACATTATCACCAACTATCACGTCATCGAAGATGCCGAAGAGTTGTCGGTGGCATTGGCCGATGGGGAGACCTACCCGGCTGACGTCGTTGGGGAAGACCCCACCAACGACCTCGCTGTCATCCGCATCGAGGCCGAGGACCTGCCAAGTCCGGTGCCGCTGGGAGATTCTGACACGCTTCGCGTCGGCCAGTTCGCTGTCGCCATCGGGAATCCCTTTGGTCTGGAACGTACGCTGACAGTGGGGGTTATCAGCTCCCTGGGGCGCGTCATCCGAGGTCCGGAGAACAACTTCATCGGCGAGGTCATTCAGACAGATGCCGCTATCAATCCTGGGAACTCGGGCGGGCCCCTCCTGGATCTTGCCGGGCAAGTGATCGGCGTGAACTCACAGATCGTAAGCCCAAGCCAGGCCAACGCCGGGGTCGGATTCGCCGTCCCTGCCAATACCGTTCGGCGCGTCGTGCCGGAGCTCATCGACCGTGGCAGCTACCCGCATCCTTGGCTGGGCATCGAGCCCATCTCGCTGACTGCGGAGCGAGCGCGGGCCTTTCGACAAGCGGGGATGGACATACCGGTAGAGCGAGGTGTGCTCATCCTGGAGGTCCTACCTGGTGGACCAGCTGACGCCGCCGGGATAGAGGGCGGCGACCAACTGGTACGGATCGGTCGCTATCGGGTCCCCCTGGGTGGGGACATCATCATCGCAGTCGACGGGCAGACGGTCGACGACTATCAGGATCTTACGGTCTACCTGGAGACGGAGACGAGAGTCGGAGACTCGGTCCAGATCAGGGTGATCCGTGATGGGGTGGAGAAGACGTTCGACGTAACTCTGGAGGAGCGGCCCACCTAGAACCAGGGACTGAGTCGCTCGTTTGGATCATCCGACGGCCTCTTGAAGCCAGCATCCGGTGGGGTGCTGGCTTTTTTCATGGATGGCCAGTATCCTTGATCGCTGTCGCCAGGTCTGAGACGGCATCAGCGAGCTCCCGGACCAGAGGATGGGAACCGAGTTTCCGCCGGCTAATGGAGGTGATCCGGCGGTAGTACGCTAGCTGTTCGATGGGGCCCTGGTTGAAGTGCCGCCAGATATCTGCCCCGTCCTGACGCAGGTCCTCAAGGAAGCTTTCGACGTTGTGCAATGCGTCCGCAGCCTTGACGGCTGCGGCTTCCTTGCTGGTCCTCTCCAGCATCTCCAAGGCCTCCCGCTTCCGCATGGGCCAGGGACGCCTTCTACCGTCCGCGTCCCGCTTCCGTTCTGTCAGCGCATCCACGATCTCTGACACCTCGGGGCCGAATCGTCGATCGATCTCCTCCGGGTCGAAACCCTGGTCCTCCACGAGGTCGTGGAGCAGTCCGGCGATCGCCACCTCCGTCGAGAATCCGTGACGGAGCAGAATGACCGAGACGTGAATCGGATGAATGCTGTAGGGGAGGCCACTCCCCTTCCGCCGCTGTTCCCGGTGCGCTACGAGGGCGAGGCGCAGTGCTTCCTCATAGGCGCTGGAATAGCCAGCTTCGCTCGCTGTTGTGGGCTGCATAGTCTCCTTCATCCCTGTGAACTCCGGCCCGAGCCTGCACTCCTCGTGATTAGGTCGGGGAGTGCGGGCCATCTGACGCAGGCCCGCCGCTACGTTACGTCAGGTTTCCTTCCGAAGCCTGACGCTGAGCCCTGAATGACGATCGCTCACCTTGTCATTCTTGACCGCGATCCAGATCGCTTTGCGCGTGCCCACCAGGACCACGAGTCGCTTCGCCCGCGTGACAGCGGTATAGAGAAGATTCCGCTGCAGGAGAAGGTAGTGCTGGGTTAGGATCGGTAGCACGACCGCCGTGTACTCGCTGCCCTGACTCTTGTGGACGGAGATGGCGAAGGCGTGAGCCAACTCGTCGCACTCCACCCAGTCGTAGACCGCGATGTGATCCTGACCGGAGCCCTCGTCGAAACGAACCGTCAGGATCTGCTCCACGGGGTCGAGTCGACTCACGCGACCAATATCTCCGTTGTAGACGTCCTTGTCATAGTTGTTTCGGGTCTGCATCACCTTGTCTCCGACCCGAAAGATCCGGCCTCCAAGGCGCTTCTCCGGGCGACCGGGTGCCGGCGGGTTAAGAGCGACTTGGAGGATCTGGTTCAGATTCGACACACCGCAATCGCCACGGTACATAGGCGCCATCACCTGAATGTCGTCCAGGGGATCATAGCCGAACTTGCTGGGAACTCGGCGCTGGACGATATCCACCAGCAAGGCCGCCGCGTCCGGGGGATCCTCTTTGGAGAAGTAGAAGAAGTCATCGAACTCGTTCAGGACGGGGAATCGCCCCCGGTTGATGCGGTGCGCATTGACCACGATCCCGCTGTCGGCAGCCTGGCGGAAGATCTCCGTCAGCTTGACGATGGTGACGCTCTGTGAGGCGATGATGTCGCGCAAGACGTCCCCTGCGCCCACCGACGGTAGCTGGTCCACGTCGCCGACGAACAGGACGTGTGCCGATGGCGGGATTGCCTTGAGCAGGCGATTCGCCAGGAGGAGATCCAGCATGGACGCCTCGTCCACGATGAGGCAATCGACTTCCAGCGGTGCATCTTCATTCCGCTGAAAGCCGTGCTGTGGGGAGTACTCCAGAAGGCGGTGAATCGTCTTGGCTGGTCGGTCGGTGGCCTCTGAAAGGCGCTTGGCGGCGCGGCCAGTGGGCGCGCAAAGGGCATACCGTCGGCGAAATGCCTCGAGAGCCCCGATGACCGTGCGGACCGTGACCGTCTTGCCCGTTCCGGGTCCCCCCGTCAGGACCGTGACCTTGTTGGTCAGGGCGGCGCGCACGGCGCGGTGCTGCTCGTCCGAGAGCTCGATCGCCGCGTCACGGGTAACCTGGGAGAGCAAGCCGTCCCAATCCACACTCCGAAAGGGCGCCAGGCGCGTGTCACTCGCGTCCAACAGGTCCTGGAGCCGGTTAGTGACCCCTACCTCCCCATAGTAGAAGGGGGCCAGGTAGACCGCTTCCTCCTCACGGATCGATGACTGGGACGCGACTTCGCTGGTGCCAACAGCGGTCGGGTATCTCAAGGTCTCGCGCTCGACGACCTTTTCATGGTCGAGCACACTGATTGCCTCTTCGATTAGATGGGGGTCGACTTCTAGCAGCGGAGATGCCTCGGAGACGAGCTTATCCACCGGGGCGTAGACGTGACCCTGGTCTGCCATCTGACTGAGTGCGTACGCGACCCCAGCCTGGATCCGCGAGGGCGCGTCGTGCGGTAGACCGAGATCCTGCGCCACCTTGTCCGCCGTCTTGAACCCCACGCCCCAGATATCCCGGGCGAGCCGGTAAGGGTCCTCCTGCACGATCTGGAGCGCGTCGTCACCGTACGCCTTGTAGATCTTAACCGCCAGATTGGTGCTCACTCCATGGGTCTGGAGGAACATCATCACCTCGCGGATCTGCTTCTGTTCCTCCCACGCCTTGGCGAGGGCGGCCGCCCGCTTTGGGCCGACGCCCAGAGCTTCTCGCAATCGCTCAGGTTCCTCGTCAAGCACCTGCAGCGTATCCGTCCCGAAGCGCTGGACAATGCGCTTGGCGGTCACCGGGCCTACCCCTTTGATCATGCCCGAGCCCAGGTACGCCTTCAAGCCCTCGGCGGAGGCCGGCAAGACTTGCTCGCACCATTCGGCCTGGAACTGGCGACCATACTGTGGGTGAGTCGTCCACTCGCCCTCCAGGCGGAGGCTCTCGCCGGGCTGCACCTCCGGAAGATTGCCCACTACGGTGACGAGGTCGGATCTGCCAACTACGGTGAGACGGATGACGGAGTAGCCGTTCTCGTCGTTGTAGTAGGTGATCCGCTCGACTGAGCCCTCAAGTTGGTCGGTCATTGCAGAGAATGGTAGCAGAAAAGACGGGCAAGAGCAAGACAAACGGCCCTAAGGGGGAGGCTTCGCGAGGA
>Ga0180429_10005368_pt1 | contig 10166 bp, 8 predicted proteins | sample SS_ome_FD_132428 | JGI IMG/M metagenome (GOLD analysis project Ga0180429, IMG submission 132428) | Hypersaline lake sediment archaeal communities from the Salton Sea, California, USA - SS_1_S_1 metaG | ecosystem: Environmental > Aquatic > Non-marine Saline and Alkaline > Hypersaline > Sediment ...
CAGGGTCAGGAAGCCTCCAAGAAAACCGCCCAGTATTGTCATCCAGATACCGAACACCTTGGTCACGGTCGCGATCTGGTCCTTGCTGAAACCCATATCCTGATAAAACACGTTCGAGATCACGCCCAACACAATATCGGACACCCGGTAAAACCCCACGAGCAACAGAATCAGGAGTGCCGCTTTGCCATAGCGCCGGAAAAAATCGGCCACCGGGTCGACATAGGTATCCTGCAACATATGCCTGTCGGCCACACGAAACCGGACCAGCACCCAGCCGACAGCCAGCGCCATCAGGATCGCCGTTAACAAACGCAGGCTTTCGGTCAGAAAGGCCGCCAACCCAGTGAACGCACCCGCCTCCGCAAACCAGGCCTTGGCATGGGCGACATAGTCCGCAAGGAATAGATAAGACAACACAATTGCCGCGACAAAACCGGCGAACAACACCAGGAAACGAAAGTAATCTTTCGATGTGTGCAGATAACTCGATTCCTGCGTGCGCTCCGGCTCTTGGATTGACAAGGTCGTCGCGACACCGACCAGCATGGCAGCCGCCATCGCCACGTAAGTCATCTGCCAGGCACCGTAAACATAGGTATCACGCGTCGTGCCCAGCCACTCGGCCAGGTACAAGGCGCCGGCACCGGCGACAATCATGCCGATACGATAACCGGCTACGTAAGAGGCCGACATCAACGCCTGTAGGTCTTTCCTGACGGCCTCGATACGATAGGCATCGATCACGATATCCTGCGTGGCAGCAGAAAAGCCCAGGAGCACGGCAGCCAATGCCATGACCTGAAGGCCCTCCACGGTGGACGGATCACTCATCGCCATCCAGACCATGGCCAACATCACCATGAGCTGTGCCACCAGCAGCCAACTACGCCGCTTACCCAACCATCCGTGCAACCAGGGCACCGGCAGCTTATCGACCAGCGGCGCCCAGACAAACTTGAACGAGTACCCCAGGGCCGCCCAGCTGAAATAAGTGACTGCACTGCGATCAACCCCGGCTTCGCGCAGCCACAGCGACAAGGTCGAGAAAATCAGCAGCAGGGGCAGGCCGGCTGAAAAGCCGAGAAACAGCATCGCCAGCACGCGCGGATTTTTATATGCCGCCAGGGACTCCAGCCAACCCGGCATATCAGGCGCTCAACTCGTAGTCGTAATCCATGATCAAAGGTGCATGGTCGGAAAAGCGCTTGTCCTTGTAGATGCGCGCTGCGCGCACCGTCTCGGCGATCTCCGGGGTGACCACCTGGTAGTCGATACGCCACCCGACGTTCTTTGCCCAGGCCTGCCCACGGTTCGACCACCAGGTGTACTGCTCGTCACGCTGGTCGACCTTGCGGAAGGCATCGACGAAACCGGCGGGACCGAACAGCTGGTCCAACCAGGCGCGCTCTTCCGGCAGAAAACCCGAGTTCTTCTGGTTACCTCGCCAGTTCTTGATATCGAGGTTGGTGTGGGCGATATTCCAGTCACCGCAGATGATGAGCTCGCGACCGGCGTTTTTCTGCTCGACCAGGTACGGTAGCAGGCGCTCGAGCACCGCGAACTTCACCTGCTGACGATGCTCGCCGGAAGAACCGGAGGGCAGGTATAGCGACACCACCGACAGCTTACCGTAGCGCGCCTCGATCCAGCGTCCCTCGTTATCAAAGTCTTCCCAACCGATGCCCTCGATCACCTCGTCCGGCTCACGCCGACAATAGATGCCTACCCCGCTATAGCCCTTCTTTTGTGCCGGATGGTAGTAACAATTAAAACTCGGAGGCCAATAAAGCTTGTCGAGAATCTGATCCGTTTGGGCTTTGAGTTCCTGCAGACACACCACGTCAGCCCGTTGCCGACGCAGCCACTGATAGAAACCTTTTCTGCCGGCAGACCGAATGCCGTTGAGATTGATCGTGATCACGCGCATGCGGCGCATTATACTGGTGCGATATTTCGAATGAGGTTTGTTATGCAGGATTATCAGCGCGAGTTTCTGGATTTTGCCCTGGATGTCGGTGTTCTGAAATTTGGTGAGTTCACCCTGAAATCAGGACGGGTCAGCCCGTATTTCTTCAACGCCGGCCTGTTCAACAGCGGTTCCGCACTGGCACGCCTCGGCAAGTACTACGCGCAGACCATCGTTGACTCAGGGATTGAATTCGACGTTCTGTACGGCCCGGCGTACAAGGGCATCCCGCTGGCTGCAGTGACCGCTGCTGCCCTGTACGATCAGCACCAGGTTGATATTCCCTACGCTTTCAACCGCAAGGAAGCCAAGGCGCATGGCGAGGGCGGCAACATTGTCGGCCATGCACTGGAAGGCCGGATCCTGATTATCGACGACGTGATCACCGCTGGTACCGCCATCCGCGAGTCCATGGATATCATCGAAACAGCCGGCGCCAGCCCGGCAGGCGTTGTCATCGCGCTGGACCGCCAGGAACGCGGCAAAGGCGACAAGTCTGCCATCCAGGAGGTGGAGCAGGACTACAAGATCCCGGTAGCGGCCATTGCCAAACTGGAAGACCTGGTCAGCTTTCTCGCTCAACGTAGCGACACCGAGCACCTGGATAACATTCGCGCCTACCGCGACGAGTACGGCATCTGATCTCTGCTTTGTGTTGGTGGTTATCCCAGTATCAGCTTGATACCCACCAACGCAGTCACCACCTCGAACACCCGCTTGACCCAACGGTTGCCCTTCCTGATCGCCAGGTGAGCGCCGAGGTAGCCACCAAGCAGCGAACCGGCCAGCAGCGCCGGCAGCCAGTCCCAGCGGATTTCACCGAGCATCCCGAGCGTGACTGCACCTGTCCCGTTCCAGAACATACCGACCAGTACCAGCGTGTAAGCGACTGCTGTCTTGTAGTCAGCACCGAACCAGCGCACCAACCATAAGGTGACAAACAGGCCGGTTCCCGAGGTCAGGGAGCCGTTCAGTGCGCCGATCAGGAACAGCACCGCACCGCCTACCCACAAACGCCAGCCCTGCTGGTTGCGCAGCTGCGCCTGCTGCCCGAGATCCTTCTTCAGAAAAGAATAGACGCCCAGCCCGAGCGTCAGGACCCCGAGTGCTATTTCGGCCATGCGCCCAGGCACCTGCAGAATGACCGACGCCCCCAAAACCACGCCTGGCAGCCCTGTTGCCAGGATAAAGACCACGAAACGGCGCTCCAGGCTGCCTTCGCGCATATGGCGCAAGGTTGCGCCAACCCCGAGCGCAACGGAGGCCACCTTGTGGGTTGCCAGGGCGATACCGAACGGCAACCCAAGGAAAATCAGAATCGGCAATTGCAGCAGACCGGCACCACCTCCAGCAAAGGCGGAAAAGGTATTCGCCACCAGCGAAGCAAGAAACAGCAAGACCTGGTCAAACAACAAAATTCACACCTCGGGGGGCCTGTCCCGCAGCGCCAAGACAGCCGCACGGGTATGCCAAAAGGGTAAGCTCGCCGCCGGACGATTAGGCGCTTTCCGGCACGACTTAAGGGAAGCAACTCTTGGTCGATTATAATGTCCAACCCCTTAACAAACGTTGTACCGCGAAAAACATGCCGACATTACGAGCCTCCCTGCTGATTTTTTTGCTTCTCGCCCCTGCGCTTGCTGCGCAAGCTGCTTACAAGAAATGGGTTGATGAAAACGGGGTGGTCCATTATGGAACCACGATTCCACCGGAATATGCGCAAAAAGGTCACACCCAGATCAACGATCGCGGCATCGAAGTCGGTACGGTTGAGCGTGCCAAGACACCGGAAGAGGTGGCACGTGAGCGTGAGCTCGAACGCCTCAGGGCAGAACAACTCAAGCTGGAACAGGAGCAGCGGGCGCGCGACCGCGTTCTGCTGCAGCTTTTCAGCACGGAAGACGACCTCATCATGGTGCGGGACGGCAAACTGCAACAGGTGGATGCGCAGATCAAGCTCAAGCAGAAACAGCTGGATCGGCTGAAGGACCGGCTGAGCACGCTGCAGGCCAGGGCTGCTGCCGCGGAACGCGGTGGTCGCAAACTCAACAAGAAGCAGCAGGAGAATCTGGAGGCCACCAAGGCACAGATTGAGTCAGGGTATGGATATATCATCGACAAGGAAGCGAGCAAGCTGCGCATTGCCAAGCACTATGACCGCGACCTGGAGCGTTTCCGCCAACTGCAGCGTACCCAGGCTGGCCTGATTGAACTGGAGAAGCCGGAAGGTCCGACAGTGATCAGGGTACCCGGCGCTTTTCTGTGCAAAGATGCAGATCACTGCGCGCGTCTTTGGCCACATGCCAAGCAATATGCCGCAAACAACGTCAACACCAAAGTTGAACTGGATAGTGAACGCATCTTCATGACCCAGCGCGCGCGTAATCCTGACGAAATCAACGTCACGCTCTCTCGCCTGAGCAAGCGCGGGGTGGAGCGCATTTTTCTTGACCTGCAATGCCAGGATACGGTGAACGGACGCAAGCTGTGTGAGCAGGAGAGCGTGAAGTCCATACAGCGCGACTTCATTACGCACTTGAACGGACTGTAACGATCAGTGACTGAACAGGCCGGTTTTCAACAACTCCCAGTCACTATCCCATTGCGAGAGGCTCGGCCGCGTGAAACGGGAGCGTTGAAACTGGTGCAGGCGACCTTCAATGAAGGCGGTCAGCAGGCTGGCCCCAACTTCGGGTTCAACCCGCAACACGGCATCATCGCGCAGGCTGGATTCGCGCAGCACCTGGCGTAGTTGCACATCCACACGTTCGAAAAACTGCTGTACACGTTCGAGCAGGCGCTCACGCTCACCCACCAGTGCATCCCCGAGAAGAACCCGCGTTATGCCCGGGTTTCGGTCGGCAAACCCCAGCAACAGGTAGACGACCTTGGCGCACCGCGCCTGCGTATCCTTCTCTTCTTCCAGGATATGGTTGATACGCGCAAACACTGTCTCTTCGGCAAATTCGATCAAGCCCTCGAACATGCGCGCCTTGCTTGCAAAATGCCGGTAGAGCGCCGCTTCGGATACGCCCACAGCACGCGCCAGGGATGCCGTGGTGATGCGATCACCCGGGTTGGTTTCCAGCTCGTGCGCCAGGGTTTCAAGGATGAGTTGTTTGCGTGAGGGTTTCGGCATCGGAGCCAGTCAGCAGATCAATGTACCGATACCCTGGTCGGTAAACAGCTCGACCAGGACCGCATGTTCAACCCTTCCGTCGATAATATGCGCGGTTTTTACCCCGGCCTTCACTGCATCCAGCGCACAGGAGATCTTCGGCAGCATGCCCCCGTGGATCGTGCCGTCGGCAATCAACGCGTCAACATCGCTGGTTTTCAGTCCGGTCAGGAGGTTGCCGTCAGAATCGAGCAATCCCGTGGTATTGGTCAGCAGGATCAGTTTTTCAGCACCCAGTACCTCGGCCATCTTGCCAGCCACCAGGTCTGCGTTGATGTTGTAGGAGTGACCATCCTCACCCACGCCGATTGGTGCAACCACCGGAATGAAATCTCCGTGCACCAACATGTCGACAACCGAAGCATCAATACTCTGCACCTCGCCGACGTGGCCGATGTCGATGATTTCGGGTGGATTGGTCTGGGTATCCTGGGAAGTCAACTCGAGCTTGCTGGCACGGATGAGGTCACCATCCTTGCCGGTCAGGCCCACCGCATGCCCACCGTGCTGATTGATCAAATTGACGATATCCTTGTTGACCAGGCCACCGAGCACCATCTCAACCACGTCCATGGTTTCGGAGTCGGTCACTCGCATCCCCTGGATAAACTCGGTTTCCTTGCCAAGTCGCTTCAGAAGATTACCAATCTGCGGGCCACCACCATGCACTACAACCGGGTTGATACCGACCGTTTTCATCAACACGACGTCGCGAGCAAACCCAGCCTTGAGCTTCTCATCCACCATGGCGTTGCCACCATACTTGATGACCACTGTGCGTCCGGTAAACCGCTGGATATAAGGCAGCGCCTCGGTCAGTACATGTGCGACATTCCCAGCCGCCTGAGCATTCAGTCCCATGGTTCTTCTCTACTTCAGAAAGGTAGCTGCGCCGTTGGCAGCACCTGATTGATCAGATCGCGGAATTTCTGCTGGATTTCCTGCAGCACGGCGTCACTGTCCGCCTCGAAACGGAAGGTCAGCGACGGCGTCGTGTTGGATGCGCGTACCAAGCCCCAACCGTGGGTGAACTCAACCCGCAAGCCATCCAACGTCACCAGGCGTGCATCGGCAAAATCGGCACTGGCATTGATCCGCTGCATCAAGGGCTGAACCTCATCCTCGGGCACCGGCATGTGGTATTCCGGGGTTGCAGGACTACTCGGCAACTCGCCAACCACCTGATCGAGCGGGCGCGGATCGCTGGACAATGCCTCCAAAAGGCGAGCGGCGGCGTAGATGGCATCGTCCGATCCGTACCAGCGCTCTTTGATGAAAAAGTGCCCGGCAAATTCTCCACCCAACAAGGCACCGGTTTCACGCATCTTTTCCTTCATGCGTGTATGCCCGGAGCGCGCCATGATCGGCCGCCCCCCGTTGGCCAGCACGTGAGCGGCCAGGTTACGTGAAGACTTGACATCAAACACGACATCCGTACCCGGGTGGCGTTGCAGGATATCGCTCGACAACACCATCAACAGGTGTTCCGGCCAAACGTAGTTGCCCGCGTTATCAATCATACCCAAGCGATCACCGTCTCCATCAAAGGCAATCCCGAGATCGGCTTCCTGCGCCTGCACTTCCAGTTGCAAAGCAGTGAGATTGTCGCGTTCATTCGGGTCCGGGTGATGATTCGGGAAACTTCCATCCGGTTCGCAGAACAAGGGCACCACATCGCAACCAATAGCCTGCAGCAGATCGCAGGCCAACTCTCCGGCTGCCCCGTTTCCGCCATCCACAACCACTTTCAACGGCCTGCCCACCTGGGTCTGTTCACTGACGACCTGAAGATACTCGGCACCGAGGTCACGCTGCTGCAGGCTACCCTTCTGCACCTGAGCAAAGTCACCGCGACTGGCACTCTGGTAAAGCGCATGAAGCTGATCACCCTGCAGCGCTACCGCATTGATATACAGTTTGAACCCATTGTAATCCGGGGGATTATGGCTGCCGGTTACCATCACGGCTGCGCAGTTGGGATGCGTGTGCATGTAGTAGTACGGCAAGGCAACCGGGGCCTGGCCAAGCTGCACCACCTGCATGCCCTGCGCAACCAGGCCATCGCAAAACGACTGGTACAACTCCGGGCTGGAGAGCCGCGCATCATGGGCCACGCAAACCTCAGGCGCATTCTGCTTCAAGGCCTCCTCCGCGAATGCCCGGCCCAGGACCAGCGCCACGTCAGCGTTTAGCGACTTGCCAACCACGCCGCGCACGTCATAGGCACGAAATATGGAGGCATCGATCTCGACATGGCTAGGCAGGTCCTGCGGTGCGGATTCCTCTTCCTGCTCCACGAGAATCCCATCTGTGGCAAGCCCCGGGGATTGGAACGGTTCGGCATCATGCCCAGGCGCAGATGCTGCACTGGCGCCTTTGGCTGATTTACGCTGCGTTTGACTGTTGCGGGCGTATTCGCTGAGCAACAGAATCGCATCACGGCTAACTGCAACGCGCGCTGCCGGGTTGGCACCAGCTTTCCCATTCCTGATTCCCTCGCCGAGGTTCACAAGCGTCGCCATATCCAGGCGTAAGTCACGACTGAAAAGGCGCACTTGCAGAAACAGCGCCAGCAGCAGCGCTATCAAGCCACCCAGCGTAATTCCCATGAGCAGAGAAAAATCGCCACCGGTATCACCCGGCTTGGAACGGTAAACCAACTGCCAGATACTGCCGTTCACATCGCGTGAACCTTCTGAGGTCCTAAAGGGCTCCGAACTGCCACTGGAGGCGATCACGTACCCACTCATATCTCCCTGTAGCAACTGAAATTCGCCGGCAAACTCAGGCGCAGCGGCAGTCACTCTCGTCAGCAGACTCACCGGCCAGGCGGCAAACACCGCACCTATCACGGCATCCGAACGCCTCACTGGCAAGACCATCGCCAGGTAAGGCGTGCCTGCCGTGATCTGGTGGATTTCAGCTGCAGACGGCTCGCCCGTGAGGGCACGCCTGACCATGTCCACACCTGCGTACCCGAGGGGCGCATCTCCACTCGGGTCGGGCTTGAGATCCTTCAACACATCGATCGGAAAAAGCCGAAGCTGCAAGACATCAGGCAGGCGCTTGCCTGCTGCTTCTGCCACTGACTGTATCGTCTGTGCATCACCGGATTGGAGTGCCTGTTGCACGTCCTCACCCTTGCTGAGCAACTGCAGCTGCCCCAGGCGGGCATCCAGCACGCCATCGATGCGTTCTGCCAGGGTATCGGCGACCAGCTTCGCTTCGCGTTGATTAAGATCGTCCCTGGCACCTCCGAGCAGCTGCAGGGTCAGGAAAACCAGGACCACGACCAACAGCATCGAAACCACGATGCCAGGCAGAAAATAGAGCCAAAGGGCAGTACCCTGGGCAGCACTTGCTCCATTGCCTGCCGGGGTTGCTACTGCCGTTTTCTTACCGAAGCTCAAACCTTTCATCAGTGCCTGCCAGAGTGTCCAAAGCCACCGGCACCGCGGTCGCTTGCATCGAATTCATCCACTTTCTCAAAGACTGCCCGCACCACCGGCAGCAACACCAGCTGAGCTATGCGCTCCCCCACCTCAACACGGAAGGAGTCACTGCCGCGGTTCCAACAGGAGACAAACAACTGCCCCTGGTAATCTGAATCGATCAGGCCAACCAGGTTTCCCAGCACGATGCCGTGTTTATGCCCGAGGCCGGAGCGCGGCAGGATCACCGCCGCCAGCGAAGGATCGGCAATGTGGATGGCGATACCTGTCGGAATCAGTTCTGTCTGCCCGGGTGCAAGCTCAAGCGGCTGTTCAAGCATGGCACGCAAGTCCATGCCAGCAGACCCTTCGGTCGCATAGTCCGGCAACGGGAACTGATCCCCAAGGCGGTCATCCAGTATTTTCAGTTGTAGTCTGTGCATCGATCCTGTCTGCTATCAAAGAAACAAGTTGCTCTGCCAGGCTGGACTTGGGCTGTTGCGGCAGCACCGAACGCCCCCCCTCCCACATCACCAGCAGCGCATTGTCATCTGCTTCAAAACCCTTGCTCTCACCCACCAGGTTGGCGGCGATCATCTCTATTCCCTTGTCCCTGCGCTTGCTGTCCGCATACTGCTCAAGGTCGCGGGTCTCGGCTGCAAAACCGACGCAGAAGGGGGCTTCCGGCATTGCTGCCACGTCGCGCAGGATGTCAGGGTTCTTGAGCAGTTCAACAGTGAGCGTTTCGGCCGTCTTCTTGATTTTATGTTCGGCCACCTCTGCAGGACGATAATCCGCAACGGCGGCACAAGCAACGAACAAATCGGCATCGCCTACCACCTGCATTACAGCGTCGTGCATCTGCAGGGCCGTTTCAACGACCACCACGCGCCCCCCCCGGGGGGCTTCCAGCGATACCGGGCCGCTGACCAGGGTCAGGTCTGCACCTTCCCGCAGGAGTGCCTCCGCGATCGCGTATCCCATCTTGCCGGAACTGCGATTACCCAGGAAGCGGACGGCATCCAGGGGCTCCCGGGTCGGCCCAGCAGTGAGCACGACTTTTCGCCCAAAAAACCGACCCGACCCGAGTGATGTTTCCAGCGCAATCAACAGGTCCGCGGGTTCGAGCATTCGGCCCGGCCCCACATCACCGCAGGCCTGCTCACCCACCGCAGGACCAAAAACCTGCACTCCACGTTTCCGCAGCACCTGGACGTTAGCCTGGGTAGCCGGGTCCATCCACATTTTCTCGTTCATGGCTGGCGCGACAGCGAGTGGCGCCTCGCCGGCAAGGCACAATGTGTGCAACAAGGTATCGGCAAGGCCGGCATGCAACTTGGCCAGGAAGTCGGCCGTAGCGGGGGCTACCAGGATGGCGTCGGCCCAGCGTGCCAGTTCGATATGCCCCATGGCCGCTTCGTGCTCGGGATCAAAGATTTCATCGCGCACCGCCTCACCGGTTATTGCCTGCAGAGTCTGGGCGCCGATGAATTCGTGTGCTGAAGGGGTCATCACCACGCGCACCTCGGCCCCCGCCTTGACCAGCAGGCGAGCCAGTTCAGCAGCCTTGTAGGCTGCCACGCCAGCC
>Ga0180429_10005369_pt1 | contig 10164 bp, 8 predicted proteins | sample SS_ome_FD_132428 | JGI IMG/M metagenome (GOLD analysis project Ga0180429, IMG submission 132428) | Hypersaline lake sediment archaeal communities from the Salton Sea, California, USA - SS_1_S_1 metaG | ecosystem: Environmental > Aquatic > Non-marine Saline and Alkaline > Hypersaline > Sediment ...
GAACATGAACCGGTCGAGCTGCGCCTCGGGGAGCGGGTAGGTCCCCTCGAGTTCGATCGGGTTCTGCGTGGCGAGCACGAAGAACGGAAGCGCGAGCGGATACGTGTTTCCGCCGGTGGTTACCTGCTTCTCCTGCATCGCCTGGAGGAGCGCGGCCTGGGTCTTCGGCGGCGTGCGGTTGATCTCATCGGCCAGCACGACGTTGGCGAACACCGGGCCGCGGATGAACTTGAAGTTCCGCGCGTGCGTCCCGGGGTCCTCCTCGATGATGTCGGTACCCGTGATGTCGGACGGCATGAGATCGGGCGTGAACTGGATGCGCTTGAACGAGAGATCCAGCACGCCGGCAAGCGTGCTGACCATCAGCGTCTTCGCGAGTCCGGGTACGCCGATCAGCAGGCAGTGCCCGTTGGCCAGGATGGAGATCAGGAGCTCCTCGATCACCGCGTCCTGTCCGACGATGACCTTCCTGATCTCAGCGAGGATCCGGTCCCGCGCTCCGGCGAGCGCCTCAACGGCAGCGAGGTCGCCGCCCGCTCTGGTCTCGTCAGTCATGTGACTCCTCTCGGTAGCGTATGAACACACATAGCCGCCGCGCCGGCCTGTTCGTGGGCCCGCGCCGCGGTTCGTCATCGATCTCTGGCTGCGTCGCTGCCAAGCTCGTGAAGCACGATGAGTTCGACAACGCCGAAGTGTGGTCAGTTTAGCAGTGTGTGGAGGGCGGCGCAAGGACGGCGGAGCCGACTAGGTCATCGCCGTGAGGATGACATCGAGCGTCTGGAGGAACTGCGAGCGGTCCTTCTTCTCGAACGGCGCAGGTCCCCCGGTCTGAATGCCCATCTCCCGGAGTTCGGCCGAGAGCTCACGCCGGGCCATCGCCTCCACGATCGATTCAGGAGTGAACTCGCGGCCGCGATGCCCGAGAACGCGGGCTCCGGTCTTGAGACAGCGGTCCGCCAGCGGGATGTCGGCGGTGATGACCAGGTCGTCCGCGCTGACGTGTTCGACGATCCAGTCGTCGGCCGCATCGAAGTCACCCTTGACGACCACCAGTTCGACCGTGTCGCTCTCCGGCGTGCGCATCCACGCCTCGGCCACCACGGTGACCGGGACCTTGTAGCGCTTCGCGACGCGGTAGACCTCGTCCTTCACCGGACATGCATCGCCGTCAACATAGATGTGTGGCACGTCCTGCTCCTGTGCTCGGAAGAAGTGGTTGCGCGGCGAGCGTAGCACAGACGCAATGCGGCGGCCTCCTGGAATGAGAGACCGCCGCATCGTGTCAGACTATCGGTACATCGCCTTGATGGCGCCCCAGCTGGAGTGCTCGACGGGATTGCCATTCTGGCAGAGCGCGCAGTCCTCGCCCGTCGGCGTCGGGGTCATGAGAACCCCTGCGTTGTTGTGCAAGCAGTAGAAGAGAACCTCATCTTCGGCGTTCGTGATCCACCTCGGGTAGTCTGGATGGTCCACAACAGCTATCTGCCCCGGGACGCCGAGATAGAACAGACTACCGGAGCACACGAGGATCTTGTCATCCGTCAGCGGCTCGGTCGACGAGAGCGTGATCCCTGTCTCGTAGTCGCCGATCGACAATCCTCCGGGGAGGAGGCTCGTCCAGGCAACAGGCGCGCTAACGCCGGGATCAACAGCAACAGCGAGGGAGATCGTCACGAGACTCTCACCGAACATCCCGAAGCAATGCGCCGAAAGGTACACCTCGCCGGAGCTGTACGCCGCCGGATTGACAACGGGCATATGCTCGGTCTGATCGAAGGAGAGGGCGACGGTCGGCCAATCCGCAACCGGATTCGCCGCCGCGACCGAGGCGACGAGGGCGAGAGTCAACACAACGACTGCAGTGCGCATACGCACCTCCTTGTGAGGTCGCGTCCCCGTTCTCGGCAATGAGGGGCGGGGTCGCAACTGCTCGGACAGCATTCGCTATCGGTACAGCGCCTTGATGGTCCCCCAGCTGGCGTGGAGTTCTGGGTCAACGGTCGTCTCGACACACGGAGTGTAGACCGTCTCGATGAGCGGCGCTGCCTCGCCGGCGACCTCGACATCCCATGAACCGACGTGGTAGCTCCCGTCGAACCGAATCTTCCAGATGCTCACCGAGTAGAGACCGGGCGCGAGCCCGCCCATGGTGATCTCGGCATCGAAGCAGCAGAGGCAGTAGCACGGGTTGATCTCGTACCACTCCTCTTCGAGGATGAGGATGTCGAACTCGTCGACGCCCACCGAGATATCGAGGGAAGCGCAGCAGTTGAACTCGGTCTGCATGTGGCTGCACACGATGGTGCCGGGGAGCGTGTCGAAGAGAACCTGCTCATCGCACTGGGCCTGGACGGACCCCGCGGCAAGCAGTGCAATGGCAAGCGCGGTGGCGAACAGAACGATGCGCATGCCTACCTCCCTGGCGCGATCTCTAGCGATACAGCGCCTTGATGGATCCCCAGTTGATCTCGTCGACCGGGTTCATCGGCTCGCAGAACCAGCAGTAGTCCTCGACCATGACATGAGGCTGGCCGACGCCCGCGTCGTTCACGATGCAGTACTCGATCTCGTAGCCTGTGCCCGTGATGACCTGGCGAGGATACAGCGGATGGTCTTCGATCCTTATGTACGTTGGATTGCCAAGCCACAGGAAGTCGATCCGAGCCACCGGCACCTGCGAGGTCAGAACAGGCTCGGTGGCCGCGAGCGTGATACCTGTCTCCCAATCGCCGGTGATGATGACGTCGGACAGCAGGCTCTGATATCCGGTCACGAGAATCGTGCCCGGGTCGTAGCCGATGGCGAACGAGATCGCGGAAAGACTGGTCTCAAGGTCGCCCTGCCCACACGTAACCATAAGGTAGACCGATGTCGGCGTGACGGTGGACGGATAGTCCTCGGGCATGTAGGACCCGTCATCCGCGAACGTCAGAGAGACAGCGGGCCAGGCCGGGAGCGGGTTGGCTGCGGCCGCGGACACGAGCAGGACGAGCGACAGAACAGCGATAGCAGAGCGCATGACTACCTCCTTTGCCGGAGTGCGCCTGGACGGAAGGCCCCTTCGGGCCACGCCCTCATTATAGCACCCTCCCCGCACCAACCGAATGCCTCCCCGTGCATGGCGGGATGGTCGGTGTCGCTCTCGCTCCTCGGGTGTATACTGAAACCACCACCGGGTCGCATCTTGGAGACAGAATGGCTCGCAATTCACTTACGCTCGTTCTCGTCACTTTCGCCCTTGCCATGATCCTGCCGATCACCCCTGTCATGGCTCTGCCGGGCACCCCGGGTGCCGCGCCGACCGACGACCACGAGTCTCAGCAGACCTCACGAGCACCGCTGGCAATGCTCAACGGCGATGTGCCGTGGCCCACGCAGATGCGCGCGGTCGGTGACGATGGCGACACGCCCGGAGATCTGCCGGCGCACTCGCGCCGTAACGACCTTCTCCCCCGCGTGCCTCCCGACGAGTTCCTCGCATCGCTCATGGACTCGGTCAGACTCGAGAACGTCACCGGCACCATCCAGCGACTCCAGAACTTCTATACGCGCTACGTCGTCAGCGACTCGTGCTGGTCATCGGCCGCATGGCTCGCCCGGGAACTTGAGAGCTCCGGGTACACGAACGTCACGTACGACACATTCCGATGCTGGTCGTACCAGGACACCGTCGACGCGGCCAACCTCATCGCGGTCAAGACCGGAACGACGCGCCCCGACGAGTACGTCGTCATTGGCGGACACTACGATTCCATCTCGACCGAGAACTTCCACGATCCGGACGCGTACGCCCCCGGGGCCGACGACAACGCGACCGGTGTCGCCGGCGTGCTCGAGGCGGCACGCATCCTCGCGCCGATCGACCTCGAGCGGAGCGTTATCTTCGCGCTCTGGTCCGGCGAGGAGACAGGTCTCCGCGGGAGTCGCGCGTGGGTCGCCGACGCGGTCGCCGCGGAGATGGACATCGTGGTCTATCTCAACATGGACGTCATCGGCTACACGGATGAGGACCCGCCGGTCGCCATAGTCTACTCCGATTCGACCTCTCTCGCCGTTGGCGGGCTGATGAAGGACCTCATCATCAACCACACACCGTACGGTTGCGTCACGACCGTCCAGCCGATCGGCGCGAGTGACCAGAACAGCTTCTGGGAACAGGGGATCAATGTCCTCGACACATCGAGCGGCGCCGGGTGGTCTCCCTATCACCACACGCCGAACGACATCATCGACCACGTCGATCTCGAGCTCTGCCGCGCACTCGCCGCCGTCAACGTCGCGGCGACAGCGTCTCTTGCGGGCGTCCCCGGCGAGGATGAGAACCTCCCGCCCGAGACAATCCTCGCGAACAACTGCGCAGCACAGCACGACACGCTTGGACGCGCGCCGCGGATGGAGTGGTCCGGCGTCGATTTCGATGGTGAGGTCTCCGGGTACGAGTACTGCGTGACGCCCCCGACAGACGGATTGGCGCACGAGAACGGACTGTCGGAGCGAACCTGGCTTCCGCTCCCTGCCGACTCGACGGGCATCACGCTCACCCTCGAGGAAGATGGACCGCACACCTTCGAGGTCCGCGCCATTGACAACGACGGTCTAGCCGATGCGACACCGGCCGTGCGCGAGTTCCGGGTCGCGAGCTGGCTCGCCCCGAGGATCACCGTCACGCCTGTATTCGGGATGACGACCGCGGTGTTCGAGAACGAACGGCTCGTGTTCGAGGTCCGCGCGTCCGCGGAGCACTACTGCGCCGAGCTCAACGGCGTGTCCTGGGCGGTCGGCGACGGGTCCTGGTCGGAGTGGGTTGATCTCAACGCCGAGGACGGTGCGGGGACTCGAGGCGACCGGGAGACCCGAAGCGCTCTCGAGGTCGTCATCCGTCCGGCGCTCGACGATACGATCGTGGTCTTCCGCGCGCGTGACGATCACGGCGCGACCGCGGCGGACACGATCGCGTTCGATGTCATCGTCGCCCCGATGTCGTCTCCCCTCCTCCATGTCGATGACTGGTTCGGGCAGGAGATGTCCGAGATCGAGCACGACGTCGTCTACGATTCGCTGCTCGCGAACCTGCCGCACGACACGTGGGACCCGTATCAGCACATCCAGGGTTGGGAGCCGCAGCTTCCCGCGATGGAGGACCTGGGGCAGTACCGTACCGTCATCTGGACGCTCGGTGACGGTGCAACACTCCTTCGTCCGGCGCAGGCCGAGTCCGGCTACCACGCGATCGAGGGGTTCGTGCGCGCGGGCGGGAATCTCATCCTCGAAGGTCATTCGACTGTCGAGGCGTTCGCGGCGCTCGATGCGTTCACACAGGATGCGTCGTTCGACCCCGGTGATTTCGTCTACGACTACGCGGGCATCGACAGTGTGCACAATGCGGGCTCGCAGTCGGACCCGCAGGTCGCTGAGACGTACGGGTACGCGTTCCTCGGCGGCACATCGATCAACCCCTCGACGTATCCTCATGCGCCTGTCGATACGCTCGGGACGTGGGCCGACGGATACGCACAGCACGGCGGTCTGCCCTCGTGCGAGGTCTATCGAACAGCCGGCGCATGGCGCATCCACTGGTTCGATGCCTACCTCAATGACGCTCTCGACGAGAAGCCGTGCGCGTCGCTCAAGCGAACGGACTTCGGGTGCGGCTCCGTCGCGGTACTCGGCTACCCGCTGTGCTACATCCAGCGGGAGCCGGCTCGAGTGCTTCTCTCGGCGCTGGTCGATGACGTCGTGGAGTGGCAACAGCCAGCGGAGCTATTCTCCGTCACGTGGGACGAGCAGCGGGACTACGTGTTCTTCCTCTGGTACTTCGCGCCACCGGACCACCCGCAGGGCGCGCGGATCGAGAGGCGAGTGTCCGGTGGCGGCGCGTTCGTGCCGCTCGGAGAGTCGCTGGTCACGCAGGACGAGGATGGACGCTACCGGTTCATCGACACGGATGTCGTACCGGGAGCCACATACGACTACCGCCTGGTCGTAACCGAGGTCTGGGGCGGACAGACGACGCACGGCCCATGGGCAGTAGAGGTCCCGACCGACCTGTCGATCGACCGGCTCTCCCCGCCGAGCCCGAACCCAACCGCGGGTGAAACGACGATCTTGTACACTGTCGCCGACGAGCACCGTTGGCTCCGTATCGGGGTCTACTCGGTAGGCGGGAGACTGATCAAGCGGCTCTACAACGGGCCGGTCGGCCGCGGGCGGCACGAGACGACGTGGGACGGCCGTGACGGCGATGGCCGTGAGGCCGCGAGCGGTGTCTACTTCATCCGCGCCGATTTCGGGCCTCGTGCACTCGAGCGGAAGGTCGTCCTGGTCCGCTAGCAGCCCTGCTCCGCTGACGCCCCGCCAGCCGGCCTGATTGCCCTTCAGCACCCGCCGTGCTATATTGCTCGAACACCTTTGCTCACACGAAAGGACACGGCGTGGACTACCTCAAGGAGCTGGCCCGAAAGGGTATCGAGCGCAGCAAGGACTACCCCGACGAGTCGTTCCAGATCCGCGGCCTCTGGCGCACGGATCTCATGTTCAAACCGAACCCCGCGGAGCGGACGTTCGACTACACGTTCCTCCTCGTCCAGACATTTGGTGAGGGCGCGTGCTACTGCGCGACGATTCCGGCACTCGCCGAGGGCGAGCGGCTTCTCGGCAAGGACTGCCGTGAGGTCGAGCACGATTTCCGGTGCTTCGAAGTCGCCACGACCGACGCGATGTACTCCGCCTTCGAGAAGCACCCTGACGAGTCGCACACGATGACGGGTCCGTCCCGGAAGAAGGCCCTCTGGCGTAGCGGACTTGTTGTCACCGAGGTGATGCGTCATCTCGAGATGATGGGTGCCTCCCCCGGACGTGTCGTCAACGTCGGTGTCATCGGCAACATCATCAAGATGCTCAACGACCGCGGCGTCGACGTCATTGGAACCGACGAGGACCCCGCCATCGTCGGCACCAAGATCGACGGTGCACCGATCCACGCTGAGGACCGCACGGTGGAGCTCGTTGAGGAGTGTGATGTCGCCGTGATGACGGGGATGATCATCTCGACCCAGACCATGGGAGACATTCTCGCCGCGGCCAAGCGGGGCGGAACGAAGCTCATCATGTTCTGCGAGACCGGCGCCAATCTGTGCGACGAGTACGTCAAGTTCGGCATCGACAGCGCGATCGCCGAGCCGTTCCCGTTCTACATCTTCGGCGGGTCGACCCGCATCGACATCTATCGGAGGAAGTAGTACCCAAGCGCGTCCGAATCGCGAACGCCGCGGCGCGCCGCAACGACCGGAGGGACACCCTGCTCAGGAACTTCTCACATACCAACGGAGTCCTCGACATCGGCGGAATCTCCGCCACGAGGATCGCCGGCGAGTTCGGCACACCGACGTACGTCTACGATGGCGACATGATCCGCGACCGCTTCCGCGCGCTCCGCGCGGCCTTCCCGTCGTTCGAGATCTTCTATTCGATGAAGGCCAACCCGTCGATGGCGATCGTCGGTCTTCTTCAGGAGCTTGGGGCCGGAGCAGAGATCGCATCGGGCGGCGAGCTGTTCCTCGCCCGCGAGCTTGGATACGATCCGCTCGACATCGTGTTCGCGGGACCCGGCAAGACCGACCGCGAACTCGAGGACGCCATTATCAACGGCGTCTTCGCCGTCAACGTCGAGTCACTCCGCGAGCTCGAACGCATGTCGCGTATCTCGAAACTCCTCGGAGTGCCCGCGCGCGCCGCGCTCCGGATCAACACAACGGTCGGCCTCGGCAAGGTCGGCGGTGGATCGGCTGGTCCGCTCCACGAGCAGATGGCCGGCGGCCCGAGCAAGTTCGGGATCGACGAGGAGAAGCTCGAGGGGCTCGCCGACGCGTGGGACAAGCGCCGCATCGAGATCGTCGGGCTCCACGTCTACACGGCGAGCCAGATCCTTCATGAGGACGAGATCGTCGCGAACGCGGAACGCACCGCGGCGATGGCGCTCCGTGTCGAGGAGCTGATGGGCGTGCCCGTCCAGTCGATCGACTTCGGCGGCGGACACGGCGTGCCTCACTACGAAGAGGAGAAGCCTCTCGACCTCTCATCGCTCGGCCCCAGGGTCGAAGAGGTGTTCCGACCGTTCCGGGAACGCGAGGGGTTCCGGCTCATTCTTGAACTGGGACGCTTTCTTGTCTCCGAGTGCGGCGTCTACATGTCGCGCGTGCTCGAGCTCAAGGAGTCACGCGGCGAGCGCTACGTCATCACGGATGGCGGCGTGAACCAGTTCATCAGACCGGTTCTCATGAAGGTCAAACACCAGGCGGCCGTCATCAACCGGATGGACGCCGAAGGCGTGGCGACGGCGAAGGCCACGGGGCCGCTCTGCACACCGATCGACATCACGAGCGACGCGCTCAGTGTCCCCGGCGACATCGCGATCGACGATCTTGTCGGCGTGTTCAACGCCGGCGCGTACGGATACTCGATGAGCCCCGAGCTCTTCCTCTCGCACCCGACGCCCTCCGAGGTACTCATCATGGGCGGGAAGATGCACCTCATTCGGGATCGCGGGCGACACGAGGACCTGCTGCTCAACCAGAAGCGGTTCCCGGGGCTGGGATAGATCCCCGAGGCTGGGATAGATTGCCGGGCCCCAGGGCGGGATGCGAATCGCCAGAGAGGGTTGGAAGATGACCACACATACCAACGGAACCAACTCGTGCGCGTCGCGTACCGCGAGAACCGGGCGCCCGTCGCGTGTCGCCGGCGTCCTGGTGATTCTCGTCGCGATGGGCCTCGCCTCCTGCAGCGATGACATCGTGTGTCCCGATGACACGATCATCGTCGCCCCGGCGATCACGGCCTCGATCGTCGAGTCGCGGCTCGCGGCCGGTGATCATACGTCCGTCGGCGTGCTCTGTGTGGCGGACCCGCTCCCGAACGACTTCGCGGTCTTCATCAGCGGACGCCAGATAGACGACGTCGCGCTCGTGCTCCCTCTCGCCCTTCACGCAGCCCTCGAAGACGATGACATCGTCTGGCAGCACGGCCAGGACTGCTCGCTCCGAGTCATCACCGATGTTGGGGTTGCGACAGCCACCGAGGTCGTGCCCGGTGCGTTTGCGGTCGAGCCGCCGTCGGACATCGCGGTCACCGACACGCTCAATCTCTCGTGGAGCTCTGCAGACGGGGCCGACTACTATGCGGTCAGGTGTGTCATCCGAAGCGCGCGCGATGACTCGCTCGTGCTTGAGCGGTCGGTCGTTGACACGACCGTCTCGTTCGGTCCGGATGACATCACGCTGTCGGGATCTGCATCGGGGTGGGTGCGAGCGACCGCCGGCCCGCTCCCTGATGGTGGGACCGACGGGAACATCGCAGGCGAAGGCTGGGGGTTCTTCGCGGTCTCGTACTACGACTCACTCTGCCTCTTCGAGTTCTCGGTGACCGAGGAGGTCACCGTTTCACCTCGCTAGAGCACGCGCACCGCACGCAAGCATCGAGAGCTATCTCTCTACCAGTCTCGGCTCAAGGTAGACGGCGATCAGACGACCAACCTCTCTGAGTGTGAGTACCTCCGCATCGCGCGCGGAGCTGTCCAGACTCTCTACGACCTCGAAAGAGACTTCACCGACATCGTCGGCGAGACGCTGATCGAACACGCGGACGCTGCACTCAGCGCGTGCGAGCCAGGTTCCGTGCGTCTCCTGCGTCGACACCGACACATCCACCGACACAACGAGCGAAGCGTCGGGCCCGCACTCGACGAGTCGGGAGCCGGAAGCGGTCAGGCCCGCGATCAGGCCCTCGCGTGTTCGCTCCTCATCGGCCTCGGTCGCCGCATCGATCTCGACGCAGACGGTGGCGTCACTGAGCGGCAGCACGACGACATCCTGTGTGACGGTCGCGATGACGAGGTCATCCGCACCACCGCGGCCGCCCGGGATGAAGATGTCCTGCGAGGGAGCGATCATGGCAACAACATCGAAGCTGTCCTCGCCGGACTGATTCCCGGCGACGACCTCGAACACGATCTCGCCGGACTCGTCCGTCTCGGTCGTACTCCCTGGCGTCCGGACCAGGGTCCCACCGACGGTCGCTACGGGAACGCCCGAGGCGGGCACCCACTCTCCTTCAACAGGGTACCTCAGTCTGAACCGCACGGGCTCGCGACTCCCGGCGCTGATAATC
>Ga0180429_10005370_pt1 | contig 10164 bp, 8 predicted proteins | sample SS_ome_FD_132428 | JGI IMG/M metagenome (GOLD analysis project Ga0180429, IMG submission 132428) | Hypersaline lake sediment archaeal communities from the Salton Sea, California, USA - SS_1_S_1 metaG | ecosystem: Environmental > Aquatic > Non-marine Saline and Alkaline > Hypersaline > Sediment ...
CTGGAAGCGCAGGAACTCGCCCAGCTTCTGGGCCCTGTCGGCCAGCTCGGGGCTGTGGAGCCAGGTGCGGAAGGGGCCCCAGACGTTGCCGCGGGAGGCCAGCACCGCCTCGTAGATGGCGGCCTGCTCCTCACTGAGGTCTGAGCGTTCGAGTTCGGGGATTCTGCTACTCATGGCAGCACTCCGCTAAGGAACGGGCAGGGCATCCGGGCCACAGGCGAACTGGCCGCCGAGGCGGCTCCGGGGCGCGAGCGGCGCAGAATGTCAGGGATCCGGACGGGTTCTGCAACAGGTGGGGTGACACCCAGACCGCGCACAGCGAAAGCGAGAGGCAATGAGCGTACAGACGGCACTGGACAACATCTGGCTGCGCCCCTGCGACCGTTGGGGGCACACCGAGTACAGCATGGGGTACCACCACGAGTACATGGAGAAGAGGGCCGGTGTCGGGGCCGACCATCCCGAGTTTGCCCGGCGCGGCAACGACGCCCTGGAGATCGACCTCAACTGGGGCACTCACGACGGACTGGTCAACTGGGGCGATGCCGGCCGGGTCACCGACATGGGGCACGCGGTGTACGCGGCCGATGGCAGCGACCGGCGCGACCCGGCGGTCAGCCCCTTTGGCGCGGCAGAAGAGGTGTGGGCCTTTGACGCGGTGTCCGAGTACGGCCTGCCCGATCCGGACGAGCAGACCGCGTCGTACGAGCAGATCGTGCAGGGCAACCGGACCCGGTTTCCGAACCAGCTGACCACGGGGGGCTACTACAAGACCAACGTCTCGGGGGCCATCCAGTCCTTCGGGTGGGAGATGCTCCTGCTGGGGGCCTCGCAACCGCAGCGCATGGAGCCGGTCTTTGACAGCTTCTTCCGCCGCACCCTCTTCCACATGGAGGCCTGGGCGCGAACCAGCGTCGAGGTGGTGATACAGCACGACGACTTCGTCTGGACCGAGGGGCCGTTCATGCACCCCGACATCTACCGGCAGGTGATCATCCCGCGCTACGCCGACCTGTGGAAACCCATCCACGCCGCCGGGAAAAAGGTCCTCTTCTGTTCCGACGCGGATTACAGCGTCTTCGTCGACGACCTGGTTGCGGCCGGCGCCGACGGTTTCATCTTCGAGCCCTTTGTCGACTTTGGCTTCATGGCCGAGTGCGTGGGCGACAGCCACTGCCTGGTCGGCAGCTTCGTGGACTGCCGCGACCTGACCTTCCGCAACTGGGACAAGGTGGCCGCGGACATGGACCGCACCTTCGCCTCCCTGGAGAGGTGCCGCGGCGCCATCGTGGCGGTGGGCAATCACCTGCCGCCCAACATTCCCTCCGACATGCTGGACAACTACTACGGCCAGCTGCTGCCCAGACTGCAGAAGAGCTAGCCGGCGCGGGCCAATCGATCCGATGCAAGGGAGACGAGAAGAGGCATGACGATCTACTGGAGCTACGACGACCTGCTCGAGGCGGTGGCGAAGACCGGGGTGGAGGTGCGGATCCTGGGGCACACCGTGGACGGCTCGCCCCTGGTCTGCGCCCGGGCCGGTGGCGACCGCCTGCCCGCCATCTTCGTCACGGCGGGCAGCCACTCCACCGAGCACGCCGGCGTGAGCGCGGCCGTGGAACTGATCACCCACCTCGACACGGAGCACCAGGTGTACGTGTTGCCGAGCCGCGACCCCACTGGACTGAACGGCTATGCCCGGGCCCTGTCCCTGGGCCTGGGCGGCACTCCGGACTGCGAGTCCTATGACCAGGTGGAGGACATTCTGCGACGGGAGGGCAAGGTTCTGTTTGAGGAGGACGACCTGATTCTGAGCCTCATCGGGGAGTACGGGTACACCTGCGGCCGCCCCTCGGGAGACCGCGTCTGCCCGCAGTGGCGCATGTACAAGAGACTGCTGCGCCTGCACGAGGAGGAGCCCGACAGGTTCGACCCGCTCAGAGGGCGCCGCGTGTGGATGGTGCCGGGGCAGCCCGGGATCGAGGGGGCCGGTGACTTCGGGCGAGCCTACACCCTCATCATCTCGCCCGAGGGCGAGGTGCTGCACATCAACCGCTTCCACGACACGGTGTGGTCGCCCATCGAGCCGCGCGCCGCCGTGGATCTGATGGCCGAGATACGCCCCGGCATCAGCTTTGACATCCACGAGTCGCAGAACATGGACGACCGGTACTGGCTGTCGGCCCGCCGGCAGATGGACGACGAGGGACAGCAGTGGGAGGAGAGGGCGTCGCGCCGGGTGATAGAGGAGATCCAGGCGGCCGGGGGCACGCTGGCCGAGGACGGCGACATGCCGACCGGGTGGTTCGATTCCACGCAGCAGGCCGTGTTCTGGCTCGACGCCACGCGCCGCGGCGAGGGGCTCAACCTGATGGACTTCGCCTCGCGCCAGTACGGCATGGCCTTTGGCACGGAGATGGGCATGTATGGCGAGTTCGAGCACCGCGTGAAGCTCGGCATGGTGACGGTGCAGACGGCCGTCTCCGTGTTCGAAGAGAGGTACCGGTAGACACCATGGCAGATCTGGAGTTCGCCACCCCAGGTGAGCGCGCCGCGGTGGGCCGGGGCCTCCCTCTCGAGTGTCTGGCGTGGGCCTGATGCGCGTCGCCGTCGGCTGCATCAGCCACGAGACCAGCACCTTCACCCCGGTGCCCACCACGTGGGAGAGCTTCGAGGAGCGCTTCGGCTTTCTCCGGGGGCAGGCAATTCTCGAGACCTTCGGCGGAACCAATACACCGGTGGGGGGCTTCATGGAGGGGGCGCAGGCCCACGGCTTTGACCTGGTGCCCACCGTCTTCGGGCAACCTCAACCGAGCGGTCCCATGGCGCGGGTGCTGTTCGACGAGGTGGTGGGCGAACTGGTGGAGGCGCTGCAGCGGGCCGGTGAGCTGGACGGCGTGCTGCTCGAGATCCACGGCTCCATGGTGGCCGAGGGAGTGGACGATGCGGACGGCCACATTCTGACGGCGGTGCGCCAGGCCGTGGGCCCCGACGTGCCCGTGCTGGCCCAGCTCGACATCCACGCCAACGTATCGCAGACCATGGTGCGGGCCGCCGACGTGCTGATCGGCCGCGAGACATACCCCGAAGTGGACATGGCGCCCCGCGGGCGCGAATGCGCCGATGTGCTGGCGCGCATGCACAGCGAGGGACTGCGCCCCGCCATGGCCCTGCACCAGATACCGATGATCTGGGGCATGAACCAGGTGACCGGCCACCAGCCCATGAGCGCGGCCATCGCCGAGCTGCACCGCATCGAGCGTGTGCCGGGCGTGGTTTGCGCCTCCATCGCCACGGGGTATTCGCTGGCCGATGCGCCCGACATGGGCTCGTCGGTGTATGTGGTGACCGACGGCGATGCGGATCTGGCACAGCGCTGCGCCGACCAACTGGGTGCGTGGATCTACGAGCGCCGCGCCGAGTGGCACTTCCACCGACCGTCCACGGCCGCCGCAATCGCCGCGGCGCGCCAGGAGGGGCGCTACCCCGTGATCATCGCCGACCGCGACGACAACACCGGCGGCGGGTCACCGGGCGACAGCACGGGCATGCTGCGCGCCTTCCTCGAGGCGGGGCTGGAGGATGCCTGCGTCCTGTATGTGGTAGACGAGGAGGCCGCCAGCGCCTGTCACCGGGCCGGCGCTGGGGCAGAGATCGACCTGGCCGTGGGGGGGAAGTCATCGCCTCTCCAGGGCGAGCCCTGCGCCATGCGGGCCCGGGTCGAGGCCGTCTCAGACGGCCGTTTCCGGTACGACGGACCCATGTACGCCGGCCTCGAGGCCTCCATGGGCACTTCGGCCCACATCCGCCAGGGCGGGGTGCACGTACTGCTCGTATCGCGCCGGGAGCAGCCCTTTGACACGGCCTTCGCCCGCACCCTGGGGCTGGAGCCGCGCACCATGCAGTGGGTGGGAGTCAAGTCGGCCGCCCACTTCCGCGCCGGCTTCGAATCCTGGGCCGGGGCCGTGCACCTGGTGTCAGAGCCCAGTGTGCACTCGGACACGGCGCTGGTGTACCAGCGGCTGGGGCGGCAGGTCTACCCCGTCAGCCAGGCCTAGCGCGGCCCTCTCCGGGCGCCGGGCCCGGGTGGCCGGGGTCAGGAGACGCCCTGGGTGCCGAGGCGGGTGAAACCCTCGGCAAACTCGCCCGTGAGCCCGGCCGTGGTCGAGGCCTCGAGGGCCCTGTACCGAGCCACGATCTCGTAGTTCCGCGGGAGCCTTGGCTGCGAGGCCAGGCAGCGCAGGGCCTCCATCTTGCGCTCGAACACCGCGGAGATGTCCACGTACAGCTGTGGTACGAAGCCCACGGTCGGCGCGCTGCCGAGGACACACTCGTAGCAGAGCATCTCGGGCCGCTCGCAGGGAGGGTGGGGCGTGGCCCGTCCCGGCTTGTTGCAGTAGCGGCTGGCCCAGATGGCGGCGCGGGTGGCCTCGGCGTGATCCGGGTGCACGAAGTCGTCGCGCCAGTGGCTCAGGACCAGGTCCGGCCGGAAGGCCCGCACCGCGTCCAGCACCTGGAACTGGCGCTCCTCGCCAACCGCCAGGGGGCAGTCGCCGAAGTCGAAGCAGTCGGCGGCGCAGCCCAGGACGGCGGCAGCGGCCTGTATCTCGGACCGACGCGTCGCCGCGATGTCGCCGAGATCGGGGTTGTCACAGGCCGACCAGATAGCCGGTGACTCGCACCTCTCGCCATAGGACATGCACCACACCTGGACCTGACTGCCGGCGTCGACAAGCCGGGCGATGGTCCCCCCGGCGCGGGAACAGAAGTCGGCGGCGTGGGCCGAGAAGACGAGGACGCGGCGGTCGGGTCTGATCATGGAGTCTCTCCGGGTTGGCGGCGCTGGCCAGGGGGGAATGCCCTGCCAGTTCTAACGCGCCGTCTGCCCGATACGCTACATGCGTGCGCCGAGCCATCCCGACCTGGCAGGGCCGCGCCGGCTCTGCCGGCGGCTGCCCGCGGTGGCGACGGGCGGGATGGACGTTGAGACAGGGGAAGGCCAAGCGGAGTGGAGACCATGGCACAGAGCAACGACACAGAGCACTCGGTACGCCGCTCGATGGAGATCTACGAGCGGGCCACGCACCTGATACCCGGGGTGAGTCAGCTCATCAGCCGCCGTCCGACCATGGGCGCGCTGGGACACAGCCCGATCTACGCGGAGCGGGCCAAGGGGTGCCGCATCTGGGACGTCGACGGCAATGATTACGTCGACTGGATGAGCGCGGTGGGGCCGATCATCCTGGGCTATGCGGACGACGTCGTCGACGCGGCCGTGCGCGAGCAGATCGAGCGCGGCTCGGTGTACAGCATTATCCACGAGAACTCGGTGGAGCTGGCCGAGGAGCTGGTGCGCCTGATCCCGTCGGCCGAGATGGTGCGCTATGCCAAGGGTGGGGGCGAGGCGTGCACCGTGGCGGTGCGCATTGCCCGCGGCGTGACCGGCCGCGACAAGGTCCTGTTCTGCGGGTATCACGGCTGGCACGACTGGTACATAGCGGCCAATCTGGGTAGCGAGAAGCTGGCTTCCCACCTGCTGCCTGGCATTGAGCCCATCGGCGTTCCCGCCTGTCTGGAGGGCACGGCCCTGCCGTTCAAGTACGGCGACGCCGACATGCTTGAGGACCTGCTCGCGGCGCACGACAACGAAGTGGCCTGCATCATCATGGAGCCGATGCGCACGGACCTGCCGCCGCCGGGGTATCTCGAGGCAGTGCGGGCACTGGCCACGCGGCACGGCGTGGCGCTGATCTTCGACGAGGTGTCCTCCGGATTCCGTCTCGCCCTGGGAGGCGTGCAGGAGTACGCGGGCGTCACCCCGGACCTGTCCGTATTCGCCAAGGCCATCTCAAACGGCTATCCCATGGCCGCGGTCGTGGGGCGGCGCGAGTTCATGGAGCCGATGGGCCGCATGTTCATCTCGAGCGCGTACTGGGACGACAACATCGGCATTGTGGCGGCTCTGACGACGCTGCGGGAACTCGAGCGCCGCGACGCCCCGGCCCAGTTCGAACGGCTGGGGAGCAGCTTCCGCAAGCGCATAGACGGGGCGGCGGCGGCCGCGGGCCTGAAGGCCAGTTGCGTGGGAGTGGCGGCCCACCCCAGGATCCAGTTCGAGGTGGACGATCCACAACTGGCCAAGAAGGTCAGCACTCTCTTCATACAGGAGAATGCGCGGCGGGGGCTGATCCTGTCCACCGGCTTCTTCTTCAACTGCGCCCACGATGACGCGGCCCTGGATTTCACCGAGGAGGTGGTCAGCGAGAGCTTTGCCGTGCTGGCCCGGGGCTTGGCGGAGGGCACGATAGACGAGCTGCTCCAGTGCGAGTTGCAGGGCAATCTGTTCCGCCGCCTGGTCAACTGACGGGCCGGGACCACAGGGAGGAAGACGACGTGAGTGAGATCATACCACAGACCTACGTGTGCTACCGGACCGAAGCGCCGCTGACCGTGGACGGCCACCTGAACGAGCCCGCGTGGAAGCGAGCCCCGTGGACGCAGCTCTTCGTGGACATAGAGGGCGACGCCAAGCCGCTGCCGCGTTTTGGCACTCGGGCCATGATGCTGTGGGATGACGATTACCTCTACTTTGGCGCCGACCTGGAGGAGCCCCACGTGTGGGGCACCCTCACCGAGCGCGACTCGGTGATCTGCCACGACAACGACTTCGAGATCTTCATAGATCCGGACGGCGATGGCGAGCGGTACATGGAGTTCGAGATCAACCCCCTGAACGCCGTGTGGGACCTGTTCCTTCCCAAGGCGTACAACAAGGGGGGAAAGGCGGACTGGACCTGGGACTTTGTCGGCATCCGCCACGCCATCCAGGTGGACGGCACGCTCAATTGGTCCGAGGACGTGGACCGCGGCTGGACCGTGGAGGTGGCCATCCCCTGGTCCAGCATGGCCGAGCATGCGGGCACGGACTGTCCGCCGCGGCCGGGCGACCAGTGGCGCGTGAACTTCTCGCGCGTGGAGTACGAGTTCGAGAAGGACAAGGGGGGGTATGTGCGCAAGCAGGGGATACCCTGTGACAACTGGGTGTGGTCACCCCAGGGCGCCATCAACATGCACATCCCGGAGATGTGGGGGTTCGTGCAGTTCTCAGAGACGGTTGCCGGCCGCGGCACAGAGGGGTTTAGCCCTTCCTGAGTCGGGAAGGCCCATCTGAAAAGGGGTATGGAGGCATGGTGGAGAAGCGCAAGGCGAGTGTGACGTGGCGTTCGGCCGCTGACCTGAATCGGGCCACGCGGCGCGGGGTTCACGTGGACGAAGCCGGGGCGCGCCTGCGCCGCGGTGTCACCGTGGCCGACGAGATGGGGCGCAGCAACCAGCGCGACGTGGAGACCGTGGCCGGCCTGCGGCAGGCCCGCAAGGTCTACCGGCTGGGACCGGTGGCGGCTGAGAGAGCCTATCTGTGCCCCTTCATCCGTGCCGATCGCGACGATGCCGAGCTCGACATCGACGTCAACGGGCACGTGCAGCGATATGCCTGGCCGCGGGAACGGCCCTATTGGGAGGATGCCTGGCAGCGCATCGAGATCCCTGTCGCGGCGCTGCGCGAGGGCGACAACGACGTGATTTTCCGCGCCGTGGGGGAGAGCCGGTGGTCACTGCTGGTGGAGAACAGCCTTCTGCCCGATCGCAGCGCGGTGAGCGAGGATGGCGGGCAGACGTGGCGCTGGGAGGCGATGGGCGACAGCGACCGGGCCGACGGCGAGTATGTGACCCGGCTGTGGCTGGACCAGTACTGCGAGACGGGGACGCTGGAGTCGGAGCCGGTGGATCTCATGGGGCTGTTCGCGGCGGCCGGGGTGGCCCCGGCCGGACGGCCCACGTCGATGGCCGTGGCCGCGGCGGTGACGACGCCGCAGGGCACCGGAGCCGATCTCGAGTGGCGCGCCGGTTCGAGCCCCACGTACCGCCCCGAGAGTTGGACGGCGTGGCGGTCGGTGACTGACGGAAGCGCGCCCTTGCCCGAGGAGGCCCGCTTTGCCCAGTGGCGCCTGGTGCTATCCACGGCGAGTCCGGACGTGACCCCGGCGCTGACGCAGATCGAGCTCCTGGTGGAGGCGCGTCTGGACGAGGAGAGCGCGGCCCGGGTGGTGGGCGGCGAGAACCGCGAGTTGGCGCGCAGCTCGTACCGCTTTGCCCACGTGAGCCCCGACGAGCCCCGCTGCCGGGCCCTGCGCGAGCGCTGGAACCTGGACGAGGTGGTGGCCGGGGCCGCGTCGGAGTGGGAGGCCCTGGTGCGCCTGCGCCAGTGGGTCAGGGACCAGTGGGAGGACGGCTGGAACATGGGCCCCCTGGACTACGTGCCGCCGTGGGACGCCATGGTCATCCTGGAGCTGGCCGGGCAGCAGTTGGCCCTGGGCATGTGCACCCACTACGCCACGGTCCTCACCCAGTGCTGCGCCGCCATGGGATACACGGCGCGGACGCAGATCATGCAGTGTCACTGCATCGTGGAGGTCTGGTCCAACGACTATGGCAAGTGGGTCTCCATGGATCCGGGTGGCGACAGCAACGACGAGACCAAGTTCACCTACCACTTCGAGCGCGACGGCATCCCCCAGAGCGCCCTCGAGCTCAACCGAGCGTGGCGCCAAGGCGACTATGCGGACCTGGTCGTGTCGCCGACGCCGCCGCCGGCCACGGGGGACCGCTTCGACGTGGCCAAGCGCCTGCCCCTCTGGCAGCGCTTCATGATCTCGCTGCGCAACGACGAACTGGTAACCCTCGAGCCGGGCGAGCCCGAGCACGGCAAGACGGCGTACCACTACGATGGGTATCTGTTCTGGGCCGACGATCTGACCGAGGCGCTGCCGTGGTTCTCGCGCCACACGGACCGCGTGGAGGACCTGTATTGGAGTGTGGGCCAGGTCCGCATACACCTGCAGTCTGCCGGCTCAGAGGCCGTGCTGGTGCAGCTCGAGACGGCCATGCCCAACGCGAGCCAGTACCAGGTCAGGGTGGACGGCGGCGAGTGGCAGGAGCGCGAGGAGCGCTTCGAGTGGGCCCTCAACCCGGGCGAGAACCAGCTGGAGGTGCGGCCCGTGAACACGGTTGGCCGCACCGGGATGGCGAGTCGTCTGGTGGTGGCCCGGTGATAACGGGAGTGGGGGGCCCGGCACGGCCCGGGCTGCCGCCTTGAGCGGCACGGCCGTCGTCCTCATACTGATCTCGGCGCTCCTGCACGCCAGCTGGAACCTGGTGGGCAAGCGCCAGAACCCCAACGCGCCCTTCTTCCTGGTGACGGCGCTCGCCGGGTGCGCGGTGCTGGCGCCCGTGGCCGCGCTGTGGTGGGATACGCTGGTGGCCTTTGCGCCCGAGGTCTGGCACCTGGTGGCGGTCACCGGTCTGTTCCAGTGCCTGTATTACGCGGCCCTGGCCGGGTCGTACCGGGCGGGCGACATGTCCATCGCCTATCCCCTGGCGCGCTCGTCGCCCCTGCTGGTGGTCACGGCCACGGTGCTGGTGCTGGGGCGCGGTGACCAGGTGGGTTGGGGCTGTGTCGCGGGCATTGTGCTGGTGGTGGCCGGGGCCTTCCTGCTGCCTATGCGGCGCTTCGGCGATCTCCGCCTGAGCAACTACCTGAACAGGTCCTGCGGGCTGGCCCTGCTGGCCGCGGTGGGCACGGCCGGGTACTCGATGCTGGACGACGAGGCCCTGCGGCTGCTGCGCGACGGTCCGACGGGCGAACTCGGCAGCATTCGGGTCACCCTGGTCTACGCCTTTGTCGAAGCGGTCAGTTCGGCGCTGTGGCTGGCCCTGTGGTCGCTGGTGGCGCCGGCCGAGCGCCGCACCCTGGCGTTGGCGCTGCGGCGACCTGCCTGGGGCCTGGTGGCGGGGGTCTTCATCTACGCCACCTATGTCCTGGTGTTGATCTCCATGGCCTATGTAGACAATGTGAGCTATGTCGTGGCCTTCCGTCAGGTCAGCATACCGCTGGGCGCTCTGCTCGGCGTGGTCGTACTCGGCGAAGCGGCTCACCTACCCAAGTTCGCCGGTGTCGCGATAGTCTTTGCGGGTCTACTGCTGGTGGCCCTCATCTGAGGCGTCACCGAGGAGGACAGGTACCGTGCAACCCAACGTGCTGTTGATCTGTCTCGACCACTGGCCCGGCCCCCTGCTGGGAGCGGCCGGACATCCGCGCATCCTCAC
>Ga0180429_10005371_pt1 | contig 10164 bp, 9 predicted proteins | sample SS_ome_FD_132428 | JGI IMG/M metagenome (GOLD analysis project Ga0180429, IMG submission 132428) | Hypersaline lake sediment archaeal communities from the Salton Sea, California, USA - SS_1_S_1 metaG | ecosystem: Environmental > Aquatic > Non-marine Saline and Alkaline > Hypersaline > Sediment ...
CCTTCGTCGAGTCGACCTGGCTCCAGCTAACCGTGATGAGTCTGGAGTCCGGGGGACTCTCGCGGCTCCTCACAACACCCCTCCGTCATCTGCTGGGTCGTTACTACGTCGCGGACCGCTCCGCCAGTGCCATCCAGGACGTGGACTGGATCACGGGAGCCGCCATGTTCTCGCGGCGTGAGGCCATAAAAGATGTGGGCAGCATGGACGAAGCGTACTTCATGTATTCGGAGGAACTCGACTGGTGCCGAAGGTTCCGGGAGGCCGGATGGCGGATCGTCTATCTTCCTGAGGCACAGATCATCCATCACGTCGGCAAGAGCAGCGAACAAGTCACGGTGGCCCGCCACATCCATTTCCAGACGAGCAAGGTGCGGTATTTTCGGAAGCATCACGGTATCCTCCCGGGTGAAATCCTACGCTGGTATCTGATGGCCGGCTACGTCTGGCAGTCGGCCATCGAGGGCGCCAAGTGGCTTGTGGGTCACAGACGGCCACTGCGAGCCCAACGTTTGTCAGCCTACCGCCAGGTGCTGGCGTCTGGGCTCCGCCGGGGACCGGACACGTGAGTATGCGTATCGGTCTGATCACCGGCGAGTACCCCCCAGATCAAGGAGGGGTCGGGGACTTCACCGACCGGTTGGCACAGGCCCTGACCGACTCGGGGCACCGGGTGCACATCATCACCTCGGTGCCGCAGTCCCACGCGGCACCCCAGGGAATCCCCGGGCGAGGCACGCATGTCAAGGTCCCGACGGTCCACCGTGTGATAGCACGGTGGCGCCTCGGTTGCTGGCGGCAGTTGTCTCGCCTCTCACGGGAGCTGGACCTGGACATCCTGAACATTCAGTACCAGGCAGCGGCCTACGACATGCGACCTGGTATCAACTTCGTGCCCCGGCGTCCGCCTGCTTCGACGGTGGTGACGTTCCACGATCTGAAGGTGCCCTATCTCCTCCCCAAAGCGGGTCCTCTCCGGGAGTGGGTTGTACGCGCGTTGGCGCGCCGTGCGGACGGGGTAATCGTCACCAACCGCGAGGATGAGCTCACGCTGCAGGGGGCGGCTGGACCTGTATCGGCACTGACGCGAATTCCCATAGGCAGTAACATAGCGACCGGTCCCCCGCACGGCTACGACCGGGACACGGAGCGCGCGCGGTGGGGCGTCTACTCAAATGATCTGCTACTGGGCTACTTCGGTTTCCTTAACGAGAGCAAGGGCGGTGAGGCGCTGATCCGTACGCTCCACCAGCTCATCGATGACGGGCTGCCAGCGCACCTACTCAAGATTGGGGGCCGTGCTGGCTCGTCCGATCCCACCAACCGCGCCTATGCCGACAAAGTGGATGCCATGATGGCGGAGCTCGGACTTGCGGACCGCGTTCACTTCACCGGGTACGTGCCATCGGAGCAGGTATCAGCCAGCCTCTACGCGGTGGATGTCTGCGTACTGCCCTATCGAGATGGAGTCTCCTTTCGCCGCGGCAGCCTCATGGCCTGTCTGGCCCACGGCCGGCCTATCGTCACCACCCATCCCGCGGTGGCCCTACCCGAGATTGAGGACGGGCAAAACATGTACCTGGTCGAACCGGAGAACTCGATGGAGACGGCCCGCGCAGTGAGGGAGATTGTGGACAACCCGAGCCTTCAGTCCAGGCTCGCGCGGGGCGCGCAGGCCCTGGCGACAAAGTTCACGTGGGAACACATCGCCCAGCGCACGGTGGACTTCTTCATCCACACGCTAGGGAAGGACGGATGAGCAAAGCTCTCGAGCGCGGCATGCTCATCACCGTCCTCGTGGCGTTCCTCTTGTTGAGCGCCACGTACAGTGTCGTCGTGCCTCCCTTTGAGGCATCGGACGAGCTGTGGCACTATCCGATGGTCAGGCACATCGCGGAGAACGGATCCCTACCGGTACAAGATCCTGCGAACGTCGGACCTTGGCGACAGGAGGGCAGCCAGCCGCCGCTTTACTACGCCCTCGGCGCCCTGGCCACGTTCTGGATCGACACCTCCGACGTGGCCGAGGTTCGCCATCTGAATCCGCACGTAGACAACGGGATCGCCACACCCGACGGCAACGTCAACATGGTAGTCCACCGACCCGGGCGCGAGGCCTTCCCCTGGCATGGGACTGTCCTGGCGCTCCACATCGTGCGGTTCCTATCCGCGGCGATGGCAACCGTTGGCGTTGCCCTGACCTACATGGTCGTCAAGGAAGTCTTCCCTGGCAGACCTGGCCTGGCCCTTGGCGCCACAGCGATCCACGCCTTCACCCCCATGGTGGCCTTCATTGCTGGCTCCGTGAACAATGACAACCTGGTTGTCCCTATCAGCAGTCTCGCCCTGCTGATGCTTCTCCGCCTGCTCCGAGAGGAGATTGGGACACAAGAAGGCCGTTGGCGAAGTACCATCGTCTGGTACTTGCTCCTGGGATTCCTTCTCGGTCTGGCCGCTCTCACCAAGGCGAGTTCGTTGGCGCTGGCGCTCCTCACTGCTTTGGTCGTCACCGTCCGGGCCGTCCGGCGTCGCTCGGAAGGCCCCGTCGCGGCCTGGACTGAGTTTCTCGCCGGCGGCTTCGCCACCCTGCTGCCCCTCCTCGCCGTGGCCGGTTGGTGGTACTTGCGTAATCTGCGGCTCTACGGAGACCTAACAGGGCTTAACGCCTTCATCCGAATCCTGGGCCAGCGTGAGGTCCACGCGGGCCTGGTACAGCTCTGGCGTGAGCGATATAGCTTCCTGGCCAGCTTCTGGGGTAATTTCGGCGGACTCAACGTGCCGATGCCGGAGTGGGTCTATACAGTCCTGAACGGTACCTTGATCGTCGCAGCTGTCGGTCTCGTGCTTGAGGGGATTCGGTGGCTGGTCCTCGGTCCGGTCAACGGAAAGGCCGCGGGCGCCCCGCGGCCCAGCCAGTCCAGAGCATCGCCTCCCGCCGGAGGGGTTGGACGACGGAACGCACCCGACGGCCGACGGTCGAACCTCGCTTTCGTCCTCCTCTTTCTCTGGGGGCTGGGCGTATTCATACCCTGGATTCAGTGGGCCCGCGTCACATGGTCCTCCCAGGGTCGGCTGATCTTTGCGGCCCTCCCGGTCTGGTCCAGCCTCATCGCGCTGGGCCTCAGCGCCTATTGGCCGCGCGGACAACGGTCCTCAATCCGTCCTGTGCCCGCGCCGCCCGTCCTCCTGCTGGGCCTTTTCCTGTTGGGACTCTCGGCGGCAGCACCCTTTGTGTGGATCCAGCCGGCATACGCTCGGCCCACACCCCTTTCGGACACCCGGGTGGCGTCAATCCCGCAGCGGGAAGACGTGACCTTCGACAACACGATGAGGCTTCTCGGCCACGAGCCCGTGACCGGATCAACACAGCCCGACGGGCAAGTGGAGATCACGCTCTATTGGGAGGCCCTGGGGCCGACGAAGGAAGACCACACCGTCTTCGTTCACGTCCTGGGTGAGCACGAGCTCGTGGTCGCCCAGCGGGACACCTTCCCTGGCCTTGGCACGCTGTCTACCACCTGGCTCGAGCCCGGCTTCCGATGGGCCGACCGGTATGTCGTACCCATCCCTGCTACTGCCTACGCGCCCAACCAGGCCCGGATCCAGATAGGCATCTTCAACACCCGAACCGGCGAACGCATGATGGCCGTTGACGAGACGGGTGAAGCACTCGGCGACAATGTGAGATTCGGACGTATAAAGATCGAGCCCCGCTCCGGCAACGTCCCGAACCCCATCTCGATCGACTTCGGCGGTCGCATGCTCCTGACCGGCTATGAGCTGTCCACCCGGGCCGCGTATCCCGGGGACACGGTCACCCTGACCCTCTTCTGGGAGGCCCAACGACCGATGGAATCCAACTACACGGTTTCCACCCAGCTAATCGACGGATCACAGACCAAAGCGGCCCAGAACGATCGCTGGCCCGTGGACGGCGCGGCGCCCACCTCAGCATGGGAACCGGGCAGCACAATCACCGACTCGATTCCCTTGCCCATCTTCCCCGACGCGGTGGAGGGCCCCTACGCCATCCGTGTGGCCGTCTACAGCCACGAGGACCATGGCATCCAACACCTGCCCGTCACCCCACCCGGCGGTCGTATGCAGGCGACCCACGTGAGGTTGACAGAACTGCGAGTACTTAGGTGAAGCCGCGCCGGCACGACGTCTCTCTGGACCGACCGACCCGGGGCCAGCGGCCTACGCCGTAGATGGATCCGCAAGTGACACAGATGATGCCGGTCCATCAGTGGTCGAGATGATCTCCGACCGATTGCGCCGGCGCCCGGGCCGCTTGACCGAAGATGAGTAATCTGTGAGAATGGTACGTGATCATTGTGGCCGCAGGCCTTGTCCCCGACCGGAGCTAGCGATTCGTCTATGCGCAGGTGCCGACCGCGCAAGTCCGACCGGACACTCGGCGGACCATAACCAACAGAGAAAGAAGGAGGCCACAAGATGACCGAAGAGAGCAAAGACCACAGCGCCTTCCTCGAGTGGCTGCAGGGATGGGAGAATGGGCTAGCGCCCTTGGACTTGGCAGAGGCGGTCGACGACCCCGACCGCGTCGCCATCGTCTCTGAGGACCTTCTGAAGGGCTTCTGTGACGTGGGCCCGCTGGCAAGCGACCGCGCCACCAGCATCGTGCCCGCCGCGGTACGGGTCTTCGAGCGCGCCCACGCTCTGGGCGTGCGCCACTTCCTTCTCTTCCAGGATACGCACCAGCAGGGAGCCGTCGAGTTCTCGGCCTACCCTCCCCACTGCGTGGAGGGGACCGAGGAGAGCGAGACCATCGACGAACTGGAGGGGTTGGCGTCCTCCGATCTCTTCACCATCCTACCCAAGAACACCATCAGCTCCAACGTCGGTACAGACCTCGATGGTTGGCTGCGCGAGCATCCAGACGTCGACACGTTCATCATCGTGGGAGTGTGCACTGACATCTGTGTCTATCAAGCCGCCGTCCACTTCCGCGTGCGCGCGAATGTGCTCGGTCAGGACGACGCCCGTATCATCGTCCCCGCCGACGCGGTCCAGACCTTTGACACCCCCGTTGAGGTGGCCGAGGAGATTGGCGCCATGCCTCACGACGGTGACCTGCTGCACCGCCTGTCCCTCTATCACATGGCCCTCAACGGCATCGAGGTTGTGAGCGGCATCGTCTGATCGGGCTTGCCCTGTAGACCTTCATCCTCCCGGAGCCAGCGGGTTGGACGCGAACCGGACCTTTACTGGGGTACCAGATCCGGCGGGCCGGTCACCGCAGCGAGGACAGTGCGTGGCTCGCCGTTGCTGGCCACCATCCCCCAGTGTCGTGGGGACACTGGGGGCGGGGGATCGCGGGCACAGGGCCCCGCCAACAAGTATGCCGCACCATACGATGCGTGCCTGAGCATCAGAACTTGGAGAATAGAATGACGCTTCGACACGAGATCTCCGCTTGGTTGTGCGAGAACCTGGCGCTCGCCGGGGGCGATGGGTTCGTCTTTGGGCTCAGCGGCGGCGTTGACTCCGCCGCCGTCGGCGCCCTGGCAGTGGAGGCAGTGGGTTCGAAATCGGTCCTGGCCGCCATCCTGCCCTGCCACTCTGCGCCTATCGACGCCCGGCTGGGGCGGGCGGTAGCCGACGCCTATGACATGCCGAGGGTGACGGTGAACCTGGACGACGCCTTCAGTGACCTGGTCGAGAACTTACCACCCACCCAGCACAGGCTGGCGGCCGCGAACATCAAGCCGCGCCTGCGCATGATCGCCCTCTACTACCTTGCGCAGACAAACGGCTATCTCGTGCTGGGTTCCGGAAACCGAACGGAGCGCAAGGTCGGCTATTTCACGAAGTATGGCGACGGAGGCGCAGACCTGCTCCCCCTTGGCGACCTCTACAAGACTGAGGTGTGGGACCTGGCCCGCGACCTGGGCGTGCCGCGAGAGGTCATTGAGCGCCCTCCCTCGGCCGGGCTCTGGCCGGGTCAAACCGACGAGGACGAGCTGGGCATCACGTATCAGAAGCTGGATCGCGTCCTTCAGGCCATAGCGGTCGGCGATACCGACGGCGTCGACCCCACTGCAGTGGAGCAGGTGGAGCATATGATCCTCCGCTCGGCGCATAAGCGCGCCTTGCCACCCATGTTCGAGAGGCAGTAGACGTACCCGTTCGCATCCGATTGGGCATCTCGCACGCCGCCCCCCTCAGGGCCGTCTGCGGGGCCCAGGCCAGCAGGAGAGACCCCGCAGATCAAGGCCAGCAGCAGGACACCCCCATGCCAACTTGGTTCGCCCGTCGTGTTCTCGATCTTGCGGGAGTGCTGACGGACATCTACTATCGGAGAAAATACGGCGCTATGGCCCGGCGCCTCGGTCGGCCGACCGTCGCGCCAGATGAGCGTCGGGGGTTCATCCTGCTCCAGATCGACGGCCTCGCCCACGCGCATCTGATCCAGGCGCTCGACGAGGGCTATCTCCCCACCCTTAACCGGCTCATCACCTCGAACCGCCTGAAGGTCGCGCCCTGGCGCTGCGGACTGCCCTCGTCGACCCCCGCCGTCCAGGCCGGGATGATGTTCGGAAACCGTTTCGACATCCCGGGTTTCCGATGGTACGAGAAGGACCGCAGGACGCTGATGTCCCCCCAGCAATTGGATCAGATTCCAACTATGCACCGTCGAATAAGCGATGGTCGCCCGGGGATCCTGAGCGGGGGGTCCTGCTACGTCAGCATCTTCGACGGCGACGCCGAGCTGGCCCTCTTCACCTTGAGCACGCTGCGCCGGCAGCGCTTCTTCGAGAGTCTGCGGGGCGTGGGGCTCCTGGTGCTCTTCCTCCTCAGCCCCTTCCGCGTGCTCAGGGTCACTGGACGCGCGCTTGCCGACTACGCGTCGAAACTGGGCCATCGCCTGCTGGGCTTGATACGGGCGGTGACGGTCGTGCTCCATTGGATCTTCGGGTCGTCCAGCCCGTTCGAAGCCCAAGCACCCATGCCCCGGAGCTCTTGGGATATCGTCTCCCCGCTCGTGCAGGCCTCCAGTGAAGCTCTCTTCACCGAGGTGCAGACCTTCGGCGTCATGCTCGACATCTACCGCCGTGTGCCCGCCATCTACGCCAACTACAACGGTTATGACGAGGCAGCCCACGAAATGGGCCCAACCCATCCCACCGCCTTCAGGGTCCTGCGCAGTATCGATCGCCGAATCCGGCAGATCGACCGTATGCGGGCGAATTACCAGGGGAGATCCTACGATCTGTACGTCATCTCCGACCATGGCAACACCGCCGCCGTCACCTTTGCGAGCGAGAATGGCGTCAGCCTGGGCGAACACATCGCCAGAGGAATAGAAGAGGGCGTCTCCGTCCATGAGCGCGTGGAGGCGCACACCTACGTCAAAAACCGAGCCCGTTACTTGCGCGAGGAGCTGCGTGCCCTCGAGGAAGGCGATCGTTCTCACTTCCAGGGCTTGCTGACCACCGCCCGCCGCTACGTGGACCAAACCATGGAGAAGGCGGACCTCCTGGACTACGATCTCCGACGTGAGAGGGACATCGTCGTCTCGGCTTCGGGATCCCTGGCGCACATCTACTTCAACGTGGCGCGCCATCCCCTGGAGATGATGGAGGTCCTTATCCTCTATCCGGGCCTGCTTGACTGGCTGACGGCGACGCCCGGCATCGGAGCCGTTATCGGGCGCGCCGGGGACCGCACCATCGTGCTCGGGAGCGAGGGGGGAACGCTTGAGATCGGCCGTGAAGCGGAGCTCGCCGATCCGCCAGATCCCCTCGCTCCGTACGGGGATGCAAGCTACGCCGAACGCCAGATTCACCAACTGGCCCATTTCCCCCATGCTGGGGACCTCATCGTCTTGGGGGCTATGAGGGAGGACGGCCGGGTTGTGACCTTCGAAAACCAGCTTGCGGCCCACGGCGGGTTGGGCGGTCCGCAGACCCATCCTTTCATCGCCTGGCCACCGGAGCGCGATCTACGGTCGCACGCCATCAATGATCCGGAGGATCTCTATCCGGTTTTCCGGGCATATCACCAAGTCGCTCCCGGACAATGAGCACTGATCGGGTAGCGCTCTCGAGGACCTGCTCTGTCACGTCCCCCACCATACGCCCCTTCACATCGGCCGTTCCCTTGGCTGCCCCGAGCAGAATCAGATGGTGATTCCCCGTACGAGCTTCACGGACAATCTCGTCGGAAATCACACCGTACCGCAGACTGAGCTCCGCCGGCACGTGATGCTGCTCAAGAATTTCGGCACCGTGTCTAAGATGTCGGGCCACAGGCGTGTCCCTCTGGAGAAGCTCCGTCAGAGATTCATACGGCTCAAGCAGTCCCGGATACATACTGGGAATAGGCGTCACAACGTGGAGCAAGGTGGCACTGCCGCCCACCGCCTGAGCAATCCACGCACCGGTCTTGATCACGTCATCGGCGACGTGCGCCCCGCTGCTTCAGATAAGAATCCGTTCAAGGCTTGAGAAAGCCTGTTGGGCGACCAATACCGAGCAAGGAACACGCCGAACGACCTGCGTCATCACGGACCCCAGCACGTAGATCCTGAGACCAGGCGCCTTGTTGGGCCCAAGGACCACCAGGTCCACCCCGCTCTCCTCCACCTCCGCCACGATCTGCAGGAAGGGATCGCCTCGGCGCATCTTCGTCCCAATCTCGCCGGCAGTGAGGGCTTCACGGGCGGATGCCAGGCAGGCTCTGGCCGCAGCTTCCTCGCGACCATGACGAAGGACGTGGAGCAGCGTCAACTTCGCGCCGGGATCAAGTGTGCTAGGGTTTGCCCAAGAGAAAGCTGCGGACCGGCGCCCGACTCACAGGCTACACAGATCAGGACCTTCATCAATCCTCCAAGCCCCAGACATGGGCTTCCCCACCACCGAACAACCCAGTCAAGACCAGCACCCCATCGATCAAATGGATACTGGAAGAGAGTACACGCATACGAGGCTGGGCCAACAGCTCCAGGACCGACGATTAGGTGGGGGGATCAGAAGAATCCGGCCTGGCTCAGCATCAGCTGACACATTGAGGCAGGATAGGCACAGCCGGGGGAGGGCGGCGGCCTCAAGCACCGATCCTATGATACAAACAAACCCCACCAGTTGGTGGGGTTCACGAGACGCACGTCTATCTCTTGGGCTCTCAATGCACCCTTTTGCCAGTAGCCCCAAGGGGAGTCGAACCCCTGTCGCCGGCTTGAGAGGCCGGTGTCCTAGTCCACTAGACGATGGGGCCAAGCAAGCGACATTCTACCAGGCCTCCACCAATTTGTCAAACCGGGGCAGAAGGAGGCGCCGACGCAGCATAGCCGCTCACCTTCCCTTACCCGGCCGTTCCCGCGCATGTCCCTCTGCGTTGATCCGTGTCCCATCCCCCCTTGCGCTCCGCCTGATAGGCAGCTACCATGAGGTCCGACCTTCGGTGGCCATGCCAAGCGCGCGCAGCCACTGCCTACCTTCAACATACTAAGGAGAAACAACATGCCCTACGAATGGGAGACCGACGCCAGCCATCCGGCCGAGTACCACAACGTGGAAGTGCAGCGAGGCCGAGAGTTCATCATCCGCCTGACCACCGGCAGCGACGTGTTCCTCGCCCTCCAGCAGTTCGCCCGAGATCACGACATCCGCTTCGCTAAGATCCATGCCGCTTTCATGGGTGGGCTCCAGCCCGCCAGGTTCCTCGTCTGGGCCCCCGACACCCGGGATCCCGATAACTGGCACAACGAGGAGCCCCGGACCCTCCACAACCTCAGCATGATCCTGGCCATGAGCGGCATCATCCATCCAAGACCCGTCCAAGGCGGGGGCGAGGAACCTTTCCCCGCCATCCATTTCGTCACCGGCGGGGCCTGGGACGCCCCAACGGTCGGTGGGCACCTCGTCGAGGGATCCATCGTCAAGGGCGTCCTCGAGATCTTCATCACCGAGATCACCGGCATCGACGTCATCTACCCCGAGGCCGAGGTCATCGACCCCCTCGCCGCACAGTTCCCCGAGAACTGGTACGAGGAGACTGACTGACCGCGCTCATTAGTCCAGAGGCGCGCGGCATTTCAGAGGTGAGCTGCCCCCGGCTTGAGCAGAGATCCGCTCATAAGGCTCGCGTTCAACAGGAGGAGAAGCCTGTGACGAAGACAGCCCTGATCCCCATCGC
>Ga0180429_10005372_pt1 | contig 10161 bp, 9 predicted proteins | sample SS_ome_FD_132428 | JGI IMG/M metagenome (GOLD analysis project Ga0180429, IMG submission 132428) | Hypersaline lake sediment archaeal communities from the Salton Sea, California, USA - SS_1_S_1 metaG | ecosystem: Environmental > Aquatic > Non-marine Saline and Alkaline > Hypersaline > Sediment ...
AAATCGTAATTTTTTCAATGTGGGGAATCTGCTCCCGGATCCGTGTTTCCAGGTGTCTGCTGATCTGGTGGGCCGCGTCCAGATCGTGTGTCTTGACTGTCACGGCCGCATGAATAAACTGAAACCGGCCGGCATTTCTGCCGGACAGCTCGATGATACGGTCCACCTGCGGATCATTTTTAATAATCTCCTGAATCCGGTCCAGGGTGGCAAAGTCGATGGAGGCATCCAGCAGCACCCGCATACCGTCGGACAGCAGGTCCCACCCGGCCCGGACAATGAACACCAGAATCAGGCAGGCCCCCATCTGATCGATGGTGATCCCCCGGATTTGCCAGTCCACTTCCAGATACCCCAGCACTGCCGCCACCAGAACCACAATGGAAGACAGCACATCCACCTGGCGGTGACGGCCTTCAGCGATCAGTGTGGGGGAATGGGTCCGGCGGCCGACGCGAATGGCAAACCGGCCGAAAAAAAAGATCATCACCGTGGCTGCCAGTAAAAGCCAGATATAGGGCAGCGGAATCTCGGGGGGCTGCTGCTGCCCGGAAAAAATCTGACCGACAATTTCATACCCGGCAATGAAAATGAATATGGCAACGAGCACGGATGCCACATTTTCCAGTTTGTACAACCCCAGGGGGAACCCTTTGGTTTTTCGGGTGGACAGCTTGACGCCGCCGTAAATCACCAGCGAGGCAACCGCATCCGTTCCGGAATCGATGGCACCTGCCATGATGGCCAGACTGCCGGATGTCACCGCCAGAAACCCTTTCAAGACCGCCAGAAACAGGTTCAACACAAATGCATATCCCGCCACCCGGTACACCTGGGCGGTGTCATCATGACCATCGGCATGTTCAGTTGTCTGCGTCGTCATATGGAAATCAGTCCTAACGCGATAAATGCAGCCCCCACCCCCACCCACTGGCGGCGTCTGAGTTTTTCCCTGAGAACCATCCAGGCCAGCAGGACCGTGGCTGCCGGATAAAGCGATGACAGCACGGCGGACACATCCAGCCGGCCCAGATGGGCCGCCGTGGAAAACAACAGGTTGCCCAGGGCATCCAGCACCCCGGCCATGACAATGAATCCCCACATACCCGTCATGGAAGTCCCCGGTTTTGCCGCCAAAAGAATTACTGTGGATAAAAACACGACCGATGCCACCCGGGCCCAGACCAGGGGCCAGAAAATGGCCAGGTCGTTGGCCTTGTCGATAAAAATGAAAAACAGGCCGAACCCGGCGCCGGCCACACAGGACAGCAGCAGTTCCCGGCCGGTCAAGCGGAACCCGGCATCTGCCGAAGACAGCAGCCACACCGCAACCGCAAAACACACAAACCCTGAAAACCGGGTCAGGGTGGGAAGGCCCGTAAAAAACGCGGTATATACGATGGGCACCAGGGCCGTGAGAACGGCCGACAGCGGAGCCACAATACCCATGCGCCCGGTGGACAACCCCCGGTACAGGGCGATCAGCCCGATATTGCCGAAAACCCCGGCAAAGGCCCCGTACACCAGGTCTCTGACCGGGGGGATGATTTCACCGGAAAAAACAGCCATGCCCAGCAGAAACAGGCCACCGATAAACTGGGAATACCATACCACTTTGAGCACATTGCCTCTGCGGGATGCCATTCCCCCGCTGAAATCTCCGGCCCCCCAGGCTGCGGCACTGCCGATGCCGCAAGCAATTGCCAGTGTTTCCGTACTGAGCATTCATCCTCTTTTTTAAAAAAATAACATGGGTCCTTCCGTTTCAAACAGACCGGACAGCCTTGTGCCTCCGGGAAGTTTCACAGAATACCGGTTGTTTGTCAACCGGCATCACAAGGGCAGCCCGGGCCGATTTTCAGGCAATCAAACGTCTCAGACCCGCATTTGCCGTCACCCCTTGCCGGTGCAGGTCCGGGAGCGCAAAGCAGCTGCATGAACCGGATTGATTTGACATTCACATACGGGCGTGTTTTTATCAGTGCGATGAAAAATGACGGACTCAGAAACTGGTTTGATCAGTATGTGGCAGGATTCACTGCAACAGAAAATGCTTCGCCGGATCTCGTGACAAACATCCGGCTGAAAAAGGATCATTCAAAACGGGTGGTCAAAGAAATCCTTTGGATTGCGGATCAGCTGAACCTGGATGACGACGCAAGGGATCGGGCCGGGGTCATGGCCCTGTTTCACGATATCGGCCGATTTGAGCAATATGCCCGGTTCCGAACCTTTGCGGACCACCAGTCGGAAAACCATGCCGAACTGGGAGTGAAAATTCTTCAGCACCACCGGGTGCTGGACTGCCTGCCGCCTGACCGGGCGGATCTGATATGCCGGGTCATCGCATATCACAACCGGTCCGTGCTGCCGGAAAACGAGACAGAGGAATGTCTGTTTTATGCCAGGCTGCTGCGGGATGCGGACAAACTCGATATCTGGCGGGTGCTCATTGACCATTACCAGCGCCACGGCCGGGATGACAACCCGGCCGTGGCGCTGGGCCTCCCCGACACCCCCGGCATGTCGGACCGGGTATATGACAGGGTGGTGAACGCAAAGATCGTGCAGGCCCGTGATATGAGAAATCTGAATGATTTCAAGCTGCTCCAGATCGGGTGGGTATTTGACATCAATTTTGCGCCGGCTCTTCAGCGGGTCAGGGACCGTGGCTATGTGGCGTCGATCTGCCGAACCCTGCCTCCGTCCGACAGGCTGACACGGATCCAACAGTCGGTGATGGCCTGGTTTGACAAAAAACTGCCGGCCGGTCGCGTTTCATTGCACCGGGGCGGATAGACGGGGTTCCAGCCGCCAGATGTCACCCGCGTCAATGGCCACATACAGTGCGCCGTCCGGCCCCGGAACAAGGGACCGCATCCGCTCTTTGGGCAGGCCGGCGAGAACAGAGGTTCTGACGGTCATGCCTTCCGCATCCATCTCCAAAAGGTCAATACGCGCCCCGCGCAGAAACCCCACCGCCAGACGGCCTTCCCAGCCCTTCCAGTGCGGCCCCGTCAGGAAGACACACGGCCCCATCCCCTCGGAAACCCCCCGGTTGTTCCATGACGGTTTGAGCGCGTCCGGAAACCGGTTCAGGTCCGTCATGGGCGTTGGCGTGCCGTCGGGATTATTGGACGTGTACCCGCAATAATCCGCCGGACAGGACACCCCTTTTAGGGGCGCGGGGTCCCAGCCGCCGTTGCCGCCCGGTGCAAGGGGTGTCACTTCATCGTCATGGCCGGGACCGTGTTCACTGGCAAAGGGCCGGCCCGTGACAGGATCAAAGTCAATGCCCTGCACATTGCGGTGGCCATAAGTATAGATGCGCGGATCACCGCCGGCTGGAGTCTGGTTGCCGGGCGCAGCATTGCCGTCCCGGTCGACCCGCAATATCTTGCCCCCCAGCCGGGTAAGGTCCTGGGGCAGCGGCCCGTCGTGGTTGTCGCCGGTGGTCACGTAAAGATACCCGTCAAACGGGCTGAACCGGATGCGGCCCCCGCTGTGGGCACCGGCACCGCCCCACCGGTTGAAGGACTGCTTGAACGCAATGTCGATAATAATGTCCCTGCGACCGTCGACCGCGGCATAATCCTTGTCGACCCTGAAGCGCACGACCCGGTTGGTCTTTTCCCCGCCGTCATTTGAAGCCATGTATACGTACACCAGGCGGTTTTCATCAAACGCCGGATCCAGGGCAACCCCCAGCATCCCGCTCTGCCCCTGGCAGAAAAAATCCCCCGCCGCCAGGACCGCGCCGGCCGTTCCGAACAACAACCGGACCGTCCCGTCCGGGGTGCGCACGGACAACCCCCGGCATTTTTCCGTAAACAGCATGGCCCCGTCCGGGGCAAAGGCCAGATCCCACGGATTAGTGAGCCCTGACATCACCACGGTGCGGGTTACCTGAAGCTCACTGTCTGCCGCCGGTGTTGACCGGTCGCAGCCGCAAAAAACCAGAACGGCCGCAAGCAGAACCTTGAATATCATGGGCAGTGCCCTGGCTGTTTTTTCCATCATCACCTCTGTTTTACCCTTAGACAATGTCGCGGTACACCTCCGGATCCGTTCCCCTTTTTTGATCGATTCAAACAGACAGGGGGCCCCTTCGGGTTCCACAACAATAAATTTCGGTGCCGCCCCTTTGGCCAGGCTGGCGAAAGATACAAGCATGGCCCCGGCAGCCTGACCAGCGGGCTGGGCCTGTACCCCGGCAGGCTGCTGTGGAAATGATACACATGACGGACTGATTCTTTATTTGCATCATCAAACAAAGCAGCCTCAGGAGCTTTGGACAGGTCATTGACCTGACAGGCAATCAACTTTTTATTCATGGGTGCATTCCGGCGACATCAAGCATCCGGCGATTGTAATTTTCCGATCAAAATGTTTATCAGAGCATCTCGTTCACCCCTATCTATGCCGTCTCCGACGGCTGCTTCGAATTTCCTGATTCTTTCTTTGTTCTCCAAAAAATTGGCGATGTCGTAACTGACCCGTGTGGCATCTTCCAATATGCCGTGAAGCGCCATTAATTCTTCAAAGGAACAGTCTTTGTTTTCATAGATGGCCAGAGATTTACAAAGCCTTTCATATTCAGATATCCAATCTTGAAAATTATTTTCCATTTTTGTATATCCAGCCGCATCCCCAACGATCCAGGCCTTGATAAGCGCAATCTCCCCAGCGGAAAGGGGCTCATCGGATTTAAGTTTTTTTAAGATTTTTTTAATCTCTGGCGATGTTTTTTTTTGCGCTTCTTCCCGAACAATGTTTTTCGCTTGACTCAACGCACTGCCGGCCTGTTGAAATGCCCCTTCCGACATCGTTTCTTTTGCGTTCGCCATTTTTTTTGTCACATCGAGTTTCATACGCGCTCCTTTTTCTGTTTTGTTTTACATCTACCGACCCAGTGTGATAATCACTGCCTCTCGTTTCCAAAAAAGCAGGAACCGTTTCTGCTCTAAAACTTGAAACACCACTGCCCATCCATCTGCTGCCTCTTTATTGAGGGCGTCTTCCATTTTTTTTATTGGAAGACCCGATGCTCCCAGAAAAATCGTGCCAAGTCCACCCTCAACGATATAAACCACTTTGTATTCTCTGTATGCCATCTTGTTTTCTCCTTGAGTCTATCCCTGTCTGTCCAGTACGGACCTTCCACGTCAGCATTTCTTGAAAACCGGTCTGTATTTCCATATCATTTTTCAGATAGCACGCCAATAGTGGAGAATGCGGAAATAGCAAAACAGGTCCCGATTTTTTCGCACCAGGTGGAGCCAGCAGGGTTTTTCAGCCCAAATCCGCCATCTCAAAAATATCCGGCACAAGATGATCTCAGCCCAGCATCATCAAATGCACACCCTGGCACATTGCTTCGGCTTTCCAGGGTGCCCCGGTCAAATGCGGCCGGAATATCAGTGGTGCCGGACCCTGTGGCAGCCAAAATTCGTGCGGCTGAAAAAATACCTGACATGGATTGCAGTATGACCGATTCTATTATACCCTGATCTGAAAAACAAAAATGCCCTGTAAAAGGGCATCTGCCGGCAACCCAGAACCAGTGACGGGGGTGGGGCATGTACAAAATACGTACCTTTCTGAAGATTCTGTCATTTTTACTGATTATACCTGTGACCAGTGCTTCTGCGGCTGATGTGACAGCCCGGGAACTCATAGAATCCTGCTGGGATTATATGCGGGGCAGGGCATCGGAATCAGTGGTGGACATGACCATTCACCGGCCGGAATGGGAACGGACAATGACCATCAAAGCCTGGACCCGGGGACGTTCCGACAGCCTGTTTTTCATCGAGGCGCCGCCAAAGGACAAGGGCAATGCCACATTGAAAAAAGGAACCGATATGTGGACATACAACCCCAAGGTCAACCGGGTGATCAAGCTGCCGCCCTCCATGATGTCCCAGTCCTGGATGGGATCGGATTTCTCAAACAATGATCTGGCAAAAAGCGATAGTATCATCCAGGACTATGACCATATCATCGAAAGCACCCATACCCGCCAGGGCAAAACCGTCTATGTCATAAAATCGATGCCCGGGCCGGCAGCCCCCGTGGTATGGGGCATGCAGCGGATCACGCTGCGGGAGGACTTTGTACTGCTGGAACAAACCTTTTATGATGAGGATCTGCAGCCGGTGAAAAAAATGACCACCCGGGATATCGCCCCCCTGGGCGGAAAATTGTTTCCCAGGGTCTGGAAGATGTTCAAAACGGATACGCCGGATGCATATACCCTGTTGGAATACCGGTCTTTGACATTTACAAACGATCTGCCGGACAGGCTTTTTACCCGGTCATCCCTGAAAAATCCCCCCCGGTAGGCACTTTATGTCAATCCATGTCAAAATGGCCTGGCGCAATATCTGGCGCAATCCCAGACGGACCGTATTAACGGTATCAGCCATCGCCTTTGCCTGTCTGGTGCTCATTTTCATGCTCTCTTTTCAGTTCGGCAGTTATGAAACCATGATCAATGCCGCCGTTAAAATTCAGACCGGGCATTTCAAGATCCAGCACAGACAATTCCAGGAAAACCACAATATCCGCAAAACCATTGCCCATCCGGATGCCGTGGCCGGCATCCTTGACAAGACCCCCGGGATTGAAGCGTACACCTTCCGGTCCCGGGCATTTTCCATTGTCTCCTCTGAAGACCGGACATACGGTGCCCTGGTCATCGGTATCGATCCGGACAAGGAATCCCGGACATCGACGCTGCCGGACTTGATCCGGGAAGGCGAATATCTGTCACAGACAGACACGGACAAAGCCCTTATCGGCCGGCTCCTGGCCCGGAACCTGAAGGTGAAGACCGGCGACGAAGTGACCCTGCTGGGCCAGGGGCGGGACGGTTCCGTGGCGGCGGCCGTGGTCACCATCAAAGGGATTTACAGCTCCGGCCAGGACGATTTCGACCGTGCCGGGCTGCACATTCCTCTGGCGTATTTCCAGCAGGTGTACACCATGTCCGGACAGGTACACAGCGTGGTTGCCATTGTCCAGTCACTGGACCGGGTGACAGAGATCAAACAGCAGGTGCAGGCCCGGCTTCAGAAACTGGAAACAGGCAATTCCCTTATTGTGCGGGACTGGTCCGAAATCATGCCGGGGCTCAAACAGGCCATCTCCATGGATCTGGTCAGCGGCCTGATTTTCTGGCTCCTGCTCATCATCGTGGTGGCGTTCAGTATTCTCAACACATTTCTCATGGCCATATTTGAAAGAACCCGGGAATTCGGTGTGATGATGGCCATCGGCACGGCACCCTCCCGGCTGATGAAAATCCTGCTCACCGAATCCATGTTTATGACGGGGGTGGGAATGGGTGCCGGAATCGTTCTGGGTATCTTCGTGACCCTGTATTTTCAAACCCGGGGCATCGACATCGGCGGGGCCGGTGAACTGTTGAACCAGTACGGCATCACCGGCCGCATATACCCCAAACTCTCCGTGCTTTCGACGGCCATAGGACCTGCCATGGTGTTTGTGATCACCTTTCTGGCGGCCCTGTATCCGGCCGTGAAAGTCAGACGGCTCAACCCGGTGGAGGCGATGTATTTTGCCTGATCTCCTGCAAAAGGGAAAAAAGTGATGCATTGTCAGCTGGCCTGGCGGAACATCTGGCGCAATCCGCGGCGGACTGCCGTCATCCTGACAGCCATTGTCATTGGCGTGTGGACCATGCTGATGGTGACCGCCCTCATGCGGGGCGTCAGTAACGGCATGGTCAAAAATGCCGTTTCGACCCTGACCGGTGAGATCCAGATACATGCCCAGGGATACCGCAGCGATCCGGTCATTGAACACAGCATGACCGATATTACGCGGGTGGAAAACACCCTGGCGGATGTCCTTCCGGGGAAAGCGGTCTATGCCTTCAGGATACGGGTCAATGCCATTGCCAGTAATGCCCGGCACTCCGGCGGGCTGACCCTGGTGGGGATGGTTCCCGAAACAGAATCACAGGTCTCTTTCATCGGACCGGCAGCCATGCGTGCCGGCCGGTATCTGGATGAAACAGACAAAAACGGCATCCTGATAGGAGCGGCCACAGCAGACAAATTTGACACGGAAGTGGGAAAAAAACTGGTGCTCATGTCCCAGGACACAGCGGATGAGATGGCTTCCAGGGCATTCCGGATTACAGGTATCTACACGGCTGAAATGTCGTCCACGGAAAAACAGTTTGCCTTCGTACATATGGACACGGCCCGGGAGATGCTCAAACTGCCGGACGGGATTTCCGAAGTCTGTATCCGGCTGCCGGATGACGAAAACCTGGACCGCACGGCATCAGACCTCAGGGCATCACTGGGGGACGGGTTTGCGGTCCACACCTGGAGAGAGATTTTGTCCGCCATCACGGCCTACCTGGCACTTTTTGACGGGTTCATGATGCTGTGGTATGTGGTCACGTTCATCGCCATGGGATTCGGGATCATCAACACAACGCTCATGTCTGTATTTGAACGGATGCGGGAGTTCGGGGTGCTCAAGGCCCTGGGGATGAAACCCTGGTGGATTGTCCGGGGGGTGCTCACGGAATCGGTTTTTCTGTTACTGCTGGGCACTGCGGCCGGGGATCTGCTGACCATTGTGACGGTCGGTGTGCTGGCCGCCACCGGCATTGATCTGTCTTCTCTGGCGGCCGGCGCTGAATTTGCCGGCATGTCGAGAATCATCTACCCCTCTTTGACGGTGAATGATGTGGGGATGGCAAATCTGGTGGTCTGTCTGCTCGGGGTTGTGGTGTGTACCTATCCCGCCGTCAAGGCTGCCAGGTTCACACCCGTGGAAGCCATGGCCCACACCTGACGGCGAATAATGGAATGGCAGAATATGGCATCGTTTGAGGAGATGACCGGATGAACATTGTAGAAGCCACTCATATTACCAGGACATTCCAGCAGGGGGATATTGCGGTTCAGGCACTCACGGATGTGAGCCTTTCCATTGAAAAAGGCGGTTTTGTCGCCCTGGCCGGGCCGTCCGGCTCCGGCAAGACCACGCTGCTCAATATTATCGGCGGCCTGGACACCCCTGATTCCGGCAGCATTGTACTGGACGGCAATGCCTTTGAAGACATGAGCCGGTCTCAGCTTGCCGATCTGCGGCTCCACAGGGTGGGATTCGTTTTTCAGGCCTATAACCTGATCCCTGTGCTGTCGGCGCTGGAAAATGTGGAATATGTCATGCTGCTGCAGGGGGTGCCGGAAAAAGAGCGGCATGACAGGGCCAGAAGCATTCTGGATGATGTGGGTCTTGAAAACAGATACCACAGACGTCCCCATGAACTTTCCGGCGGACAGCAGCAGCGCGTGGCCGTGGCCCGGGCCATTGTATCGAACCCGTCCATTGTGCTGGCGGATGAACCCACGGCCAATCTTGATTCTGAAACCGGAAAAGGCCTGCTGGAAATAATGAAAGACATGAACCACCGGAAAAATGTCACCTTTGTTTTTTCCACCCACGACCGCATGGTCATGGACTACGCCCGCAGGCTTATCCGGATCCGGGACGGACAGGTGGAGGATGATGTTACAAAAAATGCCTGAACACCATACCCGGGTGATGCTTGCATCGGGACCGCCGGCGTGACCCTGTTTCCAAAAAATTCCTTCGGCGTCCTTCCAGCAGCATGTCTGGTACTGATCTGCTGCGTCTTTGTCACCCCTTTTCCCTGCGAAGCCCGGGTGGACGCGGAATGGGGCGGGCACTTCAAAACCCGGGGCAGCGTGTCATGGCAGGATGACGCATCCGTGTACCGGCTGGTGGGCACAGGCGAATATTTTGACGCATCCGGAGAACTGCGGCTGAAAAACACCTTGTTTTTCGGGGACCGGCTCTCCATAAACACCCATTATGAAGCCCTGATTTCAGGCGGCGACACCCGCAGAAAAACGGCGGAACTCCAGAACCGCCTGCCGCAGACTGCAGGGGGAATACCCGGCATGAACGGGGTGTCCGATGACCGACGTTTTCTGGATCTCACCCATGTGATCGCTGCAGACGACAGTGTTTTGTCATACCACCGCCTGGACCGGCTCAGTCTCAAATACCTGCCGGAATGGGGCGCCATCTCTCTGGGAAGACAGGCCCTGACCTGGGGAAACGGGGTGCTGTTCAACGCCATGGACC
>Ga0180429_10005373_pt1 | contig 10161 bp, 6 predicted proteins | sample SS_ome_FD_132428 | JGI IMG/M metagenome (GOLD analysis project Ga0180429, IMG submission 132428) | Hypersaline lake sediment archaeal communities from the Salton Sea, California, USA - SS_1_S_1 metaG | ecosystem: Environmental > Aquatic > Non-marine Saline and Alkaline > Hypersaline > Sediment ...
CGACTGCAGGCCGATCGACACGCGTGTGATCCCCTGGGCGCGCCAGCGCGCGGCGCGTGCGCGGTCGAAGGTGAGGGGGTCCGCCTCGAGCGTCGTCTCGACGGCGCCCAGGCCGTCCCAGCCGCGCGCGATCGCGCCCAGCACGGCGTCGAGCTCGGCGTCGGAGAGGTGCGACGGGGTGCCGCCGCCCACGTACACGGTGTCGAGCGGCCCGGGCCATCGCGCCGCGGCGGCGGCCTCGTCCACGATCCGGGCGACGTACGCCTCCACGAGTCCAGCGGCGCGCCGCATCTTGTGGAAGTCGCAGTAGGGGCACACCTGCGGGCAGAAGGGCACGTGCAGGTAGAGCGCGCGTGGAGCCGCGAGCGGGTCCGTCGGCGGGGGGGTCAGAGGCGAGGCGACCGGGCCGGTCATCGCGGTCACGCTACCGCGGGCGGGCGGGCGCTCGCATGGCGGCGCGGTCACCCGTCGCCGGGCCGGCGCAAACAGACGGGCGCCGCGACCCGAAGGCCGCGGCGCCCGATCATGCTTCGCGCGAGAAACGTCAGTCGATCTCGGCCAGTTGCTCGTCGAGCAGTGCGTTCGCCTCGACGTTGGCCGCGGCAAGGGTGGCCTCCACGTCGGCACCCTCGAGGATCGCGGCCATCTCGCCGGCGATGAGGTTGCGCACGAAGTCGTAGCCGGGCACGGGCGGCTCGGCGACGCCGAACTGCAGGAAGCTGAAGGCCGCCTCGTAGGCCGGGTCGGCCTCGAAGTAGTCACCGAGGTCGTCGGCGACGCTGGCGCGCACCGGGAAGTAGTTCGACGCGCGCGCCCAGTCGGCCTGCACCTCGCGGCTGGTGTAGTACTTCACGAACAGCCAGGTCGCCAGCTCCGTCTCGGCGCTGTGGCCGGCGGGCATGCTGACGGACGCGCCGTAGACGTTCATCACCGGCTCGGGCGTGACGTGCGGGATGGCGCCGACGCTCCACTCGAAGGTGGCGCCGGCCTCGATCGCCTGGCGGTAGAAGGGGAAGCCGGAGCTGGAGCCGACCGTGAACAGCGTGCGGCCCTGGCCGAAGTTCGTCTGGTCGCCGAAGCGCTCGGTGACGATGTCCATGCAGCCGCGCTCCATGAGGTCCTGCAGGAAGGTCATGGCGGCCACGGCTGCGGCGGAGTCGACCGAGAAGCGGTTGGTCTCGTAGTCGAAGATGTCGCCGCCGAAGGCGAAGGTCCAGCTGGCGAAGCGGCTGGCGTCGATCGAGATCTCGTAGCCGAGGCTGCGGCTGCCGCCGGTCGCACCCGAGTACGGCTGCTCGACGGCCTTGCAGGCCATCTCGGCGAACTCCTCGGGCGTGGTCGGCGGGCCGTCGTAGCCCAGCTCCTGGAGCCAGCTGATGTTGTAGTACAGCATCTCCATCGAGCGGTTCGGGGGGAAGCCCAAGAGCGCGTTGCCGAAGGTCGGGTTGACGTCGGACTGCAGGAAGCCCTGGAAGAAGTCGCCGAGCTCCTCCTCGGAGTAGCCCCACTTCTCGGAGCGCACGAGTGGCCACATGTCGATGAGGCCGTCGACCACCTGGTAGGTGGCGGCCTGGTTCTGGTAGGCGACCACCAGGTCGGGCGTCTCGTCGGTGCCGAGCAGCACGAGCATCTTGTTGAAGATGTCGCCGTAACCGCCCTGGTTCTCCTCGACGACGGTGATGCCGTACGGGTTGGTGGTGTTGAACGCGTCGACGATCTCGACGAGCATGTCCTGCCGGATGCCGGAGTGCTGGTGCCAGAAGGAGACCGTCTGACCCGTGGGGTCGACGTTCTCGTAGTCGCGCTGGCCGAACGCCGTGGCGGCGAGCGCGAGCGCGGCGAGGAGGACGAGGGTGCGCTTCATGGTGGGGCTCCTTCCGAACGGGGACGATCGGGGTCGACCACGGGCGGTGTGCCCGACGGGTCCAGGATACGAGGTTGCCGCAGCGCGGTCATGCGGTCGTCAGGCTTCCGTCCACGGGACCGTCACGCGCCACCGTCACCCCTTGAGGCCCGAGGTGGCGATGCCCTCGGTGAACTGCCGCTGGGTGAAGAAGTACAGCACCAGCACGGGCACGATCGTGATGACCGACCCCGCCATGAGCAGGTGCGTCTGCGGGCCGGCGTCGTCGATGAAGTTCGCCAGGCCGACGGCCAGCGGGCGCCAGGTGGGGTTGGTCGTCACCAGCAGGGGCCACAGGAACTCGTTCCAGGAGGCCACGAAGGTGAGCAGCGTGCCGGTGATGAGCACGGGGCGGCTCATCGGCACGACCACCGTGGTGAGGAAGCGCAGGTGCCCGGCGCCGTCCATGCGCGCGGCGTCCCACAGCTCGGCGGGGATCTGGGCGAAGAACTGCCGGAAGAGGAAGATGATGAACGCCGTCGACAGGAACGGCACCGTCAGCGCGGGCAGGGTGTTGAGCCACGATCCCCAGGGAATGACGTCGCCGCGCACGAGCAGGAAACCGGGGATGAAGGTCACCGTCCCCGGGATCATCAGGGTGGTCAGCAGGACGGCGAAGAGCACGTCGCGCCCCGGGAAGCGGATGCGCGCGAAGGCGTAGCCGGCGAGGGTGCAGGTGATCAGCATCCCGATGATGGTGGTACCGGTGATGACGACGCTGTTGCGGAAGTAGAGGTCGAAGTCGGCGTCGGACCAGGCCTGCGTGTAGTTGACCCACTGCGCGTCGCTGGGGAACGGTGCCCGCGTCAGCGTCTCGCCGAGGGTCATGAGCGACTGGCCGATCATCACGAGGAAGGGCGTCATGGAGACGAGCGCGCCGATCGTCAGCGCGAGGTAGATCGGCAGCTGCGTCCAGCGGAACTCGGGCGCCTCCGCCATGGGGACGCGGCCGGCGGCGGCGACGCCGCGGCGGGAGCGCATCTGGGCCTCAGCCACGCAGCGCCCTCCGCCCGAAGAGCCGGTTCTGCAGCAGCGTCATCGCCAGGATGATGAGGAACAGCACGACCGACTGCGCCGCCGCGGTGCCGAAGTCGTTGCGCGCGTAGAAGGTGTCGAAGATGACCAGCGACGCGGTGTCGACCGCGTCGCGCACGGCGGGCTCGCGCATGACGTAGAGGTGGGTGAACGCCTGGAAGGTGCCGATGAAGCCGAGCACCGTCAGGTAGAAGGTCACCGGCGCCAGCAGCGGCACGGTGATGTGGGCGAAGCGCTGCGTGCCGCTGGCGCCGTCGATCTCGGCGGCCTCGTACAGCTCCTTGGGGATGCCGCCGAGCCCCGCCAGGAAGATCACCGCGTTGTAGCCCGTATAGGTCCAGATGCCGAACAGGATGATCGACAGCAGCGCCAGGCTGGGGCCCGCCCAGAAGCCCGTCAACTCGACCCCGAAGCGGCCGAGGAAGTCGCCGAACAGCAGCTGCCCGACGGGCCGGGTCTCGAACAGCCAGCGCTGCGGCTCGATCCCGACCCACGAGAGCACGGTGTTGGCGAGCCGCTCCTCCCGCGGGTTGAAGATGCTGCGGAACACCGCGGCGCCGGCGACGACCGGCGTGACGTACGGCAGGAAGAAGAGCATGCGGTAGAGCTCCTTGCCGCGGATCTGCTGGAAGAGCAGGCTGGCGAGGACGAGCGCCAACGCGATCTGCACCGGAACGCTGAGGAACCCGTAGTAGAAGGTGCGCGTGAGGCCCAGCAGGAAGCGCGCGTCGCCGGCCTCGCGCATCACCTGCCAGCCGAGCGAGAAGGCGATGCCGGCAAACAGCAGGGCCACCGCGGCCAGCGCGCGCACGAGCATCGGCGCCACCGCCCGCCCCTTGAACGCGTCGTTCCACAGCCAGTGGGCGACGCCGATGAGCGCGATGCCGCCGAGGAAGACCCCGAAGGCGCCCAGGTCGCCCACCGTCCGCTCGTACTGCTGCAGGCCGAGGTACGCGCCCTGGCGGATGCGCCAGCGGTGGACGCTCATGTACAGCGCGTAGAAGATCGGGAAGAGGCCGAACACGCCGATGACGAGGGTCGCCGGCAGCACGAACGCGTAGCCGGTGAGCCACTCGCCCCACGGGCGCCGGCGAACCCGCGCGGGCGCCGAGCGGGGGGTCGCGTGAAGGGCGGCCATGGGCTCCCCCAGGGTACCAGGACGCGTCACGTCCTTGTCAGGCACCTGGGGGGCCCACGGCGTCCGCGCGGCGGCTCGCGCAGCGCGCGCGGGCGTACGATGTTGCGTGGCACGCTCCTCCGGTCGCGATCGTTCCCGCAGCTCGGCCGCGCCTCGCGCGGGGCGGGTCTCGCGCCCGGGCGCCGGCCCGCGCCGCCCCCCGCGGCCGGCCGCCGCCGGGGTCGAGTTGGAGATCGCCTGCCTTCCCGGGCTCACCGACGTCGTCGTGCGCGAGTTGCACGCCCGGCTCGGCGCGGGCAGCGCGCTGCGCCGCGACCCGGCCCGCGTGCTCGGCCGCCCGGGCCGTGAGGACGCCGTGGCGCTGCGCGTGCCGCACCCGTCGCTGGCCGCCGTGCACGACCTACGGACCGTGGTGGCCGTACAGCGCGTCCTGCGCTACCCGGTCCCACGGCCGAAGGCGCTGCTGGGCGACGCGTTGCGGCGGCAGCTCGCCGCCGACCTCGCGGCGGCGGTGGCGGACGCGACGGCCGTCACGGGCGCCGGCTTCGCCGCGCTGCGGCTCGAGGCGGCGGGGCGCGACAGCGAGGTCATGCGCCGGCTCGCCGCGACGCTCGCGGAGGCCGTTGGCCTGCCGGTGGACGAGGACGACGGCGACCTGGTGGTGCGGGCGCGCCCCGAGGCGGACGGCTGGGTGCTGCTCGTCAGGACCACGCCGCGGCCGCTGACCACGCGCCCCTGGCGGGTGTGCGACCGCCCGGGCGGGCTCAACGCCGGCCTGGCCGCCGCGCTGGGCTGGCTGGCGTCGCCGCCGGCCGGCGCGCGGGCGGCGAACCCGTTCGTCGGCTCGGGGACGCTGGCGATCGAGTTGGCGCTGGCCGACCGCCGGGCCAGGGTCTTGGGCTTCGACCACGATCCCGAGGCGGTCGCCTGCGCGCGCCGCAACGCCACGGCCGCCGGCGTGGCGGGACGGGTGGAGCTGGAGGAGGGCGACGCGGCCGGCTGGCGACAGGACGACGCCTCGCTCGATCTGGTGCTGGCCGACCCGCCTTGGGGCGACGCCGTCGGCAGCCGCAAGGCCAACCGGGCGCTCTACCCGGCGTTCCTCGCCGAGGCGGCGCGCTGCCTGCGCCCCGGCGGCCTGCTCGCCTGGGTGACGCACGAGATCGAGCTCACGCGTGCCCTCCTTGCCGGGCCCGGGCCGTGGCGCGTCGTGCACGACCGGCGGGTGTGGCACGGCGGCCACCACCCGTCGGTGCTGGTGCTGGAGCGCCGCGCCCCGCGCGATTGAGCGGGGCCCCGCGCGATTGAGCGGGGCCCCATGCGACGGAGCAGGGGACCCGCGCGGTCGGGCGGCGGCCCGCGTGGCCGATCTGGCGGGCGCGCCGTGCCCGACGCACCGCAGGCCGGCTCGCCGCCGCCGGTGCTAGGCTGGCGTCCATGCAGGACGCGCGTTCGGGGCCGAAGCTCGGCTGGTACCTCCTCATCTCACTGCTCGCCTACGCGGTCGTCGCGTCGGTGGGTTGGCGTGGCGCGGTCGTCGAGCTGCGCGAGGCCCGCCTGGTCCTCGCCGGCGAAGAGGCGCGCGCGGGAGCGCCCGCGCGCGCCGGGTCGCCCGCCTCCGAAGGTGCGGTGGGTGCCACCGCGGCCGCACGCGCCGATGGTGGGACGGCGGCGCCCGACGCCCGGGCGACCGCCCACGCCGAGCTCGCCGGCGACGTCGGGCTGTGGTTCCCCGTCCCCGGCGCCCGCGTGCCCGAGGACGACGCCCACCTGCCGGGCGCGCCCCGCCCCTACCGCTCCGGGACGAGCGAAGGGTTCGTGTTCTGGCCGGATGGCGCCGGCGTGCCGCTGGCGTTCGGGACCCCGGTCATCGCCGGGGGCTCCGGCGAAGTCGTGCGCGTGGACGAACCCTACGCCGAGCTCGACGAGGCGGCCTGGGAGTCGCTCCTCGTCTCCGTGGCCGACGGCGCGGACCAGGGCGAGCTGGACGCGTTGCGTGGTCGCCAGGTGTGGATCCGCCTCGACGACGGCCGGGTGCTCCGTTACGGCCACCTGAGCGGCGTGCGCGCCGGCCTGACCGTCGGCCAGCGCGTCGCGCGGGGCCGCGTGATCGGCTTCGCCGGCAACTCCGGCACCCTCGACGGCGTGGTGGGCCGCACCAGCAACGCCCGCCTCCACTTCGAGATCCGCGACGGCGACGCCTTCGTGGGTCAGGGGCTCGACCCCGACGGCGTGCGCCTGCTGGCCGCGTCGCTGTTCACGGGGCCGTGATGAGCCCTCGCGTACCACCCCCGCGCGGTCCGCACGAGGTCACCGCCGTCGAGACGCTGTGGCGCAACCCCTGGGTGCGGGGCCTCACCTACCTGGTGCTGGCCGTTCTCCTGCTGCTCTTCCTCATCACGCAGCGGGGCGCCTACGCCTTCGCGCTGCAGGTCATCGTGGCTGGCTTCCTCATCGCCTACGTGCTCAACCCGCTGGTCGACCTCCTCGGCCGGGCACGCATCGGCCGCGGGCTGGCGGTCACGCTGGTGTTCGTGCTGCTCGCGCAGGCGGTCGTCGTGGGTTCCGTCCTGTTGTCGCAGGTGGTGGCCGAGACCGCCCGCTTCGTCAACCTGCTGCCCGCGGCCCTCGAGAACCTCGGCGACACGTTCGGTGCGGCCACGGGGTGGCTGGGACGCATCGGCGAAGCGATCCCCGACGTGTTGCGGGAGCGCTTCGGCATCGAGGCAGGCGGCGAGGAGTTCGCCGTCCAGGTCCAGGACCAGATCACCGCCTGGCTCACGGCGGCGGCGCAGAGCCTCACGGGCTTCCTCGAGCGGCTCGTCGCCGAGGGGCCGCAGGCGCTCTGGGCGGGCGCCACCAGCATCGTCAGCGGCGCCTTCCAGGTCCTGCTGATCGCGATCGCCTCCGCCTACATCCTCTACGACTTCCCCCGCCTCACGGCCAACGCCCGGCGCTTCGTGCCGGTGCGCTACCGCATCCTCTACGGCGATCTCACGGCCAAGGCGGACCGCGCGATCGGCGGTTACCTGCGCGGCCAGGTGCTCATCGCGATCACGCTCGGCATCATGATCTGGATCGGCCTCACGCTGGTCGGCGTCCCGCTGGCCACGGCGATCAGCGTCCTGGCCGCCGTCTTCAACCTGGTTCCCTACCTGGGGCCGATCGTGGCGACCCTCCCTGCGGTGTTGCTCGGCTTCACGGTCTCGCCGCTCACGGCGCTGCTGGCGCTCATCGTCTTCCTGGCGGTCAACCAGATCGAGGGCCACGTGCTCGGGCCGCTCATCCTGGGCAGGTCGACCGACCTCCACCCGCTGACGGTGCTCGTGTCGATCCTCGTCGGGGTCGGCTTCCTCGGCCTGCTCGGCGCGTTCCTGGCGGTGCCGGTGGTGGCGCTCGTCAAGGTCGTTCTGGAGGAGTACTTGCTGACGCGCCCGCCCTACCAGGAGGATGCGCAGGGACCGGCGCCGCCCGACCCGGACGACGGGGCACCCGAGGACGCGGAAGCCGACGACGCGTCGGACGACGACGCGCTGGATGGCGCGCGTCCGGCGCCGAGCGCCGTGCCTTGATGGGGCCAACCCGTCAGGGGCGCGCGCACGGACGCGGGTAGACTGGGACCCGTGGCCAAGCGGGCTGTCAGCGACGACCGCAAGCGCGGCGGCGGTCGATCCGCGCGCCGGCGGCCGCGGTCCGCCGCGCGCACACTGGACCTCGAGGCGGTGGGCCTGGTCCTGCTGGCCCTGGGGACCGCGCTGCTGCTCGTGCTGCTGCCGCGCTTCCCGTCCGGCGAGGTCGGCGTCTGGCTGCGGTCGTACCTGGCGGACCCCATCGGCTGGGGCGCTTGGGCGTGGCCGTGGCCGTTCCTGCTCCTGGGCGGCCTGTTCCTGGTGCGCCGCAGCCCGCCCCGTTGGCCGCGCGTGCTGCTCGGCTACGTCATCGCTGCCGTCGGCGGCTGGTCCCTGCTCATGCTCGTCGCCCCGACCGAGGCCGGTACCTGGGGCACGGCGCTGCGGGCTTCGCTCGCGGGCGCGGCCGGCGTGCTCGCCTTCGTGCCCGCGGTGCTCCTGCTGGGGCTGGGCGTCGAACTCATGCTCGGCTGGCGCCCGAGCACGATCCTGCGCACGTTGCTGAGGGCCGTGGTTCGTGCGCTGCGGGCGGTCACGCGCGCGGCGTGGCAGGCGCGCGTCCGCGCTCGGGCGCGGGCCGCGTTCCGGGCGGACGTGGCCCGGGTGAGGCGGGAGTTGCGCGAGCTCGATCGCGACCTGGCCGCGCTGGCCTCGCTCTATCCCGGCAGCGGCGAACTCGATCGCTGGCGCGCCAGCGTGCAGCAGACCGTGCTCTCGCTGCGCGACGCCGACGCGGCCGCGCTCGACGGCGCACGCACCGACGTCGCGGCCTGGCGTGGCGCGGTCGGCGACTTCGCCCGCGACCGGGCGCGCGAGCTCGGACACCAGCTGCGGGCCGAGGGCGTGCGCCCGCCCCAGGCCCATGACGAGGGCGACGAGCGCCGCGGCGAGGGGTTCGAGGATTGGGCGCGCCACGATCGGGCCGTGCTCGACGAGGCGCTGGCGGGGCCGGGGCGCGGCACGCTGCGTTCGGTGGCGGCCGCCGAGGTCGTGCGCAAGGCACTCGCGCTCGATTTGACCGGCCTCGTCGACCGCCATCGGCGGCTCATCCGCGAGCGCGACCTGGCCGAGGCCGGCCTGGCCGACGCGCGCCCGCGCGACCTGGCGCCGGTCGCGCAGGCCCACGCCGAGCGCGTGAGCGGGCTGCGGGCGGTCGAAGACGACGCCGCGCTCCTGGCGGCGGACGCGGGCACGTTGGACGCGTGGCGCGAGCTGCTCGAGACGCTCGCGCGCCTGATCGACGCCTACCCGGACGACGACGAGATCCTGGCGTGGGACGCCTCGCTCGCCGAGGCGTTGCGGGGGGCCGGACGGGCCGAGCTCATGCGTCACGCCGGTTGGGGCGAGGCCCTGCGCGGGGTGGAGCGGGCGGCGCGCGAGCGCGCGGCGGCCGCGGCCGCCGCGCTGGCCGCGGCGAGGGCGAACGCGACCGACGACGAGGAAGCGCTCGATGACGTCGGCGAGCGGCCCGCGCAGGCCGATGCGGCGACCCCGCTCGACGACCTGCTGCTCGACGACGGCAGCGTCGAGGTCCCGTTCGGCGATGCGACGCCCGCGGGCGTCGACCCCGACGCACCGCCCTGGGAGGTCGCGCCGTCTGCGGCGGCGCGCGCGCCCACACGGCGCGCCGGAGCACCCGCCCCGACGGCCGCGGCACCCGGCCGCGGCACGACCGCAGCCGCCGAAGCGGGGACCGACCCCGTCGGCGGGATCCCGATCCAGCTGCCGCCGCTCGACCTGCTCGACCCACCGGAGCCGCCGGAGGAGGACGCCTCGACGCTGGTGCGCGAGCAGCGCGAGCGGGTGCGGCGCATCGACGCCACGCTCGCCAGCTTCAAGCTCGAGGGGCGGGTGGTCGCCAGCGTGCGCGGTCCCACGGTCACGCGCTTCGAGGTGGAGCCGGCGCAGGGCGAGAAGATCAGCCGCTTCGCCAACCTCGCCGACGACCTGGCGCTGGCGATGGCCGTGGCTTCGGTGCGCATCGAGGCGCCCATCCCGGGGAAGAGCGTCATCGGCCTGGAGGTGCCCAACACCGTCAAGGAACTCATCCGCTTCCGGGAGGGCGTCGAGTCGGGGGCCTTCCGCCGCAGCAAGGCGCGCCTGCCGATCGTGCTCGGCAAGTCGATCGACGGCGAGATCCTCGTCGGCGATCTGGTGCGCATGCCGCACCTGCTCATCGCGGGTTCGACCGGCTCCGGCAAGTCGATCGCCGTCAACACGCTGGTCGCCAGCCTGCTCTACCGCTTCCTGCCGACCGAACTGCGCTTCCTCATGATCGACCCGAAGATGGTCGAGCTCACGCCCTTCGACGGCATCCCGCACCTCATCCGGCCGGTGGTCACCAACCCGGGCGAGGCCGCCGGCGTCCTGCTCGGCGCCGTGTCGCACATGGAGCGGCGCTACAAGATGATGAGCCGCATCGGGGTCAAGAACCTCGACCAGTACAACGCCAAGGC
>Ga0180429_10005374_pt1 | contig 10160 bp, 7 predicted proteins | sample SS_ome_FD_132428 | JGI IMG/M metagenome (GOLD analysis project Ga0180429, IMG submission 132428) | Hypersaline lake sediment archaeal communities from the Salton Sea, California, USA - SS_1_S_1 metaG | ecosystem: Environmental > Aquatic > Non-marine Saline and Alkaline > Hypersaline > Sediment ...
CACTGTGTGCGCGGCGACGGCAACGGCGGCTTCGGCGACCTCAGTACACACCTTGGAGGCGATTTCGACTTGGAGCTGGTGGACATCACCCACGACGGCTACCTCGACTACATGACCGTTGGCGACAACGAGTTCCTCCTCGGCTTCGAGAGCAACTTCGCGGAGAGCTTCCCAACCAACGCCAGCTGGCTGGAGGAGGACGCGCTCAGCTTCCCCATCATGGGCATCGCCCACGGCGACTTCAACGCCGACACCCACATCGATCTGGTGACGACGCACCCCAACACCAACCAGGCGAGGGTGCTGCGCGGTGACGGCAGTGCGGGTAGCAGCCCCTTCGCCTCGAGCCCCGTGACCATCCTGAGCGTGGTCGCAGGCCCAGTCGACGCGGCGGTTGGCGACTTCGACGGCGACCAGGCGCTGGACATCGCGCTGGCTGTCGAGGAGCGCGTGGCCGTGCGCCTGGGCGATGGCGATGGCGTGGGCTTCGGAAGCGAGCAGGTCTACGCGGTGGGCGAGGGGACGGTCGCCATCGTCACGGCTGACTTCGACCAAGACGGTCTTGATGACGTGGCCACCGCCAACGATAGCGGCACCATCAGCGTGCTGCGCAGCATCGACGGCGCATCCTTCGAGCCGCAGCTGTCCATCGCCGCCAACGGCGGCCCCGTCCACCTGGCCACGGGCGACTTCAACGAGGATGGCTCGCCCGACATCGTCTACGTCTCGAACCTCGGCGTCTTCACCATCCTCAGCTCGCCCTGAGCCCGTCGATCGCGGGCGCATCAGGGCTCCCCCGGCACAGACGTGGCTTTGCGCCTCCCGGGGTATGCGCGCGGGGTGACTCCCCTGGACCCGAGCTACCTGCGTCCGATCGTGACCTCACGCTGGGTCATCGACCGGGTGAGGTGCAAGGGAACCGACTGGGTGCCGAGGCCGCCGCCGGCGGCGAAGATGGCGTAGGTGCCCGGGGGCAGCCTCAGGGTCATGGGCCAGGGGCCGGTGAGGGGGCGGCTCTCACCGCCAGGCGGGGCGATGACCACGTTGGCGCCCGGATGGAGCAGGCTCAGGGTCACCTCGATGGTCCGCTCGGGTAGCGCAATCGTGCCCAGATCCAGCACCTGGCCGGCAGCCAGGGTGACCGTCTTCACCAGGGGATCCCGGTCTGGGCCGCCGACGAAGCGCAGCTCGTGCTCCCCCACGCTCAGATCGTCCAGCTCGAGGGGCAGCGAGCCCCGGTCGGCGCCGTCCACGAAGAGGGTCACGTCTGGTTGCTCCGCCTTCACCCGGATCCCCTGGCTGGTGGCCGGGGGGACCTCAACGGTGGGAGCGGCGGCAACCTGGGGGACCTCGGTTCGGAGGGGCTCGACGGAGGGGCCCGCGGCGGCCAGCTTGGCGCCGAGCACGGCGCAGCCCGCCAGGGCCAGCACGCCGACGGCCGAGGCGACCCGCAGCTGGACGCGCAGCCGGCGGTTTTCGGCGGCCAGATCGGGTGGCGCGTCCGACACGACCGTGGGGGGTACCGACGACAGCGGGGCGACGACCCGCCGGTTCAGCGGCAGGGCCGTGGAACGAGGCATAGACGGCGGCGGCGGCAAGGCCGAGGCGCGCTTGGTCGTGTCTCGGGCGTCAAAATCGTCGTCGTCGTCCTCGTCGAGCACGGGCAGCAGAGCCCCCTCGACCTCGCTCACCAGGGTGTTGCGCCCCGAGCCCGGTGCCGGAAAGAGCTTGTCCAGCCGTTCGAGGGTGGCATCGGTGAAGCTGTCGGGTGCTGGCTTCACGGACGGCTGAACGCCGGGCGGCGGCGGCACGGGCGTGCGCCATGTGCTCTCGTCCTCCTCCGGCTCGTCCGCCCAGTCATGGAGCGGCACGGCGTCGATCTCGGTGGGGGGCGCCGCGTCCACCGCCACCAGATCGGCGGGGTCGAGCGCTACGGCCGAGGGGTTCGTGGGCCGCTCGGACACCGCGGGGGCCGACGGGTGGGTCTGTCGCGCGCAGGAGTAGGGCACCGTCTCCTGGGTCGGATCCTCGTCGTCATCCCAATCGAGCAGTTGGATTGCAGCCATTGGTAGGATGCCCCTTGCCCTGCCGGTGTGGCGCCACCCGGAGCCACGCCTGGCGCCGCGCAATGTACCCAAGCGGCCACGGGCCGCAACCCAAAAAGCCACGGAGCAAGATCACCGCGATTCGGGCGACAGGGCGGCGCGGCGGGCAGCGGCCTTGGCGGCCAGCTGGGCCTGACACTCCCCGCTGCCACGCTGGAGCCAGCGGCAGCAGTCCGGCCGGGCCGCGTAGATGCGACAGGTGAACCGGGGTGGGTCGGCCTCGATCTGTAGGGCGACGCAGCGGCCGTCGACGAAGCGCATGACCCGTCCGTCACGGCCCGCGCAGGTCAGGGCAAGGGCGGCGGCGTCCATGCGTGCCTCGTCGGCGCCAAATACCCGGATGTAGTCGGCCTCGGTGGAGAAGCAGCAGCAGCCACAGGCCGTGCAGTCGGCGGGGACGGCGGGACCCGGGGGCTTCACAGCCGCACGTCGACGTGGGTGCGCCGGCGCAGGTCCTTGAGCCACTTGCCGCGCACCTTCTGAAGCTTGGCGCCCCGGACGCGCTCGAACATCTCCTGGCGGGCGTTCTCGAGGGTGGTGTAGCGCGAGGTCTGGCGGCTCACCAGCACGACGATGGCCAGGGCGTCCTTGTACCGGAACGGCTCGGTCACCTGCCCGGGCTCGAGCTCGAGCACCCGGCGCTCGATGGCTCGCGCCAGCGGCTTGTAGCGGCCCGAGCGGGCCTTGGGTGAGCCCGCCGGGGCGCGCACGCCCAGAACCCCACCCTGCTTGCGGGTCTCGGGGTCTTCCGAGTGCTGCTTGGCCAGCGACCCAAAATCCGAGCCGGACCGGGCTGCGGCGACGATCTGCCTGGCCTGGGCCATGCGGGCGTTGATGAGCTCGGGCGTCGGGTTGTTGCCCAGGCGCAGCACGATCCAGGCGGGCTGATAGAGGAGAATCCGGCGCTCGGCCGCCTTCACCTTGTCAAAGGTCTCCTTCATCTCCTTCTGGGTGATGCGCTGGTTCTGCACCATCCGATTGAGGAGCTTGCCCTCGAGGACCTGGCGGCGGATCTCCTGGCGGTACTCGACCTCGGTCATGCCGGTGTCGCGCCGGATGTTGTCGAACAGCTCGGTCAAGGTGACGCCACCGCTGGCCCGAGCGATGTTGCGCAGCGCCTTGTCGACCTCCTCGGGGGTGGCCCGGGTGTTGGTACGGGCGGCGGCGTTGGCCTCGAGCTCCTCGTCCACCATCCGCTCGATGACCTGGGTCAGCACCTTGGACTCGGCGGCGGCCCGCTGTGGCCCCGCCGGAATGCGGGCAAAGGTCTGGACCAGGAAGGGACGGGCCCGCTTGCGCAGGTCGGTCAAGAGGATGGCCTTCTCGCCCACCACGGCCACGACCCGCTCGACGATGATGGCGTCGGCGCGCGCCGACACGAGCAGCGCCGCCAGGGCGACGAGCAGGGCAACGGTCCGGGTGTGGGTCCACCTCATCATCACGGGAGCCTCTAGCGGTGCGGTCCGAGGGCCGCAACCTCGGGTCACGGGAACAGTAGCACCTGGTCGCGCCGTGCCCAGCCCGCGCCGAGCTGGTCGCCGTCCTTGAAGGCCAGCAAGAGCCACTCGCCGTCCTGCCGGACCACCACCAGCAGCTGGCCACGACTCACGGTCGCCGTCGGCTCGCTGGTCACCGCGGCCCGCCGGCGGAGAACGATGTCCCGGGCCGCCCAGGCGCCGTTGCCGACGGCGGCAGCGTCATCCCCGGGGTTGGCCTCCGGATCGAGCAGCGATTCGAACAGCTCGAGCCCGGCGATGCCTGGTTCGCCGTGGGTGCGGCTCGGGCGTCGCAACCGCCCGTCACCTGCCGGGGCAGGCCCGCCCTGGGCGGGATGGGGCCGGTCGGCCTCGGGGGGACCGACCGCATAGCCCTTGGCCCACAGGGTGCGGGCGATGCCACGGCGCGCGGTGATGGCGGGATCGCCCGAGAGCACCCGCTCGACCGTGGGTAGGGCGGCAACGACCACGACCCCGAGGGCCACGGCCAGGACCAGGATGGTGAAGTGGTGGACCACCGCCCGGGAGGCGCGGTGCCGGCTGCGGCGCGAGGCGGCGGCGTGCTCGCCGTTCACCCAGGGGGAGCCCGGGTGGTGACGGGCAATGCGGCTCGTGTCGTCCTGCAGACCGGCCATCGACTCCCGTCTACTCCAGGGCATGGGGGCGCGGGCCCAGGTCGGGCGGGCTGCCCTGGCCACTGTTGGGCTGGCCACTGTTGGGCTGGTGGCCCGCGGCGGTGCAGCACCGGAACCCCTGTTGGTAGAACATGTGGTTCTCGTCGTGAGAACGCGTCGAGGGGCGGCAGCGGGTCCGCACCGGCCCCCAGTAGCCGCCCTTGAGGATGGAGGGGCGCTCCCCCTCGCGCACCGTGCGGGTCCACTCGTCCACGTTGCCGGTCATGTCGTAGACCCCCAGGTCGGAACGACACTGGCTCTGGGCGCCGGAGGGCTTGCCCCGCCACAGCCGGTCCATCTCGAAGCCTGCCAGCTCACCGTCCCGTGGGTTCATGGCCTTCTCGTTGTAAGCTAGCCACTGCTGGTCGGTGATGCATTGTCCCGGATCGCGCCGATAGCCGTCGCCATAGGGATAGGGCTTGGCCTCCTCACCCTCGCAGGCAAAGGTCCACTCGTCCTCGTTGCAGAGTCGCTTGCCCTTGCTCCGACACAGCTCCACCGCCTCGTACCAGGACACATAGATGATGGGGTACTGCCCCTTGATGTTCGGGTACTCGAACCGGTCGATGCAGAAGTGCATCTCCTGGGTCTTCAGGCCTTCGGAGGCGGCCAGCCAGGCCTCGCGGTCGAACTGCTGACAGCGCTCGGGATAGTCCTTGGAGATCCAGTCGGTGCAGGTCTTGAGCTGCATCTTCTCGATCCGGCCCTCCGAGAAGGGGTTGTCGTCCGGCTCGAGCTTCATCTTGCCCTGGACCTCGACCATGCCGGCCGAGCAGCTGCCGCGGTTGCCCTCCCGGGCGTCGGTGACGTCGGTCTCCTCGAAGTTGGTCGAGATGATCTGCCAGTGCCGACCCCGCACCGAGCGCCAGTTGTGCTTGGGCTTGGGCTTGGACTTGGTGCCCAGCGCGCCCGTGCCCGGGTCGCTCGGTCCCTCGCCGGAGGCACGGAACAGGATCCACGCCCCCGCGGACAGCGCCCCCACGGCCACGACGAATGCCGTGAAGAGTATCGTACGTCTCGTGGCTCGTTTCATGCTTCCCCGGGGTCCCGCTCGGCTGGCAGAAAGCGGGAAAAAAGCATAGCGCACAATGTGCGCCCCTGCCGAGAACGAGCACAAACCCCGCGAGCGGCGGGCTCAGCTGTCGCGCAGGGCGTTGAGCCGCTCCAGATCCGCCTTGCGGTCCGCCGAAAGGTCTTTGGTTTCCCCGGGATCGGCCTGCACGTCGAACAGGAGCAGCCGGTCGCGTTTGCCCTTGCGGCGCTTGACGATGAGCTTGAGCGGCCAGTCGATCACCGCCGTGCGGGCCGTGGCGTAGGCCAGCACCGGGGGACGGGCCGCGGCGAGGTCGCCCCGGACGATTTTCATGAGCGAGTCGCCCTGAACGCCCTGGGCCGAGGCCTCGGCGAGCTCGAGCACCGTGGGCGCCACGTCCAGCATGGACACGGCCTGTTTGTCGTAGCGGCCAGCCGTTCCGCCGGGCAAGGCCACCAGCAGGGGGACGCGCAGGACCTCCTCGTAGATGAGGGTGCCGCCATGGCCCGAGACGTCGTGCTCGCCAAAGGCCTCGCCCTGGGTGCCGTGGATCACCCAGACGGTACGCTTGGCTCGCTCGTGGCTCGACAGGGCCGTGAACAGGTCGCGCAGCAGCTCGTCGACCCGGGCGATCTCGCCGTCGTAGCGACCGCTGTTGCCCGTGCCGAAGTCCTTGCCACGGTGCTCCAGGTACTTGGCGTGGACGTCGAACAGGTGCAGCCAGAGGAAGAGCGGCGGCTTGCCGCCGGCGAGCTCGGCGTGGATCGTCTTGGCGGCCGCGATGGCGGCCGGGCCGGTGACCTCTCGCTCGGGGTGGTGGTCCCGGAAGGGCGACTCGTCGAAGTGGTCAAACCCCTGGTCGAAGCCCTTGTCCTTGCGCAACCAGGTGAAGGAGGTGACCGCGGCGGTGGCATAGCCGGCGGCCTTGACGCGCTCGGCCACGGTGTTGGCCTCCTCCTTGAGTCGCGGCCACTCGCTGGTCGAGGCTTCGGTGGCGGACAGGCTCCGGCCGGATACCACCGGCATCAGGGCCCGCTGGGTGTTGCTCCCCGCGGCATAGGCGTGGTCGAAGACCACCGCTCGCTCGGCGAGCTTGTCCAGAAAGGGCGTGGTGGCCTTGTCGTAGCCGTAGAGCGACATCCGGTCGGCCCGAACCGTGTCCAGGGTGACCAGCACGATGTCCGGCTTTTTCAGCGGCGACGGGGCAGCCGGGGCGGTGGACGCCGCTGCCGAGCCTGGCGGTTGGGGCTGGCCGCTGCCCGCGGCCACCGGCGTCGCGGTCACCGCGGCGGTCGCCGCGGGTATGGGCTCGTCCAGTCCGTCGCAGTTCGAGTCGACGCCGTCGCCGGGTTGCTCGCTGGCGCCGGGGCGGCGGCCGGGATCGCCCTCGTCGCAGTCCCGACCACCGAAGTGAGCCCCCATGCCGTCGCCGTCGTGGTCGGTCCAGATCTCGAGGGCGTTGAGCACCGCGGCGGGCAGGCCACCGGTCTGCTTGATGGGCACAGCCGCGTCGGACAGCTCGACCCGCAGGCAGCCGCCGACGAGCACCGCCGCGGCGACCGCCAGCGCCGGCACGGCGACCTTGCCCACGAGTCGGGGCGGCACCGCGCGGGCAAAGGCAAAGGCGAGCAGCACGAAGACCAGCAGCAGGTCGAAGAGGGTTGCCCGGGTCGGGCCGCTGGCCTCGGCGGAGGCCTGGCCGAGCAGCGGCATGGTCAGCACCACCACCGGCAGAAGCCCAAGGGCCGCTGCGCCGCCGAGCACGACGGGGCGGGGGAGGCCGCGGTCGAGCAGCCCCTGGCCGAGGGCGAGGGTCCGGCGTGCCGCGACGGCCGCCACCGCGGTGGCCGCCGCTCCGAAGACGCCGAAGGTAGCGCCCCCGAGGCCACGGTGGTTCGTCACCGCCTTGAGCCCGGCGGCCAGCAGGGTGAGCAACACGACCGTGTAGGCCACCCAGAGACCCAGCCCCACGGCGATGCCGGCTGGCGGATCCTTGCCCACCACGGCGCGCCAGCCCCGCGCCGCCCGCGGCTTGAGCAGCGCCAGGGGCAGCACCAGCCAGAGCAACATGGAGGTGCCGATCAGCAGGCCGTCCGCCACACCACCGCCGGCTCCCGCTGCACGCACCACCGTGGGTAGCGCTCCGAGCAGCGCTACGGCGAGGGCGAGGGTCGCCGCCTCACCCAGCGTCACCAGGCGGGACGGTTGGGGCAGGGGTGGCGGTTGGGAGGGACTGATGTCCGACGAGGTGGTCACGTCGTTGTCTGACCTGTAGGCCAGCCAGGCGCGGCTGTCAGCAGGCACCCGTTGCTGCGCACTCAAACCTGCCGCCAGGGCGGCTCACCACGGCGGACTGCCTCTGAAGCCTGTGCCCTGGCGAGCCTACTTCACGCACTCCGGCTTGATGTGCCGGATCCCGTCGGCGTCCACGCGGTAGGGCGGATTGCAGCTGGCCTTGGGCGGCCTGGGCGTCACCGGTCGGGGAGGCGTGCGTCGTGGGGGAGGCCTGGGCGCGGGGGCGCTCGCGCTGGCCGAGGCCGAAGCCTCCGGGGCCGTTGCTGCGGTCGTGGCGCTGGCCGTGGGCGCAGCGGTCGCGCTCTCCACTGCGCTTTCCCTTGGGGCGGAGGCGGCCGCGCGGTCCGGGGTCGTCGCCGAAGGCGCCGCCGGTTGCCCGGTGGTCGGTGCCGTTTCACCGCGGGGCTGGTCGCCACGCAGCCACAGGAAGGCCAGGACCCCTCCGAAGAGCAGGGCCAAGACGCCCAGGCCCAGCGCACCCCGCCGGTTGGACGTCGTCGGGAGCATGGCCGAGCGAGACCGGGCCACCGAGATGCTCGACAGCTGGGAGTCGCCGCTGGCGAGCGCGTCCTCCGGCCCGACGGGTGCAATCTTGCCCGCGCTGGTGGCGTCCGCTGGGCGGGTCAAGCTGGGGTGACTGTCGTCCGGGGTGGCGATCTTGGGTGCGCTCTCGATCAGCGAGATGCGATCGGCCCGCTGGCTCAGCGCCGCCGGTGCGATGGTCTCCACCCACTCGCCCACCTTGGTGGGGGAGGTGATGATGCCGGTCTCTTCGAGGGCGAGCGCCATGGCGCGCGCGGAGGGGTGCCGGTCGGCCCGATTGCGGGCCAACCCGGCCATGACCACCTCGTCGAGCTCCCGTGGAACGTTGGGATTGACCTGGCTGGGCGGCTCCACCTCGCCGAGGAGCACCTGCCCGAACAGCTCGGCCTCCTGGTCGCCCTCGAAGGCGCGCCGCCCGGTGAGTGCCTCCCAGAGCACCAGGGAGGCCGCATAGACGTCGGTGGTCGGGCCCACCTCCTCGCCGGCGAGCTGCTCGGGCGCCATGTAGGCCAGCTTGCCCTTGATCTGTCCATCCTTGGTCGTCTGGACCCGTCCGGTGGCCTTGGCGATGCCGAAATCGAGCACCCGGGCCACGCCGTCGATGCCGACCATCACGTTCTGGGGCGACACGTCGCGATGGACGATTTGCAGCTCCTCGCCCTGCTCGCCCCGGGCGGTGTGGGCCGCGTGCAGCCCGTGGAGCGCGCCGGTCATGATGGCCACCGAGATGGCGGGCGCGATGGGCAGCTCCAGCTTGCGGGACGCCTTGAACAGCCGCATCAGCGACTCGCCCTGGACGTATTCCATGACGAGAAACAGCTCGTCGTCGGTGTTCACCACGTCCAGGGTCGGCACCACGTTGGGGTGGCGGATGCGGGCGGCCAGCCGGGCCTCGTCGATGAGCATGGAGACGAACTCCGGGTCCCGCACGAATTGCCGGTGGAGCCGCTTGATGGCGACCACCCGGGAGAAGCCGGCGGCACCGACGAGGCGGCCGAGGTGGACCGTCGCCATGCCACCGGACGCAATCTCGTCGAACAGGGCGTACCGCCCGATGGTCTCTGGCGCCGTTTCGCCCACGATCACACGCTACCACGAGTGCCGGGGGTGGCCAGACCCGTTTGCCTTGCGTGACGTTCCCGAGACGACCCTTCCCGGCGGTGTCGGGAGGTGCGAAAATGTGATGTCCATCTACGAACGAGGTCCGGGTCCGGTGGCACGGTCGCAGAGCATCATCCTTCTTTCACTCGTGAGCGCGGTGGTTGCCGCGGGGGCGTGCTCACTCACCATCGATCTCGACGACATCACCGGAGGGGTGCCGAGCACCGGTGGTGGGGGCCAGGGTGGCTTCGGCGGGGCCCAGGTCGAGTGCACCGGCCCGAGCGACTGCCCCCAGGCCGAGAGCCCCTGCGAGGGGCCGATCTGCATCGGTGGCGAGTGCGGCGTCATCGGCCAACCCTGGGGGACCGAGCTGCCCGGTGATTACCAGACCGACGACGATTGCCTCGTCCAGATCTGCGACGGCGCGGGCAACGAGGTGGCCCAGAACGACGATGAGGACCACCCCGCCTCCACCGGCTGCGTCACCTACGAGTGCACCTCGGGGATCCTCGTGGAGGAGGAACAGCTCGTCGGCGCGAGTTGCGACGGCGACGGCGTGTGCGACGCCGACGGCAGCTGCGTCGAGTGCATCGTACCCGGCGACTGCACCCACCTGCCCGAGGACGACGACTGCCAGACCCGGACCTGCGAGGACGGCCAGTGCGGCCAGGACTTCACGGCCGATCTCACCCCCATCAGCCTCCAGACCGCGGGCGACTGCCGGGAGACGGTCTGTGACGGCGCTGGCGGCACCAAGGACGAGCCCAAGGACGACGACACCCCCGACGACGGCAACGAGTGCACCGTCGACAGCTGCAACCCCGGACTCGGCACGCCCAACTTCCAGCCCAAGGTCAACGGCACCCAGTGCGGCAACGGCATGAGCTGCGTGGGCGGCATGTGCACGGGCTGC
>Ga0180429_10005377_pt1 | contig 10158 bp, 9 predicted proteins | sample SS_ome_FD_132428 | JGI IMG/M metagenome (GOLD analysis project Ga0180429, IMG submission 132428) | Hypersaline lake sediment archaeal communities from the Salton Sea, California, USA - SS_1_S_1 metaG | ecosystem: Environmental > Aquatic > Non-marine Saline and Alkaline > Hypersaline > Sediment ...
CGACGCTGACCGAGATCTCTGCGGAGAAGAACTCGACGATCGTCTTCCCTGTTCCGATCGACCTGATCGAGGGCTTCTTGCACCGGCTCCAGGGCGGCGGTTCCTGATCCCGATCACGAGAGGAGAACGAGCGGCCGGGCGGCTCTTCGCCCGGCCGCTTGTCGAGACGATGCGCATCCACGGTGAACGCTACATCTGGCAACATGATGAACCGGAGCGCGCGACGGTCGAGACGGTCATGAAGGCTGCGCCGTCGCCCATCCTCGCGGGCGTCCTCGCGTCGAGAGGGATCACGACCGTCGATGCGGCGGAGGCTTTCCTCGATCCCGGCTCGAGACGGCTGCCGGACCCCCGTCTTCTGCCCGATGCCGAGGCGGCTCTCCGTCGGATACGGCAGGCTCTCGTTTCGCGCGAGCAGATCTGCGTGCACGGCCACGACGACGCCGACGGGGTCACGGCGACGACGATTCTGACTGAGGCTCTTGCACAGCTCGGCGCGGAGGCCCTGACCTACGTCCCGGACCGACGCACGGAGGGGCACGGCCTCAATCGCAATGAGATCGACCGCTTGAGGGAGCAAGGCGTCCGGCTCATCGTGACGGTCGACAGCTGTGTCAGCAATGTTCAAGAGATCGAGTATGCCCGCTCCCGCGGCATAGACGTCATCGTCACCGATCATCACGAAATCCCCAAGGAACTGCCGCCGGCCGTCGCCATTATCAACGCGAAGCTCGAGGGAGCCCGATACCCGTACGCCCTCATGGCGGGCGCGGGCGTCTCACTCCAGTTCTCCGTGCTCCTTGTCGAGGAACTCGGAGGGACCTTCTCCGGACTTCCAGCCGCGCCGGCGTGGTACGGTCCCGGCTGGACCGACGAGGCTTTCGCCGTCGCGACCATCGGGACGATCGCTGACAAGGTTCCCCTGACGGGCGACAATCGCTCGATCGTCGCTGAGGGTCTGAGGGCGATGGCGGGGTCCTCCCGAGCCGGGCTTCGCGCCATGCTCGACGACGCCGGGCTCACGGGAAAGGACATCGGCGTCGGCGATGTCCGGGAGTCGATCGCGCCGCTCTTCGGACGAGTGTCGGACGGTCAGGGCGGGAATCCCGCCCTCGATCTCCTGCTGGAGGAGGACCCCGACCGCGCTCTGATCCTGACGGCTTCGCTCCGGGCCTCCAGAGACGAGTGGAGGAGGAAAGCCCAGGACGCCTGGCGACAGGCGTCCCGTACGCTGGCGACGGTCTCCGACAGCCCGGTCGTCGTCACGCAGGTCGAGGCGCCGGTCGAGGTGCTCGGATATGTGACGTCGCGCCTCTCCGACGAGAGCGGTCGCCCGACGTTCGTCCTGTCACAGACGGCCAACGGTTTCATGGCCGAGGCCAGAAGCCCCGAGGGCTTCGATCTTGTTTCGGCCCTGAGGAGCATGGACGGACTCTTCGAAGGGTACGGGGGCCACCCGCGCGCAGCCGGATTCACCATTCGTCCGGACCGGGTGGAAGCGTTCCGCGAGGGGCTTTCGCAGTACACGGAGGAGAACCCTCCGGAGCGGCCGCCGAGGCGTTTCGACGGAGTCGTGCCGCTCGCTGACGCGACGCCCGAGCTCGCGCACGAGCTGGACCGGATGGCGCCCTTCGGGCAGGGGCACTGGCCGGCGGCGCTCCATGCAGCAGACGTGACGGGCAAGGACGTTGACGAAGCCCGCGAGCGCGGGGTGCGGTTCGCGACTCCGCCGCCCGTGTCGAAGTCGCCGGTCGGTCTCATCTACAGACTCAGGGAGAGCGGAGGCGTCGCGTCGCTGAGCGTCGTCGACACCGTGCCCTCCGAAACCGGTTCCCACTAGGAGGCGAGGCCGCGATGGATGACGGCGTCGTCGGAACGCTGTACGTTGTCGCCACGCCGATCGGCAATCTGGCCGACGTATCGCTCCGCGCCCTCGAGGTGCTGAGGACGGTCGACCGCATCGCCTGCGAGGACACCCGGTGGACCAGAAAGCTCCTCACGCACCACGGCATCCGGACGCCGCTCACCGCGTATCACGACCACAATGAGGATCGCGCTGCGCGCTCGATCGTCGAACGGCTCAGGTCGGGAGAGAATGTCGCTCTCGTGACCGACTCGGGAACGCCGCTCATCTCCGATCCGGGGTTCCGCCTTGTCAGGCTCGCGGTCGAAGAGAACGTCTCTGTTGTTCCCGTTCCCGGGCCGTCCGCCGTCGCCGCGGCGCTGTCGGCAGCCGGTGTTCCGCCCCATCCCTTTCTTTTCGCCGGGTTCCTCCCGCGGAAGAGCGGAGCGAGGCGGCGACGCGCCGAGGGGCTCGGCGACGTCCCCGCGACCCTCGTGTTCTATGAGTCTCCGCACCGCGTGGCGTCGTCGCTCCGCGATCTCTCGGAGGTCCTGGGGGAGCGAGAGGCGGCCGTCTGCCGCGAGATGACCAAGATCCACGAGGAGTTCCTCCGGGGAACTCTCGTAGAGCTGGCCGACGAGGCCGAACGCCGATCGTTCAAGGGTGAGATCGTCATTGTCGTGGGACCGCCGCCCAAGGAGGACCGATGACGCTCGTCTCCGTCATCGTCGCGTGTGTGCTCGCCCTGACACCTGCCGAGGAGCGGGAGCTCGAGCGGATCGCCACGCTGGGCTACGTGGCGGGCTCCGTCCCGGCTGTCGACACGGCAGGGGTCCTGACGATCCATGCGGAACGCATGGCCCCGGGACTCACGCTCTTCACACCCTCGGCGGGTCCTGAGGCGCTTCTCATCGATGCCGAGGGGAGGACCGTTCATCGCTGGTGCCGCCCCGGAGCGGCCTACTGGTCACGGGCCCGCATGCTCGACGACGGCTCCGTTCTTGTCATCACCAGTGATCCGGCGCGGCTCGTTTGTCTCGATCATGTCTCCGACGTCCGATGGCGCAGCTGGGAACGGGCGCACCACGACCTCGATGTCGGGAAGGACGGTACGATCTACGTGCTGGTCCGTGAGGCCGTCACCTACCCTGACATTCACGACGGGGGCAACATCCTGGATGATCAGATCGCGATCCTCGGTCCGAAAGGGCGCGGTCTCGGGTCCGTCTCGATCCTCGATGTCTTCCGCGCATCGGACGAATACTCGGACTGGGTCTCGAACAACGAGCTCCCCGAGGGCCCGGACATCCTGCACACGAACTCCATCGAGATCAACGAGCGGGACGGCCGGACGACGGCGCTTGTCTCGATTCGGAGCATCGGCGCTCTCGCGCTCATCGACCTCGACGCGAAGAGCCTGGTCTGGGCCCTTCGCGGAGAGTGGCGCATGCAGCACGAGGCGCAGTTCGTCTCGGATCGCATTCTTCTCTTCGACAACCTGGGCCTCGACGAGCGGTCCCGCGTGATCGAGATTGACCCCGACGACGGACGGATCCTCTGGGAGTGGAGTGAGCCCGGTTTCTTCACTCGAGGCGCCGGGGCGGTTCAGCGTCTCTCGAACGGCAACACGCTCATCACGGAGTCTGAGAACGGGCGCATCATCGAGATCGATGCCGACGGCGACATCGTCTGGGAGTACCTGAACCCTGAGACCATCCGACGTGGCCGCGAGCTGACACTCGGAATCATGCGGGCCGAGCGCGTCGAGTGGGAGTGACGCTCGCCGGGCATGTCCCTGGCTCAGCTTCCCGCTCTGCTCAACGCCCTGCTCGTCGCCCCGGTCTCCCCACTGTGCCTCAGCCTCGGTTCCACACCAGTCTCCATCTCGGTCTCCTGCTGAGTCGTCGCCTCGTTCAGATCTCAGCCCCCGCGGCGTGGCCCGGCAGCCTCCTCCGTCTGCGCCGCGATCACACGTGCAGGCGACGGAGCGCTACGGGCCGCCGCGACCGCACATGCCGGGACGGCCCCCACCGGCCCTCTGTCTTGACACTCCTTTTCACCTGGTGCTAGACTGCTGCGTTCGGATAACACCATGCCGCAACGAACGCGGGACATCGCTCTCATGGCCGTGAAGGACGTCAAGGCCAGGGTCCGGTCGGTGCTCGACCCCGTCGCGAGGTTCGCGGCGGACGCCGGGGCGACGCCCGCGGCACTGACCATCGCGGGGCTCGTTCTCTCGGGTCTCGCCGGGCTCGCGCTGGCGACCGGCCGTTTCCTGACGGCCGCACTGCTGCTCGTTCTGTCCGGGCTGTGCGACATGCTCGACGGCGACGTGGCTCGGATCTCCGGTCGCGTGAGCGACGAAGGCGCGTTCCTCGACTCGACGGTCGACCGGTACTCCGAGGCTCTCGTGCTCCTGGGCGCGCTCTTCTACTACCTCTTCCGCTCGCCGGCGGCGCCTGAGGGCGGCACGGCGGTCGCGATCTTCCTTGCGCTCTGGGGGTCGCTGCTCGTCAGCTACACGAGGGCGAGGGCGGAAGGGCTCGGGCGCGAGTGCACGGTCGGAATCGCCGAGAGGCCCGAGCGAGTGGTGCTGCTCATCGTCGGAGCGCTGCTCGGCCCGGCGGTCATGCGGGTCGTCCTGTGGCTTCTGGTCCTGCTGGCGCACGTCACGGCGGCTCAGCGGGTGGTCTACGTTCTGAGATCGGGCGGGGAGAGACCCCGTTCCTGACGGTGCTCCGCGCACCGAGGGAGAGAAGCAACTCATGTCGAAGAACAAGGTCCGCGTCGCGATCATCGGCGTCGGGAACTGCGCCTCGTCGCTCGTGCAGGGCGTCGAGTACTACAGGGATGCTCCGTCCGACGCGTTCGTGCCGGGTCTGATGCACGTCGATCTGGGCGGCTACCACGTCGGGGACATCGAGTTCTCGGCCGCGATCGACATCGACAGGAACAAGGTGGGGAAGGACCTGTCCGAGGCCATCTTCACGTCGCCCAACAACACATACAGGTTCTCGGATGTTCCGAAGCTCAACATTCCGGTCATGCGCGGAATGACGCACGACGGGCTTGGGAAGTACCTGTCGGAGATCATCGAGAAGGCCCCGGGACCGACCGACGACATCACCGGTCTGCTCAAGGACACGAAGACCGACGTCGTTGTCAACTTCCTGCCGGTCGGCAGTGAGGAGGCGACGAAGTGGTACGTCGAGCAGATCCTCGACGCCGGCTGCGGCTTCGTCAACGGCATCCCCGTCTTCATCGCCAGAGAGCGCTACTGGCAGCAGCGGTTCGAGAAGAAGGGGCTGCCGGTGATGGGCGACGACGTCAAGTCGCAAGTCGGCGCGACCATCGTGCATCGTGTCCTGACCCGGCTCTTCCGCGACCGCGGGGTCAGACTCGAGCGGACGAGCCAGCTGAACGTCGGCGGCAACACGGATTTCCTGAACATGCTCGAGCGCTCGCGCCTCGAGTCGAAGAAGATCTCGAAGACGGGCGCCGTGACGTCCCAGCTTGACTACGACATAGGAAAGGGCAACGTTCATATCGGGCCGTCCGACTACGTCGAATGGCTGACCGACCGCAAGTGGGCGTACGTCCGCATGGAAGGCAGGACGTTCGGAGACGTGCCCCTGAACGCAGAACTCAAGCTCGAGGTCTGGGACTCGCCGAACTCGGCCGGCGTCATGATCGACGCCGTTCGCTGCATGAAGCTCGCGATGAACCACGGGCTCTCGGGAGCGGTCAAGGCGCCGTCGTCCTATTTCTTCAAGTCGCCGCCCGAGCAGTACACGGACGACTCGGCCCGCGACCTCACCGAGCGGTTCATCGAGGAACACGCCGTCGCTCGCTCCGGAGGAACAGCGGGGTCGGAGGTGGGCGACGAGACGAGCGACGCGGGCCTGCAGGAAGAGCTCATCGACAAGCCGACAGGGTCTTAGCGACCGCCGGTCGGCAACTGGTGGGTCGAAGGCCGGGTCCCGCCCGGCCTTCGCGCTCGAGGAGGACGGACACCATGCGGGAGGCGGAGCAGCGGGGCCTCTTCATCACGTTCGAGGGTGTCGAGGGGTCGGGTAAGTCAACGCAGGCCGACCTTCTTGCCGCCGTGCTCGAGGAGCGCGGCCTCGCGGTCGTCCGCTCCCGGGAGCCCGGTGGAACGCCGCTCGGCGAGCGTGTCCGCGACATCCTGCTCGAGCGCTCCGATGGCGGCATGGAGCCGCTGGCCGAGCTCTTTCTCTTCCTTGCGTCACGGGCCGAACACGTCGTCCGCGTCATCGTTCCGGGACTCGCGCGCGGCGCCATCGTTCTGTCCGACCGCTATGCCGATGCCAGCGTGGCATATCAGGGCGGAGGACGCCAACTGGGAGCTGGCCTCGTACAGCGGTTGAACGAAACCGCCACGGGAGGCGTCCAACCGGATGTGACGTTCCTGATCGACGTCGCGCCGGAAACGGGCCAGCGGCGGAAGCTGCGCCGCGCCGACGAACCGGACCGCATCGAACAGGAGACGCTCGCATTTCACGAGCGCGTCAGGGACGCGTATCTCGCGCTCGCAGCGGGCGACCCCGCGCGGTTCGTGGTCGTCGACGGAGAGCGCGACACCGAAGTGATCGCACACGAGATCCTCAACGCTGTCGAGGGTCTTCTGGCAACGCGGCCTCCCGGCCGCGGGGAAGGGCGGACATGACACGGCGACTCAGACGAAACGGCCTCGTCCTCATCGCGCTCCTCGTGGGATTCGTGCTCGGCGGCGCAACCGTCGGCAAGGTCGCCGCGCGGCGCGAGCTCCTCTCGTACCTCGACCTCTTCAACGACGCGCTCGCGAAGGTCGAGGGGACGTACGTCGAGGACGTCGATTCGAAGGAGATCATGTACGGCGCGATTCGCGGCATGCTCTCGTCGCTCGATCCGTACTCGATGTTCCTCGACGAGGAGAGTTTCGAGGACTTCACGGTCACAACCGAGGGTGAGTTCGGTGGGCTGGGGATTCAGATCACGGTGCGCGACGGAATACTGACCGTCGTGAGCCCCATCGAGGGGACCCCGGCGTACGATCTCGGCATTCAGTCGGGCGACCGCATCATCGCCATTGAAGAGGAATCGACCCGAGGCATCACCGTCGACGGGGCCATCGACAAGCTGCGCGGCAAACCGGGCACGGACGTCGACATCACTATTCGACGGGAGGGTGTCGACGAGCCACTGGACTACACCGTGACACGTGACATCATCCGGATCGACAGCGTCCCGTACGCCTTCATGATGGACGACGGAGTCGGGTACGTCAGGATCTCGCGGTTCTCACGTACGACCGCAGAGGAACTCCGCGAGCGCCTGACGGAGCTTTCGGGGCAGGGAATGGAGCGTCTCGTCGTCGATCTCAGATCAAACCCCGGCGGGCTTCTGTCTCAGGCCGTGGACGTCAGCGACGTCTTCCTGGACACGGGCGAGCTGATCGTCAGCACGAAGGGCAGGATCAGCGAACAGAACCAGGACTTCCACGCCAGAACGCCGGCGATGTTCGACCGCGACTTCCCGATCGTCGTGCTGATAAACGGGGGGAGCGCGAGCGCGTCGGAGATCCTCGCGGGAGCCATTCAGGACTGGGACCGCGGCCTGGTGGTGGGGACGACCAGCTTCGGAAAGGGCTCGGTGCAGACTCTGATGCGGCTCCGCCCGCTGACGAAGGGCTGCGCGATGAAGCTGACCACTGCGAAGTGGTACGTTGCCAGCGGACGCGCGATCGAGAAGCCCGAGCGCTGGGCTCAGGAGGACGGTGAAGAGGAGGAGACCGCGCGCCCCGAGTACCGGACCGCTGCGGGCCGCATCGTCTACGGCGGAGGTGGCGTGACGCCGGATATCGAGATCGAGTTCGAACGACGCGCCGACATTCTGGTCGACCTCGAGCGGCGCGAGGAGTTCTTCGAGTTCGCCATCGAGTACACGGCTGAGACCCCTCTGCCGAGTCCGGACTTCGAGGTCACCGAGTCGATGTGGAACGCGTTCCTCGAGTTCCTCGGAGAGGACGGCTTCGAGTACGATTCCGACGAGCTGGTACTGCACCGGGACGAGATCGAACTGGCCATCAGACGCGACCTCATCCGGAAGTCGTTCGGTCGGGAGGAGGCCTACGTGGCAGCCGTCCTGGGCGACGACCAGCTCTCGCAGACCGTCGAGCTGGCGGCCGAGGCCGGCACTGTCGAGGACCTCTTCCGCACCGCCGAGAGGCACGCTGAAGTCGACGCAGGGGACGACGTGGAAGGCGACGCGGAGTAGAGCATCCTGGCTGAGAGCGTAAGCGACATCTGAGCCCGCCTCCTTGACCCGGGGAGGCGGGCGTCCCATACTCGGTCCTGCCATGAACATCGACTCGGTACTGGTCAGCCCAGACATCGTCCTTGCCCCGCTCGCCGGGTACACCGACAGCCCGATGCGGAGGATCGCCCGCGCAATGGGTGCGGGGCTCGTGTGGACCGAGATGGTCAGCGCTGAGGGTCTGGTCCGCGACAGTTCGAAGTCGCTCGACCTGCTCAGATTCGAGCCGGAGGAACGACCGATCGCCGCCCAGCTCTTCGGCGCGCGTCCCGAGGCGTTCCGCGGCGCGGCGAAGATCGTCGCGGGCCTCGCGCCGGACATTATCGACATCAACGCCGGGTGCCCTGCAAAGAAAGTCGTGAAGTCCGGGTCGGGGGCAGCGCTCATGCGGACGCCTGAGCTTCTCGCCGAGATCGTCGAAGCGACCGTCGAGGGCGCCGGCGGGATCCCGGTCACAGTCAAGCTCCGCAGCGGCTGGGGCGACGAGCGCTCGGCGGTCGAGACGGCGCTGGCGGCCGTGCGGGGTGGAGCGAGAGCGGTCGCCGTGCACCCGCGTTCCCGAACGCAGGGGTTCAAGGGTGCGGCCGACTGGTCGGTCATCGCCGAGGTTAAACGTGCGGTTGGAACCCCGGTTCTCGGGAGCGGCGACGTCGTCCGTCCGGAGGATGCCGTCAGGATGCGTGACGAGACCGGCGCCGATGCGGTAATGATCGGTCGTGCGGCCGTCGGGAACCCGTGGCTTCTCCGTCGCGCCGCGCGAGCGCTCTCGGGGGAGAAGCCCGGGCGGGAGCCGGACCTCGGGGAGCGGCTGGAAATCGCGATCCGCCACTACCGTCTCATGCTCGAGTGGAAGGCCGACGGGCGCGGTGTGTTCGAGATGCGCAAGCACCTCGTGGCGTACCTCAAGGGATTCCCCGGCGTCGCCGACCTGAGGAAGCGTATCGTTCTCGTGGAAGACGGCGACGCCGTGCTCTCGATGCTCGGTGAGGCGCTCGAACGGGTGACCTGCGTGGACGGAGGCCTCTGATGAAGCACCGTGCGATCTCGTTGCGGACAATGCGGTCTGCCGCAGCCCTCGCGGCGGCGGTCCTCGTGGCCGGCTGCGCGGGCCTCTGGGAGACCAGCGGCGGCGGCGGGACGGTCGAGGAGACGGTCGTCCACACCGTGGCCGGGGGCGAGAGTCTGCGCAGCATTGCCGACGACTACTACGGAGACCCGAACGCCGCCGTCTATCTCGCTGACGCGAACGACATACCACCCGGCACCGTCGTGGAGCCGGGCGCAGTCATCGACGTGCCGGTGAGCGCCGCGGACCTCGAGCGCTACCGGGCCAGAACAGAAGCCAAGTCGTTCTACAACACAGGAACAGCGCTGGCGGCCCAGGGCGACCTCGCGCGGTCCGAGGAGGCTTTCAGAAAGGCCCTCGAGCACGACCCGCGGTTCGTCGACGCGGCCTACAATCTCGGTGTCGTGCTTCTCGCGCGCGGCGAATCGAACCGAGCCGTCATCCTCCTGGAACAGACGGCGGCCGTCCGTCCGGACGACGCCGAAGTACGCTTCGCCTGGGGGAAAGCCCTCTTCGAGTGTGAGCGTTTCCCTGCCGCCGCAGAGCAGTGCCGCAAGGCGTCAGCGCTCGACCCGATGCTCGAAGAGGCGGTCTACGCCCTCGGGCTCGCGTTCCTCTCCGCCGAACGCCGCGAAGAGGGGGTCGTGGCGCTTGACGTCTACCTGCGGCGATTCCCGCACGGGCAGTGGTCGGCCGAAGCTCGTCGGCGGCTGTCCGAGATGGCCTCTGAGCTTCCCCCGGAGGGCGGGCAGTGATCCGTCTCTCAGGCGTCTGCTACAGATATCGGCAGGACCGCCCCGCGCTCAACGGCATCGACCTCTCGGTCGGGACCGGAGAGCGCCTCATCGTCGCTGGCGCCAGCGGCTCCGGCAAGTCGACGCTGCTGCGTCTGATGAATGGACTCCTAACCCCGACCGAGGGTGTTGTCATCGTC
>Ga0180429_10005379_pt1 | contig 10156 bp, 7 predicted proteins | sample SS_ome_FD_132428 | JGI IMG/M metagenome (GOLD analysis project Ga0180429, IMG submission 132428) | Hypersaline lake sediment archaeal communities from the Salton Sea, California, USA - SS_1_S_1 metaG | ecosystem: Environmental > Aquatic > Non-marine Saline and Alkaline > Hypersaline > Sediment ...
AGGGCCGCCGGCATCGACGACCCCCAGGCGCCGATGGAGACCTACGGCCTCTGGAAGGCCGCGCGCCGCGTCGAGGTGGCCCTGGCCGACGGCACCGAGTTCGAGCTGCGCATCGGCGACATGAACGAGACCGACGACGGCCAGAAGAACTACTACGTGATGACGTCCCGCGACCGGACGATCTGGTTGCTGCGCGACTACAAGGTGGACCAGATCTTCAAGCAGCTCGACGACCTGCTGCCGGAGTCCTGAGACGCCTTCCGATCTCGCCGACGCCCGGGAGCCCGCCTCCCGGGCGTTTTTTCTTGATGTTTTCGCGCCGTTTGCCGACCATGGATGTCCTCCGCGCGAAGGACCGCACAACGGCCGCGCGACGCTCCGCATCGATCAAACTGGCCAGGAGGCTGACCTTGCCCAACGCCCGCGAAGACCGTTCGCAGACCGCCCTGCTGCTCAGGGACGCGAAGGTCCTGGACTATCTGCCCGTCGACATGGACGCCGATCCCGCACCGCGGGTCGAGACCGTCGACCTGCGCATCGCAGGCGAACGCATCGTGGAGCGTGGTCCGGGGCTCGCGCCCCGCGAGGGTGAAGAGGTCCTGGAGCTGAACGGCCGCACCGTGATGCCGGGCCACGTCAACGCGCACCACCACCTCTACTCCGCCCTGGCCCCCGGCATGCCCCCACCGAGCGAGACGCCGCGCAGCTTCCAGGAGGTGCTGACGGAGATCTGGTGGAAGCTGGACCGCGCCCTGGATGCCGACTCCACCTACATGAGCGCCGTGTCCGCCGCCTGGGACGCCATGCGCTGCGGCACGACCCTGATCTTCGACCACCATTCGAGCGTGACCGCGGTGGGCGAGTCCCTGGACCAGATCGAGCGCGGCATCGCCGATGTCGGCCTGCGCGGATGCCTGTGCTACGAGGTCACCGACCGCGGCGGCCCCGGAGGCCGCGACACAATGCTGGCCGAGTCCCGCCGCTACCTGGAGAAGATCGCCGAGCGCGGCGGCGACGTGCCCGAGTTCCGTGGCCTCGTCGGCGCCCACGCCAGCTTCACGCTGGAGGACCGCACGCTGACGCGCCTCGCCGAACTCTGCGACGCCTTCGGCGTCGGCATGCACATCCATCTCGCCGAGGGCACGACCGACCGCGAGATCTGCAACGACCGCGGCTGGCCCGACCCCCTCGAGCGCCTCGACGGCTTCGGCCTGATCCGCCCCGGCGCGGTCCTGGCCCACGGCGTCGATCTCTCCCCTCTCGACCTCCAGGTCATCGAGGACAAGGGCGCCTGGCTGGTGCACAACGGCCGCTCCAACATGAACAACGGCGTGGGCCGCGCGCCGGTGGACCGCTTCCCCCCCCGCGTCTGCCTGGGCACCGACGGCCTGGACGGCAACATGTGGGGCGAGATCCGCACCACATTCTACCGCGGCAACGAGACCGGGCGCGGCCCCCTGGGCTTCTCCGGCGCCGAACGCTTCTGGATCGGCGGCTATCGCCTGGCCCGGGAGATCTTCGGCGAGCCTTTCGGATCGCTGGACGCCGGCGCGCCGGCGGATTTCCTGATCTGCGACGCCCACCAGAAGACGCCTCTGGAAACCGGCAACTGGCTGGGCATGATGCTCTTCGGATTCCATCCCTGGGACATCGCGGAGGTCTACGTGGGCGGCGCGCGCCGATACCGCCGCGGCGACCCGGCTCCCTACGACGGGCAGGCCTGTCGGGACGCCGCGCGCCGTATCTGGGACGGCATGCGGAAGATGTAGCTTCGACCCCGACGGGAGACGCACGATGGCGAATACAGACTACCTGGAGGCCGCCCGCGGCCTCGAGGCGCCCCTCATCGATTTCCTGCGCGACATCGTCGCCATCCCCAGCCTCTCCGGCCACGAGGAGGCCGTCGTGCGGCGCATCGCCGCCGAGATGGAGGCCGTCGGCTTCGACGAGGTGAAGATCGACGGGCTGGGCAACGTGCTCGGACGCGTGGGCGACGGCCCCCGCGTGGTGGCCTTCGACGCCCACATCGACACGGTGGACGTGACCGACCACGACCAGTGGTCCTGCGATCCCTTCACGGGCAAGCTCGAGGACGGCCGCGTCTACGGCCGCGGCGCCGTCGACCAGAAGGCCGGCCTGGCCGGCATGGTCTACGCCGCCAAGCTCATGAAGGACCTCGGCCTGCTCGACGGCCTGCAGGTCTGGATGGTGGGCTCGGTCATGGAGGAGGACTGCGACGGCCTCTGCTGGCACTACATCCTCGAGGAGGGCGTGCTGGCGCCCGAGGTCGTCGTCTCGACCGAGCCGTCGGGCCTCACCCTCACCCGCGGCCACCGCGGCCGCATGGAGATCCGCGTGACCGCGCGCGGCGTCTCCTGCCACGGTTCGGCGCCGGAGCGCGGCGACAACGCCGCCACCAAGCTCGCCCCGGCCTGCCGGGTCATCGACGCCCTCAACACGCAGCTGGCCCACGACGACTTCCTGGGCAAGGGCACCTGCTGCGTGTCCTGGTTCGGCACCGAGGGCCCGAGCCTCTGCGCCGTGCCCGACAAGGCCGAACTGCACATCGACCGCCGCCTGACCGCCGGCGAGACCAAGGAACTCGCGGTCGAAGAGGTCGAGGCGGCCCTGGCCGAGGCCGGCATCCCGGCCGAGGTGTGGATCCTGACCTACGAGGTCCCATCCTGGACCGGGCTGACCTATCCCATGGAGAAGTACTTCCCCACCTGGACCGTGCCCGAGGACCACCCGGCCGTCCGCGCCGGCGTCGCGGCCCACGCCGAGGCACTCGGCGAGAATCCGACCGTCCGCTGCTGGACCTTCAGCACAAACGGCGTGTCCATCAAGGGCCTGCACGACGTGCCCTGCGTGGGCTTCGGCCCCGGCGAGGAACGCCTCGCCCACGCCTCCGACGAATACGTTCCCGTCGCGGACGTCGTGAAGGCCTGCGCCTTCTACACGGCGTTCCCGCGCGCCTTCATCAAGACCGACCCGAAGTGAGAGAAGAGATGGACCTGAAAGGCAAGCACTACATCACCGCCCGCGACTGGAGCGACGAGGAGCTCGAGCACGCCCTGGCGACCGCCACCGACCTCAAGGGCAAGTTCCACCGCGACGAGCCCACGCCCCTGCTGCGCGACAAGTCGCTCTTCGCCCTGTTCTTCGAGCAGAGCACCCGCACCCGCAACTCCATGGAGGCGGGCATGACCCAGCTCGGCGGCCACGCCAACGTGCTGAGCCCCGACAAGCTCCAGCTCAGCCACGGCGAGACGGTGCTCGACACCGGCCAGGTGCTGAGCCGCATGGGCCACGGCATCGCCATCCGCAACTGCGACTGGGGCGTCGGCAACAAGTTCCAGCGCGACATCGCCGCCATCTCCAAGGTGCCGGTCATCAACCTGCAGTGCGACCTCTACCATCCCTGCCAGGCGCTGGCCGACATCATGACCGTGCGCGAGAAATTCGGCACCGAGACGCGCGGCCGCAAGATCGTGGTCAGCTGGACCTACGCCCCGTCGTACGTGCGCCCGATCTCCGTGCCCCACTCCGAGATCCTGATGATGGCCCGCATGGGCCTGGACGTGACCCTGGCCCATCCCCCCGAGTTCAAGCTGCTGCCCGAGATCGTCGACGCCGCCCGCGCCGACTGCGCGCGCCACGGCACGACCTTCGAGATCGTCGACGACATGGACGCCGGTTTCGAGGGCGCCCACGTGGTCTACCCCAAGAGCTGGGGCTGCCTGGTGACCGAGCCCGACCGCGAGGCGGCGGTCGCGCACATCGAGAAGTACCCCGACTGGATCTGCGACGAGCGGCGCATGAAGCTGGCCGCGCCCGAGGCCGTCTACATGCATCCCCTGCCGGCCACGCGGGGACAGGAGGTGACCGACGGGGTCATCGACGGGCCACAGAGCGTGGTCTGGGATCAAGCGGAGAATCGGCTCCATACGGCGAAGGCGCTCATGGCGCTCACCATGTAGGCCGGCGGGGAGGCGGACACACGTCACGCCCCGATTTCGGAACGCATGAGGGGCGTGACGTGTGTCCGCCTCCCCGCCTACATTGGAGCCCTGAGGGTCTTGGACGAAGGGGAGATCATGGCTTTTCCCGCAGTCGAGGTGAATCCGCACTGGACGGGGTATCGGTGTGGGCTTTGCGGGAAGTCGTTCTCGACGGATTGGCGGGGCTTCGTCTGCGATGATTGCGGGATCGACGGGATCCTGGATGCGACCTACGACTATGGGGCGATCCGCGACGGACTGGCGGAGAACGCCTTCGCGGCCGACGGGCGGCCCGATCTGTGGCGATTCCGGCCGCTGCTGCCGTTGTGGCCGGCGGCGTCGCATCCCGCCTGGGCGCTGGGCGACAGCCCCCTGCACGCGCCGGCGCGACTGCACGAACGACTCGGCCTGCCCGGTCTCTTTCTGAAGGACGACACGGGACTGCCCTCGTCCAGTCTGAAGGACCGGGCCACGGCGGTGGCCATGGCCGACTGCGCCCGGCTGGGCGTGGGGCACGTGGCGGCGGCGTCGACCGGCAACGCCGCGGCGAGCCTGGCCGTGCTGGCGGCGCGCGCCGGCATCGGGACGACCATCTTCGTGCCCGCGGCGGCGCCGACGGCCAAGCTGGCCCAGCTCGAACTCCACGGCGCCGAGGTCGTCCGCGTGGACGGCACCTACGACGCGGCCTTCGACCACTCCCTGCGGGAGATCGCGGCCCACGGCTGGTACTCCCGCAACTGCGCCCACAACCCCCTGCTGGTCGAGGGCAAGAAGACGGTCGCCCTGGAGATCGGCCTCGCACTGGACGGCCGCGCCCCCGACGCGGTCTTCGTGCCCACCGGCGACGGCTGCATCGTGTCGTCCGTCTGCAAGGGCCTGCAGGAACTCGTCGAGATCGGCCGCCTCGACCGCGTGCCCGCCGTCTTCGGCGTGCAGGCCGCGGGCGCCGCGCCCCTGGCCCGGGCCTGGGAGCGGGCCGGCGCCGACGCCGCCGGCTTCACGCCCGCCGAGGCCCTGGCGGCCGTCGCGCCCGTCGAGCCCCGCACGCTGGCCGACTCCATCGGCGTGGGCGTCCCCCGCAACCGCCTGAAGGCCTGGTCGCGCGTGGCGTCGACCGGCGGCGGCTTCCTGAGCGTCGCCGACGAGGAGATCGTGGCCGCGATCCGGCTGATGGCCGAGTTCGCGGGCGTGTGGGCGGAACCGTCCGGAGCCGCGGGATTGGCCGGCCTCGTCGCCGCGAAACGGGCGGGTCGAATCCGCCCGGAGGAGACGGTCGTGGTCCTGGTGACGGGGCACGGCCTGAAGGATCCCCAGGCGGGCTTCGCCGCGACCAGGGAATGAGATCGCTCGCGTAACGCCCGCGTAACGCCCCTCCCCGATACTGACCCCATCCACATCGAGACGCGCAGGCCCGCTGCCCCGCGGCGGTCCGTATCCATGACCAGCCCTCGTATCCGGGCCGCACGGGAAGGAAGATCCATGACAGCCACCGGCGTGAAGCAGGGATCCCGACGCATCGTCCATCCGTTCGTCCTGGCCGCGATCCTGGCGGTGTTCTCGCTGTCGGCCATGGATGCGGCGGCGACCATCTGGCGCGTCGAGCCCCTGGGCGGCGACTGGGCCGACATCCAGTCGGCCCTCACCGGGGCCGCCCCGGGCGACACGATCGTCGTGGCCGCGGGAACCTGGAGCGGCGTCGGCAACCGGGACCTGGATTTCGGCGGCAAGGACCTGCTGCTGATGTCCGAGGACGGGCTCGACGACACCGTCATCGACATCCAGGGCGGCACCGGCGACTTCCACCGGGCCTTCTCGTTCACGGGAGGCGAGACCGCGGCCGCGGAGGTGCGGGGCTTCACCCTCCGGAACGGACATCACGTGATCGGCAGCGCGGTCCTGGTCAACGGGGCCTCGCCCACCTTCCGGGACTGCCTCTTCAGCGACAACACGGCCGAGTTCTCCGCGGCCGTCCATGCGACGAACAGCGCCGGCCGTTTCGTCGGCTGCCGGTTCGAGGACAACGAGGCCGAGGGTGTGGGCGGCGCCATCATGACGAACGCGTCGCCGCTGGTCCTCGACGACTGCCGGTTCACGGGGAACTCGGCCAACATGGGCGGGGCCCTCTTCAACTCGGGCGGCGGCTTGATCACCCTGACGGCGTCGAACTTCTCGGGCAACGGCGCCCGCGCCGGCGGGGCCATCTACGCCACGGAATCGCCCCTGGACCTGTGGGACGTCACCCTCGCCGCCAACACGGCCCTGCAGGAGGACGGCGGCGGGATGTGGAGCAACGCGCCCGTGACGCTCAGCGAGGTGACGATCCGCAACAACGCGGCCAACTACGGGGGCGGGTTGTGGCTGACGGGGGCCGGCTCCGTCATGAGCGACGTGACCTTCGAGGAAAACCAGGCCTACGAGGAGGGGGGCGGGCTCTACTGTCTCGACGCCACGTTCAAGCTGGACCGCGCGGACTTTCTGGACAACACCGCCCTGGCCGGCGCCGGCCTGATGGCCTCGGGCGGCGCGCCGGTCCTGAGCGACTGCCGCTTCGAGGGCAACCAGGCGATCCTGATGGGAGGCGGCCTCCTGGCCGACGCCTCTGGCCTGTCCCTCTCCGACTCACGATTCAAGGACAACGAGACCCTGCTGGGGGGCGGCGTTTACTGCCTCGGGGATCCCAGCCCGTCGCTGACGCGTTGCGCCTTCGTCGGGAACACGGCCGACGTGGGATCGGGCATCCTCCTGGGCACCGAGACCCTGGGCACGGTCGTCGACAGGGCGACCTTCTGGGACAACCAGGACGGCGCGGCGGTGGAGTTCGAGGAATCCGGGGCCACGGTGGCCCGCGCGATCATCGCCGGCACCGTGGGCGGCCCGGCCGTGGCGACGGACGGCCTGGGAACGCCCGCCTGCCTGCATTGCTGCGCCCACGGGAACGACCTGGGCGACACGCTCTTTCCCGCCGGCGACAACATAGTGGCCGACCCGTTGCTCTGCGATCCCGCCGCGGGAGACCTGCGCGTGGACGGCAGCTCGCCCTGCCTGCCCATGCACAACGCGTGGTCGGCGCTCATCGGCGCCTTCGACGCCTGCACCCCGACCGCCGTCCCGGACACGGATCCCGTCCCCGGACTGCTGCTGGCGGGGCCCTACCCGAATCCCACGACGAGCACCTCGGCCTTCACGTTCCGTCGCGACAAGGGTCCCGGCGAGCTGTTCATCGACGTCCACGACCTGGCGGGGCGGCGGATCCGCACCCTCCTTCGCGACGCCTCGAAATCGACGGGGACCGTGGTCTGGGACGGTCGCGACGACCGCGGCGGGGAAACCCCCGCGGGCGTCTATCTGGTCCGGGCCCGCTTGGGGGGCAAGACGGCGACGGCCCGGGTCCTGAGGCTCCGCTAGGAAGGCGCGCTCAGAACCGTACGCCCGCGCCCGCGAGGAAATGCAGGCCCCAGTCGGTCATGGCGGCGTCCCCGCCGACCACGTCCGCCCGGATATGGGACCAGGAGGCCCGCACGTCGCCGGACAGGTAGAATCGGTCGCCCAGGTCCAGCCGGCGGCCGGCGCCGACGACCGCCAGCGGGCCGGAGACGTAGTACCCCCAGCCGAACAGCCCCTGGTGCTGATCGAATTCGAGCCCGCGCACCGTGTTCTCGGTGTGGGTCAGCACAACGCCCGCGCCCGCCATGAGCGTGACGTCGTCGAGATCCCAGAGGCGCTGCAGGCTCACCATGTTGTAGCCGTGGGTGAACTGGAAGTCCTGCACCTCCGGCGGCGGGTTGTCCATGATCAGCTTGTGGTGGAGGAAATCCAGGGCCCAACCGCGTCCGTCCGACCAGCGGATCAGCCGGAGATCGTAATAGAACGGCATCTTGTGGGGCTCGCTGCGCATGCGGGCGTCGATTTCGAGATCCGGGAAGCCGGCCTGGGAGATGCGGACGTTCCGGTCGGGCACCCAGGGCACGCCCCTGTAGATCTCGAAGGACCAGGCGGCGCGCGCCGGCTGCGCCGAGGTGACGGCGCAGATGGACAGGGCGAGCGCGATGGCGGCGACGGATCCTCGAATCAGAGACACGTCCAGATCCCCTCGTTCGTATCGGGTCGCTACGGGGCGAAAAGGGTCCGTTCCAGAGTGGATACGAATCGCCCGCATCGCAACCCCGGTTTTCCGCGCGGCGGACGTGGCGCCGATGTGGGGATATCAGGATCCGAGCCGGAGCGCGCCCAGCACGAAGGCCGCGACCTCGTCGGCGCGTTCGGCCAGCGGCGCCTCGCGCTTGCTGAGCACCCAGTCGGAGGCCATCTGGTCGAGGACGCCGAAGATCATGCGGGCCGTCAGAAGGGGTTCGAGGTCGGGGCGGAAGACACCCTCGTTCTGCCCCTGGACGATCACGCCGGTGATGATCTCCAGGTAGTCGCGCAGGCGGGTCCGGCTGAAGATGTCCAGGAAGTTGAGGCTGTGGCGCAGCTCCACCTGCAGGATCACCGCCAGGTCGCGGTCCTGGCCCACCTGCTCCAGGTGCAGGCGCACGATGTCGCCCATGCGGGCGACGGCGTCGTCGCCGGTGCTCATCTCCAGGATGCCCTGGCTGATGAACCGGTCCATGGCCCGGTCGAAGACGGCCATCAGCACGTCTTCCTTGTTCTTGAAGTAGAGATAGATGGTGCCGTCGGCCACGCCCGCGCGACGGGCGATGCGGGCGATCGTCGTCCGATGGTAGCCGCCCCGGGCGATCTCGACGATGGCCGCGTCGAGAATCTGGGAATGTTTGCCGTTGTCCCTCTGCATCGACACGCTCGACCCCTCTGAACAGGTATTCAGGCCGCCGCGCTCCCCACTGGAGCGGTCGGGATTCGTGCAATGAGTATATCCGATCGCATGCCCCCTGGGAACGGCCGGGTTTCAGCCGCCACGGTCGCTTCCGGACCTCCGCGCCGGAACCGGGATGGGCAAAAACCGCCTATCCTTATGATTTACAATACATTGAGTTGGCAAATGATCCTGGAACGATCATTGCGAAGCGGTCTCGAAGGAAATGAATGCCGGTTATTGACGAGTCGTTGACACCGGCCTCGATCACGTCTACAATAATGAATGAGCGTTCATAATTCCCATAGTCCGGGAGTGGTCATGAGCAGATACGTCAAGAAGGTGGCTGTCCTCGGATCCGGCGTCATGGGCAGCGCCATCGCGGCTCACTTCGCCAACGCCGGCATTCCCTCCCTGGTCCTCGACATCGTGCCGCCGGGCCTGGAGAACCCCGCCGAGGCGGGCCGCGCCGCCCGCAACGCGCTGGTCGACGGCGCCGTCAAGGCCATGGTCAAGGCCAGGCCCTCCCCCCTCTTCACCCGGGACCGCCTCTCGCTGATCGAGACGGGCAACTTCGAGGACGACCTCCCGCGCATCGCCGACGCCGACTGGGTGATCGAGGTGGTCAAGGAGGACCTGGAGATCAAGAAGAAGGTGCTGCCCGCCGCCGCCGCGCACATGGGCCCCGAGGCCTGGCTCTCGAGCAACACCTCGGGCCTGTCCCTGGCGGCCATGGCGGAGGTCCTGCCCGAGGCGCTGCGACCGCGCTTCCTGGGCACCCACTTCTTCAATCCGCCGCGCTACATGAAGCTCCTGGAGCTGATCCCCACGGCCGACACCGCCCCCGAGGTGATGGCGGCGGTGGCGGACTTCGCCGAGGTGCGCCTCGGCAAGGGGATCGTGCTGGCCAAGGACACGCCCAACTTCATCGCCAACCGGATCGGCGTCCACGCCATGATGGTCACCATGCGCGTGATGGACGAGATGGGCCTGACCATCGAGGAGATCGACGCCCTGACCGGCCCCGCCATGGGCCGCCCCAAGACCGCCACCTTCAAGCTCGCCGACCTGGTCGGCCTCGACACCTTCCTGCACGTGGCCGACAACGTGCGCGAGGCGGTCGAAGACGACGAGGCCCGCGACGTCTTCGAGCCGCCGGCCTTCCTGCGCACCATGGTCGAGAAGGGCCTGCTGGGACGCAAGAGCGGCGGCGGATTCTACCGGATGGTCAAGAAGCCCAAGAAGACCGTGCTGACCCTCGATCTGGAGACCTTCGAGTTCCGCGAGAAACAGAAGGCCAAATTCCCCGAGATCGAGCAGGGCAAGACCATGGACGACCTGG
>Ga0180429_10005380_pt1 | contig 10156 bp, 9 predicted proteins | sample SS_ome_FD_132428 | JGI IMG/M metagenome (GOLD analysis project Ga0180429, IMG submission 132428) | Hypersaline lake sediment archaeal communities from the Salton Sea, California, USA - SS_1_S_1 metaG | ecosystem: Environmental > Aquatic > Non-marine Saline and Alkaline > Hypersaline > Sediment ...
CCCAAGCAGGTGACTACTCCATGGACCGGCCCATTGAACCTGTGGAACTCGAACTGGCCCGAGACGACACCGTCGGCGTTCATCTGGGCGGTCACGCTCACCCTACGGTAGGAATTCGGGTAGCGGATGTGGCCAGCTCCGGTGACAGACGCCACCGAAGGCCCGACCGCATTGTCCGTCTTTGACAGCTGGACGAGGTCCGGCCCGTCCGGAGCCTGCTGGATCACCTCTGTGGGCGTGTCGCAGGCAGCCAAACCGAAGCCGACGAGAACGAAGGATGCGAGGACGAAACGCTTCATGGTGCCTCCTTGGGGGGGGTAGTGTTTGGTCCTCCCCAGAGAATAGCCGCGACTACAGCTTCAATCTGGTCTAGATCGAAGGAGCGGAATCTTCCCTTTTGCGACTATTCTGGGGTTGACCCTCGAGATCGGAGGTGAAAACCCTGTGCGCAAGGAAACATTTGACGTCATTGATTTCTAGCAGGATCGGGCGCTGCAGAGACCCGCAGCGTCGAAGCGGGGAGAGTGGCTGCCTCTGAGGAAGCCGAGCGTCAAGCGCGTGCTCCCGACAGGATAGCGGAGGGAGCCACCACCCACTTGACGAGGATCAGATCAACGAAATCCTCATGAAATCACAGCAAATTCTGAGGGGACTGGAAACCATGATTGATCTGGGAAACGTTCTTAATCGATGGGAAACCTCGACTGGACGGTCGAGGTGGCGACATACCTCGAGGAGGCAATCGAGGCATTAACCACCTCAATCGCTTCCTGGGCGCCTCTTGCTTTTGCCGACGACTCCTGCGCCGCCGTGCGGTGGACCGCGCTGTCTTGGTCGCCAGGCACGCTCGCCGTTCCGAGGTTTGGTAGCCCGACCTTCGTCGTAGTAGGTGATGTAGGACGGCGTTCTCAGTCGCTAGAAAGGCGGGGAATCGAGCCACGCCGGTGAGGGAACGGATGGCCAGAAGGAGAAAAACGATCTTCATCCCACGGTCCGGTGGCCGAGGCCGAAACGTCAGCCCTGGCTAGGCGGATGAGGTTTTCGCGGAGCACGGGGCCCGGGCCCGGCTATTCGTACCGCAGGGCGTTGGCCGGATCCACCCTCGACGCACGGGCGGCCGGGATCCAGCAGGCCACCAGGGCCACGGCCAGGAACAGAGCCGGCACACCTGTGAAGGTCCCCAGATCCGAAGGCTCCACGCCGTAGAGCATCCCCTCCATGACGCGGGTGAGAGATAAGGCGGCCACCGTTCCTATGGTTACGCCCACCAGGGCCATGACCATGCCCTGACGGATCATGAGGCGCACCACATCCCTCGTTTCGGCCCCAAGGGCCATACGGATGCCGATCTCCTGGGTTCGGCGGCTGGCTGCGTACGAGATGACCCCGTAGATGCCCACGACAGCCAGGGTGAGAGCGATGGCCGCGAAGGCCCCGAGGAGGACCATGGCGAACCGGGGCTGTGCCACGGAGCTGGCCATCACCTCGTCCATGGTGGCGATCTCGGCCAGGGGGATGGTGGGATCCAGGCTCTGGACCACGGCCCGGACCTGGGGAAGCACGGCGTAGGGCGGGCCCTCCGTCTCGATGGTGAGAGTCAGGCTCCGTTGCGATGAGCCGTTGATCTGGGCATGGGGCCGGTAGAACCGCTCCTTGATGGACCCCGTCAGCTCGTTGTGGGCCACATCCCCCACCACCCCTACGACCACGCAGTCCTCGTTGAACACCCGAGCCCGGGTCCCGATGGGATCCCGTTCCCCCCAGAACCGCCTCGCCAGCGACTCGTTGATGATGATGACTTCCTCGCCTTGGGGCCCGTCCCGTTCGTCGAATGTCCGTCCCGCCAGGAGCGGAATCCTCATCACTTCCAGATACCCGGGTGTGGCCCACTGCCACTCCGCCTGCAGGGACTCGTTGGGCCCGGGCTCGTACCCGTCCACACGGATTCCGGCGTCGCCCATGGAGCTGGCCAGCGGCAGGAGCCGCGCCGCGCCGGCCTGCCGAACGCCGGGAACCTCCCGAACCTGCCGCAGAAGCTCATCGTAGAAGGCCACCACCGACTCCGTGTCGGGGTAGGCTCCCGGCGGCGCCGTGAGACGGAAGGTCATCACCTGGTTGGGATGGAACCCCGGATCCACCTGAAGGAGGCTCACGAACGTCTTGATCATGAGGGTGGCTCCGGCCAACAGGATGACGGCCATGGCCATCTGGGCGGATACCAGGAGCCCCTGGCCTCTGGTGGACACGGCACCGGCGCCCCGGCCGCTCTCGTGAAGGGACGTCCCCGATCCGCCCCGGGCCACCCGGAGGGCAGGGAGGGTCCCGAAGATGACCGCCGTGAGGAGGGAGGTCCCCAGCGAGAACAGCAGGACCCAGGTATCGATGGAGATGGAGTCCGATCGGGGCACGGAGTCGGGATCGATGGACAAGAGGGCCACCACGCCGACCCGAGCCAGCACGAGGCCCAGCACCCCGCCCATCAGGGCCAGGACGCCGGCTTCGGTGAGGAGTTGTCTCACGATCCGCCCCTTCCCGGCGCCCACAGCCGTGCGAACGGCCACTTCCCGCACCCGCCTCTCTCCCCTGGAAAGCAGGAGATTGGCCACGTTCCCGCACGCGATGAGGAGGACCAGGCCGACAGCGCCCAGAAGGAGGAAGATGGTTCCCTTCGCGCCACCCACGATATCACTCCGGACGGCGAACACCCTCGGCGAAAAGCTCCGTTCCGGGCTGTAGAGCCCGATGGGTTCGACCTGCGCCATGATCCGCGACAGATCGGAGCGGGCCTCGTCCACCGAGATCCCGTCCCGCAGGCGTCCCACGCCGTAAAACCCGTGGCTCCCGCCGCCGCCGGGGTCCTGGGCCGGGGACTCGACATCGATGTAGAGCGGTGCGAAGACCTCGGATCGGGTGGCGGAGGCGTAGTCCACCGGGAGGACGAATCCCCGGGGCAGAACGCCTACCACCGGCATGAGGGAGCCGTCGATCTCCACCGTTCGTCCGAGGAGGCCGGGATCCCCGTCCCACCGGCGTTGCCACAGGTCGTACCCGATCATGATGGGGAGGACGCTGTCCCGGGCCTCTTCCCAGGTCGGGGTCCGGCCCACCACAGGATCCACCCCGAGGACGTCGAAGGTATTGGGCGTCACCATGGCCGCCCGGACCCGCTCGGGGTTTTCCGGAGATGTGAAGGTGGCCGTCCCGGCGTTGTAGAGGGCGATGTCCTCGAGGGTTCGGTTCTCCTGATGGAAAAGTTGGAACTCCTCCTCCGAGAGCCAGGTCTTCTCCGGGAAGTTGTCCCAGCTCGCCCAGACGGTCACGACATCGCCCGGCTCGCCGTAGGGCAGCGGCTTGAGGAGTACGCCGTTGGCGACGCTGAAGATGGAGGTGGCCGCACCGATCCCCATGGCCAGGGTCAGGACTGAAACCACGGTGAATCCCGGGCTCTTCCGGAGTGACCGAAGGGCGAAGCGAAGGTCCTGAACGAGCGATTCCATCCATCCTCCTTGCAGTGCCGCTTGTGTCCAACGAGTCGCCAGGGCCGCAACGGCCGAACGGGACGTGGCCTTGATGGGGCGGAGCGCCACGACGACGACCTCTCCCGTATCGGGTTCTTCCACGCAGACCAGGAAGTGCTCTCCGGCCGGGAACAGGCAGGCCCCCCTTTTGCGGGGAAGGCCGGCGGGAAGTCCACCGGTTTCCAGGTCCCGGATCCGGGCGGCGATCCGCTTCTGTTCCTCCCGGGGGAGGGACCGAAGGGCCCGGACTGCGGGTCGGGAAAACTCGATCTTCCAGTGCATGGCCGTGGGTTCCGGGTTTCGTCCGCGCCGGGGCCCCTAGAGGCCCAGCTCCCGGCGGACTTCGTCCCAGGGAACGGTGCCGGCGTCGGCGATCTCCTGGAGAGCCGATTCGAAATCACGGGCCTCGAGGAGGGAACGGAGCCGGTCCAACAGGGTCGAGTCTTCCAGGGGCACGATGGCCACGAGCCCCTTCCCGTGCCTCGTCACGACGAATCGCTCCCCTCCGTAGGCGGTCCGGTTCAGGAGGTCGGACAGGTTCTTCCTGGCTTCGGCGGTGGTGATGTTCTTCATGTCGTTCTCCAGAAAGCCGGATTCGGCTGGGGCCGGACCGGTCGGGAATCGGCGCGGGAGCGTGACCGACAGTTCCTTGGACGCCCCGAGTCGCACAAAGGTTGGGACAAAGTACTCCTTTTGTACAAAATATACAAACATGAAGAGACCCGGGCCCCCCAGGAGGCCCGGGCCCAGCGCTATTCCGGGGTGGTGGTACCTTACGCCACGGTCACGTGGGGCATCACCGCTTCGACCGTGGTTTGGGCTCCGCGACGAGCCTCCTGGGCATCGTCTCGGGAATAGAACCCGGAAGGAGTCAGGTCCTCGGCTCCGTAGAACGCCAGCTCTCGATCACGGCGAAGAGCTCTGGAGATCTCGGACAGCGCCTTGAGCTCACCCTTTAAGGCCTCCGGCATTCGATCCTTTTCCGCGAGCAAGAGGTCCGAGACGTCATGGACCCGCGGTGGATCGACTCCCCGGGAGCGCAGGAGCGCCTTCAGCGCCAGTTCGACGATTTCCTGTGCTTCGCGCACGACATCCGCCCAACTCTCGGCTTCGAAAAGCACGTCAAGGGTCCGGAGCCGAATCTCGGCTCGGCGGATGTAATCCCTGGCCAAATCAGGGTTATGCATTTCAGCTACCCTCCACCCAATAGGGGTGCCCAGAGCTCCAACGTCGTATGAACTCCCCGGATGCGAGGCGCCTCCGGAACCCAGCCAGGCGTCTGGAAACGGTCAGCTCGCGGTCGAAGAGGACGACACCGTCCACGACGACCTCCGCCCAGAGGCCGGATACCCGCGCCCCCACGACTGGAAGGTGGACGAAGTGAGGTTCGATTCGGTGCCCATCCCACTCGGAAGGGGTCCTGTCCCAGGTCCGGTAGAGTGAGCGGCGGATCGGAACCTCGGATCCCACGACCATCAGGAGATCGACATCGGACCCCTCCACCATCTGGTTTCTGGCCCAGGAGCCAAAAGCGACCACACCCAGCAAACTCGATTTCAGAAGGAGGACGGCCCTCCCCACCGCATCCAGGATCGCTTCTGGAAGGTCGGACGGGGGAAGGGTGAGGCTTCTCGAACAAAACTCGTTCAGGGAGATTCCGGCGGCATCCGCCGATTCCCGGAGATAGGCATGGAGTTCGGGATCGATTCTGAGGAGGAACCGACCCGAAGGCAGAGGGGCCGTCGAAGATTTCGGTATAGTATCACTCATATCAATGACATGATACCATCATTCCTGCACCGGAGCAATGGAATGGACGGCAGATAGCCGGCCAGGAGTGGGATGCCCGCAAGGAGAGCCGGCGCCACGAGGAAGCTCACAGGATCCAGGGGCTCCACGCCGAACAGCACGCTGCTCAGGAGGCCCCTGACCAGCAGGGAGCCGAGAAGCCCCACGACAATCCCGGGCAGCACCAGGGTCCCTCCAGAGGCGTGATCCGTGCCAGGGCCCGAGGACATAGTTCCGGACCGGGTCCAGTCTCAGAGGTGGTGGCCCCGCCAGCCGCTCACCCCGTCCGGACCCGGCGCCAACGGGACTCCAGAACGGCGATCGTGACCAGGTAGACCAGGACGATTGTCAGGGTAACGGCGACGAACCGGCCGGCGGGGAAGGCATACCAGGTGATGAGCACCAGTGCCGTCCTGCCAATGGCGTGGAACAGCCCGATCCAGCGCTGGATGATCCAGGAGAACGGGGCCCACATCAGGCCCGTGAGAGGAGAACGCCCAGGTAGAACGTCGATCCGGATAGGATGAAGAGTGCCCAGACCGCCAGCGTGGGAGTCAGGGTCGCCCCGGCGATCGCGGTCAGGGACCAGGCGATGGACCCCGCCAGGGGCATCGCCAGAAACCGACGGCCTTGGAACTCCCGTCTCTCTTCTTCCAACGTCCAACTCATGGGTTGCTTCTCCCCACGCATGCCTTCAGAGCGTCCGTTGTGACCGTTCCCCCATGCGCTGGCGCTACGATGGCGCCCATGGCAGTTGGGTCATCATCCGTCACCCGGAGAGGTATCCTTGTGATCATGAAGGAGGGGTTCGGGAGGGTAGTCCCAGCTGGTCAGTTCGTCAACGAGATCGTGGCGTTGCGGGGCCGACTCCTCGAAGTGTCGGCGAAGTAGGTCGTTCTTTCCAGGACCCAGTCCGGAAGGGGCTGTTCGAAGGGGTCACCGGGATACTGTCTCCCGTGCGTTGCCCCTCAATCCGACCGGATCGCGTCCACCGGGTCCGCCCGGGCGGCCCGGGAGGCCGGGGGAGCGCCCGCCGCCAACGCCACCACCACCATGACAGCGGCCACACCGGCGTAAATCCTGAAATCCGTCGCCGATGTCTCGAAGAGGAGAGGTTCGATCCAGCGACCGGCGAGGAGTGCGGCCGCGGTCCCCAGGGCGACTCCCACCAGGACGTACCGGGCGCCCCGACCGAGAACGTAGCGGAGGGTCGTGGTGGTCCGGGCCCCGAGAGCAACTCGAATCCCGATCTCGTGCATCCGCTGGGCGACGTCGTACCCGATGGCTCCGTAGAGCCCCACGGCGGTGACCAGGAGAGCCAGGAGTCCGAACGCCACGAACATGGTCGCTCCGAGGCGCCAGGACCGGCGCTCGTTCTGCACCACCTCGTCCAAGGCCCGTACTCGGAAGTACGATCCGACGGGGACCAGGTTCTGTAGGGCGCTCCGGACCTCCTGAACCGTTCCGGCCCCCTCCCCACGGAGCTTCAGGAGCATCCCGTTCCCCCACGTCCGCGGATACTGCTCAATGGGCAGATAGTACTGGAATCGTCGGTCCTGGGTGAGATCGAGTTGGACAATGTCTTCGGCGATGCCGACCACCGTTCGGCACGGACCGTCCGCGGTCCGCATGCGGAAGCACCGGCCCATGGCGTCCCCGTGCGGCCAGAGCACGTCAGCCATACTCTGGCTGACCACCGCCACGGGAGGCGATCCCTCCCGGTCGCCCTCCTCGATCCCGCGACCCTGGAGGATTGGCGTACCCATGGTCCGGAAATAGTCCGGTGTGGTTGCCTGGTAGGTGAAGGTCCCGAAGACACCAACCGAGTCGATCCCATCGACATACAGGTCGGTAGAAGACGTGCTGATGAACGGTGCGCTGCTGACCCAGGCTGCGGCCTCCACCTGGGGCAACGCCTGGGCGGATGCCAGCAGGGTCCGCCGCAGCGGAACCTGGATGCTGTCCTCGAAGGTGCCCTGTGCGATGACCCGCTCCAACCGAACGATCCGGTCGGGATCGAAACCCATGGACATCGACCGGACCGCCCCGAGGCTTCGGAGGAAGAGAGCCGCACCGATCAGAAGCACGACCGAGAGGGTGGCCTGGGTCACCAGAAGCGCGGCTCTCGAACGCCCGCTCCGCTCGCCGCCGTCCCGGGCGCCGCCCCGCAGGTCCCCGACGAGGTTACCCCTGCCCGAAGTCCATGACGGCAGTATTCCCACCAGAAGGGTGGCCAGGATGGTGAGGCCCAACGTCAGGGCCAGGGTCCGGGGGTGGGGCATGAAGGAGGACGCGCCCTCGGAGAGATCGAGGAGGCTCCGGCCGACGACATCCCCCAGAAGACGAGCCGTGAGGAGGGCGGCGGCGCCACCGGCAAGGGTAAGTGCGAAGCCTTCGAGCAGGGGCCCGAGAGCGAGCCTGCCGCGGCTGGAACCCAACGCGCGCCGTACGGCCGCCTCCCTTCTTCCCCGGAGCGTCCTCATGAGCATGATGTTCGCCACATTGGCGCAGGCGATGAGGAGGACGATGCCGGCCACCACGCCTACCCAGACGGCGGTGCGGGCTTCCAGCGTCGGCGTGGGCCCGGCTCCCCGGCGAACGGCGGATACCAGGGCCTGGGGCCGGGCGGCCTCCACCGTGGGCAACCGTGGATCCTGGCCCTGGGCCACGGTCCAACTCCTCCGGAAGGCCTCGGAGGCGTCGGCCTCGGCTCGGGCCAGGGGTATTCCGTCCCGTCGCTTTGCCAGCACGTTGACCCAGCCCCACCGGTAGGTCGTGGCGTAGACCTCGGCGTCGTCGGTCCCGGTGCTGCCGGCGTAGGCCGTGATGGGCAGGTACAGCGCCGGAGCCTGCGCGCGGTTTAGGCCCTCGAAGCCCGGAGGTGTCACGCCGATGATGACCGCCCGCAGATTGCCGACCCGCAGGGTCCGGCCGAGGACGTCCTCGCCGCCGTATTCCGATCGCCAGAAACCGTTGGAAAGCACAACGACCTCTGATCCGCGCGGAGGAAGGTCTTCTTCCGGGACGAAGTACCGTCCCAGAACCGGAGGGGCGTCGAAGAGACGGAAGAAGGACGCGCTCACAGCCGCCACGGGGACCTCCCGGACGGCGCCGGTCTCGCCCACCGCCAGGTCGAGTTCGGAAAAAGCGGCGAGCTCGGAAAACGACGATGTCCACCGGGCCAGATCGAGATACCGGGCGTACTGCGTGGACACGGTCGTCACCGTCGAACCGGGCCTTCGCCACTGCCAGTAGATCCGGTGGACGGATCCAGGGTCCTCCAGGTAGGCATGGGGCCGAAACATGAGGCGGTCCACGATGTCGAACATGGCCGCGTTCGCACCGATCCCCAGGGCCAGGGTCAGGATGACCGTGAAACTGAATCCCGGGCTCCGGCGGAGTCGGCGAAGGGCCTGGCGGGCTTCCTGGAAAAGAGCGTCGGTGGGCATGGGCTGGGTTCGTTTTGGCGGTCGGGGAGGGATACGGCCGAGGGCCATACCCTCGTCGTGTAGACACCTGAGGAACCGTAGCGGTTGCCATTTCGTGGGTAAAGGAACCCCGGCGGCCGCCGAATCCTCCGCCCTCCGTGGCCCGATGCCGTCCAACACCCCCCACTGGCGCCTGAAGCCAACGCCTTGGCGCATCCCCACAATCCCTCCCAGCGCCCCTCACCCATGTTGTTCGTGAAGCAGTCGAACACCACAAAGGGGGACGCATGGTTGGGAAGGGATCTCGGTCGGGTTTTGCGGGAAGGGCCGTCGCGGTCATCCTTGGAACGATGGCCGCTCTCATCATGGCCGGGACCATCGGTACGGACGGCCTCTCGGCCCAGGATTCGGGGCTAGGCGGCCGATGGAGCATCGCCCTGGAGCTGGGGGAGATCCCCATGGCGGGATCCTTCAAGGCCGGGATCTCGGTGGGGTACCACGTGAGCGACGAGGCCTGGATCGGGTTCGCCTATCAACTCCCGGACTCCATCCGCCGGGGCCGCCACTCCTTCAACGCCCAGGGGACCGGCCTCGAGGGGCTGACGGGGACCCGGGAGGGCGTGGGGCGGAGGGCCTACCTGCAGGCTCGTCTGCGACCCACCCGCTGGAGTCCCTACCTCTCGCTAGGTGTGGTGTTCAACGATCGGGACACCGAAACGATGGTCTTCGACTCCCGCTCGAGGGAGGTCGATGGAGCCACCTTCTCGGGTCCCATGGAGGTGACGGTTTCCCGTCCGCCCGGAGTCCGGCCGGCCCTGGGTCTGGGCTACGAATACACCTCCGGCGGCGGCTTTACGGCGTTCGTCGAGTGGGCGGGCTGGTGGCTTCGTGGAGCGCCCACTCCGGAAATCCGCTTCCTCGGCTCCCCCCCGAAGTCGCGCTTCGCCTCCGGGTTGACGACCCGGATCGAGGACGATTTCACCGGAAGCCCGTTCAACACCTACCATCTCTTTCAGTTGGGGATCGGTTACACGCGCTAGGCACGGCCTGTCCGGTCCGCGTCGCGGAAGGCCCCTGGTGTGGCGCCGTTTCGGCTCTTGAACGTGTGGTTGAAGTGGGAGGAGTCGGCGAATCCGCACACGTATCCGATGGCGGTGATGTTCAGGTCGGATTCCAGGAGGAGCCGCTTCGCCTCCTGGGTACGGATGTCGAGGACCAGGTCGGTGAACGTCCGGCCGATGGCGGAAAGCTGCCTCTGGAGCGTCCGCTTGGAGGTCTTCAACTCCCGGGCGACCCGTTCGAGCATCCAGGTCCGCCCGAGGTCCTGGCGCACGATGCGCTCCACCGCGGCGGCCACGCCGGATCGCTCCTCCAGCTCCCTGAGGCCCGCCTGGTCCATCAGGACCTCGTCCAGGCCGTCCA
>Ga0180429_10005386_pt1 | contig 10152 bp, 8 predicted proteins | sample SS_ome_FD_132428 | JGI IMG/M metagenome (GOLD analysis project Ga0180429, IMG submission 132428) | Hypersaline lake sediment archaeal communities from the Salton Sea, California, USA - SS_1_S_1 metaG | ecosystem: Environmental > Aquatic > Non-marine Saline and Alkaline > Hypersaline > Sediment ...
GCCGCTATGGCTGCACCGTGGGCGCCAACATCACCACCGGCACCAACACCGGCTTCACGGGCCCGCCCTGCTGGTGCATGACGTCAAGGTGTGGCAGGACTACCCGGACGTGCGGCGGACCCACGCTGAGGCGGATTCGCTGACCAACTGGTCGCAGCTCCAGGGCTGCAAGCGCGCGTCCGGTGTGGCCGAGTGTGGGCGCGTGGGCTAGATCTTTGGAGCATGAGGCTGCTGCATGGGGACGCTCAGGCGCTCCAGATCCTCCTGGCTCACAGAGAGCATGATACCCCGCTCAGTCACCTCGCCTAGGAGGGCGACAGGCACGATGAGGGCTGCGTCCCCCGCCGACCTCCTGCTCACGACCACATCCGTGATATGGTGTCCCTGGGGCGCAGTCACGACACGATGGATGGTGCCGTAGTACGTCCCATCGCAGTAGACCGGCGCTCCAACACCCAGATCTCGAATCAGCAGGAATCCTCCCTGGGGTGCACGCGGACTACGCGACGGGGACGTTCACCGGCTCTGCAACGGGCTCGGGGACCGGCTCCTCTGCGGCACTGTCAACGTCTACGCCTGACAGCTCGGCGATCGATTCCTCTCCGGCCGGATCCTCTCCGACCACGTCCTCCACCTGTTCTTCTTCGAGTCTCAGGGAGATGCGTTTCCGCCTCGGGTCCACATCTAGAACCATGACCTTCACATAGACGCCGGGAACCAGCGAGGCAAGCGTCTGAGCCTCATTCGGCATCTCAGACACGTGAACCAGCCCCTCGATCCCATCCCTGACCTGGACAAAGGCGCCGAAGGTTGTTACGTTGGTTACCGGTCCCCAGACTGAGTCACCGGCGTGGAGCGTGCTAGCCATCTCGTCCCACGGATCCGGCAACAGTCGTTTCCTGCTGAGCGAGATCCTTTCGCGCTCCCGGTCGACACTGAGGACGTAGACCTCCACCTGCTGCCCTATGGTCAGCTGGTCTTTGGGATCCAATACGTGCTCCCAGGCGATCTCGGAGATATGGAGCAGGCCGTCCACGCCGCCAAGGTCAATGAACGCCCCGAAGTCAACGAGGTTGTTGACGACGCCCGTGCGGATGGCGCCCTCGTGCAGCTGATCCAGGATCTCGCCGCGCTGACGCGTCGCTGCTCGACGCTCAGATAGGATCAGGCGGCGTTGCTTCGGGTCGACCTCGATGACCATGACAGTGGCTGCGGTGCTGACACGCGACTCCTTGAGCGTCCGCTTGCGGTCGTCGGGGAGACCGCGCGGAAGGCCGAGAAGGTGTGAGTTGGGTACGAATCCCTGCAGGTCGCCGAATGATGCCGTGACACCGCCTCGATTCGTACCCGTGATCTCGACTTCCACCGTCTCTCCAGACTCCATCAGACGCTGCGCCCGCAGCCAATCCTTCTGCTGAAGGCCCTGCCTGAGCGATGTGATCACGAATTCCCCGCCGGCCGGCACCTTCAGCACACGCACAGGGATTCGATTTCCCACCTCGAGCTGCTCGACATAGGTATCCGGCACCATCTCGAGATCTCTCTCCTGAACCAGGCCATCCAGCTTCCCCTGCAGCTCGACCGTGATGCTGCGATCTTTCATCGATAGAACAGTAGCTTCGAAGAAGTCGCCACGGCTGACGCGGGCCTCGCCGTAGTCCCCCTCCACGAACATGTCCCACCATCTGGGAGCGGACTCTTGATCTCGATCGACGTAGTCTGTCCATACGTTTTGGCTTGCGGTCATAGTCTTAGTGTGTTCCCCCTTGTTGTGTAGTGTGAGCACGCACGATCACTCGCGCGGCACTCCATCCATAGTCTACCGTCCAGCGAGCGACTGACCTGGGGACGTGGGGTCGTCTCGCGGTTGCCAAGGGTTGGTGGAGTTGGGATTGGGTTGGCGCGGGGGCAGATGCGTGCGGATCTTACCCGGAGAGCCCACAGCCCAGACAGGCGTCTGCGCGCGCCAGTGCCGTCGGAACTTGCCAGCGTCGCCAGGTCTGCTACGGTAGGTCAGCGGCTATGCCCTCGATTTCGCCAGCTGACAGTCCGGGACGGGGCAGGCCGTGCCGTGACAGGCGCGCAGCCGTCGGGAGTAACCACGTCAAGGGAGACACCATGCGTAACGCGGTGCGGACCCTGGTCGTTGACGACGAACCAGGCATCCGGTTCTTCATCCGAGAGACACTGGCGCGTAGTGGCCACGACGTCACCACGGCCGCCGACGGCACCGAAGCCCTCTCCCTGCTGCGCGAGCATGAGTTCGACCTGGTCATCATCGACCTGCGTCTGGGTGGTCACGTTGACGGGCTCAGGGTGCTCGAAGCACTGCGCTGGCGCTGGCCGAGCGCCGTGGCCATCATCCTGACGGCACACGGGTCGCTAGAATCGGCCCTGCAGGCCATACGTGAGGGCGTCGACGGGTACCTGCTCAAGCCGGTAACGCCCAAGGTGCTCCGGTCTGAGGTGGCCCGCGCACTGGCCGCGCGGGAGGAGCGCGTAGCCGGCCAGCCGGCACCAGCGGAAGGCCCCGACCTTCTCGAGCGCGGGCCCTTCTCCGTTGACCGACATAGGCACATCGTGCGGTTGCACGGCGCCGATCTCGATCTGTCGTCCTCCGAGTACAAGCTGCTGCTGTACTTGCTGCAGAATAGCGAACGCGTTGTGCCGCCGGCCGAGCTGGTCGAGGCCGTGCGCGATTACCGTCCAACGGACATCGCCGAGGCTCGCGGCATCATGAAATGGTACATACACGCCCTGCGTCAGCGAATCGAGCCCGACCCCAAGCACCCCAGGTACATCGTGAACGTGCGCGGTGTCGGCTACCGGTTCGACGCATCGTAGATGGAGCCAGAACTGACTGAGACAGGTGACCCGACAGACGAGCTGATCGCCCTTAGCCCGTACCCTATGCTGCGTATCAGTGCAGCGGGCGTGCTGCGAAACGCGAATGCCGCGAGTCGTGGCATCCTGGAGGCTTGGAGCACTGAGGTCGGTGGCACTGTGCCAGGCATATGGCATCAGCGCGTGGAGTCGGCGCTCTCCTCTGGCCACAGTGCCACCGCGGAGCTGGTGTGTGAGGGCGCTGTATACGCCCTGACCATCGTTCCGGCGGCACCGGATTCGGCCAACGCCTACGGCGCGGACATCACGGACCTTCGACAGACACAGCAGTCCCTGCGCCAGCATGCCGGCCGTCTGCAGGCACTCCACGCGATCGACAAGGCCATTCTGTCCGCTCAGTCCGTGGACGCCATTGCCAAGGCCGCCCTTGCAGGAATCCCGGACCTAATTGACTGCGTCCGTGCAAACGTCGTGCTGTTTGACTTCGACACGCAGGAGATTGTGCTGCTTGCCTCGTTCGAACGTGACGGGCAGGCGACGCCCTCGCCTGGGTGGCGCACGAAGATGACGCCTGTCTGGGAGTCAGCCTTGGTCGAGCTGCGGCAGCCAGAGGTCCAGCGGTGCGACCATGGAAAAGCCCCAGAGCCGGGGGCGCCTTGGGCCACCGTGCAGCGCACCGACGGCGTCCAGACGCAGCTCGTTCAGCCGCTGCGCACCAGTGATGGTCTGCTGGGTGCGCTCATCCTGGGGCTGGAGTGCGCCGATGGGATTCCTCCCCGGACTCTGGAGCTTGCCGATGAGCTCGCAGACCAGCTCGCCATCGCCATCGAACAGACGCGCCTCCACCGTCAGGCGCAAGCACACGCCGAGGAACTCGAGTCGCGCGTTGCACGGCGCACCGCAGCCCTGCAGATCAGCCAGGCACGATTCCGCGCGATCTTCGAAGACGCGCCGCTGGGCATAGCACTGGTGGATGGGCGCAGCATCATCCTCGAGAGCAACCCGGCACTGGTCGCTATCCTGGGCCACGGCGCAGGCGAGCTGAGGGGCACCTCGCTCTTCGGCCACGTTGGTGAGAACGTCGCGGCGCCGGTCTGGGGGGCCTCCGATGGCGACCCCCGGACGACCGAGGCTCGGTATCACAGCGAGGTGCACTTCGTCCGGGAGCCTGGAGAGGACATCTGGTGCACCATCACATTGGCCCCGGTTCGGACGATGGCACCGCAGCCGAAGCTTGCCATCGCGATGGTGGAGGATACCACCCAGCAGCGGGAAGCGCACGCCGCAATGGTGCAAAATGAGAAGCTGGCGCTCACGGGTCAGCTGGCAGCCTCGCTAGCTCACGAGATCAACAACCCCCTGCAGACGGCCATTGGCTGCCTCGGCCTAGCCGACGAGAGCCTTGAGGAGGCCACATCCACACCCGACACCGTGACCGGCGATGTGCAGCGGTACCTGGTGTTGGCGTCCGAGGAGCTCGAGCGTGCAGCCGGGATCGTGGGTCGACTCCGCGACCTGAGCCGGCGATCTACGCCGGAGGAACGCGACCGGGTGCATCCGCGACAGCTGGTGGATCGGGTGCTGGCGATCAGCGACAAGCAGTGCCGGGACCGGGGTATCTCGGTCTCACTCGAGGAGCACGACGACGTACCCGACGTGTTGGTCGTTGCCGACCGCATCCACCAGGTTCTGCTCAACCTGATGCTGAACGCCATTGATGCAATGCCACGCGGAGGCGAGATCGCCGTCACGCTTACCCCCACAGAAGCGCCTGGGGGCGTGCGCCTGGTCATCAGCGACACGGGCAGAGGCATCGCCGCCGACGTGCAAGAGAGCTTGTTTGAGCCGTTCGAGACAACCAAGTCCGATGGCCTTGGGCTCGGTCTCTACATCAGCCGGAGTATCGTCCAAGACCATGGCGGCGACATCAGCGTGCGGAGTGCTCGCGGCTTGGGGACCACGTTCTCGGTGTGGCTGCCTGCGCACGCGTAGCATCTGGTTGCAGCGGCATACCGGGCGGCTGTCCCCCACGCACCAACGCAGCCCCAACCTCGCCAACTGGAGACAGATGGAGGCCAACGAAGCCCAACCCTGGAGCGTTACCTTCTGCGGTAGGGTACACAGGTGCAGGTACGCACGCGTGCGCTACGGCGCACACGCGAGCAGCGCCATACAGGCGAGCTGCAGCGATGCCCAAGAAAGCCTACAAGGAGGGAACATGCCCAAGCTCAAGTCACACAAGGCGACATCGAAGCGCTTCAAACGCACCAGGAACGGCAAGGGGAAGCTTATGCGAACGCGCGCCAACCAAGGTCACTTCAGGCGCAAGCGTCGGAGCAGCCGGAAGCGCCGGTTCTATCAGATGAAGGCCGTGACGTCCAAAGGTCTCAGAGACCGTGTCACACGTCTTCTACCCGATCTGGCTGACGCAGGTGCAGGCGATAGCGAAGCGTGACTCCGGGCGTTCGCCCGCAACCAGCGGAATGACACACACCCTGAGCACCCAGACGAGGCAACCACCGTGAGAGCACCTGATCGTGATCCACACATCGAATTGGCCGATGACGGCGCGGAACCACAGCCGGACTGGCTCCCGGAGCTGGAAGAGTCGGAGTGGGCCGGCTCGCCGAGCGCAGACAGCGAAAGCAGCGCGCAGCTACTCGACGACGCGATCGCCGCGTATCTTCGCCAGATCGGCGACATCCCCCTGCTCCAGCCGGAGGAAGAGATTCAGCTGGCAGAGGTGATTGCCCGAGGGCGAAAGGCAGCTGTGGAGCTCGCCAGGCTGCCGGAGGCCGGACCGGATCAGAGCTTGAGCGCTGAGCGTCTGGAGCAATCCCGACAGGCTGTGGCCGAGGGTGAGGCAGCAAGACGGCGCTTCGTGGCTGCCAACACCCGACTGGTGGTCGGCGAAGCCAAGCGCTACACTGGCGCGGGGCTGCCCTTCGCCGACGTGGTCCAGGCGGGCAATGAGGGACTGATCAAGGCTGTCGACCGATTCGACTCTAGCCTTGGATACAGGTTCAGCACCTACGCCACCTGGTGGATACGACAGACCATCCGCCGATCGCTGACTCGCCAGGGCCACGCAATCCGGCTTCCAGCGCACGCCCGCCAGCGCGCGCTCAAGCTCCGGCGGACCTCACGGAGGTTGGAAGAGCGCCTAGGTCGCCGACCCAACGTTGAGGAGATCGCCGAGGCCGCCGGCCTGGAGAACTCGTATGGCACCAGCCAGCTCTTGCAGATATCTCGTGAACCGGTCTCACTTGACGCCCCGGTCAGCGGGGGGGACGGCGACACTGAGCTCGTCGAGTTGGTCGAGGACAACGAAAGCGCCTCGCCCGTCGTGCGCGCCCAGCAGCACCTGATGCGAGACCACCTCACCGCGCTGATTGAGGACGCGCTCTCCCCACGTGAGCGAGAGGTGATCGCCAGGCGCTATGGCCTGAATGGACGTGATCCCGAAACCCTGCGGGACGTGGCCGAAAGCCTGGGCGTGAGTCGCGAACGCGTGCGCCAGATCCAAAGACGAGCGCTGCGAAGACTTCGCAGTCCCCGTAGCTGGAAGACGCTGCGCGCGTTCCTTCGGTAGGGAGACACGGCAGGTCCGCTCTCGCGCGGAGCTGCGTGCACAGGTGGATCTGTTGCGTCATCGGCGCGTGCCTTGAGGATTGGGCGCGACCAAGCGCCTACTGCTATATGTTGATGGCTGGTCCGAGTGCCGTAGCAGCCGTAGTGAAGGAGTATCTAGTATGACCCGTGACGTGCTGCTTACGCTGGACGAGATCTTCGAGGTGGACGCGGATGACGGGACGGGTCCAGACCCACGCACACCTGGCGCGCTTGGCGACTATCAGGTCTACTTCGGGGACCAAGACCTGGGGGAGGACGCCAGTCCAGCCGGGGACGCCGACGAGGACATCGGAGCGGAGGCTGCAGACCTCAGCAATATCCCCTCAGACGCCACGCTAAGTCTCTATTTGAGACAGATGAGTAGGGTACCCCTTCTCGCCAAGGAGGACGAGGTCGCCTTGGCACAGCGGATAGAGCACGGTCGCGCGGCACAGCAGTCGCTCGACGCAGGCGGCCTGCCGGCTGACAAGGCCGGTGCCCTCGAGGGCAAGGTCCGGGATGGGCAGTCTGCTCGCGAGCGACTGGCCGAGGCCAACACGCGACTCGTGGTCAGCGTTGCCAAGAAGTACCGCGGGTACGGACTCCCTTTCATGGACTTGGTGCAGGCTGGCAACGTCGGGCTGTTGCGCGCCATCGATCGCTTCGACCATCGGCGCGGTTTCAAGTTCAGCACCTACGCCACGTGGTGGATCCGCCAAGCGGTCACACGATCGCTCAACTCTCAAAAGCGCACGATCCGCGTCCCCATACACCGCGACGCATGGATGCGCAAGGTCAGCAAGGTCTCCGATCGACTCGAGCAGGTATTGGGGCGCCGCCCAACCGTTGAGGAGATCGCCACTGAAATGGGTGAGGCACCCACTAAACTGCGGACAATGCTGCGCTTGACGCGTGATGCGACATCGCTCAACCGGCCGGTGGGCAATCAACACGATGGGGATGCCTCGGAACTTGGCGATTTCATCGAGGATACGAGCACACCCGCCCCCACGAACGAGGCGGAGCGAAACATGCTCCGCGATGAGGTAACGCGGATGGTAGAGACCCTGCCCCCGCGGGATGCATGGGTCCTGCGACGGCGGTTTGGGCTGCAGGGCTACCGGCGGCACACGCTCAGGGAGCTTGGGCAGAAGCTGCAGCTCTCCAAGGAGCGCGTCCGGCAGATCCAGACTAGGGCCCTGCGCAAGCTACGCCATTCCAGCTTCAGGCGTCGTTTGGCGGCCTACCGGTAGCCCCCCTCACGCGGCCCCCATCCGCCAGAGCCGTCCGCGGGTCCGCGGTTGCGCCCTTGCGTTCTATCGAGCCGGGCACTCCCGCGTCGCTGGTCCTCCCAAGGTTCGCGAATCCCGTTGACCCTCACCATCGGCGATCCATGCCCATGCAGTTGCACTGAGCCCGGCAAATCGCTCTATTCGCTGTTCACCACAATGGGTGCACCGTATCGTCACAGGCGCACGCCGGCACGTGCTAGACGCTCCTCTTCCGTCAATGGGCGACCGGTTTCGGGACTTACTGCCACGCACGCACCGCGCTGGTCAATGCGAGTGGCCATTTCCCCGTGTGCAAACGGGTTGCTCTTGAGATGTGGCGCATCCAGGATGCCATCCGTCACAGCACGCGCCAGTGTCATCGGGTCTGTCAGCGGATCGACCGTGCTCCCATCAGCCAGCGCACGAATACCCGCCAGCGTCACTTTGGCTTCGCGGATCAGCTCGTCCTTACGAGCCTGAACTACCGGGTCTGCTCTCATGTCCGGCTGTCCACCCAGGGCATTGTCGATCGCACGGCGCGCCATCGAACTCGCCGCGATGATATCGTCAGCAGTCGCGGCGTGGTGTGCTTCTGTATGGCCGACGATATGCACGATATGCGGCTTGAGTGCCATCTGCAAGTATGTGCTCGCAGCGAGGTGCGCCCGGGCGGCATCAACGTCTAGCGGGTAGCTCAATAGCCCTGTGCGAGTCTGCTTCCAGACGCGGAAGTCCCCGTTCGCCAACGGAGCAATCAGCTCCAGAATCGCCAGCATCTTCGCCAGATCCATCGCATCTGAGAGACCAGGTGGGCTGTTGAACATCATCTGAGCGATATAGTCATAGACGCCGAAGGCGATTGCATTGTAGGCAGAGAGATACGCCGCAACGACAGAGATCACGTCCGGTGCATCGCGCATCCCCCAGTGATGTGGCTCATTCAGTTCGACCGGGATGTCGCGAGACCCATACCACCGCATCACAGCTTGATGCTGTCGGATGGAGCTTTCCAGATCCCAGGGCCCGCGCCCATCCATACGATTGAACCAGAAGATGGGGATAGCGCACCAGGCGATGTTATGCGTTTCAACATACATCTCCGCCAACTGGATAAAGTCGTCAGTTCCAGCGTATGTGCGCATCAGTGGATAGTTGCCGCGACGGCTCGCCTCGTAGAGGGCACGGTAGTCATCAGCGCTGCGTACCGGCACCCCACCAGCCCCTTTGCGTCGCACATCCTGACGCTCTGGATGAAAGAAACTCTCCTGTGCATCCTGATCGATTCCCAGAGAGATGAGATCCACTGCCTGAGCCTCAGAGATCTTCGCGATGCCATCAAGGGTAGCCTGCATTGTCGGCAAACCGAAGTGATGGCGCAGTATGGGATATGGTGCCTTCCACACGATACGGTCGACCGCGGTCTGCGGGAAGTCCTCCTCACTGGCCTGCAAGCGAGCTTGTCCCCTGAGGTAAGCTAGCACTGCGTCAGTCGCTTCACTGCCATCGAAGACCCGTTCGAAGAACCCTATAGCCCGTGCCCGTTCGGCAATCGGCGGCGTCCCACCGAAGGCAAAACGCACGCCGGCGCTGCGCAGATCGTCGGCTGCCTCGGCGAATTCGCCCAACAATCGCTCACCGGTCTCCGGCGTCAAACGATAGGAGACACCCACGAGTTCCGCGTCCTCATGCCGCGCAGCTTCCAACAGCGCATCCACTGAGACTGCCGGACCAAGGAAGACAGTTCGCCAGCCCGATGTCTCCGCCAGCCGCAGGAAGTTCATCACCCCTGCCACGTGGACACACTCCCCCAAAGCTGCTGCCACCACTGTCTTCACAAGCCCCTCCTCCCGCACCTGAACGACATCGGCCAGTTGTGCCACGAGTCGATCTACCGCTTGCCTGTTTCCATGTACCGCTTCAGCTCTGATACCGATACTCCCTTGATCCCTAGTCGTTCCAGTGTGCGGCCCGTACGCCAGAAGTCCGTCGCGTGCACGATATTGGCCAGGTTGACAATGGCGTGAATACTGGTGGTATCGACGCCATACTGAAGCCCGATGTTGGCGATGGGAACCAAACTGCACGGCACATCCTCGAAGATGTAGCGATGGCGCAGCGACTTGGGTGCTTTGATACCTTCATACCCGGGGTTGGCATGCATCGCTTCATGTAGATCGTCGCCCCGCGCGCGATAGGCTCGCTCGAGCCAGTCCCGGGCAGTCTGCGCACGGATACCAACCGCCGCTGCGACGGTCACCCGCTCGCGATCTAGGGCTGCCAGCACTCGTGCCGTCGCGGGAGTGACGCCGTCCGAGTAGAACTCGAAATCACCCTTTCGCGCCTCGATCCATCCGGCATTGAGCAACGTCAGCGCCGGATGGAAGATTGCCACCATGTTGTTCAGGCTGGTATGCAGCACATTCTA
>Ga0180429_10005387_pt1 | contig 10152 bp, 7 predicted proteins | sample SS_ome_FD_132428 | JGI IMG/M metagenome (GOLD analysis project Ga0180429, IMG submission 132428) | Hypersaline lake sediment archaeal communities from the Salton Sea, California, USA - SS_1_S_1 metaG | ecosystem: Environmental > Aquatic > Non-marine Saline and Alkaline > Hypersaline > Sediment ...
AGCGATTTCAGCGGGCGCTTGTTGGCGCCGGTGATCACCCGGCCGCGGCGGCCGTTGTCAAAGAGCGCGTCGACGGATTCCTGCAGCATCCGCTTTTCGTTGCGCACGATGATGTCGGGCGCGCGCAACTCGATCAGCCGCTTGAGGCGGTTGTTACGGTTGATCACCCGGCGGTAGAGATCGTTGAGATCCGAGGTCGCGAAGCGACCGCCGTCCAGCGGCACCAGCGGGCGCAGTTCCGGCGGGATCACCGGGATCACGGTCAGCACCATCCATTCCGGCCGGTTGCCGGATTCGATGAAGCTTTCGACGATCTTCAGCCGCTTGATGATCTTCTTGGGCTTCAGTTCGCCCGTGGCTTCCTTCAGATCCTCGCGCAGCTGCTCCGCCGTCGCCTCGAGATCGATCGCCGACAGCATCTCGCGGATCGCCTCGGCGCCGATGTTCGCGGTGAAGGCATCGGCCCCGTACTGGTCCTGCGCGTCGAGATATTCCTCTTCCGTCATGAGTTGGCCGTAGCTGAGGTCGGTCAGCCCCGGCTCGATCACCACGTAGTTCTCGAAATACAGGATCCGCTCCAGATCGCGCAGCGTCATGTCCAGCATCAGGCCGATGCGGCTGGGCAGCGACTTCAGGAACCAGATATGCGCGACCGGTGCGGCCAGTTCGATATGGCCCATGCGCTCGCGCCGGACCTTCTGCAGCGTCACCTCGACACCGCATTTCTCGCAGACGACGCCGCGATACTTCATCCGCTTGTACTTGCCGCACAGGCACTCGTAATCCTTGATCGGCCCGAAGATGCGGGCGCAGAACAGGCCGTCGCGCTCGGGCTTGAAGGTCCGGTAGTTGATCGTCTCGGGCTTCTTGATCTCGCCGTAGGACCAGCTGAGGATCCGCTCGGGCGAGGCCAGCGAGATCTTGATCTCGTCGAACGCCTTCGGGGCGGCCAGCGGGTTGAACGGGTTGGTGGTCAGTTCCTGGTTCATCTTGATGTCCTCAAATCGGCGCAGGGGTCAGGCAGGGGTCGATCTTTCGCGAAAGACCGGAGCGGCGCGCCACCCGGCGCGCCGCCTCGCTCAGCCCTCGTCCTCCGCATCCAGGAGTTCCATGTTGAGGCCGAGGCCCCGCACTTCCTTGACGAGCACGTTGAAGCTTTCCGGCACGCCCGCCTCGAAGTTGTCCTCGCCCTTGACGATCGACTCGTAGACCTTGGTGCGGCCCGCGACATCGTCCGACTTGACGGTGAGCATCTCCTGCAGCGTGTAGGCCGCGCCGTAGGCTTCCAGCGCCCAGACCTCCATCTCGCCGAAGCGCTGGCCGCCGAACTGCGCCTTGCCGCCCAGCGGCTGCTGGGTGACGAGGCTGTAGGGCCCGGTCGAGCGCGCGTGGATCTTGTCGTCCACCAGGTGGTGCAGCTTCAGCAGATACTTCACGCCTACCGTCACCTTGCGCGCGAACGGCTCGCCGGTGCGGCCGTCGTACAGGTCGGACTGGCCCGACTGGTCGAACCCGGCGCGGACCAGTGCGTCGTTGACATCGGCCTCCTTCGCACCGTCGAAGACCGGCGTCGCGATCGGCACGCCGCGGCGCACGGCCTCGGCGCTTTCGATCAGGTGGTCCTCGTCCATCCCGGTGAAGGCGGCGTCGTAGACCTCGTCGCCATAGCCCTGCCGGACCGCCTCGCGCACCGGGGTCAGGTCGCCGCTGCGCCGGTAGTCCTCCAGCGCGTCGTCGATCTTCAGCCCGAGGCCGCGCGCGGCCCAGCCCATGTGGGTTTCGAGGATCTGGCCGACGTTCATCCGCGACGGCACGCCGAGCGGGTTGAGCACCATGTCGACATGGGTGCCGTCGCCCAGGAACGGCATGTCCTCGATCGGGACGACCTTGGACACGACGCCCTTGTTGCCGTGCCGGCCGGCCATCTTGTCGCCCGGCTGCAGCTTGCGCTTCACCGCGACGAAGACCTTGACCATCTTCATCACGCCCGGCGGCAGATCGTCGCCGCGGCGGACCTTCTCGACCTTGTCCTCGAACCGGTGGTCGAGCGCGCGCTTCTGCGCCTCGAACTGCGCGTTCAGCGCCTCGACCTCCTGCGCGTCGTCCTCCTCGCCCAGCGCCAGCTGCCACCACTGGCCGCGGCTGAGGCTGCCAAGCAGGTCCTCGGTGATCTCGGCGCCGGGCTTCACGCCCTTGGGCCCCTTCACCGCGGTCTTGCCCAGGATCAGCGACTTCAGGCGCGCGTAGATGTTGCGCTCGAGGATCGCCAGCTCGTCGTCGCGGTCGCGGGCGAGGCGTTCGACTTCCTCGCGCTCGATCTGCAACGCGCGCTCGTCCTTGTCGACGCCGTGGCGGTTGAACACCCGCACCTCGACGACCGTGCCATAGTCACCCGGCGGCAGCCGGAGCGAGGTGTCGCGCACGTCGCTGGCCTTTTCGCCGAAGATCGCGCGCAGCAGCTTTTCCTCGGGCGTCATCGGGCTTTCGCCCTTCGGGGTGATCTTGCCCACGAGGATGTCGCCCGGCCCGACCTCGGCGCCGATATAGACGATGCCGGCCTCGTCGAGGTTGCGCAGCGCCTCCTCGCCGACGTTCGGGATGTCGCGGGTGATTTCCTCGGGCCCGAGCTTGGTGTCGCGCGCCGCGACCTCGTATTCCTCGATATGGATCGAGGTGAACACGTCGTCGCGCACGATCCGTTCCGAGATCAGGATCGAGTCCTCGTAGTTGTAGCCGTTCCAGGGCATGAAGGCGACGATCACGTTCTTGCCCAGCGCCAGTTCGCCCATCTCGGTCGAGGGGCCGTCGGCGATGACCTCGTTCTTCGTCACCAGATCACCCACCTTCACCAGCGGTCGCTGGTTGATGCAGGTGTTCTGGTTCGACCGCTGGAACTTCCGCAGGCGGTAGATGTCCACCCCCGGATCGCCCGGCTGAAGGTCTTCGGTGGCGCGCACGACGATCCGGGTGGCATCCACCTGGTCGATCACGCCGGCGCGCCGCGCCATGATCGCCGCGCCGGAGTCGCGGGCGACGACGCCCTCGATCCCGGTGCCGACGAAGGGCGCATCGGCCTGCAGAAGCGGCACCGCCTGGCGCTGCATGTTCGAGCCCATCAGCGCGCGGTTGGCGTCGTCGTTCTCGAGGAACGGGATCAGCGAGGCCGCGACCGAGACGAGCTGCTTGGGCGACACGTCGATCAGCGTCACCGCGTCGGGCGGGTTCAGCATGAACTCGCCGCCCTGCCGGGTGGAGACGAGATCGTTGATGAACCGGCCCTCGTCATCAAGCTGCGCGTTGGCCTGCGCCACGGTGTGGCGCATCTCCTCGGTCGCCGACATGTAGACCACGTCATCGGTGACCTGGGCCTCGTTGACCCGGCGATAGGGGGTTTCGATGAAGCCGTACTTGTTGACCCGCGCGAAGGTGGCAAGGCTGTTGATCAGGCCGATGTTCGGGCCTTCCGGCGTCTCGATCGGGCACATCCGGCCGTAATGGGTGGGGTGCACGTCGCGCACCTCGAAGCCCGCGCGCTCCCGCGTCAGGCCGCCCGGCCCAAGCGCCGAGAGACGGCGCTTGTGCGTGACCTCGGACAGCGGGTTGGTCTGGTCCATGAACTGCGACAGCTGCGAGGAGCCGAAGAATTCGCGCACCGCGGCCGCCGCCGGCTTGGCGTTGATCAGGTCCTGCGGCATCACCGTGTCGATCTCGACCGAGGACATGCGCTCCTTGATCGCGCGCTCCATGCGCAAAAGGCCGACGCGGTACTGGTTTTCCATCAACTCGCCGACCGACCGGACCCGGCGGTTGCCGAGGTGGTCGATATCGTCGATCTCGCCCTTGCCGTCGCGCAGTTCCACCAGCGCCTTGACGCAGGCGATGATGTCGCCCTTGTCCAGCGTGCGCTGGGTGTCGGGGCGATCGAGGTCGAGACGCATGTTCATCTTGACCCGGCCGACCGCCGAGAGGTCATACCGCTCCTTGTCGAAGAACAGGCTGTCGAACAGGGTGGAGGCGGCCTCCACGGTGGGCGGTTCGCCCGGGCGCATGACGCGGTAGATGTCCATCAGCGCCTGGTCGCGGTTCATGTTCTTGTCCGCGGCCATGGTGTTGCGGATGTAGGCACCGACATTGACGTTGTCGATGTCGAGCACCGGAACCTCGGTAATGCCGTTGTCCAGCAGCACCTTGAGCGTGCCGCCCGAAACCTCGCCGTCCTTGTCGACCTCCCAGGTCAGCTCGTCGCCGGCCTCGACATAGATCGCGCCGGTTTCCTCGTTGATGATGTCCTTGGCCGCGAACCGGCCGACGATCTGGTCAAACGGCACCAGCAGTTCGGTGACCTTGCCCTCGTCGAGCAGCTTCTTGACCTGCCGCGGCGTCACCTTGTCACCGGCCTTGCAGATCACCTCGCCGGTGCCGGCATCGACCAGGTCGAAGGCCGGCCGGGTGCCGCGCATCCGCTCGGGGAAGAACCGGGTCACCCAGCCGCGGTTCTTCTCCAGCCGGAAGTCGACCGTCTTGTAATAGGCATCCATGATGCCTTCCTGGTCGAGCCCCAGCGCGTAAAGCAGCGTCGTCACCGGCAGCTTGCGGCGCCGGTCGATGCGGGCGAAGACGATATCCTTGGCGTCGAATTCGAAATCGAGCCACGACCCGCGGTAGGGAATGATCCGGCAGGCGAACAGAAGCTTGCCGGAGGCATGCGTCTTGCCCTTGTCATGGTCGAAGAACACGCCCGGCGAGCGGTGCATCTGCGACACGATCACCCGCTCGGTGCCGTTGACGATGAAGGTGCCGTTCGGGGTCATGAGCGGCATGTCGCCCATGTAGACATCCTGTTCCTTGATGTCCTTGACCGACCGCGCGCCGGTATCCTCGTCGATGTCGAACACGATCAGGCGCAGCGTGACCTTCAGCGGCGCCGCATAGGTCATGTCGCGGCTCTGGCACTCGTCCACGTCGTATTTCGGCTTCTCGAGCTCGTATTTCACGAACTCCAGCACCGCGTTCTCGTTGAAGTCCTTGATCGGGAAGACCGACTGGAACACGCCCTGCAGGCCCTCGCCATCGGCGGGCAAGGGCCCGTCGCCGGAGTCCAGGAACAGGTCGTAGGAGGATTTCTGAACCTCGATGAGGTTCGGCATGTCGAGGACTTCGCGGATCTTGCCGAAGTATCTGCGGATGCGCTTCTGGCCAACGTAGGTCTGAGCCATGCTCGTGGTCACCTTTCGTCTCTGCGCGGGCACGTCCCGTCGGGGTCACGGGGCGCGCCGCCAGCGAATGAAGGGGGCCAGGTTCCATTCCCGCAGACCGTCCCACCGGCCTGCACCCGAACCTGTAAACCGCGCCTTGGGGAAGGTCCGGTAAAACCGCGCCGGGCCCTCGCCAAGACAGGTTCGGCTGGGCCCGATCCTGCCGGGCCCAGCCTTTTGTCACACCGCGTCGGGCACTTACTTCAGCTCGACTTTCGCGCCGGCATCCTCGAGTTTCTTCTTGAGCTCCTCGGCCTCGGCCTTCGGCGCGGCTTCCTTCACCTTGCCGCCGGCTTCGACCAGATCCTTGGCTTCCTTCAGGCCAAGGCCGGTGATCCCGCGGACTTCCTTGATCACGTTGATCTTGTTCGGGCCGGCCTCGAGGAGGACGACGTCGAAATCGGTCTTTTCCTCTTCCGCCGCGCCGGCATCGCCGCCGGCGGCCGGACCGGCCATCATGACGGCGCCGCCGGCGGCCGGCTCGATGCCGTATTCGTCCTTGAGGATGGTTTTCAGTTCCTGGGCTTCGAGAAGCGTGAGGTTCACGATCTCTTCGGCGAGTTTCTTCAGATCAGCCATTTTCTCTCATCCATTCCGTTCATGTGTTCCAACGTCGGGGCCATGCCCCACGAGGGATCGTGTTGCTCACGCGGCTTCCCGCTCCTCCAGGGTGGAGAGGATGCCCGCGATGTTGGAAGCAGGGGCGCCAATGGCACCGGCGATGTTCGACGCCGGGGCCCCGATGCAACCCGCGATGGAGGCGATAAGCTCCTCGCGGGACGGCATCGCGGCCACGGCCTTCACACCGGCCGAGTCCAGCACCGTGTCGCCCATCGCACCGCCGAGAATCGCGAATTTCTCGTTCTTCTTGGCGTATTTCTCCGCGACCTTCGCAGCTGCGACGGGATCCTCGGAGTAAGCGAGCACGGTCATGCCCGAGAGAAGCGAGCCGATGCTTGCGCAGGGCTTCCCCTCGAGGGCGATCTTGGCGAGCCTGTTCTTTGCGACGCGGACGGACCCGCCCGCTTCACGCATTTGCGCGCGCAGGTCCTGCATCTGAGCAACCGTCATCCCCTCGTAGTGGGCAACCACCACGACGCCAGAGCTTTCGAAGATCTGGCCGAGTTCCTCGACCACTTTCTCTTTCTGGGCTCTATCCACGGTTTCACTCCAGTCATGGGGGTTTCCCCCCGGCTCGGTTGTTGTCCCCGGCGGGCGCCGGGAACGGTCGGGTCCGTGTCACGGGTCCCGAGCCCAAGATCGCCCGAGGTCGGAAGACCCCGGAAAACTCGTCTCGTTCCCCGTCTCGGGAAGGACTTATGGGGTTTCCCCCGCCCTCCGTCTCGGACAGGACGAGGCCTCGCGGCCCCGCCATTCGCCCGGCCCCTCGCGGGACCGGGGAATTCCTTGTCAGCCGGCGGCGGTGGCCGACCCGAGGTCGACCGACACGCCCGGCCCCATCGTCGAGGACAGCGACACCTTCTTGAGATAGGTGCCCTTCGCCCCCGAGGGCTTGGCCTTCGACACAGCGTCGACGAAGGCGCGGATGTTCTCGGCCAGCTTGGCCTCGTCGAACGAGACCTTGCCGACGCCGGCATGGATCACGCCGGCCTTCTCGACCTTGAACTGCACCTCGCCGCCCTTGGCGTTCTTCACCGCCGTGGCCACGTCCATCGTCACCGTGCCGACCTTGGGGTTCGGCATCAGGTTGCGCGGGCCGAGGATCTTGCCCAGCCGGCCGACGATCGGCATCATGTCGGGCGTGGCGATGCAGCGATCGAACTCGATCGTGCCGCCCTGGATCGTTTCCATCAGGTCTTCGGCACCGACGATGTCGGCCCCGGCCTCCTTGGCCTCGTCAGCCTTGGCGCCGCGGGCGAAGACCGCCACGCGCACCGTCTTGCCGGTGCCGTTGGGCAGCGTGACCACGCCGCGGACCATCTGGTCGGCATGGCGCGGATCGACGCCGAGGTTCATCGCGATCTCGATCGTTTCATCGAATTTCGCCGAGGCCGCCTGCTTGATCAGGCCCAGCGCCTCCTCGACGGAGACATTGGCCTTGCCGTCGAACAGCGCGCGGGCCGCCGTGCTGCGTTTGCCGAGCTTTGCCATGGCTTACCCCTTCACCTCGATGCCGATCGACTTCGCCGAGCCGAGGATGATCTTCATCGCGGCCTCGACGTCGTTGGCCGACAGATCCTTCATCTTCTGCTCGGCGATCTCGCGGACCTGCGCCGCGGTCACGTAGGCCGCGGTCTCGCGGCCCGGCTTCTCGGCGCCGCGGGGGCGGTTGCGCTTGCCGACCGGCTTGAGCCCGGCCGCGACCTTGAGCAGGTAGGACGCCGGCGCCGACTTCGTCTCGAAGGTGAACGACTTGTCGGCATAGTAGGTGATGATCGTCGGCACCGGGGTGCCGGGCGTCATCTCCTGCGTCTTGGCGTTGAACTCCTTGCAAAAGCCCATGATGTTGATCCCGCGCTGGCCCAGCGCCGGGCCGACGGGCGGCGAGGGGTTGGCCTGCCCCGCCTTGATCTGCAGCTTCAGCTGCCCAACCACTTTCTTGGCCATCCGGCCTCTCCTTCGTCACCCGCCCCGCGAAGGGGCCCTGGTTTAGTGGTCCGGTCCGCGCGGCCCGCCCGGGCCCCGCTCGCCTCCCACGGCTCGCACGTCAGGCGCCCTTCGACACCTGCGTGAATTCCAGTTCCACCGGCGTCGCACGGCCGAAGATCGAGACCGTCACCTTGAGGCGGTTGTTGGCCTCGTCGACATCCTCGACCATGCCCGAGAAACCCTCGAACGGGCCGTCGGTCACCTGCACCTGCTCGCCGATGTCGAACCGGATCAGGTTGCGCGGCTGCGTCTCGCCCTCCTCGACCCGGTTCAGGATCGCGTTGACCTCGGCGTCGCGCATCGGCATCGGCTTGCCCTGCGGGCCAAGGAACCCCGTGACCCGGTTGATCGAGTTGATCAGGTGATAGCCGCGATCGGTCATCTCCATCCGCACCAGCACGTAGCCGGGCATGAAACGCCGCTCGCTGGTCACCTTCTTGCCGCGCCGGACCTCGATGACTTCCTCGGTCGGCACCAGCACCTCCTCGATCTCGTCCTCGAGGGCCTTCTCGGCCACGGCCTGCCGGATCTGTTCGGCCACCTTCTTCTCGAAGTTCGAGAGAACGCTGACCGAATACCAACGCTTCGCCATGTGTGCCCCTGACCTCGCTCACACCGGCCGCGCGCCGGTCATTCCCCGTCTTCGGGCGCCGCCGCCGGCCCCCACCCCGAACAAAAAACAGCGCGCAGACCGAATCGCTGCACGCCGGTTTGCCGGAAGTCCGCTCGCCTTACAGGCCCCGCCCCCCGATTTCAAGAGGCGGCGCGGCGGGTGGCGCGCCCCGGCCGACGGCGGCCGGGCTCAGCCGAAAAACCCCAGAATCGCGGACAGCCCCTGCCGGATCACCAGATCAACGAGGAAGAAGAACACCGCGGTGAGCGCCGTCATGATCACCACCATCAGCGAGGTCATCGCGACCTCGCGCCGCGTCGGCCAGACGACCTTGGCGACCTCGGATCGCACCTGCGCGATGAATTGCACGGGATTGGTTCGGGCCATGACGCGTCCTCGTCTCTCGCTGCCCGGTGCAGATACGTGGCCGGATGCCGGAAATCAAGCCCGGCGGCGGCGGCGGCCCGGCGGCGCAAGAAGCGGGTTCGCCATCTTCTCGTAAAGGCCCAGCAGATGTTCCACCCGGTCCCGGTCGGACGCGAAGCCGGACGGCCGGTATAGCCGGTCCACCGCCCGGTCCAGCGCGGCATGCGCACGGCGCAGGTCGGGCGGCATCAGATCGGGATCGTAAAGCTGCGCCAGCGTCGTGCCCGGATGCACGGCGCGGGCATTGAGCACGGCATGGGCCAGCGGCGCCAGCCGCGACAGGTCGGCGCCGGGCGGCAGGGGGAAGGTGTTGTAGACCAAGCCCGCAGAATAGCGATACCGACTTTCGAGCCGCCCTCCGATGGACTGGAACCACGCCACGTGCATTGATGATGTGACCAAGCCGAAATGATCCAAACGGGCATCCAGCGCAATCAGCGAAGAGTCACTCGGGATTGTTGGGGGCTGCACCCAAGCGATTGGTGCATATTGTCGCTTTTCGCTGCTGACGCGCGGGAACAATAAGAACGGCCGGTCGGGCACGACCGTCACGTGAAACCGCGTCGGCGTCGTGGCAAGTTGCAACGAAGACAGCCCGCGTTCGCCCGAACCTTCCGCCTTCCCCTTCGCCGGAACCTCGCCAAGCCGATAGGCCCGCACACGGCCGATCACCTCGCGCACCCGCCGCAGCCCGTGCAAGTCCCGTGGCGTCGCGTCGCCCAGATAGAGGATGAATCGCTCGCCGCCGTTCAGGAACTCGCGGCTGCCCACGAAAGGCCGGAAAAACCGTTCCGCCTCCGGCTCCGTCGCAAGAAAGGCCCGCATTTCGTCGCGGGTGAAGATGTAGTGGCCGCCGTCGATGGGCTTCGATCCGATCACGATGCGCGGCATCCCGTTGATCGGCCGCGCCGCCTCCTTCACGACCAGATGCGGGTCGGCCAGCCGCGCGGCGTCGATCAGGTAGGGCGAAATCGCGGCATGCACGGTCTCCACCGGGTCGCCCCTGATGTCGGGATAGCTGAACAGACGCCGGCGGCGCGGCGCCGTCGCGCGCCGGTCGAGGCCAAGGATCACGACATGCACATGCGCCTTGCCGCGCGCCTCCGATCCCCATTCGAAGGTGCTATGGGCGAACCCGATCTCCAGCCCGCAGCGGTCGAACAGGACCGGCCAAAGCTGCGCGACCTGTTCGCCCTGGGTGATCGAATTGGTGGCGACGAAGCCGATCCGCGCCCGCCCCCGGACATA
>Ga0180429_10005388_pt1 | contig 10150 bp, 10 predicted proteins | sample SS_ome_FD_132428 | JGI IMG/M metagenome (GOLD analysis project Ga0180429, IMG submission 132428) | Hypersaline lake sediment archaeal communities from the Salton Sea, California, USA - SS_1_S_1 metaG | ecosystem: Environmental > Aquatic > Non-marine Saline and Alkaline > Hypersaline > Sediment ...
GCTATTCAAGTGCTTGTGGAAGAAGGCTATGCGAATGCCTCGATCGGCAATATCGCGAAAAAGGGGGGAATCAGCAAAGGAGTCGTTACGTATCATTTTCCAAATAAAATGCAGCTTATGAAGACTGTTGTTGAGTATTGCTACGGACTTGCAGCACCTTATATGGAAAAATTCATGGATGGTTCAGACAGTGCGCCTGCGACACTGCGCGCATACATTGAATCAAATCTCAGATTCATGTATGAACACCGAGCTTACGTGACCGCAATCATTGAGGTGGTATCCAACCTACGAACAGAAACCGGCGAGCTGTTTTACCAGAATGAAGATGAATCAATATATGAGCCATTAGTTGAAATTTTTAAGTGGGGACAGGAAACAGAAGGGAGTTTCAGGCAGTTTTCCCCGCACATTATGGCCAGAACCGTCCGAAGCGTCATCGATTCTCTTGGGACCAAAATCGCAAATCAAGATATATCAAATAAGGAAGACATGATATCAGAAATTGTCGATACGTTCGATTATGCAACAAGAAAAATAACTAAATAGGGAGGCTATCGTGAACACTGGTGAATTTAAAAAATTGGACGGGAAAATTGTTGCCGTACGGAAGCTTGAAGGTGTGATCACTTTATGTGTGTATGTATCCATGATTCTGGCATTGCTATACTTTACTATCACATTCGGCTGGCCAAAATGGATATTGGCTGTCACATTATGTTTAGCTGTTGCCTCGGTACCGTTTGAACTTTATCTTTTGCCGAAGTGGAAATATCACTTGTGGCGATACCGCCTAAGTGAAGTAAGTATTCAAATCCATAAAGGGATCATTTTCAGACGAAAAGTATTAATTCCTATGGGGAAAGTCCAGCATGTCGAAGCAAAACAAGGTCCTATTTTAAAAAAGTACAATTTATATACAGTGACTTTATCAACGGCAGCCGGCAGCCACGACATTCTGGGATTGGCCGAAGGAACAGCCGATTCGATCCGCAAAGAAATTGAAGCCTATGCGAGGTTAAGCGATGAACAAGTCTGACACATTGATCAAACATCGTCTCCATCCGGTTTCCGTCCTTTACTTTATCGCTACAGCGATCAAAGAATCCTTTTCCTTTATTTGGTTATTTCCACTGCTCGTATTATGTATTCATAAACTGGGCGGTGACATTCCCGCTTTCCTCATCAATATCACTTTAGGCTCATGCCTTATCATGTCGTTTTTCGTGATTGGTGTATTAAAATGGCGGTCATTTACCTACCAAATACATGAGAAAGCGATATATGTTGAATCCGGTTTGCTTGTCGTCAAGAAAAGATGGGTGCAGCCGGATCGTATACAATCAATTGATTCTGCGATTCGTGTATATGATCATTTATTTTCCACCCGGACTTTGACAATTGAACTTGCCGGAGGAGAAGAATCCGGCATCACACTCAGCTGCATTTCAAAAGAAGAAGAACAGCGCATTCGGACGGCTTTAAAAGCAGAAACAAAAGACAGGCCGAGCGAACATGCTGAAGACTCCATGTTTCAATTATCTAAAAGTAACCTCATTTTACACAGCCTGCTATCGCCTAAAGTCGGGATTGTGTTTACGCTGTTATTACTGGGATTGCTAAAATATATGGATATATCGAAAGAAGGAGACAGGGACACTTTGTTCACCTCCTTATCCGGCTGGTTCGGCCCCAACTGGATCATGATCACGGCGGTCTTGATGGCTATTCTATCATTCGCGCTTTCGCTATTACTCACATTTGCAAGTGATTTTCAATTCACATTAAGGAAAAATAGCAAAGGAGAAATTGAGATTGAGCAGGGCCTGTTTGAAAAGAAAAAACGAACGATCGGACAAGACCAGATACAGGCCATTCTCATCATTGAGCGTCCGATTCACCGATTCTTGGGGTATGCAGAAATCAAAGCTGTTGTGATTCGCAATCGTTCAAATGAGCAAAGCAGTAAAACCGTCACCCTACTTCCTTTTGTTAAAAAAGAAAAGGCCGAATCCATGCTTGAACCGTTTACCGGTTACCGCAAAGGAGGCCATCTGCACACGCTCACAAAGGAAGCGAAAATTCACTATATGGTTATGCCATTTATAGCCGGCTGTCTTTTTGCCATACCGATATGGCTGTTTGTACCTTCCGACTATCACAATCTGGCTGCAGTTCTGCCGCTCGGATTATTCAGCCTGGGGTGGATAGGGTATCGGATGATTGGCTGGAATCAAAGCAGCCGTTTTTTAACTTTGCAATACGGAATTTTATCCCGGAAAACGGCAATTATGAAACGCGGACGCATTCAATGGGCATCATTGAGCCAAACATTTATGCAAGAGAGAAAAAACTTAGCGTCAATTAAGTTGGCCGTTGCCTCAGGAAAAGAAAATATGAAGTTTTCGATCAGCCACATTCCAATAGAGAGTGCAGCAGATCTTTATCAACATGCCCTTAAAACAAAGGAATAATTTTCAAAACCACCCAAAACCCAGTTGACTAATAGGAATAATAAGAATAAAATAGACACATGCTTCATCTGCTGCCTTTTTTAAGGCGTAATTGGCGGGTATCATCGGATATCCGCCTTTTTTCTGTCAGCATAACGGAACGATAAAAAAATGAACGGCCATGACTAGACAGAAAGCGGCGATCCCTCCGATTCGATTGATGTTTGTTTTGACAAGTGAAGCTGAGAGATGGTGAGACAGCGAAAAAAACAATATGGTGCCGATCAAGATGACGCCCGCTTCTAAAAATGAGTGATTGAGAAACCGGGTCCGATCAAGGACCGCCGTGATAAACAGAAGCCAAAGGTATGCTATAAATGCGTACATCAAAAAGCAATATGCAGCCGAAAAAAACGACTTCATCATATCCCCCCTCCTGTTTTATAGTATTCTCCGACATAAATGCGCACACCTTTTCACACCTAAAAAAACCGGCACAGCGGCCGGATTTTTTAGGTCATCTTTTTTTCATTCTGATCACATTCCAGGAAAGTTTCGGAAGGTGAGCCGTCAGCCTGCCGTCACATACTTTGGCGTCTCCGCCGCTGTGCGGAACGACGTTGTTGCGGTCTTTTTCATTCGTCGCTTTATGATCTTCGTGTTCCAGAACGATGTGCTCAGAGACACTGTACCCTTCAAAGCTTCTCATATCGGCTTCCATTTCAAGGCCGGCGTCAGTTGCGCGGTTGACGGCAAAAACGGTTAATTCTTCGGCTTCTTCATTGAAAACAGACACAGACTCCAGGTACGGCACATCCGTAAAGTCTTTCGCATCATACTTCGGAGACGATACCGCCGTCTGCAATACCGTTCCTCTGCCGTAGACGGAAGCGTGCATAAACGGATAGAAAATGGTCTGACGCCACGCTTCTCCCCCTTTGTCTGTCATAATCGGCGCGATGACATTGACAAGCTGAGCCAGACAGGCGATTTTCACGCGGTCGGCATGCTTGAGCATCGTAATCAGCATACAGCCGACGAGAAGCGCATCCTCAAAGTTGTAGATGTCTTCAAGAAGGTGCGGTGCTTTCGCCCAGCGTTCAGCTTCTTTGTCTTTTTCATTCGAGTGATACCAGACATTCCACTCATCATATGAAAGGTGAATCGTTTTCTTGCTTTTCTTTTTCGCTTTCATATAGTCGCAGACTGAGATGACCGTTTTGATGAAGTGATCCATATCCAGCGATCTCGCCAAATAGTTTGGAAGATCATTGTCACGGTTGCCGTAATACGAGTGAAGCGAGATGTACTCGACATGTTCGTACGTATGGTCAAGCACGGTCGTTTCCCAGTCGATGAATGTCGGCATTCCGCTTCCCGAACTTCCGCAGGCGACGAGCTCGATCGACGGGTCCGTCCATTTCATCACCTTCGCGGCTTCAGCGGCAAGTCTTCCGTATTCGGCTGCAGTTTTATGGCCGATTTGCCATGGACCGTCCATTTCATTGCCGAGGCACCATGTTTTAATTTTATGCGGTTCCTTATATCCGTGGGATTTTCTCAAGTCGCTGTAGTACGATCCTGACGAATGGTTGCAATATTCTACCAGGTTGCGTGCGGCATCAATTCCTCTCGTTCCGAGGTTGACGGCCATATTCACCTCTGCCCCGACAAGCTTTGCCCAATCCATAAATTCGTTCGTACCGATTAAGTTCGGCTCGGTTGTCGCCCACGCCAAATCAAGTCTTGTCGGCCGCTGTTCGACAGGACCGATCCCGTCCTCCCAGTTATAACCTGAGACAAAATTTCCGCCCGGATACCTGATAAACGGAACCTTCAGTTCACTGACCAATTTAATAACGTCTTTCCGAAAGCCAGATTCGTCAGCTTCAGGATGATCGGGCTCATAAATGCCTTCGTAAACAGCTCTGCCGAGATGCTCGATAAAGGATCCGTAAATTCGCTTATCAACCTCTGCCACCTTATATTCCTTGTCAATCGTCATCTTCGCTTTGTGTGCAGTCATGTTAAATCATTCCTTTCAAGATGATATATAGTGGATCAGCCTTTAATTCCGCCCGCCGTCAAACCTGATATAAAGTACTTCTGGAAGAACAGGAAAATGAGAATCACGGGCAGAATCGCCAGCACAGAACCCGAAATCAACATGTCATAATTGTTCCCGTACGGACTGAGCAAAGCGGACAGTCCGATGGGGAGCGTAAACATTTCTTTCGATCGCAAAACGATCAGCGGCCATAAGAAGTTGTTCCAGCTGTTTAAGGATTGAAGAATGATCATCGCTCCAAATGCCGGCTTCATCAAGGGCGCCATAATCCTGAAGTAAATGCCGAACTCTGTGCAGCCGTCCATTCTCGCGGAATCAAGCAAATCTCTCGGCAGGCCGAGCGCATACTGTCTAAAGAAAAACACGGCGACAGGCGAGACGATAAACGGCAGAATCACACCGGCGTATGTGTCGACAATATGAAGAGAAACCGTCATTTTAAATAAAGGCAGCATGAGAATTTCGATCGGCACCATCATGATCAGGAGCACAGCTACAAACAAGAGATTTTTTCCTTTAAAGTCGTAGACGGCAAGCCCGTATCCGACCATTGAAGAAAACAAGAGCGTCAGCACGGTGGATATCACCACGAGAATCAAGCTGTTCGAAAACCATTGAAAATAAATGCTTCCTCCGTTAAACAAGTATGTGTAATTGTCAAGGCTCAGGATTTCAGGGCTCAGCTTTAAATTCAAGCCGAAGCGCAACAATTCCGAAGATGGTTTGAGCGAGCCGAGCACAAGGCAGAAAAGCGGAAACACAAACAAAAAGCTTAGTATCGCAAACAGCAGAAACAGAGCAACTTTCGCAATGTTGAGGCCTCTGGCAGGACGCATTAATAGCCCTCCTTTTTAAAAGATCCAGACAGCTTTAATGAAATGAGGCTGCAGATGAAAATGATGATCAAGAGCACGATGCCGAGCGCCGAGCCGTAGCCCATGTTGTTGTAGGCAAGCCCCTGCTGATAAATGTATCCGACCATCGTCAGGCCGATGTTGCCCGGAGAGTTGTTTTGCCACAGCACATAGCTTTCTTCAAACATCCGGAAGCCGCCGATGATGCTGATCGTCAGCACGTAGACGCTGACGGGCTTTAAAAACGGAAGCGTAATATGGTAAAACTTCTTGAACGTGCCTGCGCCGTCGATTTCGGCAGCTTCATATAATTCTTTCGGAACGTTCTGCAAGCCCGCCAAAAAGTACAGGACATTGATTCCCATCCATCTCCAGGATGCGAGCATCACCATTAAAAACATGCCGGTATGTTCGTTGTTCAGCCAGTTGTACGGCGAAGCTCCAAACTTAGCCAATATCGAATTCGCCAGCGATGTATCCATTTCTCCAAAAATCAGCCTGAAAATAATCCCCGCCACAATGGTTGACGTCAGAGCCGGGATGAATAAAGCCGATTTGAACACGTTTTTAAACTTTACGAGTTTAGAATCTAAAAAGACTGCCAGAATAAGAGGAACAGGTATTAAAATCAGCAATGTCCAAAAGGTGTATTTTACGGTGTTGAATAGTGCGGTATAAAATGTAGGATTGTTTAATGCTTGATAGTTCTCCGTCCCGATGAAGCGGACTTCCCCGGGGAGAATGCTTTGAAAGCTCATGATGACGACGCTGATAAGCGGATAAAGAAAAAATATGCAGAAGGAGAGTACAAAAGGTGCTGTGAAAATGTAGGGTGCGGCTTTTGCTGAATATAATAATCGTCTGATCTTTCTTTTTCTGCTCACCGGCGGAAACGAATGCACTGTATCTGTTTTAACAGTCTTCAAGTTATCGCCTCGCTTTACAGTAATGAAAGACTATTGCCCTTTCACTTCAGCTGCTGCTTTGTCCAATGCTTCTTTCGGTGTTTTGCTCTTCGTTTTGAGCGCTTCGTACAGGACGTTTCTGTTGACGAGATCAGAAGTCTTCGCATAATCCTCAGTAAGGTAAAGCGGATTGATCTCATCCTTTATGTCAAGAAGCACGGAAAAGATGTGTTGTCCGTTTTGAAAGTATTCTGTATATTGATTTGGTTTTTTCAATTCGTCCGAGTCCCACACATCCCATCTGAGCGGATCGAATCCGAGCACGGTCCACAGCTTGATGTTGCCTTCTTTCGATGCTTTGGCAAATTTCAAGAAATCCTTGGCCAGATCGACCTCTTTCGCCTGTTTTGGAATCACGGTGGCCGTTCCGCCCATTCCCGCTGAACGGTCTCCCCCTTCTTCCCATGCCGGCAACGGTCTGATCGCGATTTTCCCTTTCAAGTCAGGCATATAATCCAAAAAACGGCCCATATACCAGATCGGCATTAAGACAGACGCCGCGCCGCCTTGGTTCATAAACCCGTAGTATTCTTCACTGTGATGATTACCTCCGGGCGTTGTGACGGCAATTTTGTCTTTCTCAATTAAAGTCTTTAAAAATTCGAGCGTTTTTACGTTTGTCTCATTGTTTAATGTCAAACGCCCCTGCTCATCAAAGTAACCGGATCCCTGCTGGGAAACCAGCGGCAGAAATGAATTCGGATCGGTCGTTTCAATCGTTGTCATCGGCTTTCCGAGAGCTTTGACGACCTTTTTGCCCGCTTCCCTGTAATCTTCCCATGTTTTGATGTCGTCAGGATCAACGCCTGCTTTATTCATCATTTCCATGTTGTAATACATCACGGTTGTTCCGACATGTGTGTCAAGTCCGTAAAGCTTGCCGTTCTTGCTGTAGAGCGTCAGCCTCGCTTCAACAAACTTGTCGCGTTCGCCCTCCACAAGCGGCGTTAAATCTGTAAGAGGAATGTCAGAGCCCTTCAAAAAGTTCGAATAGCGCCCCAGCTCAACATCGGCAATATCTGGAACCCCTTTCCCGGCTAAAAGCGAGATTGATAAATTGTCATGCATCTGTCCATACGGATACACCACTGTATTTAATTTGATTTTTCGCTCGGGATACTTTTTGTTCCATTCTTTCACCATCTCAGCATAAAACTGTTCATGAAGGCCGTTGAATGTCCAAAATGTCAGTTCGGTGCCGTCCGCTTGATCAGAGGCTGGACTTGCCTTGCACCCCGATAAAAGCAGACATGCAGCGACCGTGACCATAAAGATAGATGAAAGGAACCTTTTCACATTTTAACCCCTTTCACGCCTGGTCCTTTGCCTAAAAGCCCCGGCAAAAGGCCGTATTGATTGATGATTTTCAGTCCTGTATACCGGTCTCTGAGCTGATGGGCGTATGCGAGCGCTTCTTTCACCAGCTCTTCTTCAACATCGAGTTCTTTGAAAGATACAGGCCCGCCGATACGCCTCATCCACTCTGCCATTTTCTTACCGTCAGGAAGCTTTTCATAAACGGAGCGAATCGCTTGCTCAGCGTGTTGATCACCCAGGCTTGTACCGATAAGAGATCGGTAAATGTCAGTCAGCATGATGGCGCTGCAGCCGACTTTAGCACCGTGGAGCACTTGCCGCTTATTGTTCTCCAACGCTTTCATTTCAAGGTAGTGGGAAAGATGATGCTCGCCGCCGGAAGCCGGCCTTGAATGGTCGAGAACCAGCATGACAAGACCAGAAAGGATCAGTGATTCCATCAATTTCTTAATCCCATCACGCGTCTTGGCAGCGATGTCATCTTTTCGGTCAAGGCATTGATCAAGCGCTTCCCTCGTGAGCCGGCTGGCGGCCGGGCAATACGGCTCATCGGCAAGCAGGCGGGAAATTTCCCAATCCGCAAGCGACGTCTCCTTGCCGAGCATATCGCCAAAACCTGCGGCTATCATGTTCTGCGGCGCTTGACACAAGAGCTCCAAATCGGCAAAAAGCGCGATCGGCGCTGTCGTTTGAACCGTCTGTTTCTTTCCTTTTAAAATCAGCGGTGCGCCGGCTGAAGTAAAACCGTCAACCGACGGAGCCATAGGAACTGAAATAAACGGGATGCCGCGCTGATAGGCGCAAAACCTGACGATGTCGTGAATCGTGCCCGCTCCGGCTGCAATTAGTACATCCGCATCAATCGGTACACCGATCAATGCACTCACCAATGTTTGCTCATCCGCCGTCACATCGCCCGCTTCATTAGCTTCCAGCAGAACCTGAACTGTTTCAGCCGTTTCTTCAAGAAGAGCCGCAATCCGCTTACCGGCTATCCGTCCGGTCGTTTCATCATAAATGACAGCGGCTTTTTTATAGGAAGCCGATTTCACGAAAGCGGGCAATTCTTGCTCAACAGCTTTGCCGCCGATCGCGATTTTTTCGACTGTAAGCGGATGATGAACGGCTCCGCATTCGCACGCACCCAAAGTGTCTTTCACATAAGAGATCAAATCTTTCATTGACAGCTTCCCTCCTCTATTGGCCGTAATACGCGTCTGCCCCGTGCTTGCGAAAATAGTGCTTATCCTGCAAAGCGCTCTTAATCGGCTCAAGAGACGGATTCAGCATCAGGGAGCGGTACGCCATCTTCGCGACTTCTTCCAAGACGACAGCATTGTGTACGGCCGCCAAGGCGTCTTTCCCCCAGCAAAACGGCCCGTGATTGTTCACGAGAACGCCGGGCATCGCCAGGGGGTCCAGATGCCGGAACGTCTCGGCAATCACTTTTCCTGTATTCAACTCGTATTGACCTCTGATCTCCTCAGGATTCATTTCTCTTGTACACGGAATGTCACCGTGGTAGTAGTCGGCATGAGTCGTTCCGAGTGACGGAATATCCTTCCCTGACTGCGCCCAGCTTGTCGCCCACGGAGAATGCGTATGGACGATCCCGCCGATCGACTGAAACTGCCGGTAAAGATAGAGGTGTGTCGGCGTATCGGAAGACGGCTTCAGATCCCCTTCTACAATCTCGCCGTCCATATTCAGAACCACTAAATCTTCGGCTTTCAAATCGCTGTATTTGACACCGCTCGGTTTGATGACGACCAGCTCATTCTCCCGGTCAATACCGCTGACATTTCCCCATGTAAAGGTGACAAGCCGGTATTCTTCAAGTTGCAAATTCGCTTTTAATACTTGTTCTTTCAAAGATTCCAGCACAGTTTTCTCCTCCCTTTAAGCCATCGCTTTACCGGTGTCAGAACTAATGGACTGGATGTTTTTCAATTTTTTAAGGCGTTTCATCACGTTGTTTTGCTTTCCGAAGTACGTGTAAAGCTCCTTGTATTCCGTATAAAGCCGATCGTATAAGGCAACGTTTTCAGGAATTGGTTTGTACGTTTGATCCTTGATCTTGGCCATATGTGCGACTGCTTCTTCGATATGGTCATAACCGCCGTTCACGCTTCCGGCCGCGAGCGCTCCGAATATCGCAGAACCTAAAGCCGGCGCCTGCGGAGATCCGGATATTTTGATTTCCATGTTGGTGACATCCGCGTAAATCTGCATGATAAACGGATTTTTTTCGGCGATTCCTCCTGCGGCATACAGCTCCTCGATCGGCACGCCGCTTTGTCTAAACGTTTCAATAATGATCCTCGTCCCGTAAGCAGTCGCTTCAACCAATGCACGGTATATCTCTTCAGGCTTAGTGGCAAGCGTCATACCGAGCAGCATGCCTGTCAGATCGGCATCAACGAGTGTTGAACGGTTTCCGTTCCACCAATCCAATGCAAGCAAACCGCTTTCGCCGATTTGGAGACGGTCAGC
>Ga0180429_10005389_pt1 | contig 10150 bp, 5 predicted proteins | sample SS_ome_FD_132428 | JGI IMG/M metagenome (GOLD analysis project Ga0180429, IMG submission 132428) | Hypersaline lake sediment archaeal communities from the Salton Sea, California, USA - SS_1_S_1 metaG | ecosystem: Environmental > Aquatic > Non-marine Saline and Alkaline > Hypersaline > Sediment ...
CAGGTCCCGGTCGAAGGTCACCCGCACCCGCGACGGCCCCGCGCTCTCGAAGGCCTCGCGCCGGTAGCGCACCAGGGTCTGGGGCCGGGCGGCGAGATAGGCGCAGTAGAGGCGGAACTGGTCCGCCGACGGCGTTCCCCCGAACTCCGCGCCCGGCGACGAGAAGGTCTGTAGGCCGCGGCGCGGCACCCCGCAGCGGTCCTTCATGATGGCCATGTTGAGGCGGCGCTTGATCTCCAGGTAGACCGGGCTGTCCGGACTGTCGTCGTAGCTGCGGATGCGCAGCTTGAAGCGGTTCTTCTGGCCGGTGAGACTCTCGCGACAGAGGCGCAGGTCGGCCGAGTCCAGGTAGAGGCTGCAGATGTCGTAGTGGTGGTCGGGTGCCGGGTCGCAGTGCGCGTCGTGCGGCAGGTGCGTGGCCACCACGGCCCGCACCAGGTGCGCCAGCCCCGGCGGCAGGCGGTACTTGAACTCGAAGCGGCGGAAACGGTCGCGCCCCGGCGCGCCCGGGGCCGTCTCCCGTCCCTCCTTCTCCGCGATGTCAAGGCGCGCAGCCATGTTCACCTCACCAGGGTCACGTACCGTTTGCATTCTTGTTCTCCGCAGCGGAGGCGCACGCCGTAGGTCCCGCTCGGCAGCGGTCGCCGGGCCGCGTCGTCGCCGTGCCAGATCACGGCGTGCCGTCCCGCGGGCAGGTCTCCGCGCACGAGGTTGCGGACGTGGCGGCCCCGCAGGTCGAAGACGTCCAGCCTCGCCGCGCCGGTCTCCGACAGATGGAAGACGATCCGTGTGCGGGGATTGAAGGGATTGGGATGCGGCGCCTCGAGACGGGGCGCCGGGATCGTCGTACCGGGGACGCCGACCCCCGTACCGTTGCTCGCCGCCGGCGTCGGACTCGTGAAGGCGATCCACGGCAGACCGGCGTCGACGCGGCGTCCGGTGCTCACGTCGACGGTCTGCGGCCCGAAGACCAGTCCGTCCACGAGGGTCTCCCCGAGATGAAGCCCGATCTCCTCGCCGCCGGCCGACAGCTTGAAGGTGGCGTGGAACGGGCCGTCCCCGGGATCGTCGTCGCACCAGATCAGCAGGAAGGCTCCGGGCGCGAGGCTGCCGGTCGGCAGCGGCCACTTGCCGGGCTGGGTCAGGTCGTCGGTCAGCGAAAGGCCGTTCAGCTGGACCGTCGCGTCGCCGGGATTGTAAAGCTCCACCCAGTCTTCGGCCGCGCCGGTCTCGTCGAGGGCGCCGGTCGCGTTGCTGGCCACGAACTCGTTGATCACCAGCAGGGGATCCAGCGTGGCGGGATTGGTCTGGCCGGGCGTGGCCAGGTCCGTGGCCTGCCACACGCCGCCGTCGGGGATGCGTGCGTAGGCCTGGTCCGCGGCGAGGGGGGGGTAGATGACCGAATCGGTGGACACGCCGTCGGTGGCCTCGAGGACCAGCGCCCCGCCGCCCGTCGACAGGAAGGCCGGCAGATGGTTCGCCCCCTCGCCCGGTTCGTCGTCCAGCCACAGCAGCCCGTAACCGGAGGCGGGCACGCTCGGTCCAGAGAGCGTCACCTCGCCGCCTCCCACGACGCGCAGCACCGAGCCGGCCAGGCTGATGGGGATGGGCAGGGGATTGGCGATCTCCAGCCACGGATCGTGGTCTCCGGCCTCGTCCTCGGCTGTCGCGGCGTTGAGGCTCATCAGCTCGTTGAGGCTCAGGAATCCCTCGTAGTGGGCCTCGGTGTTGGCCAGCCCGGGCGTGGGATCGCGTCCCCAGGACCAGACGCCCGTTCCCTCGGGCAGGCGCTGATAGACGTGATCGGTGAACTGGCGCGGGAAGTCGACGTGGTCGAGGACGGTGACCCCGTCCGAGGCCAGCAGGTAGAGGTCCTCGCCGGAGGACGAAAGACGGAAGGGCAGGTGCGCCGTTCCCTGCTGCGGCTGGCCGTCGGCCCAGAGGATCGTCCGGCCGCCGGACGGTACGACCAGCGGCGCGGGGATCCGGTGCAGATCGACGAGGTCGGGATCGTCGGAGAAGTACAATCCCTGAAGATCGACGGGCGATGCGCCCAGGTTGATCAACTCGAACCAGTCGTCGTGTTCGTCGAATTCGTCGGCGAGGGTGACCTCGTTGTCGGCCTGGATCTCGTTCAGTCGCAGCGACTGGGCTGCGGCGGGGGTCGTCGAGGCAGCCAGCAGGATCGGCAGCCCCACCAACAACGATATGCTGGTCCTGACGAACATGTAGGCTCCCCCCAATCCATACGTATATCTAGACATAGATCAGGCCAACTGATCAATTAACGATAATAACACAAATTCTTAATAAAAATGACAGGAAGTCGAGATTCCACCTCCCGGATTCGATCGCTGCCGACGTCCGGTCCGGGTCCTTTCTGCGGAATCGTCAGGAATCGTGCCGAAATGGCGATCATCTATGGTATCATCAAATCCACATGTTTCGGCTGTGTCGACGCTGTCGTCCAGGCGGCCGTCACTGGCCGGTCTACTAGTCGGATCGGGGGCGTGTCCGTCCCGTACGGATTGATATCGGGGGGAATCATGAAAGTCATTCTCAGCCTGTTCGCCCTGCTGTGCGTCGTGTCCGGTGCGGCGCCCGCGTCGGCGCAAGATACCGTGGTCGACGTGAGCTACTCCCACCGGCAGATCCCCAACGGTGAGCCTCCTGATCAACCCGAGCCCTGGATCGTCGAGGGCAGCGTCATCGCCACCTTCAGCGCCAACAACCCCATCGACCTGGACACGCCCGATCCCACGATGGTCAGGATCGACGCCCGGACCTTCGAGCACACCTTCGTCTGGGACTGGGCGGGCCCGAAGACGGTCACCTTCGTCGACGGTGCGGAAATCCCCGTCGTCGTGACGGCCTGGCCGCAGCCGGTCCTCCCCTTCGATCCGGCCGTCCACGATTGCCCGGTCGTGCACATCCAGACCGACTCGACCAGCCTGTGGGATCCGGAGACCGGCCTCTACGTCTGGGGCAACCACGCCAACTTCGACCAGCGCGGCGAGGACTGGGAGCGGCCCGCCGTGATGGACTTCTACGACGCGTCGGGCGTGCTGCAGTTCTCCGAATCCATCGGCCTGCGCATCAACGGCCAGTCGAGCCGCTGGGAGGACCAGAAGCCCCTGCGCTTCTACTTCGACGGCTACGGGACGAGCGACCAGGTCGTCTACGATTTCTTCGGCGGCACGCCGGCGTCCTTCGAGCGCCTCCTTGCCCGCAACGGGCGCTACGAGGACAAGATGCTGGGCTCGAACTGGGCGGAGGCCGTGTTCCGCGATCTGGGCAACCTGGGCAGCCGGGGCGTCTTCACGGCCTTCTACATCAACGGCGAGTACTGGGGCGGCTACACCCTGAAGGAGCGCTACGACAGCAAGTTCGTGGAGCACACCCACGACCTGGCCGCCGACGACTACGTGCTCGTCAAGGACGACGAGCCCGTCCACGGCGACATCAACGAGTGGTACGCCTTCCACGCCTCCTTCAGCGCGCCCGCCGACTACGGCTCCCACGCCTGGTTCGCGGACAAGGCCAACCGCGTGGACCTGGTGAACTACATAGACTGGCTGTTCATCAACATCTTCGCGACCTCGGCCGACAACGGGCTCTGGTGGAACGTCGCCCAGCTCAAGGTGGGGGACGGCAAGTGGCGCTACCTCATGTGGGACCAGGACGACGTGATGTATCCGGAGAACCTGAACGCGAACTACTTCCGCTTCTACTCGGCCGCCGACGAGGACGAGTTCTGGGACTGGTTGCCGCCGACCTGGTGGGCCCACGGCTGGTGGGAGGACACCACGCCCTGGTACCTCATGTTCAACCACCTGATGCACAACAGCGAGTTCAAGGCCCTCTTCAAGGCCCGCGTCGAGGAGCTGCTGGCCGGGCCCATGTCCGTGAGCGCCCTGATCGCCCAGGTCGACGCCCTGGTGGCGGAGCAGCAGTCGGAGATGGCGCGGCACGAGAGCCGCTGGTCGGATTTCGACGCCGAGTGGTACCTGGAGCAGGCCGAGATCTACCGGCAGTTCATCACCGACCGCCACCCGATCGTGACGGCCCAGCTGGCGGACTTCATGGAGCATCATAGGGTGCCGGTCGAGCTGAGCGCCTTCTCGGCCGACGGCGGCGACGGCCGGGTGGATATCGTCTGGCGGACCGAGAGCGAGGAGGACAACCAGGGCTTCGTACTCTACCGCAGCACGGGCGACCCGGACGCCATGGCCGAGGTGGCCTCCTACCTGACCGATCCCGAGCTCGTCGGCCAGGGGACCACGTCGACGCCCACCGGGTACGTCTTCACCGACGACACGGTCGTCAACGGACAGGCGTACCATTACGAACTCCACCACGTGGGCATCCACTCCGGCGAGACCGTGCACGCGTGGGTCGAGCCGGCCTGGCCCACGGGCGGCGGCGGCCTGGTGGTCAACGAGATCCTCGCCGGGAACGACAACACCGTCGCCGACGAGTACGGTCAGTACGACGACTGGTTCGAACTCCACAACGGCGGCGACACGGCGGTCAGCCTCGACGGCCTGTACGTCACCGACGACCTGGCGCAGCCCACCAAGCACCTGCTCGGCGGCGGGCTCTCCATCCCGCCCGGCGGACACCTGCTGCTCTGGGCGGACAACGAGACCGTCCAGGGGCCGCGGCACTGCGCCTTCAAGCTGAGCGGAAGCGGAGAGATGCTGGGCCTCTTCGCCGCCGACGGCGTCACGCCCATCGACACCGTGACCTTCGGCCCCCAGTTCGACGACCACGGCTACGCGCGCTATCCCGACGGCGGCGACTGGTCCTACGCCTGGTATGCCTCGCCCGAGGCGCCCAACGGTCCGTATCGCCACGACCTCTTCCTGCGCATCAACGAGGTGCTCGCCGACAACGTCTCGATCGTCTCTGACGAGGGCGACGACTACGATCCCTGGCTGGAGATCCACAATCCCCTGCCCGTGAGCGTGGACATGCTCGGCCTGGCCCTGTCCGAGGACGCGCTGGACCCGCTGGCCTGGAGCTTCCCGGACGTCGCCATCGATCCGGAGGGCTTCCTGCTGGTCTGGGGGGACGACCAGTCAGGCCAGGGGCCGCTGCACGCGGATTTCTGGCTCGACGCCGGCGGCGGCTTCGTGGGCCTGTACAGCAGCGACGGCCCGAGCCTGATCCACTCCGTCACCTACGCCGCGCAGGCGCCCGACACGGCGCTGGCCCTCATCCCCGACGGATCCTCGATCTGGATGGTGACCGGCAACCCGACGCCGGGCGCCGCGAATGAGAGCAGCGACGCACCCTTCGTCCTGTACATCAACGAGTTCCTGGCGGCCAACCAGGCCGCCAACCAGGACGAGGCGGGGGAGTACGACGACTGGTGCGAGCTGTACAACCCGGGGCCCGCCGCCGTCCAGATGGGCGGGCTGTACCTGACCGACGACCTGGGCAACACCACCAAGTGGGCCTTTCCCGACACGGTGCTGCCGGCGGACGGCTTCCTGCTCGTGTGGTGCGACGAGGATCCCCTCGACGGCCCCCTGCACACGAACTTCAAGCTCGGGGCCGGCGGCGAGATGATCGGCCTCTTCGGCCGGCTCGCCGACGGCAATCCGCCCCTGGACATCCACGTCTTCGGCTCCCAGACCGACGACGTCTCTTCCGGGCGCTACCCCGACGGCGCGTCCGTCTGGCAGTCCTTCACGACACCGACGCCGGGCGCTTCCAACACGACGGGCGTGGGGGTGGACGAGGGGCCCGCCGGCGGCCGGACCCGCGTCGCCCTGTATCCCGCCCATCCCAATCCCGCCAGCGGCTCGACCATCCTGCGCTTCGAACTGCCGGGGGACGGCGCCACGCCGGTGAGCCTGGAGGTCTTCGACCTGCGGGGGCGCCGCGTGCGGCGCCTGGTCCGCGACGACGTGTCGCCGGGGCCGCACGTCGTGACCTGGGACCGGCGGGACGACCGCGGCCAGCTCGCGGCCGCGGGCACCTACTTCTGCCGGCTCGTCGCCCGGGAGCAACATGTCACGCAGAAGATCCTGCTCATGAAATAGGCCGCCTCCGCGAGGGGAGGCGGCCGGGATCGCCGTCCGCTGACGATTACCTGTACAGGCTCTTCAACTGGCCCCAGGTCACGTCCTCGTTGGGCACGACGGGGGTCGAGATGGTCTCGATCCAGATCTGGTCGATGTAGGTGTGTGGCGGAATCCACAGGTTCACGAACTCGCGGTCCGGGTTGTAGGGCAGGATCCATAGCTCGGTCCGGTACATGGGCGGCATGTCGGCGAACTCGATCTGCATCCCGTAGACCGCGTTCTCCCAACCGTTCGTCACTTCGTTGGGCGCCACCACCTCGTAGATGTAGGGTATTCCGCCCATGCCGGGCATGGTCTCCCCGTAGGTGATCTGCACCCAGACGTACTTGAAGTCGTAATCGTCTATGAAGTTGCAGAGGAAGAAGTCGAGTTGGCCCGGGATATCGTTGGTGTAGGCGATTCCGTCGCCGGGCTCGTTCGGATCCGCCGCCCAGAACACCTGGTTCGGGTGCGTGTGCACGTAGCAGCTCTCGTTGTACTCGTGAACGCCGTCGTCGATCCAGTTGATATAGCTGGGCGGTAGATCGATGAGACTCTGGCTGATGAATTCCCACTCTGCGGCGACCGTCAGGTCTTCGCCGCGGAAGGACGCTGGCTGGAAGTCGTCCGCCAGGGCGGGTGCGGCCAGGCCGACCAGCAGGACGGCGGCCGCGAGCATGATCAGGTAGCGTTGCATTGGAAATACCCCCTGTTCTCCGTTTCGCGATTGCGGGGAGGCGGCCGCGGCGACGAGGACGTCCCGGTACGGGATGTCGAAGCGGCCGTCGCTGTCGCTTCCGTGGAAATGAGCAAGCGTTCTTGCAACCACCTCCTTCCGGTCTGCAGGCGTGGTCGACGAGAGCGGTCCGGTCGTCGCAACCGGTGAATTCGACGGGAGACGGCATGCATGCAGACTCGAGCGCACGTCCCTCCCGGCGTGCCCCGGATTGCGGCTGGCGGCATGTATCGTATTGAATTTCAATCAGATACAAGCCATGAAGTTATTTTATCATAATCGTGATCGTCTGTCAAGGTGGCCGGGTGACTCCGAGACCCCCTGCTTGACTCGTTTTTTCGTGGTATAATCATGCATAGAGACCATCTTGGACGCGACACGGGCCCAGTGGATTCGACCGGAGGAACCGAACCTTGTCCAGACCCATCCGCATCGAGGTCTTCGTCCGCAGGAGTGTGCTCGCGGCGCTCTGGTTCGTCTGCCTGGCGGTCTGTCCCGCCGTGGCCGCGCCGCCCGCCGGCTACTACGATTCCGCCGACGCCACCACGCCCTCGACCCTGCGCGTCACCGTGCACGACATCATCGACGGCCATACCAAGATCCCCTACACCTCGTCGTCGACGGACACCTGGAACGTGCTGGAACTCGCGGACGAGGATCCCTACAACGGCGGCCGCATCCTCGACGTCTACCAGAACCGCACCTTCACCAAGCACGGCGCGGGCAACAGCGATTACAACCGCGAGCATACCTGGCCCAACAGTCTGGGCTTTCCCGACGACGGCTCGTCCAATCTGCCGTACACCGACTGCCACCACCTCTTCCTGTGCGACATCGACTACAACAGCGCGCGCGGCAACCTCTACTATGACGACTGCATCAGCGGCTGCACCTCGTACACGGCCGACTACTACGACGGCGAGAGCGGCGTCAACCGCCGGGACAGCAACTCGTGGGGGACGTGGGACGGGCGCAAGGGCGACGTGGCCCGGGCCATGTTCTACATGGACGTGCGCTACGAGGGGGACGCGGGTTCCGAACCCGACCTGATCCTGACCGACAACGCGTCCCTGATCCAGACCAGCGGCGGCAACAACGCCTCGGTGGCCTACATGGGCCTGCTCGAGACCCTGCTGGAATGGCACTTCGACGACCCGGTCGACGACAGGGAACGCGACCGCAACGACGTCATCAACATCTACCAGGGCAACCGCAACCCCTTCATCGATCATCCCGAGTGGGTGGCCTACATCTTCGACGGCGGCGCCGTCGACGTGGTCGGCGACGCGACGCCGCGGGCCGCCATCGCCGGGATCCATCCGAACCCCTTCAATCCCTCCACCACGGTCTCCTTCACCCTTGACGCCCCCGCCTTCGTCCGCCTGGACGTGTACTCGGCGGCGGGCCGCCACGTGAGGGCCCTGATGAGCGAGCATCGCACGGCCGGTACGCACGGCGTCGCCTGGAACGGACGCCGCGACGACGGCGCGCGGGCGGCCGGCGGTGTCTACTTCATGAGGCTGCAGAGCGGTGCGGAGGTCGGCGTGCGGAAGGTCGTTCTGCTCAAGTAGTCCGCGTCTCTTTTCAGATTTGATCCTATCCGGTCGCCAAGCCCAAGGAGGTTTGGCGACCGGATTTCGTTTGTGGTCTATGGTCTGGGCCGGAGTCGGGGTGTCGTTTCTGAAGTTGGGCAGTCGCCCGGAACTCAGGTTGGCACTCCGCTCCGGCCGTGAGCCCGTTTAAGGAGATTGGGATCAGTCCCGAGGGAAGCACTAGTTTGGGCGCAGACCGGCCGGTCGCGGAGCCTCCCCGACCCGAACGAGGGAGGGAGAGATGGATCAGCGAGTTTACGTTGGAGTCGATCTGGCCAAGGATTTCCACCAGGTCATGGCCGTCGGCCAGGACCACAGAGTCCTGGCGCCGACGTTCAGGATCAGACGTGGCCGCGGCGGTGTCGAGGAGATGCTCGAGCGCCTGCGGTTCCTTGTCCGCAACGAGAACGATCTGGTGTTCACCATCGAGGCTACGAGCGACTACTGGTGGGAGTTGGCCTGGGAGCTGGGTGATCAAGGCTGCACCGTGTACCTGGCCCACCCGAAGAAGGCCCACGACCTGCGCAAGTTCTACGCCCTGCACACCAAGACGGACGTGACCGACGCCGAGGCTTTGGCTCGGATGCCCCTGGTCGATACGGGGTTGCGTTCGCTGTGGCGGCCGTCGGCGGCCACCCAGAGTCTGCAGCGGCTATGCCGGCTGCGCTGGAAGAGCCGTTGCCGGATCGCCGATCTCAAGCGCCGTCTGTCGCACATCAGCGACATCGTCGTGCCGGGTTTGGGGCAGGTGATGCCGATCCGCTACAGCAAGAGCGCCCGGGTGTTTCTGCGGCGTTATCTGGCTCCGGAGAAGGCTCGCCGGTTGGGCAAAAAGAGACTGGGCGCGGTTCTGGGCAAGGCGGCCTGGGGCAAGTTCAGCGATGAGAAGCTTGACCGGCTGTGGGAGTGTGTCCTGAACGCTCCGAGGCTTGGACTGCAGCCGGACGATCTGCTGCTCGAGGTGGGACTGCAACTGGACGAGATCGAGGCGTTGGAGAAGCAGATCACACAACTGGACGGTCGTATCGCCGAGCTCTACGGCGAGGCCGACCCTCGGCAGTGCCTGTTGCAGCAGCCGGGTCTCGGTGAGTTCCTGGCCGCGGCTATCACGGCGGTGATCGGCGACGTCCGCCGGTTCCCCAGTGCGAAGCATCTGATCAGCTACTCGGGCCTAGCCCCGCGAGTGAAGGCGTCCGGCGGTCAGGCAAAGTCCCGGCAGGGGATTACCAAGCACGGCAGCCCTTACCTGAGGGCCTGGGCCTATATCGCGGCAGAGAACGCCCGCCAGTATGACCCGGAGTTGAAGGCCTACTACAAGCGTCTACGCAAGAACGGAAAGCACTATCTGACGGCGATGTGCGCGACGGCGGCGCGGTTGCTGGAGAAGGTCTACGTCATGTTGGCGGAGCAGGCGGCAGAGGCAGAAAAACAGGAGAGCCCTACCCAATCGATTTGTACGGGATAAATCCCAAGTTCGATAATCCGGGCGTCAGGCTCTCCCGGAGACAGGTTAGCGGCGCAGGGGTTCGGCGTCAATGGTGTCACCGATCCCGATGTGGTAGACTGCCTGAATAACGAACGGCTTGTCGGCCGGAAGAAATCAGAAAAGGGACTTAGGAAACCTGATCGGTTATGCCGTCGAAATTGTGTTTCTTCGAGGCGACCCACTGGGTCGCCTCATCTCTGAGCGATCCTAGTATGCGTACGTCAATTCATGCCCCTGATTCACCGCCATCATTCGCGTCTGCACA
>Ga0180429_10005390_pt1 | contig 10149 bp, 9 predicted proteins | sample SS_ome_FD_132428 | JGI IMG/M metagenome (GOLD analysis project Ga0180429, IMG submission 132428) | Hypersaline lake sediment archaeal communities from the Salton Sea, California, USA - SS_1_S_1 metaG | ecosystem: Environmental > Aquatic > Non-marine Saline and Alkaline > Hypersaline > Sediment ...
ACTCTTTATCCATATCAGTATGCGAAATTAACCAATCAAACCCATCCTGATCAGTGAAATTTGGAATGCCACTGCGATGCTGCACCATCATCCGCAAAGTGATCTGATCCGCGTTTTCAATGCGCCCAAAAAGTTCAGGGAGATAGTCGGTGAGAGTTTCATCCAGCGATAGAACCCCATCATTGGTTAATTTAGCGACAGCTGTGGCGATATAAAGTTTACTGATGCTGCCAATATTAAACAAGGCATGTGGATCCGCCGGTATTTCTTCCCCCTTATCTTTCCAGCCAGCTGCATAAAAAGCCGGAGCCTCACCTGCCCGGTCCACATAAACAATGATGCCGTCAAGACCATAATCAATTGCTTTATCAACCTGCTCCTGTACCGTTTCCGGCAAGGGTACCAGCATCGGCGGGAGCAGATCCAGGGGAGGGACCGTGAGCACAATGCTGATTGACAGGATCGGCATGATTATTCGAAAAATACGAATAATACGTTCCTTATTTTGCATTTGCTAACACCTCACAAATTCAAATAATTTAATCGGAAGAACAATAATCACACGCGCAACATACCCCTAAAGCCACGCGATGAATAAAAAGATTTCGCGCTGTTATGGAACACAAAAACGCGGCCGTAGCGGCGGTCGCCAAAAATAGCACCACCGAGTTCGCGCACCGCTGGCGGGGCCTTGATCCAGCTTTCGGTCTTTGTGTCAATTTCTTCGATCTTTTGCAGCGCCCGGTATTGCTCCTCATCCAGAAGTTCAATGCCCATCGCATCCGCGAGGCCGACAGCATTTCCGCCGGGAAAAACACCTTTCTTCTCGCGCTGGTCCTGCCCTTCGCGGTCGTAGCAGATGCTGCGGCGGCCATCCGGGCTTTGTTCCGTGCAATCACAGAAGAGATATTGATCGCTGTCCGTGTCAAACCCGATCACATCCGGTTCACCGCCGGTGCTTTCCATGGCATGCAGTGAGGACAGTTTTTCCGGCTGAGCTTCCAGTTTCGCCTGAATTTCCGCCCACGCAAGCTCCTGGTGGCGGTGCATGTTTTTTTCAAAACGCTCGCGCAGGGTTTGCATCAATTCTTTCCCCTGCTTCGGATTAATCTCTAATTCCACAATCACTTTTGGGATTGGTTTTCCGCTCCCCTTGCTGTTCTTTGGCATAGAAGTACTCCTCTGGATATACCATCAGTTAAAAAAATGGATGTACAGTATTACTATACTGCTCACCCATCTTTGGAATTATTAGAGATTGGTCTGAGAAATGATTTTCGGAATTACTTTTGGTGAGCTAATTGATATAGATCTCGACCACAGCTTGATCCAGTTGGCCTGCCAGCCAGGATGCGATAGCTTCATGCTGGGCAGCCAATAAAGCGTCCCCCACCAATTCGCGCTGCGGATCGCGTTCGATCACTTCCACGATATGGAAGCCATAGTCGGTCTGGATGATACCGCTGTATTGTCCCGGTTGGAGAGCGAATGCCGCATCCTCAACTGCCGGCTGGAAAAGATACCCGCGCGAGAACCAGCCCAGCTCGCCACCAGTCAGCAGGTCATATTCGTATGCCAGGTCGACAAATGGCGTTCCAACCTCCAGGCGGCGCTGGACGGCAATGGCTTCGTTCTCGGTATCCACCAAAATCTGCCGCGCATGAATCTGCTCGGCGGTTGCGGGTACCTGGTCAATCAGATAATTGCGCATCCAGATCATTGCCAATTCGCGCGCAATCGCCCGGCGGAAACTCTGTGGAGTATAGAAATTTCCCGCAAGATATGCATCCAGATTAGCCTGCCCGCCGCGTGCTTCCGTTAGTTCAGCAATCTTCTGTGCCAACTCCGCTTCACCCACAGTATTGCCATTTTGTTCCGCTGCCTGTACAAACAGCGCTTGTTCAATCAGGTAATCTAAAACCTGCTGGCGCGCTTCTTCCACAGAAACGTCCATCTGAAACTCACCTACAGCGGACTGATAACGCCTGAGTTCTTCTTCAAAGTCTGCCAGTAATATCCCCGTGCCATTCACGCGCGCCGCCATCGGCATTTCGGTAACAGTCGGTGTGAGATCCTGCGTGATCTCAGCAGGTTCCTGTCCCTCAGTTGCACAGGATGCGGCCAGCAACATAGTGAGTACGGTTATAAGTGTAAAGATTATTGTTTTTCGTTTCACGGGCGTAATTATACGATTAATAAAGAGAAAACAGGCTTTCCGAATGGAAAGCCTGTTTGATCTAACTTTTATTGGTTTAGTAACCCATCGGAGGGCCAGCGGGTGCTGCGGGAGGAGCATCTTCCTCAACATCCGTGATGAGCGCTTCGGTGGTCAGGATCATAGCCGCGATGGAAGTCGCGTTTTCGAGCGCGCCGCGGGTAACCTTTGCGGGATCAATCACGCCGCCTTTGACCATGTCTTCTAATTTTTCAGTCAGGATGTCGAAGCCAACTTTGGTACTCTTGGTCTTGGCCTGTTCCTGGCGTACGTTCTCAACGATGACGGAACCATCGAAGCCAGCATTGGATGCAATGCGGCGCATCGGCACTTCGAGTGCCTTGCGAACGATGTTGACGCCAGTATTAGCATCATCGCCTTCGACCTTGACTTTATCAAGCTCTTTCATCGCATTCAAGAGAGCAACGCCGCCACCGGGTACGATACCTTCTTCCACGGCCGCGCGGGTCGCGGAGAGAGCATCTTCAACACGGTGCTTCTTTTCTTTCAGCTCAGTTTCGGTCGCTGCGCCAACACGAATGATGGCAACACCGCCGGAGAGCTTAGCAAGACGTTCCTGCAATTTTTCGCGATCGTAGTCGCTTGTGGTCTTTTCGATTTCAACACGGATCTGTTCGATGCGGCCTTTGATGGCTTTCGCATCGCCCTTACCGCCGATGATGGTGGTGTTGTCCTTATCGGACACAACCTTTTCCGCGCGACCCAGGTCTGCAACTTCGGTGGAATCCAGCTTGCGGCCGGTTTCTTCAGAAATAACTGTTGCGCCTGTCAGGATAGCAATATCCTGCAGCATCGCTTTGCGGCGGTCACCAAAACCGGGGGCTTTGATTGCGAGCACGTTCAGGGTGCCGCGGATCTTGTTGAGCACCATGGTTGCCAGCGCTTCGCCGTCAATATCTTCAGCGATCAGCACCAGTTCACGGTTGCCAACCTGTACGAGTTTCTCGAGCAGAGGAAGCAAGTCCTGTGCTGCGGAAATCTTCTTGTCATGGATAAGAATATAGGGATTCTCGATAACAGATTCCATGTGCTCAGAATCGGTGACGAAATAAGGTGAAATGTAACCGCGGTCAAACTGCATACCTTCAACATATTCCTGTTCGAATTCCAGTCCCTTGGATTCTTCAACGGTGATAACACCATCTTTACCAACTTTATCCATTACCTCCGCGATAAGGTCGCCGATGGGGCGATCCTGGGCAGAAATGGTGGCGACATTGGCGATCTCTTCTTTGGTGGAGATCTCAATAGCCTGTGCTCTAATCGCTTCGGCTACGGTTTTTGAAGCCGCTTCAATACCACGTTTGAGCATCATCGGGTTCGCGCCGGCGGCCAGGGTTTTCAAGCCTTCAGTCACCATGGCGTGGGCCAAAACGGTGGATGTGGTCGTGCCGTCACCAGCGATATCGTTCGTCTTGGTGGCTGCTTCTTTGAGCAGCTGCACACCCATGTTTTCAAAGGGGTCTTCCAGTTCAATCTCTTTCGCGACGGTAACACCATCATGGGTGATGGTGGGTGAACCGAATTTGCGGTCCAGCGCAACATTGCGCCCTTTAGGGCCAAGTGTGGTCGCGACTGCTTCTGCTAATACGTCAATTCCTTCTCGCAGTTTTCGGCGTGCTTCTTCACCGAAAACCAATTGTTTTGCTGCCATATGTGTTCTCCTTTATATATTCAAAAAATGCAGATTAATTCTCAACAAGCGCCAGCACATCTGATTCCTTGAGGATCAAGAGTTTTTGGCCTTCTACCTTGATCTCGGTACCAGAATACTTGGCGTATAATACAACGTCTCCGACCTTCACGTCTAATTGGATGCGTTTTCCTGCATCATCACGATCACCGGGTCCAACAGCCAGAACTTTCGCGCGCTGCGGTTTTTCTTTTGCCGTTTCCGGCAGGACAATACCGGAAGCTGTTACGTCTTCCTGCTCGATAGGTTCAACAACCAATCGGCTGCCCAAAGGTTTGAGTTTTATTGCCATAGATTCCTCCGTAAATATATTTTGATTTTTCAACATGTTAGCACTCAGCTTATATGAGTGCTAATACTTGTATATTAATCTGTTTTTTAGGAGAAGTCAAGGAAGGATATGAAAATCTAACAAAAAATTAATATTTTAGAAATAGCCGTACCCGTTGCAGATCGTCTCACTCTCATCCACGTTTTGCATGATAATCGGGTCATCCCCATAGTCCGCTTTGACCAGCGCCAGAATATCCATTGCCTCTTCGCAAAATCCGTTGACCGATCGGTGCATACCGGCCAAAACCGCACCGTAAGTTAGATAATAGTCCACCGTACCGGCTGTCAGCGGCAGGCCCTGCACAGCAGTCACATCAGTATCTGTTTCCGGGTCACATTGAAGCACTTCGCAGCTTTCTTCCGCGTTGCAACCCTGGATCGCGCATTTGAAGGCTGGTATCGCTCCCTCATAATTACGTGAGCGATGATACACAATTCCCAACCGGCCATAAGCATCTGCGTTATCCGGATCAAAACTGAGCCCTTTTTTCGCGTTGAGGCCAGCAGAGAAAAACTCTCCCATCTGGGTATAGGTTGTCGCAATCGAGAAATAGGGAATGGGATCCTGCACGCCGAGCTGCTCATTGATGTTTGCCGCTTTGGCAAAATAATCCAGCGCGGCTTCATATTGCTGTAAGCGGCGATAGTTCGCGCCGATTCGCAGATAAATGAAGGTCATATTGGGGTTGATGCGCACCGCTTCCTGATATTCACTAATGGCCTGGCTGTAATTACCCAGCGATTCCTGCACATATCCATTGATACGGCGTACATCCATCAGGTCCGGTGAGCGCGATACCGCTTCACGCATGTTCTGTTCTGCCTGGATCCATTTCTGCTGATCCACGAGAATCTCGGAATAATACGCGAGGGCAAGCATATTCTGGTTGTCGAGCTGGATCGCATAGATCGCCTCCTGCTCGGCCTCAGTCAGCATGGCTTCGTTCTCAGCCTGTGTTACCTGGTTCCCTGCCAGCCAATCAAGGACAAATGCTTTGACCGCGTGAACAGGACTATTTTCATCCTGTATCTCTACCGCACTATTGACCATATCCAGCGCTTCCTGTAAGCGCCCAATCCGCTCTTCATCAATTGTCAGCAGGGTAGAAGAATAGACCATGATGCGCGCCAGGTCCGCACGCAGCTCAGGATTATTTGGGTCCAGCGCGACGGCCTGCCGGTAGGCTTCAATTGCTTTGTCGAGGTCACCCGCGCCAAAATAAACCGCGCCTTCTTCCGCGAATGAATCCAGGGTGCGAGTGGGCGTTGGCGTCGGCAGGAACATCGGCGTGATCTCACCCTGGTTCAGGCTGCGCAGTACCATCACCAGCATGATGATGATCGCCAACATCCCCGCCACACCGTAGGGGTTGGATTTCCTGGTATCTTTGCGAAATAAAGGTTTTCTTTTTGGCACATACATATGTGATTATCCTAAGGAAGCAGCGTTGGCGTCGGTTCTACTGTCGGAGCGGATGTGGGAGTTGCTGAAGGCTGTGGTGTAAAAGTAGGAATCATCGTCGGTGCAGGAACATTTAATAGCTGCAGGTCATTCAATTTCTCGTTACAAGTTTCGAGTATGAAATTCGCGTTATAGGTCGCGATATCATCACCATTAATACTCTGTAATATCGCCTGCGCGATATCATTCGCCTCTCCATTCCCACCGCAATAACCCAATTCCATTAATGCTAAGCCATAGTTGTAATAATATTCAACAATACGACCTGATGCGAGCGGCAACCCCTCTACCACGACACCCTCCGGGGTCACTCCCCCCTCGACAGCCAGTTTTAACATCAAGATCGCACGCCCGAATTCAAAATTCTGTTTATACATCACACCCAGGTTGCCATACAGATAGGGATCATTCGGTTCGTCCGCAAGAGCCTGTTCAGCATATTGGATGGCGCGCCCAAACTCACCAATACTGGCATAGGTGCGCGAAATGAGTGTATCCGGAAAGGAATCACTTGGATTAAGCGCATTGGCACGCGTGAATTCTTCAACTGCCAGGTCATATTCTTCCAGGAAACGGTAATTTCTGCCGAGGGCAATATGCACTTCCGCGATATTACTATTGATCGCCGTCGCATTTTCCAACTCAGTAATTGCTTCGTTGTAATTGCCCGTGATCTCAAGGACATTTCCGCGCGCCCATAAAGCTTCGAGCCCATTCGACGCGATCGACTCTGCCGTGCGCGATGCCTCAATGGCTTTGTCCAGGTCTCCGAGCACCTCATCACCGATTAAGATCTTATTTGAAAGCATGATCGACAGATAGCCATATGCAGCCGCGTTGCTCGGATCAAGTTCAATAGCGCGGTTCAGGGACGTTTCCCCATCCAGATAATCTCCGCGCATGCCAAGGGCAAAACCCTGAATCGCAGAAGCCATGCTGTTATTCTGGTCCAGCAATACTGCGTTACTGGCATTTTCGATAGCCGCGTCATAATCGCCCGCGTACAAATTAAGTCGCGCGGCAGCGATATAGTTAGTTGGGTCCTGGGGAGAGGACTGGATCGCACGGTCGTACGCCTGCAGCGCAAGCGAATACTTTCCTTCATCGGCATACTGTTCCGCCTCAGCCACAAACATCTCCGGTGACATAGTCGGGGTTGGAGATGGCAGAAACAGCGATGGTGACAGCGGTTCGACGGTGATATTGACATACACCAGAAATGCCGCCACGATCAGCAGGATGACAATTTTTAACGGGGAGCGCCGGTTACGCGGTTGGCGCATATTCCACCGCCGGCCTTTGATTTGCATGGCGTTATCTTATCATCCGCGCTGATTTAACGTCAAGTTTCTAATATTCTTTTTACCCGGTCTATCTGACACATTTTTTCCTCCTCTCCATCACATTAAGATAGAATCAACGTATGCATTTTGACGTTATTACCCTCTTTCCGCAGGTCATCCATCCTTATATCCAGGAAAGCATAATGCAGCGGGCGATCGCAAACAACATCATCAGCGTCAGCGCACATAACCTGCGCGATTGGGCTGTCGATAAACACCATGTTACCGATGATACGCCTTTTGGCGGCGGGGGCGGTATGGTGATGAAAGCTGAACCTGTATTTTCCGCAGTGGAATCCCTCCAGGAAGATAGTGAATCAGCCCCTGTCATCCTGATGTCTCCCCAGGGCAGACCACTGACGCATTCCGTCGCGCAGGAATTATCCACGCAAAAACAGCTGATCATCCTGTGCGGACGCTATGAGGGGGTGGATGAACGCATCCGCGAACATCTCATCACGGATGAGATCTCGATCGGGGATTATGTACTCAGCGGTGGAGAATTGGCGGCATTGGTGCTCATGGAGGCAGTCATGCGTCTGCTGCCCGGCGCTTTAGGCGCACCCAATGGGGCAAGCGAAGATTCTTTCGCTGATGGTTTGCTGGAGCATCCGCACTACACACGCCCGGCAACGTTTCGGGGGTGGGAGGTGCCGGAAGCACTTTTATCCGGAAACCACCAGCTGGTCAACCGCTGGCGCCGTAAACAGGCCTGGCTGCGCACTGTGACACGCCGACCTGACCTGGCAAAAAAGATGGAATTAACAAAATTAGATATAGAATTATTGAAGGAGATCCAAACGCAGGTGGATCTCAATTTATCCGATCTAATCAAAACATTATTAAGAGGTGAAGCATGAAGTTAAATTTTGGTAAAACATTCCTGTTAGGACTCGGTTTCTTTGGAGTCAGTGTCATCTGGAGCGTCTATAACGCATTCGTCCCCATTTTTCTTGCGGATCGTTTCCTGATGGCGGCTGGATTTATCGGCTTTTTTATGACGCTGGATAACATCGCCGCGCTGCTGATCCAACCGGCGGTCGGCGCCTGGTCTGACCGGCTGCGCACCCCGATCGGGCGGCGTATGCCCTTCATCCTGATCGGCGCACCCCTGGCAGCCATCGCTTTCATTATGCTGCCCATCTCGAAATCACTGTTCGTTTTCTTCCTGGCTGCCACCATGCTGCTATTAAGCATGGCCATCTGGCGCACCCCGGTAGTAGCCCTGATGCCGGACATCACACCCTCAAAATACCGGTCGCAGGCTAATGGCATTATCAACTTCATGGGCGGGCTTGGCGCGATCATTGCCTTTCTTGGCGGCGCAGCACTGTACGACATAAACCCCAATTATCCCTTCTGGCTTGGTGCCGGCCTGGTAGCTGTTTCTGCCGTGCTGGTTTTCCTGTTCATCAAAGAACCTAAAGAGATCGTTGAATCCGAGAAAGAGACACCCAGCCTGATTTCCAGCGTGCGTTTGATATTGAATGACCCGGATAAGAGTGCGGTGCGTATGCTGCTGGCTATCTTCTTCTGGTTCATTGCCTATAACGGCATCGAAGCTTTTTTCACACTGTACGCAAAAAACCATCTCGGCCTGACAGAGTCTGACGGCGCGCGGCTGCTTGGTCAGCTTTCGCTGCTCTTCGTCCTCTTTTCACTGCCCGCAGGGTACATCGGAGCTGCAGTTGGCCGCCGCAAGACGATCATGGTGGGAATCGTGGTAATGGCGCTGTGTATCGCCGCCATGTTTTTCCTACCCGTCGACGTCCTCACCATTCTCCTGACCACACTGCCGGCAGTTGGAAAAGTGCCGGTGATCGGTGTGATCCTGATGGTTGCTGGTATTTCCTGGGCATCGATCAACGTCAATTCTTTGCCGATGGTTGTCGACATGACTGTACCGGAACGGGTCGGCACCTATACCGGTCTGTACTATATGTTCTCAACAATGGCCGCGATCCTCGGACCGATCGTGTATGGATTCATCATTCAATTCAGCGGCGGCGCATACAGCCTGTTGATGCTTATCAGCCCGATCTTTATGGCTATGGCGCTGATCAGCATTTCCGGTGTAACCCGCGGAGAAGCTGAAAAAGCATAAGGTTGAGTCAGGATATCTGTAATTATTTTTACAGATATCCGTTCATCGTAATAAGATAATATTTGATATAATCCGATCTAATCAGTGCCAAGGAGGCGCTTTCCAGTTGATTAATAAAATCATCAGCGAGATTGATAAAAAAGAAATGGTCTTAATTCCAGCGGGGGATTTCATCATGGGGAGCGAGGAATTTGGGCCAGAAACACCTCAACGCACGGTAAATCTCCCAGATTACTATATTGACATCTACCCAGTTACCAACAAAGAATATAAAGCTTTTATGGATGCCACCAGTGCATTTCCACCGCGCCACTGGGACGGAACGAAAATTCCCGAAGGTCTTGAGAATCACTCTGTTCACAGAATTTCGTGGTTTCAAGCGAACATGTACGCCGAGTGGGCTGGCAAACGCCTGCCAACAGAGGCGGAATGGGAAAAAGCCGCACGCGGCACCGACGGCCGCCGCTGGCCATGGGGCAATGAATTCGATGAGGCAAACGCCCTGGTTTGGGACCGCGGTGAATTTCTTGATACCCTGCCTGTTGATGCGCACCCCGGCGGCGCAAGCCCCTACGGTGTGTTTGAAATGGGCGGCAATGTTGAAGAATGGACAGCGGACTGGTACGAAGCCTATCCCGGCTCAACCTATGCATGCAACGCCTATGGGCATAAATTCATCGCCCTGCGGGGTGGCTCGTCTTTCTTCACGCAGAACCACGCGCGCTGTGCCTATCGCTGCTTTACCCGCCCGGAAGATTCCGGCATTCCCGGCCTCGTTGGGTGCGGGTTCCGCTGTGTCAAAGATATAGAATAATTGAACGCATCCAAAATCAATATTTTGGTTTGATCATACTGACCTGTATATCATCGAAAGGAGGAGTGCCTATCGGATAAACACACGCTTTTTTATCAAACGCCGCAGATCGTAATCTGTAATGAAGAATCATCAATTAATTAATAAAAAGGAGTATCTTATGG
>Ga0180429_10005394_pt1 | contig 10147 bp, 10 predicted proteins | sample SS_ome_FD_132428 | JGI IMG/M metagenome (GOLD analysis project Ga0180429, IMG submission 132428) | Hypersaline lake sediment archaeal communities from the Salton Sea, California, USA - SS_1_S_1 metaG | ecosystem: Environmental > Aquatic > Non-marine Saline and Alkaline > Hypersaline > Sediment ...
AGCAGATGGCCGTAGCTGTTGAAGCAGGTGTGTCCGCCGGCCTCGACCCAGAAGCCATTGAGGGCCTCGAAGCGGCTGCTATGGATGCAGCCGCCGGGGCGGTCGCTGGCCTCGAGCAGGAGGGTGTCGACGCCAGCCTGCAGTGAGTAATGCGCGGCGGTGAGTCCACTGATGCCGCCGCCGATGACGATGTGCGCGTGGTCGGCCATGGATGAGGAGTCTCTCTAGAAGCGGTGCAAGTGAGCCAGGTATCTTACGCGAGTCACTGGGGTTGTTGGGTCGGGTCGGCGGGCGCTTGCCCTGCCGGCGCTTGGTCCGTGGGGGCCGCCGCGACGGGCGCTAGCGCTAAGCGGCTCAGATCGAGCTGGGGCGGCGCCGGTGGCGGTGGCGCGCAATCCTCCAGGCTGGTGGCCTCGGGGGGCGCAAGCTGGAGATGGCTGGTATCCGGCACGATCTCTGGCGTCGGTGCTTGCTCGCCAATGAGCGTTCCCGCGGGGAGGATCCGCATGGATTCGATGGCTTCAGCACCGGCGTCGACCTCGATAGCGGCATCGGCATCGGCATCGGCTTTAGCGCCTTCGTCCTCGGATGACGTTGGGGTTGCGATGCTGGGTGTTGGCTGAATCGCTTGTGCCGATTGACTTGCGCCTTCAGCATACGCTGTCGAGGGCTGCTCAATTGAGGGCTGTTCAATTGATGTCGGCGGGCTAAGGCTATCCATGGCTGGCGCTGATGGCAGCTCAGCGGGCCGCGCTTCTCTAACCAGGGTTGTTGCTTCAGGTGAAGGGGCTGAAGGGGTGGACGCAGCCATTGGTGCGAGTTCGATCACAGCGCCAGCGGCAACGAAAGCGCGCTGATAGCGTTCGGCGCTGGCCAGGTCAAGATCGCGCTTGACGGTGACTGGATCGCCGCTGAATAGCCGCTGGAGCTGGGCGTCATTGAGACGGAAGCGCTCCTTGACCGCTTGCCGCACCTGTTCCACTGAGGTGTCGGGCTGCAGGCGTCCGGAGAAGATGAGCTGGTAGCGCGTCTCGGTCATTGGCTGAGCCATGAGATCTGTTGCTGTGATTGACGCTCAGGTTAACCGCTCGAGGATGATCAGGTTGAATGCTTCAGGACTGACGCCCTCGCGTCGTCGAGCAAGGGCGTGGCCGCGCAGCGCCTAGAGCGGTTTGGTCAGGGTGAAGGCACCGCGGATGTCGCCGGCCGCGTAGCCGCGCGCCTGATCATCGGGATAGGCGGCATCGATGGTGGCGGCTAGTCCGGGGTCGATATTGCTGCCATGACAGGCCAGGCAGATCTCCTGTGTTGGGATCGCCAGCATATAGCGATAGGCCTTGCCGCCGTCGGTCTTGACCACCTCGGCGTAGCTCATGCCTTGAACCGGGTTGCCAGCCGCCTTGCGGGCCTCGAATTGCTTGAGGGTGCGTGTTTCCCATGCATCCGGGGCATTGACGGCGTTACGCGTCTTCAGGCTGGTGCGGCCAATCTCCCAGGGGGAGCTGTCAGAGAGGCTGTTCGCGATGGCCGGCGCTTTCTCTTGGCAGACGGCGATGGCGTTGGTTGGGCCGCCCGCTTTCATTGCACTGACCAGCTCTGCTTGAAGGCTGGAAGCAAACTGCTGGATCAGCGCGCGTGCTTCGTCGTTGGCGCCGGCCGTGGTCTCGGCCATCGATAGGGTTGGCGCGGCGCCTATGATGGCTGCGGCCGCGATCAGTGGAAGCTTAGGCATCGAGAATGTCTCCAAAGACAAGATTTAGGTTGTTCAGGCTCGGCGGGGTTGGGGAAGCTTGGCCGGCATGGCCATGATCCAACCGCCTCGTCAAGGAGACTATGGCTGAGGGAGAAGGTTCGATGCGATGGAAAAGCGCAACGCGATGCTCAAAAGCTGTCCATCAACCGCTGGGAGGCAGAAGATGGACGGCTGTTCAGCTAGCCGTGATGCGCTTAGGCGCCACTGCGGCGGCCAGGGACGCTGAGGATCTCGACCTTCACCTTGGCGAGTCCTTTCTTGATCATCCCGAGTTCGGTCGCGGCGCGGCGGGAGAGGTCGATGATGCGACCCTTAATGAATGGCCCCCGGTCGTTGACCTCAAGCACCACACTACGGCCTGACTTAGGCTCGGTCACGCGCACCTTGGTGCCAAGTGGCAGCGTCTTGTGCGCCGCGCTGAGCTTGTTCTTGTTGTACACCTTGCCGCTGGCGGTTTTATTGCCGTGCAAGCTGTCGTGGTAGTAGGAGGCGACGCCGGTTAATACCTGGCCAGGCTGGGCCGCCATCAGTGGGCTGGAGATTGCGCTGAGCAGCACAAGGCTAACCAAGAGAAGGCTGAATCTGTTCGTCATCGTTTGAACCCTAATCGTTGAACCTGAAGGTTTCGCGGGGGTGGCTCTCAGGTGGCGAAGGCAGGAGGCCTCGCAACGCTTGTTGCCGGTCGATGACGGTAGTATACGGGTTTTCCCGAATTAGGGAAGACCCTAGTTAGGGTTTATCCGAATTTGGTGGTGCGACCTTTGCTAAGGATAAGTATCTACCAAGAATGGGGGCCGAGGCGGCTTTTCAAAGGACGGCTTACTCAGGCCGATTGGGCGGATCGAGGTCGCTCAGCGGCGGCGGCTGTTCGCTCGCGTCCGCTTCAGCGCTGGCAAGCAGGGCCTCGAGACGGGCGATCTGCTCTTGCTGTCGCATTGCGATACTGATCAGCATCTGTTGCGTCGCTGGCGCCATGACCAGCGCGCGGGCCTGAGTGAAGCAGTCCTGCGCACAGCGCTCGCGCTTGAGCACCAGACGCAACAGCTCGGCCGCGCCGATCTGATGATTGCAGGCGGTCGGCGCGCTCTCGCCGAGGCGCATCGCGAGCAGATCCGGGCAGCGCCAGAGCAGCTCCCAGGGCGCGATCCGCGGCAGTTGCTCGGGGGGCTTGAGGCCAGGCATCGAGCTGGCGGTGGCCAGTGTCAGCTCGACGACCCGAGCCAAGACATCCGCGGCGATCTGATTATGGTGGGCCTCCAGGCAGGCTTGGAGCTGCGCATAGCGGGCGGCTGAATCGTGGGTCAGCTCTAACGCATGCGCGAGCGCCTCGGGGGCACTGAGGGCGCCGATCTCAATGGGGACGTTCGAGGGGGTATGCATCGCGATTAGGCCTCCAACTCCGCTTCGATTGCATCAAGGGCGGCCGCGTGATCTGGGCTTGCGCCCAAAGTCGCGTTGGTTGAGATCGGGCCGCGTGGCACCTCATGGAGGATGCCGAGACCGAGCCCATCATCCTGAATCTGCAGCGCCGGCGTTGAGCCCTGCGTGGCGTTGGCGGGGGCCTCGGTCGCGGACAGGAGATGCTCGCCAAAGGGATGAACTGCCTGCTTCCAACTCGACTGGTCATCGGGCCGGTAGGTGCGGCAGGGACTCAGCACATGCACAAAGGCGAAGCCCGGATGCAGAATCGCACGCGCAATCAGCTCGCTCAGCCCGTGCGGATCACCGCTGAAGCCACGGGCAATGAAGCTGGCCCCGGAGGCGAGCGCGATGGCTGCCGGGCGAAAGGCGGGGATGCCGGTGCCGTGTGGGGTCAGGGCGCTCTGGGTCCAATCCGGCGGCGTGGTTGGCGAGGCCTGGCCTTTGGTCATGCCATAGACGGCGTTGTCCATGACGATGTAGCAGAGGTCGATGTCGCGGCGGCAGGCGTGCAGGAAATGATTGCCGCCGATCGAAAAGCCGTCGCCATCGCCACCCGTGGCAATGACGGTCAGGTCGGGCCTGGCCGCCTTGAGCCCAGTGGCCAAGGGCAGGGCGCGTCCGTGCAGGCCGTGGAAGCCATAGCAATCCAGATAGGCGGGCAGGCGCGATGAGCAGCCGATCCCCGAGACCAGGGCGATCTCATGCTTGGGGCGCTCGAGGTAGGCAAGTGCCTTGGTTAGGGCGGAGAGTACGCCGAAATGGCCACATCCTGGACACCAGATCGGTTTGACATCGGAAAGATAGTCACGTGCGCGCAGGCTCGGGATCATGGCAGGGGTCATCAGCGTGCTCCTTTCTGGCTGGCGGTGGCGGCCGGCTCGCGGCTGATCTTGTGGCTGATCTTGTGGCTGTGCTTGCTGCCGCTGTCCTGAGCCCGCGGGCTCAGGTTGAGCTGGTCTTGCAACTGCGCGATGACCTCGAATGGGCGCAGTGGCAGTGGACCCGGTCGTGCGAATGAGCGAGCACTGAGCGGCAGCGCCCGCTCGGCGTTGAGATAGCGGAATAGCTGGGCGCCGGCATTGACCTCAATGACCAGTACCCGCGTGCCTTCGATGGCGGCCCGGAGTGCCTCTTGCTGAAGCGGTGCCAGCAAGCGCAGGCCAATGGCTTGCACCTGCAGGCCTTGGTCACGTAAGCGGTGTGCGGCCTCTTGCACCGCGCCCCAGCTTGAGCCCCAGGTCAGCAGGCTGATCGTCGCTGGCGCGGATTGATCGCGGCCGCGATCGATCCGCGCCCAGCCATCGCCGTAGTCATGCGCCTTCAGTTTATGGGCAAGCTTGCCGAGCTGTTCGCGGTGATCGGCGGCGCTGCTCGAAGGCGTGCCTTTGGCGTTATGCGCGAGACCCTCAGCGGTGTAGGTATAGCCAGGCTCGCCGGGGGCTGGCATGGGCGAGATGCCATCGGCGCTCGGGGCATAACGCATAAAGGTGCTTGTCTGCGTGGCTCCATGCGTCTGCGCAATGCTATCCGCGGGGGTGTGCGTTGACGTTTGTGCTGGGCTGTCAGGCGCTGAATCTTGCCCTGAAGCCGCATGGACGCGCTTGCGCCCGAGTACGGGAGGACAGCGCGGGGGTGGATCGATGACCGCATGGGTCTGCCCAAGCGCTTGGTCGGAGAGCAGAATCGCCGCCGTCTGTAGGCGCTCGGCGAGTCGGCTGGCCCATTCGACGCTATAGGCGCAGTCGCCGACGTCGAGGGGCGCTAAGACCAGATGCGGTGCGTCGCCGTGCAGCCCGTAGAGGGCCTGATTCAGATCCGCTTGCTCGGATTTGGTCGGTAGGCCGGTGCTCGGGCCACCGCGGGCGACATCGACGACCAGGATCGGGGTCTCGCTGGCGATGGCGAGGCCAATGCCTTCGGTCATCAGGCTCAGGCCTGGGCCGGAGGTGGCGGTGAGCGCCGGAACCCCGCCGAAGCTAGCGCCGACTAGCATATTCACCGCGGCGAGTTCGTCCTCGGCCTGCAGCAGGGTGCCGCCGGTGCGCTCGAGCCGCGGTGCTAGCCATTCCAGCATCTCGCTGGCCGGCGTGATTGGGTAGGCGGCGACGAAGCCGACCTCGGCGCGCAGGGCACCTAGGCCAGCCGCCGCGTTGCCACTGAGGCGCCAACGTCGGGGGCTGGCGGATAACACTGGCGTCGCCGTCTCGCGCTGGGCCAAGGCCGCGCCTTCCGCCCTTGTCTCGCCCTGGGCCACCGTACCCCGGTAGCCGGTCGCAATGCATGCCTTTGCGGCCTCAACCGTGGCCGCTGACTTTTTTCCGAGCAGGGTCTCGGCGGCGTCCGACAGGGCCTGTCGCGGCAGGCCGATCTCGCCGCCGAGGACGCCAACCGCGATCATGTTGGCGCGTCCGCCGCTGTGCTCGGCGGCATGGCGGCTGAAGTCAGTCTCGCGCTGCGCGGCGGCGCTAGCAAGGATGCTGTCCGGGACCGCGCCAGCGCTGCTGTCGTGGAGGACCAGACTGCTGTTGTCGAGCGCGAGTTCATCGTGAAACCGCTCGATGTTGCGCCAATCGAGGGCGGCCAAGAGGTCGACGCGGTCGCCGATATTGGTCACGGGGCTTGGCCCTAGGCGCAGGATCGAAACCGACTCGCCGCCGCGCACCTGGGGTCCGGCCGAGCGCATCATCAGCCCATAGAGTCCGCAGCGCTGCGCCGCGGCGAGCAAGATGAACCCGGCCGTCAGCGCTCCGCTGCCGCCGGAGCCGCTGATCGCGACCGTTATGGACTGTTGATCACCGCTAAGCCAAACCATTCAAGTCTCCGCCGGGATGCCGACTCGGCCAGCGCCGCTAGCCGAGCAGGGCCGCGTTGATCGACCCTTGCTCCTAAGGATAGCGGATACGGCCGCGGATGCTGGGATGAGGTCAGGTCTTGCGCAAGGAGCTTGCGCCCAAGGCAAGGCAGCCGCTTAGGTAGGGAGCTGGGCGCTGCCTTAGGCGGGAAGCTGCAAGCTGCCTTAGGCGGGGAGCTGGGCGCTGCGGAAGGGCTTAAGGCGCTCGATCATGGCGCGGTGCACCTTGAGCCCGCCGGCGACCAGGTTGCAGGTCTCGAAGAAACCATCGCCACCGGCCAGGTCGGTCACCGTACCGCCGGCCTCGGCAATCAGCAGTGCACCAGCGGCGAAGTCCCAGGGCGAGAGTCCTAGCTCCCAGAAGCCATCGAGCCGCCCGGCGGCGACATAGGCGAGGTCGAGCGCTGCCGAGCCGGGGCGACGGATGCCGGCGGTATCGCGGATCATCGCCGCCATCATGCTGAGATAGGTGGTCAGTTGTGACTGATCGCGAAACGGGATACCGGTGCCGATCAAGGCGCCACTGAGGCCACGCCGATCACTGACGCGGATGCGCCGGTCATTGAGCTTGGCGCCACTGCCACGGCTAGCGGTAAACAGCTCCTCCCGCAGCGGGTCGTAGACCACGGCCTGCTCCATCAGTCCGCGGTAGCGCAGACCGATCGAGATCGACCACTGCGGAAAGCCGTGCAGATAATTGGTGGTGCCGTCGAGTGGGTCGATGATCCACTGGAAGTCATCACCAGCGGCGCGGCCCTTGCTGCTGCCGCTCTCCTCGGCGAGGATGGCATGGTCGGGAAACTTGCCGCGCAGCTCCTCGATGATGGCGGCCTCGCAGGCGCGGTCGACCTCGCTGACGAAGTCGTTGCGGCCCTTTTCGTTGACCCGCAGGTCGACGCCGCGCTCATACGAGCGAATGGCGATGCGCCCGGCTTGGCGGGCGGCGCGTACGGCAATGTTTAGCATGGCGTCCATGGTGCATACGATAATGCATTCGGGGCCGGGATAGTAGATTGACAAGTTAAGAAAACACCCCGCTCGCGACACCCGCATCACGACGGCCATGGGTAGGTTTTGCGGAAATGGGCAAATTAGATGGGCAACTTAGATAAAGACCAGCGAGATGATCGGCGGCAACACAGCGCTGCTGCCGGGTCCGAGACTCCCGCGGGGCCAGAGACCGCTGCATTGAGCGACAGCCTACGGCTAAGCCGGGTTCGCTTCGTGTTGGTCGAGACCAGCCTCAGCGCGAACATCGGCGCGGTCGCGCGGGCGATGAAGACCATGGGGCTGACTGAGCTGGTGCTGGTGCGACCACGGCAGGCGCTTGATGCGGAGGCGCTGGCGCGTGCGGCAGGGGCGGATGACCTGCTGGCGCGCGCGCGCATCTGTGATTCTCTGACCGAGGCGCTTGCAGGCTGTCGCCTGGTGATCGGCTCCAGCGCCCGTGCGCGCTCCCTGACCTGGCCTGAGGTGGACCCGGCCGGCTGTGCTGAGCGGCTCTTGCTCGAGGCGGAGCAGGGCGAGGTGGCGCTGCTGCTCGGACGCGAGCGTTCGGGGCTGACCAACGATGAGCTGTCGCATTGCCATTTCCTAACGCGCATCGCCACCAATCCGGATTACAGTTCGCTGAATATTGCCGCCGCGGCCCAGGTCTTTGCCTATGAGCTGCGGCGCACGGCGCTGCACGGACAGGCGACTGCTGTTGTGCGGGCCGCGCGAAGCGATCTGGCGACGGCCGACGAGATGGCGGGCTTCTACGGCCACCTAGAGCAGACGCTGGAGCAGATTGGATTCGCCGATCCGGCGCAGTCCAGCACCCTGCGCCGGCGGTTGCGGCGGCTGTTCAATCGCGCTCGTCCGGATCGGACCGAGCTGAATATCCTGCGCGGCATTCTAGCTGCCGTCGAGGGGCGCAAACGGCCTGATCGGTTTCGCCGCTGATCGGCGTCTCGGCACTGAAATCTTTAAGGGAGATGGCCTGATGTTTATGCGGCTGCGAGAAGACATCGACTGCGTGTTCGAGCGCGATCCGGCGGCGCGTACGGCATTTGAGGTGCTGACGACCTATCCAGGTCTGCACGCAGTGATGGTGCATCGCGTCTCCCATCGGCTTTGGCAACGGGGCTTCAAATGGTTGGCGCGGGTGCTGTCGAATCTGGCGCGGCTGCTGACCGGCATCGAGATCCATCCCGGCGCCACGCTAGGTCGACGCTTCTTCATCGATCATGGCATGGGGGTGGTGATCGGTGAGACGGCGGTGGTGGGCGATGACTGTACCCTCTATCACGGCGTCACCCTAGGCGGCACCAGTTGGCAAAAGGGCAAGCGCCATCCCACGCTCGGCCGCGATGTGGTGGTTGGCGCGGGCGCCAAGGTGCTCGGTCCGATTGAGGTCGGCGATGGCGCGCGTATCGGCTCCAACGCGGTGGTGCTAAAGCCGGTGCCAGCTGGTGGGACCGTGGTGGGTGTGCCAGGGCGTGTAATCGAGCGCGCGGCGGATGCGGCAACGCGTCGGCGCGCGGACACCGCCAAGCGCATGGGCTTCGATGCCTATGGCGCCACCCGCGATGCGCCAGACCCGGTCGCCAACGCGGTGAATCGGATGCTCGATCACATCCACATCATGGACCGACGCATGGAGGCGATGTCACGAGCGCTTGAAGAGCAGGGGATTACTCGGCACTTCGAGCATCTGCATGATCTCGATGACTGCCTGCTCGATCCGGCCGAACTCAGCTCGGAGCCGCGGAAAAATTGATGGTATTCGTCGGTTATCATAGGATAACCCTTGATAAGGTTATCAGTGGGGAGAGATCGACGTGAGATTGACGACAAAAGGGCGCTATGCGGTGACCGCCGTCTTAGACCTGGCCATCCATCAGGGTAAAGGACCGATTGCGCTTGCGGATATCGCGCAGCGTCAGGGGATCTCCCTGTCTTACCTGGAGCAGTTGTTCGCCAAGCTGCGCAAGCGTGGGCTTGTGCACAGCGTGCGCGGACCGGGCGGTGGCTATCACCTAGCGCGCGAAGCAAGCTCGATTTACATCGCCGAGGTGATCACCGCGGTCGATGAAAATGTCGACACCACCCGCTGTGGTGGCGCCCACAATTGCAAGAGCGACGGTCCCTGTCTGACCCATGATCTGTGGATGGATCTCAGCGATCGGATCTATAGCTATCTCAATAACATCAGTCTGCATGACCTCGTCGAGCGTGGTACCGAGGCAGAGACCGCTCGGCGCTCGAAACGCGCTGCGGGCAAGGCCACTGGCAAGAGTGCCGGGGCTAAGGGGGGCGCGGCTAAAAGCGCGCGGGTCCAGCTCGATGCGCTGCATTTGGTGGACCAGGCCAACGGCTGATGACTGAGGTATCACCGCGCGGCCATGGAGGCTGGCGCGAGCGTACAGCAAGGGCCTTGGTGCGATCCCTGGCCAGACTACCGCTGCCCCTGCTGCACCGGATGGGCGCCTTGGTCGGCTGGGGCATGGCGTTGATCCCAAACCGCCAGCGGCGCAATGCGCTGATCAACATCGGCCTCTATGCCCCGGAGCGGCCAGCCGCGGAGCTGGTGCGGATGCGCAATCGCAGTCTACGCGAGCTGGGTAAGACCCTGTTCGAGACGGCGCTGCTGTGGCTGCGGCCACCGGCAGAGGCGCTGTCGCTGATCCGCGAGGTGCGCGGTATTGAGCTGCTAGAGCGCGAGTCGGGGCAGGGGCTGATCGTGCTGTCGCCGCACATCGGCGCCTGGGAGCTGGCCGGACTCTACCTCTCGACGCGCGGGCCGACGGCGATCTTCTACAAGCCGCAGCGGCTGCTCGATGACCTGATTGTTGCGTCGCGCAGGCGTGCTGGCGCAACCCTAGCGCCGATCACGGCGCGTGGCATTCGGCTCTTGCTCGGCGCCCTCGAGCGCGGTGATAACGCCGGTATCTTGCCCGATCAGGAGCCGCGCGAAGAAAAGGGCGCCGTGTTCGCCCCCCTGTTTGGCATACCGGCCTATACGATGCTGCTGGTGAATCGGCTCGCGCGTCGCAGCGGCGCGCCAGTGATCTTCATGATCGCCGAGCGACTGCCGCGCGCGGCGGGCTTTCGTATTCACTGCCTAAGGGCCCCGGAGG
>Ga0180429_10005397_pt1 | contig 10146 bp, 9 predicted proteins | sample SS_ome_FD_132428 | JGI IMG/M metagenome (GOLD analysis project Ga0180429, IMG submission 132428) | Hypersaline lake sediment archaeal communities from the Salton Sea, California, USA - SS_1_S_1 metaG | ecosystem: Environmental > Aquatic > Non-marine Saline and Alkaline > Hypersaline > Sediment ...
AAGACGTAGGCTGCGCCGGCCATGCTCATTGGATTCCCGGCGCCGCCCTCACTCTGCTCGAAGACGTAAGCCGCGCCATCATCCGGTGAGGCCTGATTGCATGTCGGTCCTGGGGCACCGACGACCACTGCATCGCCGCTGACTCCGATCGACATGCCGAAGTAGTCGGATTCCTCAGCATCTGACGCACGGAGGATCGTCACCTCGCCCCAATTGCCGGCGCCGCCCTGGTCGCGCGCAAAGATGTAGGCCGCTCCGGCTCCGGGGATTGGGTCTCCCAGGCCGCCGTCCTCACCCATTGCTCCGACGACGACTATGCCGCCACTGATGGCCACCGAGCGGCCGAAGTCATCATCAACCGTGCCATCTGAGCCGTGGAGGATGGTGACCTGGCCCCAGTTGTCCGGGCCGCCCTGGTTACGCTCGAAGATGTATGCAGCCTCAGCGGATGGAGCGCCGACGACGATCGTGTCTCCGCTGATGCCGACGGAATAGCCAAAGATATCGTCTGCCTGGGCATCGGAGGCCCGCAGGGTCGTGACCTGGTCCCACTGGCCAGCGCCATCCTGATTGCGCGCCATCACGTAGGCGGCGCCTGCGTCAACGCCGCCGTCCTCACGGCAGGCCCCGACTACCGCGATATCAGCATCGATGGCAGCCGCGCAGCCGAACTGATCCCCCTCTTCGGCATCCGTCGAACGGCGTACGCCGGTTTCCTGCCAGACGCCATCATCGGCGACGAATATGTAGGCTGCGCCGCTGTCGGGCAGGGGCAGCAGAAGCAGTGTGAGGAGCAGAAAGATGCTGATGGCCAGCGAGCGCATCCGCAGTGTGTGTTGGTTCCAGGTACGTCCCATGATGACCTCCAGCGGCGCCGGATCTGGTGTGTTGCGACTATGACCTGCATCGATTCCTGGACACGAAGTATAGACCCGCGGCGGATTTGAGACAAGCGGATTCGAGGGTGGTGCGCAGATACCCGGCGAGCGCATCGGGGACGCGGATGATCTCGGGTTTGAAAGTTAGAACGGAATCCGCGTGCTCTGAGCCGTGCGCCTACCCGCGCATTACCATCGGCAGGTAGAACGGCTCCCCGATGGCGAAGAGGTAGGCCGCGCCAGTTGCACTGGCCGGGTTTCCGGGACCGCCGTCCTCGCTGCGCGCGCCGAACACCATCGTGACGCCGTGCAGCGCGACGGAGTAGCCAAATTCGTCGCCGGTCTGCGCGTCGGAGCCAGCCAGTATCGCTACCTCGCCCCAGTTGTCCGCGCCGCCCGCGTTCCGCTCGAAAGCGTAGCCCGCGCCCGCGCCGTTGACCGGATCTCCCAGGCCGCCGTCTGCCTGGTATGCCCCCACGGCGATGACATTGCCGCTGACCGCGACGGAGCAGCCGAAGTGGTCGTGCGTGAGGGGATCGGAGGCGCGGAGCGGTGTGATCTCGCCCCAGCTGCCCGTGCCGCCCTGGTCGCGCCCGAAGATGTAGGCTGCGCCCGAGGCTGAAGTCGGATCGCCGCTGCCGCCATCCTCGTATTCGGCGCCCACGACGGCCACGTCGCCGCTGATCGCCACCGATGTGCCAAAATAGTCGTTGGTCTGCGCATCGGATGCACGCAGAGCCGCGGCCTGGCCCCAGCTACCCGCGCCACCCTGGTCGCGTTCGAAGACGTAGGCCGCGCCCGAGGCTGAGACTGGATCGCCGCTGCCGCCATCCTCGTGGGGCGCACCGACGATGGCGGTGTCCCCATCAACCGCGACTGAATTGCCGAAGCTGTCGCCCGCCTGGCTGTCGGAGGAACGGAGGACGGTGACCTGACCCCAGCTGCCCGTGCCGCCCTGGTCGCGTTCGAAGACGTAGCCCGCGCCGGAGTCTCCGGTCGGGTCGCCGCTCCCGCCGTCCTCGCTCTCGGCGCCAATAACGATGGTGTCGCCGCTGATGCCCGCCGATACGCCGAAGCGGTCGCCGGTCTGGAGGTCGGAGGCGTGCAGGATGGCGACCTGACCCCAGTTACCGGCGCCGCCCTGGTTGCGTTCGAAGACGTAGCCCGCCCCGGCGCTGGCCGCAGGGTTCCCGCTCCCACCGGCCTCGAAGGGGGCGCCGACGACGATGGTGTCGCCCGAGATGCTCACGCTGCGTCCAAAGCCATCTCCGTTCTGGGCGTCGGACGCACGCAGTATCCTGGCCTGGCTTCCGTTCTCGAAGACGTAGGCGGCGCCAGCGCCGCCATTGGCGTATGGGGCGCCGACGACGATGGTGCTCCCGCTGGCGGCGACCGTGTAGCCGAACCAGTTGCCGACCCCGATCTCGGAGGCGTGCAGGATGCGAAGCAGGCGGTGGGTGATGGCGGCAGCGGGCGTGACGATATGCAGGAGGATGGCGATGACCAGGATAGCGATCAGGACAAGCGATGCAACTCGTCGGACAACGTTCCGAGGATGTGGTGCACGCCCAATGTCGAGCGCCGGACGGTGTGCTGGATAGTTCTCATACATAGGGTACTCCTTCACCGATGCGTCTGACCCGCGGATGGCCTGCCCGTGGATGTGGTTGCGGAGTATGCTGTGCGGGGCATTCTGGTTGCGGCCTGCCGGGTCAGAATGTGGGAAATGGTTGTTGGACTGTGATATAGCCTTAGTGTACACGATTTTGCCCGGTTTTGCCAGTTTCGTTTGTGGCCCAGAAGCAACCGGCTTATGGAAACCCTCACGCCCGCCCGCCGGGAGGGGGCGTTGTTCCGAAAATAGATTACGCCGCCGGTTGAGTGGCGCCGAGTCCGCGAGGCGCCGTATCGAAACCAAGGCGCGAGCGACGTCAGGGAGCCGCGGGCTTCGCAGGTGCCTGGCACTTTGCAAGTGCCAGGCACCTCTACCGTCATCGATTTTCGTACCACATGGTGCCCGCGCGCGGGCGCGCCCGCAGACGGGCATGGGCTTCTATTCTGAAAATGCTGAATCCCCAGGCCATGCCTTGGACACGTCTCTACCTCTGCGCCTTGGCGTCTTTGCGTTGAGATTGTCTCCGTGTCCACAGGCAACATGGGCAGCTGTTCTGAACATACATTTCGATATAGACCGCCGAAGTGCCACGCGGGTTGTGTCGGGTGCGGATGTCTAAGCATGCGGGGGCGCCTTTTGGGAGTGGATGGGTGCAGAGACTTTGGAAGTCGTCGGTCGTTTTCGTAGTCCATCGTGCGCGCCAGCGCACGCGTGTGCGTCAAACGCACATGGGCTTCTCTCCAGAATCCCGGAAATATGCTACAATGGCCGGAATGACTGCCGGCAGGCGGGCACGACTGCCCACTATGAGGTGAGCACACCATGACTGGACTTGCGGACGCTACAACGCCGCGACCCTCTGGCGCCTACGACCCCTGGACGCCGCCGGATGAGCTGGACGAGTTTCAGGAGTCGCTGGTGCTGGGCGCCTATCCACCGGGCAGCCGGATCCTCGCGGAACGCTCCTACCGGCCCGGCTATATGCGCTACCCGCTCCGCGTGACGGTGGGCATGCCCGATGGCAGCCTGGCTGCCTGCGTGCTGAAGATCGATCCGGGGATTGGGGTTGTCGAGAAAGAAGCGCGTCTGCTGCCGGTGCTCGCCCGCCTGGGGTTGGCGGCGCCGCGCGTTCTGGCTGGGCCGGCGGCACACCCGGAATACCCGAACGCAGGCCTGATGGTTGTGCTGAGCGAGCTTCCCGGCGAGCCGCTGCCGTGGCTCGAGGCGACGCTGGCCGGGGCCGACCTCACGTGTAGGCTGCTCGAAGAGGCGGTCGACCGGCTGCACGCCCTCACCGACCCTGTGCGGCGGGAGGCCATCGCGCGGGATCTTCCGGAGAACAGCGTGGCCGCGGAATTGGAAAGTATCACCGCCGCCGAGAGTCCCTGGGTGCGGACGGAACTCTTCCAAACCGTGATCCCTCGCTTGCGCCCGATCGTCGGGAGGATCGACACTCCGCTGGTCTTCTCGAACAGCGACTATAATCCGCTCAACTTCCTCTTCGTAGGGGAATCCGTGACCGGCTGGCTCGACTTTGCCGGCGCGTGTTTCGAGGATCCGCACATCGGCTATGCTCGTTTCCTCGTCCTGAGCTTCGACAGCTGGGGCTGGGGGACAGGCGTGAGGAGCGGCCTGGTCGAGCGCCACCTCTATACCCATAACATGTCGCGTCACGACTTCGCCCCGCGGCTCGCCGTGCGTTGCCTGTGGCGCCTGCAGCGGGATATATCGGTTTCTGGCGAGCAGGACGCGACTGCGCGTGCGGCGATCCTGGAATTATTGCGGCGCGCGCTGAGCGACTTAGAACAATCGGAGGAATCATGACGAAACTGGCAGAACTGGACCGTGAGCTGGCCCGGCGCTTTGGGCCTTATGCGAGCTACGCCACCGATGTTGACCCGATTCTGGAAGAAACACACGGTGACGGTCCCACCGAGGAGGTCGACCGTCTGCTGGATCACTTCGCGACGCCCACAAGCCACGTGCTGGATCTGGGCTGCGGCGTGGGCTTCACGCTGTGCCGTCTGGCGCCGCGGGTTGCGAGTATCTGGGGATTGGAACCGGATCCCGACCGGCTGGCTGCGGCACGGATGCGGGTGGCGGAGCAGGGCCTGGAGAACACCACCGTTGTCGCGGGCAGCACGGTCAATGTCGATGACGTGGCTCGGCTGCCGGACGAAACCTTCGATCTGGTGCTGAGCCGGCGCGGGCCGAACGTCAATAGCGCCATTCTGGAGAAGATGAGACCAACCGCGATGGTCGTCCAGGTGGTCTTTCAAGATCCCTTGGGGCTGCTCGAGTTCTTCGGCCGGAAGACGCTCGTCGCTGATCTGGGCGACAATCCCGGCTGGCTGGTAGAGGAGTACTCGTGGCTGGGCCTGATGCCGGTGAGCATCAAGGAGTACTACTTCGAATCCTACTTCCGCGACGCCGAGCACCTGGCGGCCTACCTCTCGCTGGAGACGATGCTCTTTAGCTGGCCTATGCCCGCGATGCCCTACGAGGAGACGCGCGACCGGGCTGCGCTAGAGCTTTACGTCCGCTATAACTCCACGCCCAAGGGGGTGCGCGTGATCAACCACCGTATGGTCTATCTCTTCCGGCGTGAGCGGATGCAGTACGCACCGGTCGCGCCCGATTTGGAGCCACTGGAATAGGGGGTAGTTAGTGGATCGAGAACTGCCTGACGGGTTCGCTGAGAGCGTCCTGGGCGTCTTCGGGAATGCCGGCCGGAAGTGGCTGGCGCGCCTGCCCGAGACGATCGCGCGCTGCGAGAGGCGCTGGCCGCTGGAAGTGGGCCCGCCGCTGGAGGGACTATGGGCCAACTGGGTTGCGCCGGCCGTCTGTATGGATGGGTCAGAAGCCGTGCTCAAACTCGGTGTGCCGTCTTCTGGTCTGCTGGCCGAGCTGGCGGCGCTTGATCTTTACGATGGCCGCGGCTGCGCCCGGTTGCTGGCGTTCGATCGCGAACTCGGCGCGCTGCTGATCGAACGGGTCCGGCCGGGCCAGCAGCTGTGGGACGTCGCGGAGCGGGATGATGACGAGGCGACGCGCATCGCGGCGCGCGTGATGCAGCGGCTGTGGCGCCCGGTACCGGCGGATCATCCCTTCCCCTCGGTGGCGGATTGGGGCAGCGGCCTGGCGAAGATCCGGCCGTATTTCGGCGGTGGGACCGGCCCGTTTCCCGAGGTGTTGGTCGATGAGGCAGAGCGACTTTTTGCCGGGCTGCTGGCTTCGATGGCTGAACCGGTCGTCCTGCACGGCGACCTGCATCAGGCGAATATCCTCAGCGCCGGGCGCGAGCCGTGGCTGGCGATAGACCCCAAGGGCGTGGTGGGCGAGCCGGTGTACGAGACCGGCGTCCTCTTGCGCAACCTGTCGGATGCTCAGCTTCGCGATTCCAATCCCGCCCGCATCCTGGCGCGCCGGGCCGATATTCTTGCCGATGAATTGGGCCGTGATCGCGCGCGTATCCTGGACTGGGGCCTGGCGCAGGCCGTGCTTGCGGGGTGGTGGTGCGTGGAGGATGGCGGCGACTGCTGGGATTGGGCGATCGGCTGCGCCGAGATGATTGAGGGTCTCAGATAGGAGGCGGGGTGCCGCGCACGGAGCGCCGCGCATGGGGTGCCGCTGGATAAATCCAGCGGCTAAGGTGCGAGCAGAACGCGTGTGAGGCGCTGGATTCATCCTGCGCCGAAGCGGCACAGAGATGCCTCTCCGATGTCGCCGCGGGCGTGGGTCGCCGCGCACGGGACGCCGCAGGACAAATCCAGCGGCTAAGGTGCGAACAGAACGCGTGTGAGGCGCTGGATTCATCCTGCGCCGAAGCGGCACAGAGATGCCTCTCCGATGTCGCCGCGGGCGATGGTCGCCACGCACGGGACGCCGCTGGATTTATCCTGCGGCTAATGGGTGTTAAGCAGTCTCATCCCGTTCTAGCCACGAATTCGTGGTGGTATCCGCGTGATGGCGGACCTGGTTATTGACGTAGGCGATCGCCGTCGAGAGCTGTTTTTCGCCCATCGTGAGGCTGCCGTATCCGCGCTGCCACAGCAATTGGTCGGGTGACTTGAGGACATTGTTGATATAGAACGAGCTCTCGCCCTTGAGCGCTCCGACAACGCCGGCCACTGTCTGGGTCGGCGGGATCGAGACGACGAGGTGGATATGATCGTCAACGCCGCCAATTGCGTGTACGATAATGCCCATCTTCGAGGCTTTGTCCACGATGTGGTCATAGAGGCCTGGCCTGATGTCCGGCGTGATCATTGGCAGGCGATTCTTGGTCGTCCAGACGATGTGGTAGAAATGGCGCCAAAATGACATCAATGCCTCACCGATAAGTTGCGAACAGAAAGCCTATGAGGCGCTGGATTCATCCTGCGCCGAAGCGGCACAGATGCCTCTCCGATGGTCGCCGCGCACGGGGTCCTACGCCGTTTTCCGTGATCTGCGCACCCGGACGAGGACGAGCACGACAGCCACGACGGCGGCGACGAGCGCGGCCGCCGGTGCGACGCTCCACGAGTTGCTTTGTTTGATGGCGATGCCGATGGCGGCCCAGACGATGACGAGCGGGTAGGCGATCTCATTGCGCCATACAGTCATCAGCACGCCCAGCGCCCCGGCGATCAGAAGCATCAAGACGGTCCATGGTTCGGGCCCAATCGCTCCGCCATTCCACCCCACATCGAAGAGCGCGACGCTGACATTGGCCACGGTGGCGACGGATATCCAACTCAGGTAGAGTCCGAAGGGAATCGTGACGCACCATTTTTCGGCGCGGGTGAACGTCGCGCGCCCGATATCCAGGCGCAGGTAGATGGCGAGCAGCGATATCAGCAGGCCGAGCATGGCGACGACGCTCGAGACGAACATGCTGTAGTGCCATAGGAAGAGCCAGACGACGTTAAAGACGCAGCTGAGGAAGAACCAGATGTCGATTCTATCCACGAGGGCGCTCTCGCGCTGGGCTGGGAGGCTCTGGAAGATACAGAAGGCGAGCAGCCCCAGGTAGATCACGCCCCAGATGGAGAAGACGTAGCCGGCGGGCGTGAAGAGAGTGGGGAAGCTGTCGGAGACCGCGCCGGTGGTGACGCCGTTGATGGTGACGGTCGAGGCCATGGTGTTGACGACGATGACGGCGATGAACCCGATCCAGTTCAGAACTTGCCTGGTCTTCATCTGAATAATCTCCTTTCGGTATAAAGCGGTGAACCATTAGAATCTGATGCCTCACAGTCGCCTGTCAGGCCCGGGCCGCGATGGCGCTGCATCCCGGTGCATTCTCTTGCTGCCTGGCCATATCCAGGAGCCAGTCCGGAAATCCGCCAGCGGCATCCTGGAGCGCCAACGCATACAGTTCATCGACGGTATCAGGATGCTCGGCGGCGACATCGACGGCGAATGGCTCGGCGGTCGTCAGGTCATAGAGCAAGACGCCGCTGCCATCGACCTTGCAATTCAGCCACCAGTCGTTGGTGATCACGGTGGGCGAGGGCCCCCAGGCTATCGTGACGTGATCGCGATGCCCGGCGCCCCCGATGGTGGCGGCTTCTAAGAAGGAGATGCCGTCGATGGGCTCGAGCGGCGCGACTCCCAGAAAATCCAGGATCAGTGCTGTGATATCGTGATGCTGGACGAAGATGTCGCTGCGCCGGCCGGCAAACTTACCCTCTGGGAAGCGGATCATCAGGGGAATGTCGTAGACCTCGGGCATCGAGGGGTACCCACGCTTCCCCATGTAGCCGCGATCGCCGATGGTGTGCCCATGATCGGATGTCAGTATCACTAATGTGTCGTCCAGGAGCCCCATGACGCGAAGCTGTTCCATCAGGTGGCCGAACCAGCGGTCGCACAGCGTCACCTCGCCGCTGTAGTTCGCCCGCGTCCGCGCGAGCAGGGCAGCGCTGAGATTCTCGACATCTCCGTAACCCGATATGATCTGCTCGTCGCCCGAACCGCTGTCATAAAGCTCGCGGTAGTGTGGCGGCGGCAGCCAGGGCTCGTGGGGGTCGAAGGACTCGATCGTCAGGAAGAAGTGCTCTGCGTCGCGGTTCTGTTCGAGCCACAGCGCCGCCTCACGCAGTACGCGCGGCGAGAGGTAGTCCTCCTCGCGAGTGCGATCGTGGTAGTTCATCACGCACTGCCGGACGAAGTCCTCGACGGCCCGTGTGACCACCTTGTTCCCCAGCCCCAGGTCGCGCATCTCCTGGGGATACCACTCAGCGATCTGTTCCTGAGTGAGGCGCGGGCCCGAGCGGTAGGGGTCCATTTCCTGGCCGCGGATGAAATTCCACTGGTCGAAGCCGCGCCAGAAGTTCTTGGACGGCTTGAACATGTGGTAGACGTCGGAGACGAGGCCGGTCCGGTAGCCTGCCGCGCCGAGTATCTCGGCGAGCGTCGCCTGGGACTCGGGAATCGGTCCCCAGCCCGGGGCGCCGCGGAAGTCGCCTTTGAGGCGGAAGTCCGCATTGTGAAACGGGTAGACGCGCTGACCGGTGTAGATCGCGCGACGTGCCGGCAGTGTCGGCAGGGATTCGGGGAAGGCGCGTGTCATGACGAGCGCCTGCTCAGAGAACGCCTTGAAATGTGGTGTTTGGACGGTGCCCCAGGGTGGAACTCCGTAGGCGCTCACACAGTCTTTGCGCAGCGAATCGAAGATCATCAGAATTACATTCATTGCAGTGCTCCTCATGACGTTGGGCCGTGAGCGAAAAGGAATAAGGCTGTTGTAGCACAGATGGGCCAGGAACGCAACTGGAGGGTGGCGCAGATATTTTCACGCTGATGGCTGGTTAGCGAGTCCAGTATACATATCTCAGCGTTTTCCGGTGAAGAAGGTCACAGGGTTTGGCATGCGGGAGCCTAACATGAGTTCGCTTGACCAGTCCCCCGATCTCTGCTATCCTGCCCGAGGATATCTCGCTACAGGTGGTGGGAGACAGTGATTGAAGACTGCACACGTAGAATCATCATGCTGATCAGCCAGGGCCTGTGCCGCTGGGAACCGGGTTCTCGAGGCGAGCGGCGTCGCCTGCTCTCCACGGGCTGGCCGGAAAGAAGTTTTCGGACGTTGTCACCGCGGGAGTCTCTCGGATTGCGTGGGCAGGGGATGATCGTGCCCCTCGTCCTCTACTTCGCGGCGCTGTGTTATCCATTGGTACTGATGCCTTTTGCTGTGAGTCGCATCGCCCGAATCGCCCTGGTGGTGATCGAGCTGGTCTTCCTCGCGATCGCAGTATATCTGGTGATCCAGACGCTGCTGACCGGTTTGGGCTACGGCAAAGTCGTACTGGGTACCCGGGGCCTGGTTGAGTATGACTATCTCAATCGAAGACGCTCCTTCTCGTATATGCAGATCGTTGACGTGTATAGCGGCGCCTGGGATGGGTGGATTATTCTGCGCTATCATCCAACCGGTCGGGATGGCCGGGTTGATACCACTCTCGTCCGCCAGACGCGCCTCATTCCAGTCCGGGAGAGCGAGATGCTCCAGCAAGAGCTTCGGCAGCGGATCTCGGAGCCGTCACGCAGCGCTGTGTGATAGATGTGGCTCTTTTATGGGGAGATGAAGTATGGCGAAGCGGAAATCCGAAAGGTCGCCGGATGCCTTCGATTGGGCGGCGTCGCTCATCTTTGTGATCATCGTGA
>Ga0180429_10005398_pt1 | contig 10145 bp, 7 predicted proteins | sample SS_ome_FD_132428 | JGI IMG/M metagenome (GOLD analysis project Ga0180429, IMG submission 132428) | Hypersaline lake sediment archaeal communities from the Salton Sea, California, USA - SS_1_S_1 metaG | ecosystem: Environmental > Aquatic > Non-marine Saline and Alkaline > Hypersaline > Sediment ...
CGCGGCAGATACACCTTCCCGTAGACCGGTTCCTCCTCCTCGCTCGTCTCGATTTTCTCCCCGTCCAGCCAGATCTCATGGTAGGCCCGCGTCCGCGGCGTCAGATGGTCGCTGATCGCCTGCGCCACCCGCAGCGCCTCCGGATGCAGCTCCGAGACCTCCGGGTTCGGATTGCACATCACGTTCCGGTTCACGTCCCCGCACGCCGCAATCGTGTCCAACGCCGCCGCATTGATCTCACGAATCGTCCGCTTCAAATTCGTCTTGATCACCCCGTGCAGTTGATACGCCTGCCGCGTCGTCAACTTGAATGTCCCGTTCCCATACGCATCCGCCATCCGGTCCACCTCCAGCCACTGCGCAGGCCTCGCCACACCCCCGGGAACCCGAATCCGGATCATGAACGCATACGCCTTCTCAAGCTTCCGCCGCCGCCGCTCCGCACGCACATCCCGGTCGTCCTGCTGGTAGGTCCCGTGAAACTTCAATACCTGCTCATCGTCCGCCGACACCGCGCCCGTGCTCTCGTCCGCCAGCCCCTCCGCCAGCGTCCCCCGCAAATAGCCGCTCCCCTCCTTGATCCCTTCCATCCTCGATCGCTTCTCTTCCCTGCTCATCGTCCCGTGGCTTCTTCCTTTCCTCCTTCGCCCTGAACCGCCCCCCGCAACGAGGCCTGCGGCTTCATCATTACTTTGTTGCTCACGTTAGTAACCTTTTGGCTGATTCTCCCTCCTTCCGGGCGGAATGCAACCCGGAATTCCCGGAATTTTTCCCGGGCGCTCACGCATGTGGTCACGGAGGGACCACGGACTAGCCCCCTTCCCAGTGCCATGTAATGGGCACTTCAATATCGGGATGGATGCTGTGGGTGACGGGGCAACCGAGGACGGTGCTCTGGAGGAGCTTCCTTTCGCTGTGATCCTCGGGGAGGGGCATATGGATTTCGACTTCCAGCTTTGCGACCCGGCGGGGCTGGTCGCCGGACATGTGCTTGCGGACCTCGAGACGCATTCCGTGCAGGTCGATCTGCTTGCGCCGGGCCGCGATGCCCATCGAGGTGGCCATGCAGGTGGCGAGAGAGGCGGCAAGGAGGTCGGTGGGCGAAAACAGCTCGCCGCGTCCGTAGTTGTCGACCGGCGCGTCGGTTCCAAGGGTCGTCCCGGAGGGTCCGTGGACCGCCGTGCAGTGCAGATCGCCCTCGTATGCGACGCGGATTTCGATCATGGTTTGCTGGCCGGGGCGCCCTCCTTGTCGGGGACCACGGGCACTTTGGCAAGCACGACCCGGAATCCGTAAATGGAGTCGCTCTCGGTGAATTCCCGGGGCACGATATTGCGGGCGGAAGTCAGCAAATGGTGCCGCTGGTAACTGTTCCAGCCGCCGCCGCGCGTCACGGCATGCCGGCCCTCGGAGTTGTAGTCGTCGGAGACCCATTCCCGGACATTCCCGGCCATGTCGTGCAGCCCGAGGGCGTTCGGCTGGAACAGGCCCACCGGAGCGGTCTTCTCAAAGCCGTCATGGAATCCGGGGATCTTCTCCCGGGGCGGAACGTTGGCGGCCTCGTCCGAAAAGTTGCCCGCGCCCGGCGGCGGCGGCCATTGCGGCCCCCACGGATATCCGTCCCGCTGACCGTCCCGATCCTGCGGCCATTCCCCGGCCTCGCCGCGCAATCCCGCCATCATGCTCCACTCGAGGTCGGTCGGCAGCCGGTATTCGTGATTGGCGGCGATGAGCTTCTTCGCCCGCTCGGTGCGGGTCAGCCACTCGCAGAATCGCATCGCCTCTTCACGGGAGACGTTGACCACCGGGTGCTCGTCATTCTGCGCGAACTCCGGCGGCGCAGAGGCCACCTCGCCGCCCGAGCCCTTCACAAACCCCTCGTAGTCCCGCACCCGCGTCTCCCAGACCGCCGCCATGAGGTCGTCCTCGATCGGCACGAATCTCATTCCAAGGCTGTTCACCCACGGCTCGCCGAAAATGTCTTCCCGCTCCAACCTGATATGGAGGGGCTCCGGCCACTTCGGATCGCCCGGCTTGAGCTGCAGGATCTGTTCGTAACTCTTGTATCCCTCCATCTCCATGATCAACTGCACCTCCCCCGCGATGACGGAGACCTCGAGCGGCGCGGGCTCCGGCTCCCACTCGGTTGGAACGCTCGTCTTGCCCACCATCAGGCCGTTCAGATACACTTTCGCTCCGGGGGGATCACTCGTGAACGACACCACCGAGCGCGGTTCGCGGCGCACCACGCAGTAAAAGGGCCGCATCCCTTTCCTCACCCAATCCGGGTTCACCCCGCTCAGGTCCCGCCCCTTGTCCATCCGGACCTCCATCCAGTTCTCCTCCTTCAGGTAGTTCTCGCGGCACTTCTGTTCGAGCCATTTCGCGAACTGCCGGGCTTCGGCCGGGGTCGCCAGAACCACCTGGCGCATCGCGCCGTTCTCGGAAAGCTCCACGATCTTGCCGAACGAAACCTTCTTCTCCTCCTGAAACTGCATCCACGACGCCACCCCGATGTAGTTGTAGCTCTCGTGGAAGTCCTCCTCCGGACGATAGCGGTTCTCGAGGATGTCCTCCCACCATTCCCCCGGTTCCGGCGGCTTGAAATACGTCAGCGTCGGATCGATCACCAACCCCTCCTCGCCGACCACCGCAGTTTCCGTCACCTCCCTGTAGTCGTGCTTCTTGATGAGGAAACGCACCTCCGTCCCCACCGGAAGCCGCATCGTCCGCAACGGCGTGTCGCCAAGATACTTGCCCTCCGCATCAAACACCTCCGCCGGATGCGGATAACTCGTCACCGTCACCGGCGCCAGTTCCACCTCCTCCGGGCGAATCGGCGAACTCACCGAAGTCACCCGCCATTCATTCCAGTTCAACATCTCGGCCCCGCCCACCGCCGCCACCAACCCCAGCAGACCCGCCGCCACCGCCCCCGCCCGCATGCGCAGCGGCCGCGGCCGGCCCGCCTCAAGGTGCGCCAACTCCGTCGCAAGGTCCCCCGCCGTCCTGATCTTGCGGCGGCCGATCCGGGGCTCGCACACGTCGCAGATCACCGAGTTCAACAGCCGCCACCGCTTCAGCTTCCGGCCCTCCGGCAACTCGTCCGGCAACTCCGGAAAATCCAGCCGGTCCTTGCCGGTCGCCATCTCGTAAAGCACCTTCCCGAGGCTGTAGACATCCGCCTCCGCCGATCCCGGCCCTTCGGGCGGCACGAACCCCTCCGTCCCCACGAACGTCTGCTGGCCGCGCTGCGCCACCAGCCCGATGTCCGCCAGCTTCGCCTTGCCGTCCACGAAGATCACGTTCGACGGCTTCACGTCGCGGTGCGCCAACCCCCCCCGGTGCAGGTGATCGAGCCCTTCCGCCAGCAGGCGGCCGGTCGAGATGCACTCCTCGACGTCCAGCGGTTCGCCCTCCGCCGCCTTCATGTCGCTGCGCAACGTCCGCGGCTCGTACTCCACCGGGTGGATGTTGCGCCCCAACCGCACGTCGTCCCCCAGCTCCATCACGTAGTAGTAAAACGGCTCGCCGTCCGACTCGCCCCGCCCGACGTGCAGAATGTGCACCAGCCCGGGATGATTCCGCGAAACCGGCTCATACTGCAGAATCCCCTGAAACTCACGCTCGAACCCCCGCTCGTCCTCGAAATCGTTGTGCCAGACGGTCTTCACCGCGCGCAGCGCCCCCGTCACCCCGCGCGCCAGCCACACCTCCCCATAGGCCCCGCCTCCAATCTTCCGCAGGACCTCGTGATCCGGAATCACCGGAACTGTCCGAACCTTAGTCTGCATTCTTCTCCATGCGTGCCAACTCCCGCTTCAACACCGCCCCCACCCGGTGCTTCGCCAGATACACCTGCGCCATGCTCACACCAAGATGCTCCTGTACCTTCCGCGCTTCCCACTGCTTGACAACATAATAATGAAAGATCTGATACTGCTTCGGGGAAACCTGCGCCTTCACCCGCGACAGCGCCGCCTCCGCAAGGTTCTTCTTCCACTCCACGTCCCACATCCGCTCGAGAAGATCCCCCTTCGGGTCCTCGAACCGGTCGATCACCGCCGTCTTGCGGTCGTCCTCCCAGTCCGCCCCCGCCATCGCCGTGTCCTTCTTGCGCTTGCGAAACTGGTCGTTGATCCGCCACCGCGTCATGTTCATCAGCCACGTCTTGAACGACCCCTGCTTCGGATCGTAAAGCCGCTTCTTGCTCTGCTTCGCGATCGACAGAATCGTCTCCTGCACCACGTCGAACGCCTCGTCCGAACGCAGCCCCGCCTTCAGCCCCACCGAGTAGATCAGCCGCCAATAGGTCTGGTAGAATTCGTCCCACGTCTTCTGGTCTTCCCAGTTTTCCAGCCGCGCGATGAGGCTCTTCCGCGTCTGCTCATAGGCCTGCTCAAGGCCTTTTTTCCCCTCCTTCGGGGATTTTCCAACACCGCCTCGTCTCGCTTTCTCCGCCATCGTGCAGATCCTATCATACCAACTCCGCAAAGTCTCCCGCCACCTGAAAAAATAGTTCTCTTCGCAGGACAATCCGGGAATGCTAACAATCCCGAATCTCATTGCTCTTTCCGGCCCTCTTCGTCCATGATGGACGGGAGTCCTCTGTCTGCTCGGCCCGGTTTCACCCCCGGCCCGCCTCAACTCCACTCTTACGGCTGTCCATGCACGATCCCCCCCCGAACCCTTCCCAGCACGTCGAGCGCATCAGGGAAATCCTGGTCGGGCGTCAACTCCAGCAAGTCGAGGACCGCGTTCGCCGCCTCGAAGAGGGCCTCGAATCCGGCCGCGCCCGGAACGAGGACGCCGCCACCCGCGTCAGGGAAGCGCAATCCTCGATCCTCAAACAGGCCGAGGAACTGCGCCGCGAAATCCAGCGCGAAAACAACCTCCGCAACAGCCAATACCAGCAACTCACCCGCCAACTCGAACAGGCCAGCGAACGCATCCAGGCCACCTCCGCCGAAATGCAACGGCACGACGCCCGCCTCGAACGCCACCTCAGCTCGCAACTCGAAGGGATCAGCGCCGCCATGGCCGCCCGCATCGAAATGCTCCACCACCTGCAGTCCGAAATCGTGCACTGGAAAAACCAGGTCGACCGCAACATGCAGACCATGCGCCACGAGGGCGTCACCCGCGCCGAACTCAAGGAGCGCTTCGCCCGCCTTGCCAGCGCCGCCATGGAAGATGAACCCCAATCCGAGGACGGCTTCCTGCCGTGACTGCCATGCCCGCGCTCGCCGTTCCGGAAATGCCCGCCCACCCGTTTCCCGAACTTCACCCCCTCGAAGAGAAGCGACCGATGCCTTCCCTCGCGGATCTCCTCGAAGGGGGTCCTGCCCCGCCGTCCCCCGGGAAGGCCTCCGCCGCCTCCACCACCGCTCCCTCCGTCCTGCGTATTCCCAGCTTTCCCCGTGCCGAGCACGTCGCGGAGCATGCCAATCCCGCCCCGGCCTCCCGGCCGGAGCCGGATTCACCCCCCGCCGCCGAACCTGACCGGCTTACCGAGGCCCTCGCCTCCTTCATGATCGACGACGACCCCCCGGAACCGCAACCGGACCCCAACCCACCCCCCACCCCCGATCCCGAGGCAGCCGGCAACCCGCCCCCGGATCACGAGAACCCCCTCCCCGCATCTCAAGACCCGTTCCACGAACCCACCGACCAGGATCTCGCCGACGCCTTCCGCCCCCTCCTGCAATCCTCCCTCGAACAGGCCCTCTTCGGCCGCGACACCTCCATCCACGGATACCTCGAACCCATGCTCCGCAACACGGTCCGCCGGGCCATCGCGGAACAGATGGAAAGCGCCCGCCAGTTCCGCGAAGCAGGCGCCTTCGACCGCCTCGCCTGGCGCCTGCGCGCCCTCGTCACCAGCCGCAGCTACGACGATATCGTCTTCGACCGCACCCGCCGCTACCACGTCGAGGAAGCCTACCTCCTGCGCCGCAAATCCAAGACCCTCGTCTCATACGCCAGCCACGACCCCGCGCGTCACGCCTCGCCGCGGCGCATCCGCTCCACCCTCCGCCTTCTCGTCTCGAAGCTCGACGCCCCGGACGGATCCCTCGAAACCTCCTTCGACCTCCCCGAAGGCCGCCTCGGTCTGGTCCGCGAAGGCCGATTCTGCCTCCTCGTCGCCATCCTCCGCGGACGCTCGAACGCCCTCGTCCGTGCCGATCTGGACTATCTCCTCCATCAGGCCGAAGAACGTTTCGGCGAACGCCTTGAACGCGATAGCGAGGCGTTCATTCACGTCCTGCAACCGGTCCTCGAGGGATGTCTCCTCATCCAATCGCCCGCTCCGCCCCGCTGAGAGAAGCTTCCTCCCGCACACCTCCCCCCCTTCCGCCCCGCGAGGCCTTCTTTCAGACGGTCTCCGAACAATTCGCGCTTCATCTTGACCGTCGCGCTTCATCTTCTGTAGCTACCCCCATGCCATTCGCCAAACTGGGCCTCGCCTCCGAAGTGGTGCGCGCCGTCGAGGAGTCCGGTTACTCGATCCCCACCCCCATCCAGGAACAAGCCATCCCGCTCGTCCTCGAAGGCCGCGACGTGATCGGCGCCTCCCAGACCGGGACCGGCAAGACGGCCGCCTTCGCCCTGCCGATCCTGACCATGCTCGCCCCCGTCCACCGCCCCCAGTGCCTCGTGCTCGAACCCACCCGCGAACTCGCCCACCAGGTCGCGGAAGCGTTCCAACACTACGGCCGCCACACCGCCTTCAAGGTGGCCCTCCTCCACGGGGGAGTCGGATACGCCCGCCAGGTCGAACAACTCGAAGAGGGAGCCGACATCGTCATCGCCACTCCCGGCCGCCTCATCGACATGTTCTATCGCGCCTCGATGCGCTTCGGCGACCTCAAGGTCCTCGTCCTCGACGAGGTGGACCGCATGCTCGACATGGGTTTCCTCCCCGATGTCCGCCGCATCGTCAACCTCTGCCCGTGGGAGGGCCGCCAGACCCTCTTCTTCTCCGCCACCATGCCCCCCGCCATCCAGACCTTCGCGGAATGGTGCCTCCACGACCCGCAGGAGGTAGCCATCGCGCGGCGCTCCATCCCCTCCACCGTCACCCATGCCTTCTTCCCCGTCGCCATGAACCAGCGCGACGACCTCCTCCTCGCCCTCCTTGAAAAGACCGACTACCACAGCGTCATGATCTTCACCCGCACCCGCAAGGAGGCCGACACCGTGGCCGGCCTCCTCCGCCGCAAGGGACACGACAAGGTCACCATCATGCATTCCGACATCCGCCAGACCGACCGCATGCACGCCCTCAAGGGGTTCAGGGAAGGCCAATACGAGGTCCTCGTCGCCACCGACGTCGCCGCCCGCGGCATCGACATCTCCGGCGTCTCCCACGTCATCAACTACCGCGTCCCCGAAAACCCTGAAGACTACGTCCACCGTATCGGACGCACCGGCCGCGCCGAAAAAGAGGGCGACGCCTTCACCATCCTCACCGCCGACGAAATCGACTTCGCCCACTCCGTCGAACGCTTCATCGACCGCCGCATCGAACGCCGCAAACTCCCCGACTTCGACTACACCTACACCGCCCTCCTCGACGAGTCCCCCGCCAGATCAATCCGCCGCCGCCGCCGCTCCGCCGGCCGCCGGCGCTGAAAACTCCCTCGAAACACAGAACCGAAAACCGAAAACCGAAAACCGGCAACCGGCAACCCGTGACCACCCTCGCCATCGACCCCGCAATCCGGAACACCGGTTACGCGGTCCTCGAAGGCGATTTCCGCTCCCATCACGTCTGCGACTACGGCGTCATCACGCTTCCCCGCACCCTCGAACAATCCGCCGCCCTCGCCGCCGTCCGCCGCGGCCTCGCCAACCTCATCCGGAAATGGAACCCCGATGAAGTGGCCGTCGAAGGCATCATCTACGTCCAGTCCCACCGCACCGCCATCTCAATGGGCGCCGCCCGCGCCGCCGCCCTCATCGCGGCCGCCGATCACGGCCTTCCGGTCTACGAATACGCCCCCAGGAGAGTCAAACAAGCCGTCGTCGGCAAGGGCGCCGCCGGCAAGCAACAAGTCGCCTTCATGGTCCGCGCCCTCCTCAACCTCGATGCCACCCCGCCACCCGACGCCGCCGACGCCCTCGCCATCGCCCTCGCCCACCTCTTCGCGTCCGATCCCGCCAAGCGCCAAGCCCTCCCCCGCCAGAAAATCTGATCGCCTTCAGCCCGGCTGGCGAGCCCTCATCTCCTTTCCGCGGCGGCCTTGATGATCGCCTCCGCGATGTTCTTCGGCGCCGGCGCGTAGTGTGAAAACTCCATCGAGAACTGTCCCCTCCCCGAGGTCATGGTCCGCAGGTCTCCGATGTATCCGAACATCTCGCCGAGCGGCGCATCCGCCTTCACCCGCACCCCGCTCGGCACCGTCTCCTGGCTCTTGATCATTCCCCGCCGGCGGTTCAGGTCCCCGATCACGTCCCCGACGTTCTCCCTCGGGCTGAACACGTCCAGCCTCATGATCGGCTCCAGCAGTTGCGGCGCCGCCTTCGGCATCGATTGCCGGTAGGCCGCCCGGGCCGCCAACTCGAACGCCACCGCCGATGAGTCCACCGCATGGTGCGCCCCGTCCTTCAACGTCACCTTGAAATCCAGACACGGATAACCCGCCAGAACCCCCTTCTCCTTCGAGTCCGAAAACCCCTTTTCGATCGCGCTCCAATACTCCTTCGGGACGTTCCCTCCCGTCACCGTCGACTCGAACTCGAATCCCGCTCCGCGCTCCAGCGGCTCGATCATGTAGTCGATCCTGCCATACTGCCCGGACCCCCCCGTCTGCTTCTTGTGCGTGTAGGAGTCCTCGATCGCCCTTGTGATCGATTCGCGATACGCGACCTGCGGCCTGCCCACCTCCGTATCGATCCTGTAGGTCCGCCTCAGGATGTCGATCTTGATGTCGAGGTGCAGCTCGCCCATCCCCTTCAGAATCGTCTCCCCGCTTTCCTCGTCGGTTTCGACCCGGAATGACGGATCCTCCTTGATCATCTTGCCGAGGGCTCCGCTCAGCTTCTCTGCCGACCCCCGCTCCTTCGGCGCCACCGCAATCGAAATCACCGGCTCCGGAAACACCATCGGCTCAAGCGTCGCCGGGTTGTTCGGGTCGCACAAGGTGTGCCCCGTTTGCACGTCCTTCATGCCCAGCAGCGCCACGATGTCTCCCGCCTGCGCCGCTTCCAGCTCCTCCCGCGAGTCCGCGTGCATCTCCAGAATGCGCCCCACCCGTTCCTTCTTCCGCGTAAACGTGTTCAGGACTGTCATCCCCCTTTCCAGTCGCCCGGAATAGATGCGCGTGAACGTCAGCGCCCCATACTGGTCGTCCATGATCTTGAACGCCAATGCCCGCAGCGGCTTGTTGCAATCCACGATCGCGAACTCCCCCGTCTCGTGGCCTTCAAGATCAACCTCCGGTTGCGGAACCACTTCCGTCGGGTCCGGCAGGTAATCCACCACCGCGTTCAAGACCGGTTGCACCCCCTTGTTCTTGAAGGCCGACCCGCAATAAGTCGGGAAGAACTTCAGCCCGATGGTCCCCTTCCGGACGCACCTCCGGATGGTCGCAAGATCGGGCTCCTCGCCGTCAAGGTATCTCTCCATCGCTTCGTCGTCCTGCTCCACCGCCGTCTCAATCAACTGCCGCCGGTAGTCCTCGACCTGCTCCGCCATCCCGGCCGGAACTTCCTCCTCCGTGAAGCGCGTCGGATCGCCGCTCTCGTCCCAGATCAGCGCCTTGCGCGTCAGCAGATCCACCACCCCCTTGAATTGAGCCTCCACCCCGATCGGCAGCGTCATCACCAGCGGCTTCGCCGCAAGGATATCCCGAACCTGATCCAGAACCCGAAAATAATCCGCCCCCACGCGGTCCATCTTGTTCACGAAGATCAGACGCGCCACCTTCGATCCGTTCGCATACCGCCAGTTCGTCTCCGACTGCGGTTCCACCCCGCCCGAAGCGCAGAAAACACCCACTCCCCCGTCGAGGACCTTCAGCGACCGGTAGACCTCGATCGTGAAGTCCACGTGCCCCGGCGTGTCGATGATGTTGATCCGGTGCCCCTTCCATTCGCAGTGCGTGGCGGCGGAAGCAATGGTAATGCCACGCTCCCTTTCC
>Ga0180429_10005400_pt1 | contig 10143 bp, 9 predicted proteins | sample SS_ome_FD_132428 | JGI IMG/M metagenome (GOLD analysis project Ga0180429, IMG submission 132428) | Hypersaline lake sediment archaeal communities from the Salton Sea, California, USA - SS_1_S_1 metaG | ecosystem: Environmental > Aquatic > Non-marine Saline and Alkaline > Hypersaline > Sediment ...
AGGCAGATCAGCGTCTCGCGCGCGATGGCCGGCTGGTATCGTTTGACCAGCAGCTTGCGAGCGCTTGCGCTGGCGGACCAGTGAATGCGCCGTGGCGAGTCACCGTGCTGGTAGGGGCGAACGCCCTGGATGCGGCTGGGATCCTCGAAGAGTGGGGCCGGCGCGGGAAGGCATGCCAGCGGAGAGCGCGTCGGCAGCCCGAGTGTCTGGAGCGGGAGGACGCGTGGGTAGACGATGATGTACTCGGAAGCTTGACTGCCGATCTGTATGGGGGCGAAGCCCAACAGATCGCCGGTGCGCCAGATCATGGGACCGATCGGATAGTAACCACGCCGGTGGCCGGTAAGCCGGTAAGAGAAGCGTCGCGTCTCTCGTGGCAGCATAGCCAGTGCCTGGCGGAAGAACGGCGGGCTGGCCATCTCCACCGGCAGTGAGTCGTGCATTTCGACCCAGGGCACGGGCAGCCAGCCGTCGTTCGTCACCTCGAGCTCGATAGGTATCTCCTCGCCGGGGAAGGCACGGTTTACCAGTCTTCGTCGCGTTCGCAACTGGCGCATGGCCTGATGGGACCATAGCCTCCCGAGCAGGTAGGCGGCAGCGACCAGGTACACCAGACTGAAGTAGGTATCGATCCGCAACACCGCAGCCAGGAGGAAGAAGCCCAGCAGGATGGGAACGAGGTCAGGCATCAGATTCCTGGAGCGTCCTGTGGTACGACCAGAAGGCCCTGCCCATAGTTGCGCCAACCGATCTTGCGTAGAAGGGGATGGGCCCGGTCCACGAAATCTCGCACCTGCGCAGTCCCTCCTGTTGCCAGTCTCTGAGGCATCGCTTGAGAAGCACTGACCCGATACCCAGACCGCGCAGCGTCGCGTCGGTGAGCATTGGGCCAAAGTGGATCGGCCCGCAGACACTGTGGGCCGCGAAGCCACGCACACGGTCCTCCAGGAGCGCGACGTGGATGCTGGGCGGCGTGCCCTCCAAGGCCATCGCTGTTTCGGCGGCCCAGCCGTGGTAGCCCTGGCCCTCGCAGAGATCGCGGATCGCACTGATGTCGGCTGTCCGCGCCCTTCGCACGGCGACGCCCCGATCGGCGAGACGCGCCTCAGCGGATGCCGTGTCGAAGTCGCGTCCTGTAAGCTCTACGTCCATGTTAACGCGAGCATTGCGGTCAGTTTCGTACCCCAGGCGCTCCAAGAAGACGATGGCCGAGGTGTAGGCGATGTCGATCCCGGGGAGGAAGTATCGCGGGACCGCCCATCCTACTGTGACATCGTTGATCCCGCGACGGCGCATCTCTTTTTCGAAGGTCCCGAACAGTGACCTACCGATGCCGAGCCTGCGCAGATCGGGGCGCACGACAAAGGCGCGCACCCAGCCGGTGTCGTTGGCCACACTCCCGAGCAGGAAACCTGCCGGGTTGCCCTCCACGACTGCCGTTAGCATTAGGGCCGAGTCGTAGGCAGGGTCACCAACGGTTCTGGAGTGGACGAATGGCTCGGTCCACACGTCGTTGTTCGGCAAGCTGTTGAACCAGGTGGTGAAAGTGGGGATGTCAACTTGGCTGAACGCGCGCAAGTCCATGGCGATCGTCTCTCCTCGGTCTGTATCCAATCCGCCTAAGCCTCCAGCTTGAGCTCCGCCCGATCGAGTATATCGCGCACCAGGCCGATGGCGGATCTGCCGCGGAGCTGGCTCTCGGGCTTGAGGATCAGGCGGTGTGCCAGTGCCAGGGGCGCCAGCAGCTTGATGTCGTCCGGGATCGCGAAGTCGCGGCCCTGGAGCGCGGCCCAGGCCTGGGACGTCTTGTAGAGCGCCAGCGACCCCCGTGGACTTGCCCCGAGGGCCACATCGGGGTGGTCACGCGTGGCTTGCACGATCTCGATGATGTAGCCCTCGATCGTCTCGTCAACGTGGACATCGGTGACGACATCGTGTAGGCTGGGAAGCTCAGAGCCGTCCACCGCTTGGGTCAGCGAGTCGATAGGGTGCTGCTTGCGCAGGCTCCGCAGTATCGCGATCTCGTCGCTCGGTGCCGGGTAGCCCAGCGAAATGCGCATCAGGAATCGGTCCAGTTGGGCCTCGGGCAGTGGGAAGGTGCCCTCATACTCGATGGGGTTCTGGGTGGCGAGAACCATGAAGGGGTGGGGGAGCTTGCGCGTCGTCCCACCGGTGGTGACTTGCCCTTCCTGCATCGCCTCGAGAAGGGCTGCTTGCGTGCGCGGCGTGGCGCGGTTGATTTCGTCGGCCAAAAGGACGTTGGCGAAGACCGGTCCGGGCTGGAACTCAAAGGCATTGGTCTGCTGGTTATAGATGTCGACGCCGGTGATGTCGTTGGGGAGGAGGTCGGGCGTACACTGCAGGCGACCGAAGGAGAGCCCCATGCTGGCGGCGGCAGCACGCGCCAGCATGGTCTTCCCCGTGCCGGGCACGTCCTCGATCAGGACGTGCCCCTGGCAGAGAAGCGCGACCATAAGGTACTGAACTTGCTCGTGCTTGCCAACGATGACTCTTTCGACGTTGCTCGCGAGGGCGTCGCCGAAGTTCTGCACGTCGAGTCTTGGCGTTACGCTGTCGGGTGTCATAGGCTCCTTCCGTGGACCAGGGTGTGATGCATTCTAGGAGCCTGGCGCCTGGATGGCAAGCGAAGTCTACGGTTCCTTGACAAAGTGCTCCGAGACGGTTACCATTGTCGCGCTGACGCGATGTCAGTGGGTAGTACGGAGAGGCAGGCGGGTGAGCGTGACCGTGGGGTCGATGCTCGGCGCGTGCTGAGGATTGGGTCCTGCGCGGCGAAGCCCTTCGAACCCCGCCAGGTCCGGAAGGAAGCAACGGTAAGGGGGTGCCTTCGGGTGCCGCAGGGGTGCCTGGTCCTCAGTACGTTTCGGTCATCGACCTCGACGGATGGGTCTCGCGGGGGCGCCGCACGGTTGTTGTAGCGCAGTCTGATCACGCCGGGGGCGATTGGTTCAGCGATCGCCCCCGCGTCGGTTGTCGGGAGTGCTGGGGAGGCGGCTCTGGGTCGAGAGCGCGTCAGGATGTACTGGTGGCAACGCGTGGTCGCGGTCGGTCTGACCGCGGCTGCACTGGTGGTGCTGGCAGCAGGTTACCGCGCCACACAGACTGCTGTGATGCTCACGATCGACGGTGAGTCACGGCGCGTGCGGACGCACCAGACTACGGTCGAGATGCTCCTCTCCGACCTCGGAGTCTCGTTGCGCCACGAGGACCGCCTGACACCTGGACTCTCGGCGGTTCTAGCTGCCGACATGGAGATCAACATTGATCGCGCCAGGCCGGTGGTGATCGCCGTCGATGGCCGCGAGGAGCTGATCTATGCTCACTCCGAGACGCCGGCCGACCTCTTGGCCACGACCGGCGTGACTGTTGACCAACTGGATCGCGTCACACTGCGTCCTCCCACGGTCACCGACCCCGCCGACACGCGTCTTCGCGTGGTCGTGCAGCGCGCCAAGACGATACACCTGGAAGAAGGGGGAGTCCGGACGACGCTGCATTCGCACGTATCCACGGTGGGTGAAGCACTGCTGGAGGCCGGTATCCGGCTCTATCGCGCGGACAAGGTGATCCCCGATCTTGCGACGCCGCTGGCACAGGGCACGCGCATCCAGCTCGAACGCTCCGTGCCGGCGATGGTCAAGGTCGACAACCACTTCCTGCGCACCCGCACGCACCGGGCTCGCGTCGGTGAGGTACTCGCCGACCTGGGCGTGACGGTGGCCGGTCAAGACTACACCGATCCCGGCCTTGATGACGCCCTTGCCGATGATGGCGTGATCGAAGTGTATCGCGTCAGCGAGAGCGTGGTCGTCGAACAGAGCCCGATCCCCTTCGATTCGATGTGGCAGCCTGATCCGGACTCGGAGATCGATACGCAGAGCCTTCTGCAGGAAGGCGAACCCGGCGTTCTCGAGCGGCGGATACGCTACCGCTTTGTCAACAATCAGGTCGTGAGCAGGAGAATCGAGGGCGAAAGTGTGGTCCTGGCGCCGAATCATCGCGTCATGGGCTATGGCACGAAGGTGATCGTGCGCACGCTGGACACGCCCACCGGACCGGTCGACTATTGGCGGGTCCTGCGTATGCTGGCAACCTCGTACAGCGCCAGCACGGCAGGTGTCTCGCCGACAGCGTCGTACTACGGCTACACGGCAACCGGCCTGAAGATGCGCACCGGTTTGGTGGCGGTGGATCCTCGGATCATCGATCTGCTGTCCGAAGTCTACGTGCGGGGCTATGGTGTGGGTCTGGCGGCGGATACGGGCGGCGCAATCAAGGGGAAGCGCATCGACCTAGGCTATAGCGACGATGACCTCCAGCTTTGGTACAAGTGGGTGGACGTCTATCTGTTGACGCCGGTGCCTGACCAGATCAACTTCCTTGGCCCGTGATGTCTGACCAGGGCCGCAGTGCTGCGTCCGAACTCGTCAGTATCCCCAGTGCGCGAGTGCTTCTCAGCAAGTACGGTCTGTGGCCGCGACGGTCGCTGGGACAGAACTTCCTCGTCGATCCCTCCGCCCCATCCCGTATCGCCGATTGCGCCGACCTCGCACCCGACGACACCGTCGTTGAGGTGGGTGCAGGTCTGGGCACATTGACGGTCGAGCTGGCCAATCGCGCAAGGCGTGTCGTTGCGGTGGAGACCGACCCCAATCTAGTTGACGTGCTGGAATCGGAACTGGGTCACGTCGAACAGGTGGAGGTCATCCACGGGGACATCCTGACGCTGGACCCGGCGTCCCTGGTTGGCATGCCTGGCGAGCCAGTTGGGGGAGCAATTCCGCTGTGGGGGCCGCGGCGCGAGGACTACTGCGTCGTAGCCAACCTGCCCTACTACATCACTGCGGCAGTCGTGCGTCACTTGCTCGAGGCGAGTGTGCGACCTCGCCGAATGGTTGTGACTGTGCAACTGGAGGTCGCCCAACGCATGGTAGCACGCCCGGGCGATATGAGTTTGCTGTCTGTGAGTACGCAGTTTTACTCGAGCCCCAGGATACGCCTCCGTCTCAAGCGCGGGGCCTTTCACCCGGCGCCCAAGGTGGCTTCAGCTGTGGTCAGCATGGAGCTCTTCGAGGAGATGCCGGTCGAGATTGGCGATGTGGCGGTCTACTTCTCGGTGGTTCGGGCGGGCTTTTCTCAGCGGCGCAAGCAGTTGCGGAACTCACTCGCCGCAGGGCTCAGCCTGGCGCCCGACCTCGTGGCATCGGCACTGCACGACGTCGGGCTGGACCACACGCGACGGGCGGAGACACTCTCGGTTGTGGAGTGGGGCAGCGCCACCCAGGCGATGTCGCACTTGATGGCCTGAGGCTCAGCGGGCCCACACGCGGCAGCCGCGCCCCCCACCGGTCGCGATGCATGCGGCGGGCCGGACTTGACGGTTCGGGCCGCCACGGGAGTTGATGTCGGTCAGGATTGATCCAGCGCCGAAACGTGAGCCGCCAAGATGCCTTCCGCCTTCTCCAGGCGCTGCAGCGTCTCGGGTAGCCCCAATGCTTGAATGCTGCCGAAGAGTGGTGGCGAGACCTTCTTGCCTGTGACCGCGTTGCGGATGATCCCGAACAGCTGACCGGCCTTCAGTCCCAGCGACGCGGCGAGCTCGCGCATCCGCCTCTCCATGGTTTCCGAGTCGAAGGGCACCGTCTCGCGCAGGACGCGGTTGGATTCGTGGAGGGCTGCCAAACTGGCCTCCGCGGTCATCTTGCGACCAATGAGCTTCTCGATAGGAGGAGTCTCGATCTCTTGGAACACGAAGTCGGTGAGCGGGACGACATCCGAGAGTCTCTTGAGACGCTCCTTGACGAGTGGCACTAGGATCTCCAACTGTCGTCGCATCTCGATGGGGACAGGCGCAGGGATCAGACCTGCGCCGGCCCAGAAAGGCACCAGAGCCTCGAGTAGCGCCGTGTTGCTCATCTGTCGAATGTACTGGCCGTTCATCCAGTCCAACTTGTCGTAGGAGAAGACAGCCGACGACTTGTTGATGTGGTGGATGTCGAAGCGCTCGATCAGTTCGGTCCTTGTGAAGACCTCCTGTTGCTCGCCCTCCCCCGGCGACCACCCGACCAGCGCCAGGAAGTTGAGGAGCGCTTCCGGCAGGTATCCCTGGCGGCGGAACTCGTCGACCGATGTGGCCCCGTGACGCTTGCCCAGCTTCTTACCGTCCGGTCCCATGACCAGCGGTACGTGAACGTAGGTGGGTGGGTCCCAACCGAACGCCTTGTACAGTAGGATTCGCTTGGGCGTGCTGGGGATCCAATCATCGCCCCGGAGAACGTGCGTGATGCCCATGAGATGGTCGTCGACGACGACGGCGAGGTGGTAGGTGGGGAACCCATCCGACTTCATCAGCACCTGGTCGTCGATGAGGGCGTTCTCGATGGTGATGTGGCCGCGGAGGAGATCGTGGAAGGTCGTCGTGCCCTCGCGAGGTACCTTGAGCCGGATCACGTGCGGTTCGTCCACCGAGACCGCTCCGGGAGCCTTGTGCCGGCACAGGCCATCGTAGCGAGGGTTTTTGCCCTGGGCCCGCTGGGTATCGCGGACCTGCTGCAGACGCTCCGGCGTGCAGTTGCATCGATAGGCCAGGCCTCGAGAGACAAGTGCCTCGGCCTTCTCTCGGTAGAGATGCAGCCGCTCCGACTGTGTGTAGGGTCCGTAGTCGCCCCCCTTATCGGGTCCTTCGTCCCAGTCCATCCCCAGCCACTCCAGGCTCTCCTTGATAACCTGGATGGCGTTGTCTACATAGCGCGAGCGGTCAGTGTCTTCGATGCGCAGGATGAACTTGCCGCCCTGCTGTCTGGCGAAGAGCCAGTTGAAGACGACTGTGCGGATGTTGCCGATGTGAGGGTATCCGGTGGGGCTCGGTGCGAAGCGGACGCGAACTGTCATGTGTGCGATCTCCCTACAGTGCAAATGAGCGTTGGCGCATGGCCACGCTTTCGACTAGACCCAGTCCGAGGAATGTGACGACCAACACACTCCCTCCACTGCTGATGAACGGCATCGGCAGGCCGGCGACGGGGATGACGTTGAGGTTCATGCCGAGGTTGATGAGCAGCTGGTAGAAGATGTATGTCGTGACGCCAATGACGATGAGCTGTCCCGTGGCATCTTCCGCGTTTCCTGCGATACGCATCAGCCTCCAAAGAAGCAGTGCGAAGATCAGCAGGATGATGCCCGCGCCGACGAAGCCGAGTTCCTCGCAGATCACCGAGAAGATGAAGTCGGTGTGGCGTACGCGCAGGAACCCGAGCTGTGACCCCGAGCCGGTGGCGAAGCCTTTCCCCCACAACCCGCCCGAACCGATCGCGATCAGCGCCTGTTGGACATTGTAGTACGCGCCAGGGTCGGCCGTCGGATCCAGGAAGTTGGTGATGCGGTTGCGCATGTAGACGTCCATGTTGGCCCAGAGCACGGGGATGGCGGCAAGGCCTGCAGCGCCGACGCCTCCAACGTAGGCCAGGTTGATGCGCGATCCGAAAACGATGGCTGCCCAGCAGGCGATGTAGAGGGTGGCCGTGCTGAGATTAGGCTGGCTGAAGACGAGGAAGGCGGCCAGGGCGCTAAGGACAAGCGATGCGGCGAACTCCAGAATGCCAGGAGGCGAAGGCGCGTTGCGTGCCAACAATCCGGCCTGGCAGATGATCAGCAGGAGCAGCGCCGGGAAGGCCGGCTGAATGGATGTCCCGCCGATGTAGATGAACCGCCGCACATCGCCGATCTCGCTGGTGCCGAAGAGAAGCGTGAACGCGAGAACGGCCACGGTGGTGAAGTAGATAGGCCAGATGAGGCTCTCGAGGACGCGGTAGTCAATCGACGCTACCGCAAACATCAGACCTACTCCGATTCCCGCATAGACGGCCTGACGTCGCCACTGGTCGGCGAGGTCCTCCGAGATGAGTGTGGCGCTGTATATCATGGCCACCCCGATCGCGGCAAGGGCCACAGCGATCAGCAGCAGACCCCAGTCGAAGTCCTGCCAGAGCGAGCGTCGCATCCGTGGCGGGGCGGTCAGGCCGCGAGTGAGCCGGCCTACTTGTCGCCCGTGTCGTCTCGCTTGCGGGTGCGACTTGTATGGATGGGGATATCGGCGACGAGGCGGGTCTCCCGGTTGTCCTCGGTGAAATCCACGATCACTTTGTCAGTCGCGATGTCCAGGTGCTTGGAGATGACGGCGATGATCTCATCCTTGAGGACCTCAAGCATCCCGGGCGAGATGTTGGCCCGGTCGTGGGTGAGGACCAAGCGCAGACGCTGGGCGGCGATGTCCTGACTGGTCTTGGACTTGCGGCGGAACATGTCGAATAGTTTCATGGCAGGTCCTTTCACCGGGAGCCAAAGAGCTTCTGGAAAATCGTCTTTTTCTGCTGAAGTGCCTCGAACGGGACATCCTCCCCCGAGAGGCGCCGCGCTACGTTGCGGAACGCGCTACCGGCCGGACTCTGGTCGTTGAGGGCGATGGGTTGACCCTGGTTGCTCGCCGACAGTATCTGACCGTCTTCGGGAATGATGCCGATCAGGTCGATGGCCAGCAGATCAACGACGGTGTCCGCGTCCAGCATTTCGTTGCGGCGCACCAGCTCAGCCTTGAACCGGTTGATGATCAACTGGGCCGGCGCGAGCTCCTCAGCTTCCAGCAGTCCCACGACACGGTCGGCGTCTCTCACCGCCGTCACCTCTGGATTGGTGACCACCAAGACCAGATCGGCGGGCGCGACTGCATATCGGAAGCCGTGCTCGATACCGGCGGGCGAATCGATCAGGACGTAGTCCGAGAGCTCGGCAGCTTCGTTGGCGACCTTGACCATGTCGTCGATCGAGATCGCGTTCTTGTCACGCGTCTGGGCCGCCGGCATCAGGAAGAGGTCCGGGTAACGCTTGTCCCTGACCAGCGCCTGTCGGAAGCGACAGCGTCCCTCAATGAAGTTCACGATGTCATAGACGATGCGGTTCTCAAGACCCAGCATCACATCAAGATTGCGGAGCCCGATGTCCGCGTCGATGCATGTGACCCGATGGCCAAGCATTGCGAGGCTGATGCCCAAGTTGGCGGTCGTGGTGGTCTTGCCCACGCCACCTTTGCCCGAGGAGATGGTGATGATTCTACCGGCCATATCTATCCTTTTCTATTCCAGACTTCTGCGACGATCTGCCCGCGTTCCACCCTGGCGATCTCAGGCCCTGCCTGACCGCGGCGACGGTCCGGCGGGCGTCCAATGTGGCCGGCGATCCTGAGCTGGGACGGTCGCAGCTCCAGCGCGCAGATCACCGTATCCTCATCGCCAAATGCCCCGGCGTGGGCCACGCCCTTGATGGCGCCCCAGACGACGATGTTGCCTCCGGCGACGATCTCGGCGCCGGGATTGACGTCCCCGATCAGGGCCACGTGCCCTGCGTACTGGATGCTCTGACCGGATCGGAGGGTCTGCGCAAGGAAGAGTGCCTGTTGCTCAGGCGGGAGGACGTCCACGGGGCGCTTCTTCGCGTCAGCGTCCTTGGGGATGCGCGTTAGCACGCCATTGGATCGAGCAAGCCTGACGGTGTTCTGGTTCTCGCTGAGAACGGCCCAGAGCGGGATGTCGAACTGGACCAGCAGTTCCCGGAGGGAGGTGAGCTGATCCTGCGTCAATTCGCGGCTGCCGAGATCCATGATCAGGCGCCCGCCTTGGAAGAAGGCCTCGGCATCCTGGAGCGCCTGCTGCAGCGCCTCGAGCACTGTGTCCCAGTTGCGCGCCCGAGGCTTCAGGAGGATGCCGTCGGAGGTGCCCTTGAGCGTGATGGGTGTCTCTTCCATAATGTATCCATTATATCACGGCTCAAGAAAAACATCATTCCCACCGTCGACGTGCGACCGCGGTCGCCTTCTGTGTGTTCCGGGCTATAACTCAAGCACCCTGTGTGATTGGGAGGTGCCTATGCGACGATCTGCAGCCTGGTTGGTGACTCTCAGTGTGCCGGTTGTTCTGACGATGGTGGTGGTCCGACTGGTGACCTTGCCGTGGTATCCGGCGTGGCAATATGGGCGCCTGGGCTTCCCGGCGGACATCTACGGTCTCCCGGCGGAGGATCGCCTGCGTCTGGCGAGCGCCACAATCGGCTTCCTGAACGTGTTCGGGAGAG
>Ga0180429_10005401_pt1 | contig 10142 bp, 7 predicted proteins | sample SS_ome_FD_132428 | JGI IMG/M metagenome (GOLD analysis project Ga0180429, IMG submission 132428) | Hypersaline lake sediment archaeal communities from the Salton Sea, California, USA - SS_1_S_1 metaG | ecosystem: Environmental > Aquatic > Non-marine Saline and Alkaline > Hypersaline > Sediment ...
AGGCTTTGGGGATCTGGGACACCTCCGACATGTTCGTCTGGTTCGACACCTTCATGCTCGCCTTCAAGCTCTTCATGGGCTTCATGGGCGTGCTGACTCTGACCGTGGGCGGCATCGGGGTGTCGAACATCATGAACGTGGTCGTCGAGGAGCGAACCCGTGAGATCGGCATCAAGATGGCTTTGGGCGCGAAGGGCCGGACGGTTCTCGGCCAGTTCCTCCTCGAGACGCTGGTCCTCACCGCCATCGGCGGCGTGATCGGGCTCGCCATTACCTGGGGATTCTGCTCCGTGGTCGAGGGATCGCCTGCGGAGGACGCCATCGGTACGCCGGTGCTGTCGCCCCAGATCGCGCTGCTGACGGCGGGCGTGCTGGGTCTGGTCGGCTTCCTGGCGGGCTACTTCCCCGCTCGCGGGGCCTCCCGCCTCGACCCGGTCGTGGCGATGAAACTATGACCCGAGATCTGCGATTTTCGCCGGCGATCTCCGCCGGTCTCTCGCGCTCTGGTGCGTGCGAAAAGGCTCGACGTACCACCAGTACGCCCCCGCTTTTCCCACGCACCAGAGCATCGAGATCGCGGCAGATCTCATTTGCTCGAATCACAGATCTCGGGTCAGGAGTGATTCGAACATGAGGAGAGGCTTCTTGGTCATCGCGACTCTCTTTTTGAAGGCGTCGTCGCTGCAGCGCAAGCGGGCGGTTCTCACCGTCGCCGCGATCGCCTGGGGCACGGTGGCGATCCTGATGCTGCTGGCGTTCGGCGAAGGGCTCCGCCACCAGATGGTCAAGGCGCGGCGTGGCATGGGTGAGAACATCGCGGTCTGGTGGTCGGGCGAGACCTCCAAGGTCTGGCAGGGTCTTCCCGAAGGCCGGCGGATTCTGGCTCGGCTGGACGATCTCGACTACCTTCGGGCCAAGATGCCGTCCGCCACCGGCATTCTCGGTGAGATGACCTCCTGGCAGACCACCTTGACCTGGGACAGCAACACCATCACCGGCAGGGTCACCGGCGCCAACTGGGAGTACGGGGAGCTTCGCCACCACTACCCGCAGCCCGGAGGCCGCTTCTTCAACGCCCACGACGAGCGCGACAAGCGCCGGGTGATCTTCCTCGGCAATCAGCTCGCCGAGGACATCTTCGGCGACGTCGATCCGGTGGGTGAGATCCTCCAGGTGGCCAATGTTCCCTACCTGGTGATCGGCGTGATGCAGCCCAAGCTGCAGATGGGCACCTACAAGGGCCCTGACGAAGGAGGCGCCGTCATCCCCATCACCACCTTCGCGGCGCAGTGGAGCCGGCGCTGGCTCAACAACGTGGTGTTCAAAGTGGCCGAGGCCGACGACATGCCGTCGGCCCGGGAGGAGTTCGCCCAGGCGTTGTCGGCCAGGTACCGTTTCGACCCCACCGACGAGCAGGTCACGGGGCTCTGGGACACCGCCGAAGGCGGCAAGACCCTCGCAAGCGAGATGCGCGCGTTCCAGATCTTCCTCGGGATCATCGGCGCACTGACGCTGCTGGTGGGCGGCATCGGCGTCGCCAACATCATGTACGCGGTGGTCAAGGAGAAGACCCGCGAGATCGGGGTCCAGATGGCCATCGGCGCGCACCGCAGTTGGATCACCGGGCCGTTCGTCCTCCAGGGGATGACCTACACCCTCCTCGGGGGCGCCTTCGGCCTGGTCATCGCCATCGTGCTGGTGCTTGGCTTCCAGGCGGTCCCCGTGGAGCACAACGAGGCCATCGAGTTCCTCGGTAAACCGACGTTGAGCGTGGAGATCGCGGTGGTGACGGCGGCGCTGCTCGGCTTCATTGGCATCCTCGCCGGCTACTTTCCGGCACGGCGGGCGGCGAGCGTCGACCCGGCGGAGACCTTGCGGTATGAGTGATTTTCATCGGGCACGGGAGCAGACATGAACTGGCCAGGCAGAACGAAGAAGAACACCGGCAGCTCGAATGGACACATCATCGAGATGCGCGCCATCACCAAGGTCTACGATACCGGCAAGATCAAGGTCGAGGCGCTGCGGGGGATCGACCTGGTGGTGGACAAGGGAGAGTTCGTCGCCGTGGTAGGTCCGTCCGGATCGGGCAAGTCGACCCTGCTCAACCTGGTCGGGTGTTTGGACACGCCGTCGGGTGGCACCTACATGCTGGGCGGGGAGGCGGTGGCCGGCCTCGACCGCGACCAGCTCGCCGACGTGAGAAACCGACGGGTCGGTTTCGTCTTCCAGAACTTCAACCTGCTGCCCCAGCTCACCGCTCTGGAGAACGTCGAAATGCCCATGCTCTTCGGCGGCATCGGCCGCCGCGAGCGCCGCCGGCGAGCCATGGAGCACCTCCAGCGCGTGGGTCTCGGTGAGAGGGTCGAGCACAAGCCCACCGAGCTCTCCGGGGGTCAGATGCAGCGGGTGGCCATCGCCCGCGCCCTGGCGATGGAGCCCGACATCGTCCTCGCCGATGAGCCCACCGGCAATCTGGACACCGGGTCGGGGTCAGATGTGATGAGCTTGCTCTCGGAGCTCTGGGACCAGGGGAGAACGCTGGTGGTGGTCACCCACGACTCGACCCTGGCCGCCCGCGCCGGCCGAGTGGTGGAGATCCGAGACGGCCTCGTGGTCGGTAACCAGCGTGCGGTGGCCTGACCCCGCCGTCGTCGTTCACTCGATGAAGGTCAGCTCCCAGAGGTGAACGTGGCCGGGGTCCGCCTGGTGGAGGTCGGTGAGGGTCAGGATCGCCCGGTCGAAGCGGACGCTTCGCGGAAACGAAACGGTCGTCCACGGCTCCTCGATGGTTGCGGCCACGACGGCTGTAACGGTGAGCGGCCCATCGCTTCCCGGTTCGAAGAGATCGAGGGTGACCTCGACGTTCGATGAGCCGATGGTGACCCTGGCGGCCGATGCTGCAATGGGGTCGTCGGTCTCAATCTCCAGCACCATCGGGTTGGCTTCCGAGGTCCGAGCCAGGGTGTCGTCATCGCCGTCAAAGATCAGCTCGACGCTGCCCATGTCGAAATCGGAGTGGCGAACCGTCAACCGTCGGCCCATGGTGGCGACGGACGAAGATGTCAGCCGTCGGCGCGCTGCTGCTTCGGCGGCGAGGATCTCGTCAATATCGTCTCGGTATCTGAGGTGGAGGAAGGTGAATCCGCGGGTTCCGTCGGGATAGGGCAGCACCCGCAGCTCGTCGATCTCGGCGAACTTGCCGCTCGTCGCGATCGCCTCGTACTCGCGGGGAATCGCGACCAGGGTCGTGCTCTCGATCCCCGGCTCCGGCTGGTGAAGGAGGGGAATCAACGATCCCAGCTTCACCGGTGCGTTGTCACCCAGGAAAAAGCGGATCACGATGTCGGCGCCGTTGGTCCAGTCGGGTGAAATGAGGAACGATTGATCCGGGTCCTCTTCCAACATGTCTTCGATCGCGGTAGAGAGCTGACGGGCTCCCCACTGCATACCACCCATGCCGTAGTCGCGGTGCCAGGTCGGTCCCTCCTCGAGAGCGCTCGTCACCAGGTGGAGGTTGACCAATACGAGCGCGCCGAAGACCGCCACTCCGGCGAGCCGGGAGAGCGTCGGCGAGCGGCGGCCGATGACGTTGACCGCCGCGTCCACCCCGATACCGCCGAGCAGCGCCAGCGGAATCACGAAGGCCATCAACCGGGTGATCGAGTGCCCGACAATGGCCGCCGCGCAAGGGACGATGACTGCGGCAAGGAGGAGCAGACGGTGGGCCGGCCGGCGAAACCGGACGATCGCCACGATCAGTCCGATGGCGACGAAGGGAGCGACCCAGGCCAGGATGTGCGGGTTGGGCCCCATGAGGTGGCGGTGAAAATCGGTGGTGTTGGGAACGAACCAGTAGCGGGGATCGAGCCCGGCCAGGTACTCCGAGCCATAGATGCGGAGCTTCTCGGCAAGCGGCATGGGCTCGAACCAGTACGCCGCCATGACCCGCAGCTGGCCCGCGTTGGCGTGCGGGTGGGTGATGAGAAAACGGGCGAAGGGCAGGGCGAGGATGGCGAGCAACCCGGCGGCCCGGGCCGCGGTGGGGCGGTGGCGAAGATGGTGGGGGAGGTCGGCGAGCAGAAAAGCGAGCCCGGTGGCGACCATGATCACCCGGCCGGGGCTGTAGCTGTAGAAGGCGAGACTGCCCCAGAGCAGGGCGAAATAGAGCCGACGGGTGTCGCCGTTGCGGTAGCGGAGGTACTCATAGAGAAAGCCCGCGTAGAACGACGCCATCATGGTGGTTTCGAAGGCGGTTCGGGAGTGCAGGAACCACGCCGGTGTGATCGACAGGAGGAGCCCGCCGACCCACCAGTGCTCGAGGCCGAAGGCGTCCCTGAGGATCAGGCACACCCAGACGAAGGCGAGCAGCGTCACCAGCGCCGCGGCGAGCCGGGTGACGGCCACCGATTTTCCGAAGACCATGGCCGGCAGCACCTGCAGGTAGACGGATGGCCCCAGGTTGTAGCGGTCGGCGTTCTTGAAGAAGGTCGGGAAGAGCTCGCCCTCGATGCTTCTGCAGCCGTCGCGAACGAAGTCGACGGCGAGGTTGGTCTGGACGGCCTCGTCGCAGAAGAAGAAGATGGGGTAGTCGGCGATTCCGATCACCCGGGTGAGAAGGTAGACCGCGAGGCCGAGGCCGAAAAGCGCGGCCGGAAGCCCCGGAGCGAAGCGGCCGGGAGGCCGTTTCGTGGCTGTGGGATCGGGTGGAGTGTCCGGCGCCGTCGCCGCCATCTTCCGAGCCTACCACGAGGGCGATCGAGCACGACTGCTATATTCGGCTCATGGCGGATGGCGTCGGCTCGACGAAGCTCCTGTGGCCCGCTGTCGACCTCGGCGGGACGTCGATCAGGCTCCTGGCCGTAGCCGACACGGATGCAGGGCCCGCAGCTGTCATCCGGGCAGACGTACCCACGCCGAAGGGGATTCCGGCCATCGTCGAGGCACTGGGCGATCTCCTCGGGAAGGCGGCTTCCGAAGCGGCGAGCCGCGGGATGTCAATGGCTCCGGTCCTCGCCATCGGGTCGCCGGGCCGGATCGTGACCTCGTCGAACGGCGAGCGCGCGATCGCGCCGCGCAGCGCCGCCAACCTCGAGGCCTTCACGGGCGAGCTGGACGGCGTCGACCTGGCCGACGAGCTGGCGGTCGGATTGGGGCTCGAGAAAGACCGCGTGTTCTGGGAGAACGACGCCGTGGTTCAAGGCCGACAGCTCATCGGCGGCCTGCTGGACGATCCAGTGAAGGCGGAGATCATTCGCGAGCAGGTGGTGGTCTGTATCAATCCCGGGACCGGGCTCGGGGGATGTCTCGCCGAGGTCGGCCCGGATCGCATCGAGGTCTTCACCGACGGCCACATCTCGGAGCTCCTGCTCCACCCGGTGGAGGTGAAGCGGGATCTCGGCGGGATCCCGACGGCGGTTCGATCCTCCGCCGACGGCGCCGTCATCGGCATCGAGCTTTGGACCGACCGCGCCGTGGCGACCCGGGAGATCGCGTCGCCCGAGCTCAAGCAGGCAGAGGATTTCCTCTCCGGTCGGGGGCTGACCCGCATCGCTGTCGGCGTCGAGGACTGCCGGGCCGAGCTCGATGCCGAGAGATCGTGCTTCGGACCGGCAGCCGGGGGCGTGGAGGGCCGCCGCATCAGCGAGCTCATCGAAGGCGGAGGGAGCGACATCCCGTCGCAGGCCGCGAGGTTCATCGGTGATCTCGGCGGGGTTGCCCTGGCGCGGCTCATGACCCTCCTCCACGAGGGAAGGGCTTTCAAGACAGCGTCCTTCCCCGATTGGTCGGCGGAGGACCGGGAGCGCCTGCGCGGTGTGACCCGCTTCATCCTCGGCGGCGGCGTTTCGTCGACGCCCCTCGGGCGTTACATGATCGCGGTGGCCCGTGCCCGCCTCGCCGGCTGGCGGGAGCTGCACCTGCTCGAGTGTGAGACGTCAGCGGACGCCGGAGCCCTCGGAGCATTCTCGCTGATCCCGGAGGCCATGCGTCGCGCCCTCGAAGCCAACGGAGGTCGGCCGCACCAGCCGTGGACGAAGTAGTCACAACCCCCGGGATTTAAGCGATGCGGCGTCTTCGTCCTGTCGTCGAACCCGGTGTTTCTGCAAGAGGCTTTTTTGTGAGTGAGATTCCCAGAGATGTCCTGTGATGAGTCTCCGCGGTCCCAGCGTTCTCTGCGGTTCAGAGCAGACCGCCGGTTCAACCCTTGCCGAAGCGGGCGAAGAGCGTCGCGAGCTCGGCCTGGTTGAGGCCCTCCCACTCCTCGCCGCTGGCCAGGCAGAGAAGCGCCATCCTGGCCGCCTTGTCGAGAACGTGGATCCGGTCCAAGGCGGTGGAGGCGTCGGGCGCGTGAGCGATGCAGCCGTGGTAGCGCCACAGGACGGTATCGGCGCCGTTCCGCACCGCCCGAGCGGTGGCCTCGCCGAGCTCGTCGGAGCCCGGAAGCAGGTAGGGCACGAGGGTGGCGCCTCGGGGCGCGAAGATCTTGGCTTCGGGGTGGGTCGTCCACAGCAGCCGGTTGAACTCGTCAGGGTCGGCGCAGCGTCGGAGGTGGCTGATGGCCGCAAGGTGGGTCGGATGGGTGTGGAGGATGGCGCGGCTGTCGGAGCCCTGGCTCCGGAGTGTCGCGTGGATCTCCAGGTGGCTCGGCAGCTCCGAGGTCGGCTGGATGTCGCGGGCGTTCCACGCCAGGCTGGACCAGGACGCCCGGTCTCCTTCGGAGGAGATCTCCACGAGGCAGGCCTTGTCTTCCGGGGTGTTGCGGAAATCGCGGAATCGCGATCCGGTGGCGGTGACGAGGAATCGCCGGCCGGCGATGGCCGGCAGGGCCGCCGGGAGGGCCAGACCGGCACGGCCGCGCGTCGGGGGGAATCGCAGCAGCGAGGTGACGTCGGCGGAGATGTTGCCGGCGCTGGCCTCGGCCCACCCGAGATCCCAGAGGTGGCCGGCCACCGCGGCGAACTCGCGGAGGATCGGCTCGAGGGGTTTCGGGATGGTTGCCGGCATGGGACGATCATCGCACGCGCCGGTGAATGGAGGAAGACCGAAGATCGGCCTCCAGGTCCGCCGGCAGGAGTAGAGTGGTTTCCGACAGTGAGGAGGCCGGAGTGATGAAGACCCGATTCACCGAGGAGTTCGGAGTTCGCCACCCCATCGTCCTGTCCGGGATGAGCTGGATCAGCACCCCGGAGATGGTGGCCTCGGTGGCTGAGGCCGGCGGCCTGGGGATTCTCGCGACGGGGGTCCTGACCGCAGCGCAGACCCGGGATGCCATTCGCCGCACCCGTGAGCTGGTCGGCGACCTGCCCTGGGCCGGCAACGCGACTCTCTACTTCCCGGGCGCCGAACGCAACGCCAAGATTCTCATCGACGAGCAGGTCCCCGTCATCAACTTCTCCCTCGGCAAGGGGGACTGGATCTGCGAGGCCGTCCACGCCTACGGCGGCAAGGTCATCGCCACCGTCACCACCCACAAGCACGCATTGGCGGCCCAACGCGACGGCGCCGACGCCCTCATCGTCACCGGCCACGAAGCCGCGGCCCACGGCGGCGCGGCGACCTCGCTGGCGCTGGTCCCCGCCATCGTCGACGCGGTGGAGATTCCGGTCATCGCCTGCGGCGGGTTTGCCGACGGCCGCGGACTGGCGGCGGCCCTCGCCCTCGGCGCCGACGGAATCGCCATGGGAACCCGTTTCATGAACACCGTGGAAAGCCCGGTGCACCCCTCGATGAAAGAGCTCAGCACCGCGAGCTCGGTGTACGAGACCGTGGTCTCCGACAAGGTGGACGGAATGCCCATGCGCGGGGCCGACAAGCCGGGTATCGGGCGCGTTCGGCGGCAGAACCGCAACCCGTATCACGCATTGAAGAACTCGCGCGAGATTGCCCGAATGACCGGTTTCCCGTGGGCCCAGCTGGCCATGGGGATTCTGCTCTCCGGACCGAAGACCTCGGCCCTCATGTCCAAGATGGCCAACGGCTTCACCGCCTTCAAGCGCGGCACCCAGGAAGGCGACCTCGACCGCGGCGTCCTGCCCCTCGGCCAGATCACCGGGATCATCGACGATACTCCCACCGTCGCCGAGCTCGTCCACCGGATCGTGGGCGAAGGGGAAGAGGTGGGCCGGCGGCTCGGTGAGACCGCCGCCGGGGAGTGATCAACCGGCTCGCCGGTCCTCGTCGGTGAAGTCCTGCACGGGCCCGTCGCGGTGGAGCCGAGGATCTTCAGACAGGGTGAAACCGCAGCTGGGGCAGGGCTCGGGGTCGGGTCTCTCGATTCCGACTCCTCGCCAGGTGACGTAGTCCTCGCCGCATCTGGGGCATGTGACGACGATGCTCTCGACTTCGATTGCCATGGCCGCCTCCCATTCGCGTTCGGTTCTTTCCAACAATGTGGGGCCCGATGGCGCGGGAGGCAAGATCACGAATCGGGAGTTGCTGATTTACTCGGTAACCTCACCGTTCTCCACGATCTCCTTCCGCGACCTCGATTCGTGGCCGCGGAAGAAGGTGGCGGCCCGGTCCATGTAGGCGTAGACCACCGGCACCAGGAAGAGGGTGAGCAGGGTCGAAGTGATCATGCCGCCCATGGTGGCCACCGCCATGGGCGCCCGCGCCTCGCCGCCCTCGCCGAGGGCCAGCGCCACCGGCAGCACGCCGAAGATCATCGACACGGCGGTCATCAGGATCGGCCGCAGCCGGATGGGGCAGGCCACGCGAAGGGCCGCCTCGCGGTCGAGGCCCGTCTCCTGCTTCTGGATCGTCAGGTCGACGAGGAGAATGGAGTTCTTGGTCACCAGACCGAAGAGCAGGATGATGCCGATGACCGACATGATGTTGATGGTGTAGCCGGTGACGAGCAGGGCGAGGAGCGCGCCGACCAGGGCCGGTGGCAGGGCGAACATGATGGTGAAGGGGTGGATGAGCGAGTCGAACTGGCTCGCCAGCAACATGTAGACGATGAGCACGGCGAGACCGATGGCGAAGACCAGCGAGCTCATGCTCTCGGCCATCTCCTCGGCCTGGCCGGTGGCCTTGGCGCGGTAGCCGGCGGGCAGCTCCTCGGCGAGCACCGCCTCGACCGTTTCCAGGGCGCGGTTCAGGGGGAGGTTCTCCAGGTTGCCGGTGAGCAGCAGGCTGCGCTCGCGGTCGGTGCGGTTGATGTTGATGGGGCCGACGCCGTGCTCGATGCGGACGACCGTGTCGAGCCGCACCATCTCGCCGGTGGACGAGCGCACCTGAAGCGCGCCGATGTCCTCGGGACTGAGGATCTGGTCGGGCCTGATCTTGATGACCACGTCGTAGCGTTTTCCTTGGGTGGTGTAGGAGCCCACCTCCCGTCCGGCGATGAGCGAGTAGACGGTCTCGTACACGGTGGCGGCGTCGAGGCCCAGGTCGTGGGCTCGTTCGCGGTCGATGCGGACGAAGAGCTGCGGCTGCTCGAGGTCGAGGTTGTCGTGCAGGTCGACGAAGCCGGGCTCGGCCGTCAGCCGTTCGATGACCCGGCTGCCGATGGACTCGAGCTCGGCGAGCTCCGGGCCGCGGATGGAGTAGGCGAACGCCGCCTCGGCGCCCTCCGAGGACACCGCGTAGAAGCTGAACTCGGTGACGAAGGCTTGAATGCTCTCCACCTCGGCGAACTCGCGGCGGAGCCGTTGCACGACCTCGTGCTGGGTGGCCTCGCGCTCGTGGGGTTTGTACATCCGAAGGAACATGATGCCCTCGTTGACCTTGCCCCGTCCCTCGAAGTTGACGGCCGAGAAGCCGGAGCGGACCTCGGGCTGTGACAGGGTGATCCGTTCGAGCTGCAACATCAAGCGTTCCATGGCCTCCAACGAGGTGCCGACCGGAGCCTTGGTGGTGATCATGAACGACGACATGTCCTCGGGCGGGGCGAACTCGGCGCCGATGAAGGGCACCAGAAGGAAGCTCGCCGCCAGCACGGCCGTCGCCGTCACCAGGGTGATGATCTTGTGGCGGAGTACGAGATCGAGAGATCGCGAGTAGCCGGACTCAAGGGCCTTGAACGCCTTCTCCAGTGCTTCGTAGGTCCGTCCGTGGGTGGGCCGCACCTTGAGAATGCGGGAGCACAGCATGGGCGTCAGCGTCAGGGCGACGAAGAGCGAGATGAGGATCGCCGCTGC
>Ga0180429_10005405_pt1 | contig 10140 bp, 5 predicted proteins | sample SS_ome_FD_132428 | JGI IMG/M metagenome (GOLD analysis project Ga0180429, IMG submission 132428) | Hypersaline lake sediment archaeal communities from the Salton Sea, California, USA - SS_1_S_1 metaG | ecosystem: Environmental > Aquatic > Non-marine Saline and Alkaline > Hypersaline > Sediment ...
AGTCGGCCAGCATCGCACCGCAGATCGGACCAAACGATGCGCCTACGATGGCGAAGACCGAGACTACTTCCCTGACCAGTCCGGTTACCGAAAGCAGAATCGCGGCCAGGGTACCCAGCGCAACGGCGATCTTCCATCCACCCGGCATGGTCGATTTGAAACTGTTGGCAGCGATCAGCGCCGGGAAGCAGGCCGGTGCGAACGACGCGATCGCCAGCCCCAGCATGGCCCAACGCCCGTTCTCACCGAGCACGTTCGGATCGAACATGATATTGACGGGATTGAAGTCGCCGACCAAAGCGGGTGTTTTGATCATCTCGGCGCCGTACGCGCCGGCCACGACCAACATCGATACTACCGCCGCGAAGAGCGTCGCGCCGACGATGCCGACGAGGCCACCCCATTGGACGTCGGTTGTGTTTCGGCTGTTCATTCCGAAGTCGGATCCGGCGGCCCCGGCGGTAGCGAAAAAGCCGACGATGTAGGCGGATATAAACGCCAATACGGCGAAGGTGCTCATCGGCGAATTTGCCGTTTTGCCGTCTTTCCCGAAGGCGGTCGCCTTAGCGCCAACCACGGCGTCTTCTGCGGCCTTGATCGTTTTGTCGCGGAGTTTCTTCTGTGCAACAGTAAGCTCACCGTCCGCTTCAACCTTGGCGAACTTCGCCTTGGTTTCTTCGAGAGCCTTCTGGCGCTGCTGCGGTGCAGCCATGCTGGCCTGGATTACCTTATCCGTGGTGAACGAGCCCAGTCCGCCCGCCGTCTTCAGAAGCAGGACAATCAGAACGGCGAGAAAGATCACCGGAACGTAGGTTGCAACCTTGGCCACATACTGGATGCCAACCAGGCCCACCACCACAGCCGCCAGCAGGAAGATCACCGTTACCACGCCGTGGACCGGACCGGGAACAATAACATCGTAGATGCCGCCGACCTCTACACAACCAATACGAAGGGCCAGGCATATCGCATAGGCGGAGAAAAAGGCGTTGACGGCCAACCAGCCGAACTGCAAGGCCCCCATCAGAAAGCCGGGCATGATGAACCCGCCACGCACCCCGTAGGTCGAGGTGCCAACCACGTACAACGGCAAGCCGGTCTTGAAACCCATCAAGGCCGGCGCCAAATAAGTCAAGAAGTAACAAAACAGGGCCGCCACAATGATCCCCAGGATGCCGATCGCCAGGCCCGCCCCTAGTCCCCCGCCGGGAACCTTTGCCCCGGAGACGATATCCTGCCAGAAAACAAACCAGAGCATCACACCGGCATAGGCGGGTGCGATGTTCTTGTACCAGGCGGCGCGCGCATCCTGCGCGACGGGTCTGGCCGCTGACACATAGTCGGGTAAAGAAGCCATGAACTCCCTCCTACAGTGGAACCGGATAGAAATGGACCTTGCGGGGCAAACCGCGCGGATGCCGATATCTTGCCGGCTACATCCGCGCTGCCCGGCGACAATCTGTGGAGTATACCGCCGAGAGCGCGAATGTAAACTACCCTAGGGCACTTGGCTTCTGAAAGTTGCTGCAAATGAGTCAAGTTTTGACGTGTGAGGCATCAGGCATCAGGCATCACGCATCAGGTGTCAGGTGTCAGGCCTCAGGTGTCAGGTGTCAGGCCTCAGATAGTCGGCGGAAGTCTAATCCCCAACCCCCAATCCCCAATCCCCCAGCCCCCAAGTCATACAACTCGTCGGTCTGAGGCGAAGCCTCGCCAGGACTACAGGCCGGGCAGTGCCCGGGTTTTTTGCCAGGAAACACTGGCGCAAATCCCCCCGCTTGTGGCAACTCTGCCAATCAACTAACCTGAGCCGGGGACCTTGCGACTCCTTTCCAGTTCGTGCCGATCCTGAAGATGGGCAATTTGAGTGTAACTTGATATGTGCATCAGGCACCCGATCGACAGAAAACTATTGAAAACTCTCTGAGGGAGATAAGCATGGCAGACCTTTCGCTGTTTGATTTGACGGGCAAGAAGGCCCTGGTGACCGGTGCGGCGGTGGGGATCGGCCGCGGCTGTGCCTTGGCGCTGGCTGGGGCCGGGGCCGACGTGGCGATCGTCGACATCGACGAGCAGGTCGGCCAAAAAACCGCTGATGAAATCAAGGCTACCGGAAGAGATTCGCTGTTCGTCCGCTGCGATGTGACCAAGAAAGACCAGGTCCAGGCGATGGTCCGAGAGGTCGTCGAGCGGTTCGGCCGGCTCGATATCGGTATCAACAACGCCGGCATCGGCATCCTCGGGGCCGACGAAGAACTAGAAAAGGCAGACTGGGACAAGGTTATCGATGTTAATCTCACCGGAGAATACCTATGCTGCCAGGCCGAGGCCCAGCAGTTTCTCCGCCAGCAGCCTACCGAGGGCAAGATCATCAACACGGCCTCCATGTCGGCGACGATCTCCAACTGCAACGCCTCGTACAACGCCTCGAAGGCGGGCGTGGTCCAGATGACCAAGATGCTGGCCGCCGAATGGGGACAATACAACATCAACGTCAACTGCATCAGCCCCAGCTACCTGCTCACCCCGATGCACGCCTCCACCCCGGCCGTTGTCCGCCGACGGATTCGCGAGCTTACGCCCATGGGCCATGTCGAGCGGCCCGAGGACCTTCATGGGGCGGTAATCTTCCTGGCTTCGGCGGCGTCGGATTTCGTTACCGGGCATGACCTGATGGTTGACGGCGGGCACACGCTCAACGCGTGGCTCACCCCGCTTGGCCGCTCCGTGCCGCCGCGCGTCGGTCCCGAGGAGGAAATCGTACAGCTCAAGCACGACCTCGACGCACTGGGCTTCACTTACGACAAGGACGGCATCAACCCCGACGTACACCCCGAAGTGGCCGGCGCGTTTAAGGCGGCGTTTGGAATTGAAGAGTGATTGAAGATTGAAGATTGCAGATTGCAGATTGGAATCTCGAATCCTAAACTCCGAGTCTTCAATCCCGAATGTAGATACTATGAAATTGACTGCCCACGACCTTGCCCGCATGACCGATCTCAGCGCCGTGCGCACCAACACGAGTTTGGCCGACGTGCGCGAGCTTGCCGAGCAGGCGAAGAAGTACAATTGCATCATCGCTTACGTATTGCCGTGTTTCCTGGAGGAGCTGAAGGTCCTGTTGGCCGACGCGCCCGCGGTGGGCCCCGCCGCGGCGGTGGGCTTTCCCTCCGGCGGCCACACCACGGCGATCAAGGTGGCGGAAGCGCGGCAGCTTGCCGCCGCCGGATCGGCCGAGTTGGACATGGTGGCCAACGTGGGGATGCTGATTTCCGGCCGGTACGACTACGTGCGAGACGAGATCAAGGCCGTCGGCCAGGCGGCCGGCGGCGTGCCGCTGAAGGTGATCCTCGAATGCCACTATCTGACCGACGACCAGATACGCAAAGGGGCCGAACTTTGCGTAGACGCCGGCGCCGAATGGGTCAAGACAGGAACCGGCTGGACCAAAACCGGCGCAACGGTCGAAAATGTCGCCTTGATCAAGTCGGTCGTCGGCGATGATGCACAGGTCAAGGCCTCCGGCGGAGTGCGCGACCTGGAAACCCTGGCCGAGATGTATCGCAGCGGCGCCCGGCGGTACGGCATTGGCCTGAAGTCCGGTGTGAGACTCCTGGAACAACTTGCCGCCATGCCCGGCGGAGAAATGAAAATCTGACCGCCGCTTGCGATCCTACGGCCCTCCCCCGGAACGCAGTCCGGGGGCGTTTCCGATCCCCAATCATCAATCTTCAATCTTCAATCTGCAATCTGCAATCTGCAATCTTCAATCTGCAATCCCATGACCATTATCGCCTACGACCTTGGAACCGGCGGCAACAAGGCGTCGCTCTACGATGCCGACGGCCGTTGCCTTGCGGCCGTGTTCGTCCCGTACGAGACACAGTATCCGCGGCCCGGCTGGCACGAGCAGCGGCCGGACGACTGGTGGCGGGCGGTGGTCGAAAGCACCAACAAGCTGCTGGCCGAGGGGGTTGTCGATCCCGGCGGGATCGAGTGTCTGGCCATATCGGGCCACAGTCTCGGTTGCGTGCCGCTGGATGCCGGCGGCGGTCTGCTGCGGGAATCGACGCCCATCTGGTCCGACAAGCGGCCCACCGGACAGATCGAAGAGTTCTTCGGCCGCGTCGATCCGGTCCGCTGGTACCGGCTTACCGGCAACGGCTTTCCGGCCCCGCACTACACGGTGCTGAAGATCATGTGGTACCGCGACAACGAACCGCAGATGTTCGACCGGATCGACAAGATCATCGGCACGAAGGACTACGTGAATTACCGGCTGACGGGCCAAATCAACACCGACTTCAGCTACGCATCCGGCAGCGGCGTGTACGATCTGACCGGCTGGGACTACTCCGACGAGTTGATCGCAGCCGCCGGGTTGCGGCGCGAGATGTTTCCCGACATTGTCCCTTCGACACACATTCTCGGTGAGTTGACAACCGAGGCCGCCGGGCAGTTGGGGCTGCCGCGGACGGTCAAAGTGGCCGCCGGTGGCGTGGACAACTCGTGCATGGCCCTCGGGGCAAGGAACATCGCCGAGGGCCGCGTCTACGCCTCGCTGGGGTCTTCTTCCTGGGTGGCTGTATCGTCGGACAAACCGCTTCTGGACGAGCGGGCCAAACCCTACGTATTCACCCACGTCATGCCCGGAATGTTTACCTCGGCCGTCGGCGTATTCTCGACCGGCACCTCGCTTAAATGGGTCCGCGACAACGTGTGCGCCAACCTTAAGGCTGAGGCCGACCGCGACGGGCAGAACGTCTGGAAAAAGATGATCGCCTTGGCCGAGGGCTCGCCGATCGGGGCCAACAAGCTGCTGTTCAACCCCAGCCTGGCCGGCGGCTCCTCGATGGAGGCCAGCCCGCACATCCGCGGCGCGCTGCTCGGACTGGACCTCGGCCATACGCAGGCCGATCTGATCCGCGCGGCCATGGAGGGCATCGCCATGAACCTGCGGATGGCGCTCGACGAGTTGCGCAGTCTGTGCCAGGTGTGCGACGAAATGGTGGCCGTCGGCGGCGGTTCGCAGAGCCCATCGTGGCAGCAGATTTACGCCGATGTACTGAAGATCAAGATGGTCAAGACGAACGTGGGCCAGGAGGCCGGCTCGCTGGGCGCCGCGGCGGTGGCGGCCGTCGGCGCCCGACTGTGGAGCGATTTCGACCAGATCGACCAGGTGCACCAGGTTCAGAGCATCGCCCGACCCATCGCCGAAAACGTGGCCAAGTACGAGAAGATACTGCCGATGTTTAAGCATGCCGCCAAAACCCAGGCCGAACTGGGCAACATGCTGGCGGATTTGGAATTGTGAAGCCCGGCAGCGGCTATTGTCCGGTGCCGCCATGCCGCCTTGGTCGTTTCCCCAATCCGGTGTTATAATTCTGCTCCGAAATGCGTGTTTCCACTACGCGGCTGAGACGCCATGACCAGACTGCTTGTCGAGAACGTTTCTAAGCAGTTTCCCACCCGGGCCGAGCCGTTGGTCATATTGCGAGACGTTTCGCTTCAGTTGGGCCTGGGTGAGAACGTGGCGATTCTCGGCCCCAGCGGCTCCGGCAAGAGCACGTTGCTGAGCATCATCGGCACGCTGGAGCCGCCTAGCGGCGGCCGCGTGGTGCTCGACGGACGGGACCCCACCCAGTTGAACGAGCCGATGCTGGCCGCTTTTCGCAACCGTAAAGTCGGCTTCGTCTTTCAGGACCATCACCTGCTGCCGCAGTGTTCAGTACTGGAAAACGTCTTGATCCCGACAGTAGCCGCCGGACCGACGAGCCGGGAAAGCGTCGATAGGGCGCGGATGCTCATCGAGCGAGCCGGGTTGAGCGACCGGATCGACCATCGCCCGGCCGAGCTGTCCGGGGGCGAGCGCCAGCGAGTCGCCATGGCCCGCTCTCTCGTCAACCGGCCCGTGCTCCTGCTGGCCGATGAGCCGACCGGGAACCTCGACCGCAGCACTGCCGAGCGGGTCGCCCAACTGCTGCTGGAACTCCAGCAACAAGAGCAGATGATGCTTATCGTCGCCACGCACAGCCGGCGCCTGGCCGGCCTGATGGGCCGGCAGCTCGAGCTGGACGATGGCCGGCTACGAAACACGGACTGTGGCCAATGACCAATGAACATTGAACATTGGTCATTGAACACTGATCATCGAACATTGGCCATTGAGCATTGTATTTCGAGGGACAACCATGTCCTTGCTGCGCCTGATCTTTGCCTCGCTTGCCTACCACTGGCGGATGAACCTTGCGGTTGCCCTGGGCGCGTCGGCCGGGACCGCCGTGCTCAGCGGTGCATTGCTGGTCGGCGATTCCATGCGGGGAAGCCTGCGCGAACTGACGCTGGACCGGCTCGGCCGGATCGATCAGGTATTGGTGGCCGAGCAGTTCTTTCGTTGCAGGCTCGCCGAGGAACTGGCCGACGAGCCGCAGTTCAAGCAGCACTTCTCTGCCGCCGTGCCCGGCATCGTGCTGCGGGCGAGTTTGCAGAACGCCGATCCGCAGGCGCCGCGTCGGGCCAATCGCGTTAGTCTGCTCGGCTGCAACGAGCGGTTCTGGCGGCTCGGTTCCGGCGGTCCGGTTCAACTACCCGGCTCGCGGCAGATCGTCTTCAACCGCCCGCTGGCCGATCGGCTCGGAGTCGAGACCGGCCAAGAGGTCCTGCTGCGGCTGCCCAAGGCGGGGCCGATCCCGGCCGACAGCCCCTTGGGACGCAAGAGCGAAACGGTCCGCACCGTGCGGCTGACGGTCGGCGAGATCATTGACCCTGAGGGCCTGGGGCGTTTCAGCCTGCGGCCGTCGCAACAACTGCCGCTAAACGCCTATGTACGGCTGGAATCGTTGCAGCGTTGGCTCGATCGGCCGGGAAAGGTCAACGCAATCCTAGTAGCGGGCAGGCAGGGCGAGGCCGAGCCGCCGCCGCAGGCCGAAGCCCTTGTGCAGCGGATGCTCAGGCCCACGCCGGCCGATTACACCCTGACTGTTGAGAAGACGCGGCGCGGATACTTCAATGTCACTTCGCATCGAATGTTGCTCGATCCGGCCGCCGAAAGGGCAATCCTGAAGGCCCTGGCCGGCGACCAGCTCCAGCCGGCATTGACATACCTGGCCAACACAATCGCCTGCGGGGATCGCGAGATCCCCTACTCTACCGTCTCGGCCGTCGATTTCACCGACAAGCCGCCGCTGGGACCGCTGGTATCGATCGACGGCGAACCGATCCCGCCGATTGCCGACGGCCAGATCGTGTTGAACTCCTGGGCCGCCGATCAACTCGGGGCGCAGCCGGGGACGACTATCCGCCTGAGATACTTCGAGCCGGAGAGTACGCGCGGGCAACTGGGTGAAGATGCGGTCGAGTTGAAACTCGCCGCGATTGCCAAACTCGCCGGCGCCGCCGACGATCGGGACTTCACGCCCAAGGTGCCGGGCGTTACCGATCAGCTTACCATGGCCGATTGGGACCCGCCCTTCCCCTTCCAAGCCGAGCGAATCGGCGGCCGGGACGAGACCTACTGGGACGACCACGGGCCGACGCCCAAGGCGTTCGTTTCCCTGGCGACCGGGCGGAAGCTGTGGGGAAGCCGGTTCGGCCGCACCACGTCGATTCGCGTTCGGCCGGTCGAAGGAATGACCCGCGAAAGCATCGAAGACAAGCTCAGCCTCGACCCGGCGGCCATGGGCTTCGTCTTCCAGCCGGTCAAGCGGCAAGGGCTCGACGCCTCGGCCGGGGCCACACCGTTCGATGTGCTGTTCTTGTGCTTCAGTTTCTTCATCATCGCCGCTGCGGTAATGCTCGTGGCGTTACTCTTCCGGCTGGGAATCGATCGCCGTGCCGAGGAGCTGGGTATCCTGACGGCCGCCGGTTTTACGCGGCGAAGAATCGCCACCGTGCTTGCCGCCGAAGGACTCCTTGTCGCCGTTCTTGGCGGGCTGATCGGCACTGCGGCCGCAGTGGGCTACGCCGCGCTGATGCTCCTGGGACTGCGGACGTGGTGGCTGGCCGCGGTGATTACTCCGCTGCTGCGGCTGCATGTCACAATGGCCAGCCTCGCAATCGGTTTCGCCGGCGGGGTGAGCGTGGCGGTGCTTGCCGTCGTTTCGTCGGTGTGGCGAACACGCCGCGTGGCCCCGCGCCGGCTACTCGCCGGCAGCGCGACCGGAACGATTGAACGGCCGACAGCCGGATTGCACTGGAGCGGCACGTTGGCAATCGTGGCACTGGTCGCCGCGGGGGCCTTCGCCCTGGCGGCTGTGCGAATCGGCGAAGAAATGCAGACCGGGGCGTTCTTTGGCGTCGGGGCGGTGGTGCTGCTGGCCTGCCTGACGCTGGTTTGGGCCTGCCTTCGTTCCGGCAGCACCGGCGCCGCCGTGGCGGCCGGCCGCGGAAACCTGGCACGCATGGCGCTGCGAAACGCCGCCCGCAATCCCGGTCGAAGCGCCCTGAGCATAGGATTGGTAGCCTCGGCCTGCTTCCTGATCGTGGCCGTCAGTGCGTTTCATCTCGACCCTACCGGGCAACTCCCCGCGCTGCATAGCGGCAACGGCGGCTTCGCCCTGGTAGCCGAGACCGACCAGCCCGTCTACCACGACCTCAACACGTCCGCAGGTCGGGCCCAACTGGGCTTCTCCCCGGCCGACTCCCATCTGCTTGCCGGTTGTAAGGTTATCGCGTTGCGGCTGAAGGCGGGCGACGATGCCACTTGCCTGAACCTTTACCGGCCGCGGCAGCCGCGTCTGCTGGGTGTTCCCAGGGAACTGGTCGACCACGATGGCTTCGTCTGGGCCGATTCGGCCGCCGACACTCCCACACAAGAAAAGAACCCCTGGTCGCTCTTGCAGCCGCCGCTGACCGGCTCCGGTAGCTCCCTTACGGCACCGGTCGTCATCGAGAAGAACACCGCAATCTACATGCTGCATCTCTATCGAGGCGTCGGTGAAACGTACCGCATCGCGGACGACTCCGATCAGCCCGTTGTGCTTGTGGTGGCCGCCCTGCTGGCCGGCAGCATTTTTCAGGGCGATCTGCTGATTGGCGAGGAGGACTTTGAGCGGTTTTTTCCGGGGCTGAGTGGCTATCGGTTCTTCCTTATCGAAGCCGCCCCCGAGCAGACCGCCGCCGTGCAAAACGCCCTGGAGCGAACGTTGGGAGACTACGGCCTGAGCACCGAGACCACCGGCCGGCGGCTGGGCAGATTCCTCGCCGTGCAGAACACGTACCTATCGACGTTTCAGAGCCTTGGCGGGCTGGGACTGTTGCTCGGCACGTTCGCCCTGGCGGCCGTGCAGTTGCGCAACGTCTTCGAGCGACGCGGCGAACTGGCGTTGCTCCGCGCGGCCGGGTTCCGCCGCAGAACGCTGGCCGCCCTGGTGATGCTGGAAAACTCGCTGCTCTTGCTGGCCGGACTGGGCGTGGGCGTGGCGGCCGCAATGGTGGCGGTATTGCCGCACCTGCTCAGCCGCAGCGCGTCGATACCCTGGACCTCGCTGGCGGCAACGCTGCTGCTGGTGTTGGCCGTAGGCCTGCTGGCCGGACTGGCCGCGGTCCGCGCGGCGCTTAGGGCCCCGCTGCTGCCGGCGTTGCAGCAGGAGTAAGCAGAATCTGCTCACTTGCCACAACTTATGCCGGGTCCATTCCACGATCGGCACGACCCCCGCCGTGGCGGCCGGTCGGACGGATCGCAGTTAGACCGTCAAGGAGCTACTGGAAGGCGTAGCAGCCGAAGATGCAACTCATGCAGCTTAGGTGGACGACAACGTTACGAGTCACCGTTCGGCGCGGCACGTGCCGCTACGATGCACTCGATCGTTGTCCGTCTGTGAATCAATATGGTTACTACCAGTCGAACGCATTCCAGCACAATGGATGCGACTCCCGCAATGCGCAGATCCAGAGCTCCACTGGTGACAACTGAGAACGCGTAGATCAGCAGGAAACCGAAGGTCGTGTGCATAAAAAGGATCCGGAGAGGGAACTGCGCGTATGACAGAATGAACCCCCATCTGCGCAAGGTCGCAAGACCGAAGGCAGAAAAGGCAAGAGACAAAAGGAAGATCACCTGCAAAACCACTTTCGCCTGCCAATACCAGGGAGATTCCAGAGGGAAGACTGGCAACACAACACTGAGCGCGCACCGGCCAA
>Ga0180429_10005407_pt1 | contig 10138 bp, 5 predicted proteins | sample SS_ome_FD_132428 | JGI IMG/M metagenome (GOLD analysis project Ga0180429, IMG submission 132428) | Hypersaline lake sediment archaeal communities from the Salton Sea, California, USA - SS_1_S_1 metaG | ecosystem: Environmental > Aquatic > Non-marine Saline and Alkaline > Hypersaline > Sediment ...
CGGCACCATGTTGTCGAAGACGTCGACCAGGCAGATCGCCCACTTGCCGCGCACGCCCGGGCAGTTCCGCATCGAAACGAGGAAGTACTTCGTCGAAAGCGGCCACGGGTTCTGGAAGTGGTACTTCTGACCGTCGCCCTGGCCGTCGCGGACGTTGCCGACCACGTCGCGGCCGAAGCCGGGGATCTCCTGCACGCAACCGGTCACGTCGGCCGGCAGCACCTCGGGCACGATCTGTATGCTCGACTTCTCCGGCCCCCACGACTTGTCGGTCGGCCGGTAGCGCATCGGATACTTCCGCCCCAGCGACGGGTTGATCAGCAGCAGCCGGCCCTTTTCGCCGACACCATGATGCCCGCCGACGCAGCCGACGAACACATTGGGGTTGTCGGGGCATTGCCGCGGCCAGGCGAAGGCCGTGGGGAAGTAGGAGCCGCTGCCGTAGAGTTCCATCTGCCCGGTGCCGTCGGGATTCATGTGGAACAGCAGTCGGGTGTTCGAATGTGGCGTATCGGTGTACTCCCAACGAAGGTAGAGCACGCGACCGTTGTGCATCACGGTCGGACACCAGTTGTGCTCCTGGTCGAAGGTGAGCTGGCGAATGTTTTTGCCGTCGGCGTCCATGCGGTACATATTCGTCACGTGCGAGCTGCCGTAGACGCACGGCACGCCGACGAAACAGGCGGTAGAGGTAATCATGATCCGGCCGTCGGGCAAGTAACAGGCGTCGTAGCAGTCCACGTCGGGTTGCTCGCCGGTAAGTTGCCGCGGCGTGTTTCCGTCGAGATCGAGTTCGAAAACCTGCCAGTGCCCGTTACTGCCCGGCATGGAGAACAGCAGCCGGTCGGCGTCGAAGTGCAGATCGACATCGCCGACGAAAAGCCCGCCTTCGGGCTTGAAGAGCGTCTCCATTTCGCCGTCGGGCGCGACGGGCGAAAGAACTTCGAGCGAATCGTCGTAGCCGTTCTTCTTCAAGCTCGAGTTGCTCTGCCAGTTGCGCGGCAGCCCGAGGTTGTTCGCCCGGCGCTTCAAAAGCAGAAGCCTGTCGAAACTGAGCGAGGGGTTGGCCAGCATCGCTTCGCGCTGAAGCGCCCTGGCCGCTTCGGCATCGGGCTTTGTTTCGAGTTCCTCCAGCCGCTCGAGGTACTCCGGCCCCTTGGGGTAACGCGGGCCGAAGGTCTCGATCAGGTCGGTAATTGCAAGGCGCAACGCCCGGGAGTTCGCCGTCTCGGCACTCGGCTGGGCAACGGGTACCGGCGGCGGACTGGTGAGCTTTCTGGCCTTGGGGCGATGCAGCTTCCAGCCCTTCGGAAACGGCTCCGAGGAATCGAAACGCAGGGCCATTACATGCGGCGGCGCTGCGTTGGCGGGCGCCAAAAGCTTGATCGTGTGTTTGCCCGGCGCAATCGAACTGCTGCACGCGGTCTCCCACTTGGCGGTACTGGTGTTCCAACCGCCGGTCGTCGAGCGGCAGCAGGCGCCCAGCTTCTTCTGATCGAGAAGAATCTCAAGCGGCCGGGCCGACTGCGCCGCGTAGCGAATCTGGATCGTGTACGTGGCGCTCACCGGCAGTTCCAGGTCGTACTCGACGCTCCACGGGTACTGCCCGCCGAAGGCCACCATTGCCCCGCCGTCGGCGTATTGTCCCGGGTCGGCAAAGGTCTTTGCGTTGCCGCGATCGAAGGCCCAGGCGGGAATCTCGAACGACCCGGCCGCGGATGCGCAACTCGCGGCGCCCGCGATCAACGCGGTCAAGAACGCTGTCGAGAGGATCACTCTGCCGATTCTTCGCCAAGGACGTTGCGAATCGCTTCTCACGGCAGTTCCTTTCTTTGAGATTGAAACGGCGATTGGCACTTCGCATGAGCGCAGACATTAGTATAAGCCATTGCACTTGCTGCCGCAACTGAAGCCGTTGGCAGCGAGACGCCGCGGTTGGGATCCAAAATGGTTGACTTGCCGGTGCGACGTTGCTAATTTAAGAGGTTGTTGTGGGTATCTGCCTTGAACATTTCTTATGTGGAGGATTGGCGACATGAGACGCTTTCTTTCGATGCTGTTGTTGTTTGCATTTTTCGCCCCTGCCGTGCAGACTCGGGCCGAGGGGGCCGAGGGCGGCAAGAAAATCCGCGTGCTGCTGACCTTTGGCGGACACGGCTTTCAGCAGGAGCCGTTTTTCAAGATGTTCGATGAGATGGAAGGCATCGAGTACTCCAAGGCCCCCATGCCGCAGTCGGCCGATCTGCTACGGCCGGGATTGGAGAAGGAGTACGACGCGATTGTAATGTACGACATGGTCGGCAAAATCACGCCCGAACAGCAAAAGGCGTTCCTCGCCCTGCTGAACACGGGTATCGGTGTGGTATCGTTGCACCACAATATGGGCGCCCATCGCGATTGGGACGAGTTCTCCAAAATCATCGGCGGCAAGTTCATCTTCAAACCTTGCGAAATCGACGGCAAGCAGTATCCCCGCTCGACCTGGTCGCACGGCGAGGACATGAAGATCACCGTCGCCGACAAGGAGCATCCGATCACCAAGGGCCTGAAGGATTTTCAGATCCACGACGAGACTTACGGCAAGTACTATACGTCGGCGGAGGTGAAGGTGCTGTTTACCACCGATCACCCGAAAAACGATCCCGAACTGGCGTGGGTCACACAGTACGGCAAGAGCCGGGTGTTCTATTTCATGCTCGGCCACGACAACCACGCGTGGAGCAACCCGATGTATCCGGAGATCGTGTTGCGCGGCATCCGCTGGGCGGCGGGGCAATGAAAACCAACCGGAAAGCAACTCCATGCACCGTTTTCAAAACTTGATTGCCGTGTCTGCCGCTGTGCTGTTATGTGCAGCCGGCACTGCCGCCGAATGGAAAACCGAACAGACGCTCGACGTTGCCCCGGTCTGGTCGGGCCATCCGGTTCGCTTCTGCCTGTTGACGCACGGCAAGCAGCAATTCGTCGCATTCTACGATGCCCGGCGGCAGATGACTGTCGGTTCACGGGACCTCGGCAGCGACAAGTGGCAGATGGTCAAGTTGCCGCAACGGGTCGGGTGGGACAGCCACAACTCGATCACCATGACCCTCGACGACGAGGGCTACATCCACCTCAGCGGCAACATGCACTGCGTGCCGCTGATCTATTTCCGCACGAAAAAGCCGCTCGACATCGACAGTTTCGAGCAAGTTCCCGCGATGGTCGGCCGCAACGAACGCCGCTGCACGTATCCGAGATTCCTCCGCGGGGCCCGGGGCGAACTGATCTTTACCTATCGCGACGGCGGGAGCGGCAACGGCAACCAGATCTGGAACGTTTACGATCTGAAAACCAAGACCTGGCGGCGGCTGCTCGACGAACCGCTCTTCTCCGGCCAGGGGAAGATGAACGCCTATTTCACCGGCCCGATCCGCAGCAAAGACGGCGTGTTCCACGTCTGCTGGGTGTGGCGCGACACGCCCGACTGCGCGACCAACCACCACCTTTGCTACGCCCGGAGCCAGGACCTGATCCATTGGGAGCGAAGCGACGGTACGGCCTTGCACCTGCCGATCACGCTGGAAACGGCCGAGGTGGTCGATCCGGTCCCGCCCGGCGGCGGCATGATCAACGGGAACACGAAGCTCGGTTTTGATTCCAGCGGCCGCGTGGTGATTGCGTATCACAAGTTCGACGCCGACGGCAAAACCCAACTCTACAACGCGCGGCGCGAGGCCGGAGGCTGGGAGATATATCAGACCAGCGACTGGGACTACCGCTGGGAGTTCCACGGCGGCGGATCGATTCCGTTTGAAATCCGCATCGCCCCGGTTGCCGTCGAATCGGACGGGAGATTGACACAATCATACCGCCACGACAAACTCGGCTCGGGCCGTTGGCGGCTCGACGAGAAGACGCTGAAACCGCTCGGCAAGGCGCCGGCCCGCGAGAAACTTCCCGGCGAACTCTTTACGTCTGAAACCGGCATGCAGGTGAGAACCGCCCACGACATCGGCCGCAGCGGCGAGCCGGGCGTCCGCTACCTCCTCCGCTGGAAGACCTTGCCTGTCAACCGGGATCGCGCCCATCGCGCCGACCCGCCCAAGCCGAGCATGTTACGGTTGTACAAGCTGCGGGAACGCTGATTACGACCTGCTGTCGACTTCTATTGACAGCAGCGGTTTACCGTGCATGAGGCCTCGGCGCCGGGCATGTCCATCCGCGGCGTCTTCTTGAGCATCTCGGTTACCGGCTTGAAGGCGGCGAGAATCGCCTGGTAGTCCGGGTCGCTCTTGTCCTTGAAGACCGCCTTGCCGCAACGCTCGCTGCCGCCGGCCGCAACGGCCAGCGGGGCGACAAGGAAGGGATTCAACTCCGGCTCGGTAATGCGGGTCCACTCGCGGCGCGGAATCTTGCCGCCGTTGTGACATTCGGCGCAACGGCGCCGCGCCACCTCGGTCAGCACACCCTGGAGCCCCGCCGGCACGATCTGCCGGCAGCCGCGCAGCTCCGGATAGGCCGTCTCGCTGGTGCCGTAGTACGGCACGTTAAGATCGATCCACGCCAGCACGCGGCGGCGGCTCGTCTCGTCGATCTCGTGGCGCGGTTTGCCGTCCTCGTCCGGGTGGCCGGAAAGGACGACCTCGGCCAGCTTGCTCTGCGGCGAGCCCCAGGCCTTGGGAGTCACTTCGAGAATGTTCTGCTCGTGCCCGTTGTAAGTCGGGATCCAGTTGACGTACTCCGTGCCGGCGCGGCCTTGCTTCTCGCGAGCCAGCACGTCGTAGGAGACGTTGAAGAAGTCGGTCTTGCCGCCGCTGAGATCGATACCCTTCGGCGGCGTAATGGAATTGTGGCACTTGATACAGTACTTGTCGAACACCGGCTGGACGATTCGCGAGTAGTCGAACCCTTCGGAACCCCATTCCATGGGCTGCAGGTCCTTGACTTCCCGATTGTACGCAAGTCCCAATTGCGGCCGCGAGGCATGGCGGCGGTGCTCGTGGCAGCCGATGCAGCCCTGAACCTCGCCGGGCATGAGGTGTGTGAAGCTCCGCATCCGCTGCACGGTCCTGCCCTCGGCGTCGATGGCCATGAAATAGATCGGCAGACCGGCCGGTACCCGAAAATACGCCGAACCGTCCGGATCGACGGCCACTTCGCCGATCACCTGCTTACCGGCGTAGGTCGCCCCGCAGGAGATCACCGGGAACTGGAATCCGAACGCCCGCTTGCCGGGGTCGATCCGTAGCGGCTTGTGCAGCTCGCGGACCACGCGGATCGCCTTGACTTCGCCCCGCTTTACATAAGGTTCCAAGCCGTTATAAACATCCTGCATGTAGATCGTGGCGTAGTTGCCTTCGGGCTGTTCGGGGAGCGAGCCGGGAACGACCGGCGGTTTGAGCCGCGGCCGGACGGGTTGCGGGTTGAAGTACTGCATTCCACCAGGCGGAGCGGACAACGCCGTCGACTTGCAGCCGCCGTCGATCGTCCGCACCAGCACCGGTCCCCGGGCGCAGACAAGGAACCGCCGGCGATCCAACGGCAAGGGGCAACTGTAGAGTTTGCTGCCGCCCGTGTTGCCGTTGCCCTGGTTGACCGGTCCCAGCGCCGTGTCGGGCGTGATGTTGACGATCGACTCTTGCGAGTCGACGCCCTTGCTGCGGTCGATCACGCCAATCGCCCCGCGAGTCGGGCCGTTGTGTCCGGTCATCGTGCAGATGATCTTGGTGGTGCCGGGGATGGATCGGGCCTCCATGAACGTGCCCGGCGTAAGCACGCCGTTGCCGAAGTAGACCGAAAGCCCGGTGCCGTCGGGATTGATCGTCCACATGCCTTGGATGGGAATCGCCGGCTTGTCGACGTACTCCCAGCGCGAGTAGATGATCCGCCCGTCGTCGAGAACGTAAGGCGTAAAGTCGTTGAGGTAGTTGGCCGACAGTTTTTGCACACCGCTGCCGTCGGCGTTCATCCGGTGCACCACGCCCACCGGGGCGTGCCAGCAGTAGGCGAATTGCGGCTCGCGGGTGCTGAGGAAGGCGATTCCTCCGTCGGGCAGCCAGCAGGCGTTGTAATCGTGCCACTCGCCGTCGGTCAGTTGGGTCAAGTCGCTGCCGTCGATGCCGACCGTCCACAGGTGATAGCCTTCACCGGTTTTCCGCCGCCAACTGAACAGCACCTTGCGGCCATCGTAGGAGAGGTCGCAGTCGAGGATCTGGCCTTCGGGTGAGGGAACCAGTTCGACCGGTTCGGATTGCGGCTGGCGGGTCGAAATGATGTACAACCCACCGCCGTTACGCTGGCCCTCGTAGTGATACGTATATACGTGCGAAGCATTGATCTCGTGCCGCTTCACGACCAGCAGCTTGTCGACGTCGAACAGCAACGCCTCGCGTTGCAGGGCGGGTAACTCTTCGGCAGCGTCTTCGAGCTTTTCGAGCCGGGCAAAGTGCTCCCGGCCCGAGGTATACCGCGCGCCGTGGATCGTCATCAACTCGAAGATCAGTTCGCGGAGTCTCTCGCGATCGGCCTTGTCGACCGGCAGTTGCGAAGCGTACTTGGCTGCGGGGCGGGCTATCCTGGCCTTGGGGGTCACCAAATTCACCAGCCCCGCCAAGTCCTTCTCCGGCGGGCTTTCGCCAAACACCATCATCTCCGACGCGCCCGGGTTGTATCCGCCGTAAGAGTTGAGAAACTTGATCGTGATCTTCTTCAGCTTGGTTTTGGCGAACTTTACCCGCTGCGGGCCGGAGGTCATCTTCAGCGTGCCCTTGGCCGCCGCCTGCTTCCCCTCGTCCAGATACACTTCATAATCCTTCCAGCATTCGCTCATGAACCAGGCAGTGCGGCCGAAATAGACGATCTCGGTCACCTCGACCGGCTGGGGCCACTCGAAGGTGAAATCGGCCTTGTCGCCCGACTTCTCCTTCAGCACGCACCAAGCCGCGCCGCGGTCGGCCACCTGGCTGCCGGCGGGCGGGATCTTGCCGTCGACGGCGAACTTCGACAAGTACTGGGAGTTGTGCTCCGAGGAAGCCCAAGTCTTGGCCTTCGCTGCGAGATTCTCCGGCAACGCCGCTGAAGCCTGACCCGTGGCCGCAAACAGCAGGACGATTGTCAGACAAAACGTTGGGGTATGTCGCTGGCGGTACAACATCAGGTCTTTCCTCTCATCAAGGACAAAGTCTCGGCGCAGAGCAACACACCTTACAACATTAAGCTGCATTATAGCCGAAGCGGAGAATCGCCGCAATTGCGGGAACAGTTCGTCACGAAGATGCCGCTGGCGAGAGAGAGCGGTGAATGTCTTCGGCAGCCAGCTTGCCGGCCCCCATGGCCTGGATCACCGTGGCGCTGCCGGTGACGATGTCGCCGCCGGCCCAGATGCGCGGATCAGAGGTTCGGCCGCAGCCGTTGGCGACGATGTAATCGCGCTTATTGAGTTTCAAGTTCTTGGTTTCCTTGGTAAGCAACGGGTTGGCCCCGGAGCCGATGGCCACGATAACCAGGTCGGTGTCGACAAGAAACTGCTCGCCTTCGATGGGGACCGGCCGGCGCCGGCCGGATGCGTCAGGCTCACCCAGTTTCATCTTTTGGCAGCGGGCCTGCCTGACCATGCCCCGCTCGTTACCGAGATACTCAACCGGCGATGTCAGAAACTTCAATACGATGCCCTCCTGTTCGGCGTGGTGGACTTCCTCGCGGCGCGCGGGCAGTTCATCGCGCGAGCGTCGGTACAGGATGACGACTTCTTCGGAGCCGAGCCGCCTGGCGGTGCGGGCCGAGTCCATGGCCACGTTCCCGCCGCCGATCACACACACCCGCCGCCCGCGAACAATCGGCGTATCGTATCGGGGAAAGTCATAGGCCTTCATCAAATTGGAGCGTGTGAGGTACTCGTTTGCCGAGTAGATACCGCCGAGATTTTCGCCGGGAATGTCCATGAACGACGGCAGACCGGCGCCGACGCCGATGAACACGGTGCTGAAGTGTTCTTCGTTGAGCAGTTCATCGATCGCGATCGTCTTGCCGATCACCTGGTTCATTTCCAGCTTGACACCCAGCTTGCGCAGGTAGTCGACTTCCGCCTCGACGATCGCCTTTGGCAGGCGGAACTCGGGAATCCCGTAGGCCAGCACGCCGCCGGGCTTGTGGAAGGCCTCGAACACCGTCACTTCGTATCCCAGAACGGTCAGGTCGCCGGCCACGGTCAGGCCCGCCGGACCCGAGCCCACCACGGCCACCTTCTTGCCGACCGGATTTGCCCCGGCTGGAATCCGGATCAGGCCCTGTTCGCGCTCGTAGTCTGCCGCAAACCGTTCCAGCCGGCCAATGGCGACCGGCTCCGACTTCTTGCCCAGGATGCACTTTTCCTCGCACTGCTCTTCCTGCGGGCAAACGCGACCGCAGATCGCCGGCAGGACGTTGGTCTGCTTGATTTTTTGCGCTGCCGCCGCAAAATCTCCCTCGCCGATCAGCTTGATGAAAGCGGGAATATCAACTCGCACGGGACAGCCGTCAATGCACAGCGGCTTCTTGCATTGCAGGCAGCGTTCGGCTTCGGCCTTGGCCTGCGCGGCCGTGTAGCCCAGCGGCACTTCATCGAAGTTCTTGATCCGCCGCTCCGGAGCCTGTTCGGGCATCGGAGTTCGCGTCTTGCGCGCCTTCTTGCCCTTTCGTTCTTTCTTGCTCATGACCGGCCGTGTTCCAGCAAGTATCGATCTAAAGAGCAGTTTTCTTCCTCGGCGTAGATCTGCTGGCGGGAAAGCAGCAAGTCCCAGTCGACCAGGTGGCCGTCGAACTCCGGGCCGTCCACGCAGGTGAACAGCGTTTCGTCGCCCACCTGCACGCGGCAACCGCCGCACATCCCCGTGCCGTCGACCATGATGCTGTTGAGCGAGACAATCGTCCGCACGGAAAACGGCCTGGTGGTCAAGGCGCAAAACTTCATCATGATCGCCGGGCCAATAGCGTAAACGCAGCCGATCGACTCGCCCGAATCTTCTTCGAGCAGCTCCTTCAGCGGCTCGGTCACCAGCCCTTTTCGGCCGGCGGAGCCGTCGTCGGTAGTGATGATGTGCCGGTCGCTGACCGCTCGAACGCGATCCGTCCAGAAGAGCAACCCCTTGCTGCGGGCGCCCTGGATCGTAATCACCCGGCAGCCGATTTCGTGAAAGGCACGCGCAATCGGATATACTGGAGCGGTACCCACACCACCGGCCACCATGACAACGGCACCGCAGTTCTCTATCTCCGACGCTTTCCCCAACGGGCCGATCAAGGCGTAAAGCGGATCTCCCACGGCCAGGCGGGAGAGTTTCTCCGAACTGGCGCCGACCACCATCAGCACCATGGTGATCGTGCCGGCGTGGCGGTCGAAGTCGGCGATGGTCAGCGGGATTCGCTCACCGCGCTCGTCGGCCATCACCACGACGAACTGGCCGGGTTGCGCCTTGCGCGCGATCTGCGGCGCCTCGATGATCATTTCGTAGATCTTCGAAGCCAACTCGATCTTGTCGATAATCTTGCTCATTCCGGCTCATAATGCCTTCCAGACCGATTCTCGTCAAGACGCTGGCGAACTCGAAACTTGCCGTCGCCCTGGGCAATCAGCCACCGGCGAGCGGTCGTTGGACCGGAATACCAAGGGCGGATCGGCGGGTAGTGAACGGCCAGGAAGCCCCCTGGCTTCCCCATTCCCCCCAGTAATCTGGACTAACGGCCATGGTAAATATGCAGTAATACCCCCTGTGGAGCCAATTTTGGAAAATATTTTTTTTCGATGTAAGGATCCGGCCTTCGGCGGGCTATAGGGGGATAGAAAAAATGGTTCTCTCGCTGACAATCCTTTCAGAGAAAGTGAAGGTGACGCTATGAAACGCTCCATTATTGGATTGGCGATACTGGTGATGCTGGCCAGCGCCGCTCGGGTCAACGCTGCGGTGGAGTTCATCACCAACGGGACGTTCGAAGGCGGCACGTACCCGGATGGCGGACCCGGCGTGCAGCCGTTGGATCCTTGGGCAGATGTGATCCCGAACACGTGGACGCGGGTGGAGACGTTCACCGCCAAGCCCGTGCCGGTCGCAGAGAATTCGGTAATTCTGCCCAACGGCGTCAACGGGCTGACTTTTGGCGGCGTCCAGAGTATCGAGTTTAC
>Ga0180429_10005408_pt1 | contig 10138 bp, 7 predicted proteins | sample SS_ome_FD_132428 | JGI IMG/M metagenome (GOLD analysis project Ga0180429, IMG submission 132428) | Hypersaline lake sediment archaeal communities from the Salton Sea, California, USA - SS_1_S_1 metaG | ecosystem: Environmental > Aquatic > Non-marine Saline and Alkaline > Hypersaline > Sediment ...
CTGATACCCGCGATGCTTCTGGACGTTCAGAACCGGGGGCAACTGGCCGCGGGAATCGCATCGTACAATCCCGGAAGGGATCAGATTCTCGATACTTACAAGCGAATCGGCGCCGTTCCCGAGGCGTTTCGCATGTCGCATCCGGGCAAGTACTCCGCGATCGTCAGGAAATACGCAGGAAGGGCGATTATCGGGCACACTCGCTACGCCACCTGCGGGCAGGACGATACGCGTCACGCCCAACCGTTCGAACGCCATCACGGGCGCCTTTGGAAGTGGTTCGCGTTCGCCTTCAACGGGAACCTCGCCAACTACACGCAACTGAGGGACCAACTGCTGGCGAAAAGGCACTATCACTTCACGCTCGATACCGATACCGAGATGATCATGCATGCGCTGGCTTACCGTCTACGCGGAGACAGTCCGCCCGACCTTCGCAGGGTCATGGCGTCACTGGCCCGCAGTTTCGACGGCGCGTACAATATCGTTTTCCAGGACGCGATGGGGCGGATGGTGATCGCGCGCGATCCACTTGGTCTCAGACCGATGAGCTGGGCGGTGCAGGGCAAGCTGCTGGTCGCCGCCAGCGAGTCGGTTGCGCTGGCGAACATGGGGTTCACCAAAATTCAATCGCTCGAACCGGGCACGATGATCCTCGTCGAGGACGGTTCGATGCGAATCGAGCGTTTCGCCAAGATTCGCAGGCGCGCTCACTGCTTCTTCGAGTGGGTCTATTTCGCCAACGTCGCAAGCAGCATCGATGGTGCTGATGTCTATACCGCCCGCGCCAATTCCGGGCGCCTTTTGGCGGAGATGGAAGACCAGGACGCCCGGCGAAACTCGGTGGTCGTGCCCGTGCCCGATACGGCAAAAGCGGCCGCCGACGCGTATTCGTTTGCGGTGGGCATACCCTGCGTCGAGGGTCTCATCCGCAACCGGTATGTCGGGCGAACGTTCATCAGTAGTTCCGACATGCGCAGCGATTCAGTCGGGAGCAAGTACACGCCCCTGCGTTCGGTGCTCAAGGGGCGGCGGGTGTTTCTTATCGAGGATTCCATCGTGCGATCGACAACGCTGCGGTCGTTGGTTGGCCAGATACGCAGGCGCGGCGGGGCGGGGGAGATTCACGTTCGCGCGGCGTGCCCGCCAATCATCGCACCGTGCTTCTACGGTATCGATATGTCCACGCTGGACGAGCTCTTCGCGCCTCCGTACTTTGGACGGAAGTACAATGGTACCCCCGACCAGGACGCGCTGGATCGGATGGCCTGCGAACTCGGTGTGGATTCATTGAGATATCTGCCCGTTGGGGAACTCGGGTCCTGTCTCGGAATGGATCAAAGTTCCCTCTGCACCGGTTGCGTTACGGGCAAGTACCCCAGCCAGTGCGGACGGCGGTTGATACAGCGGGCCCGGAAAAATTTTAGATCCGGACGCGCCGGACGCACCTACGAGTAGATGTTTTCCCGCGGTGGTCGCGGGCGAGGTATTATCACGAAAATCGCAGTTGAGAGATAAAGGAAAGGGATCACATGGGCGGCTTTTTTGGAGTAGCGTCGAAAGATGACTGTGTTACGGACCTGTTTTACGGGACCGACTATCACTGCCATCTGGGGACAATGCGCGGCGGGCTGGTTGTCAGGAACGATGATGGTCTTTCCCGATACATCCACGACATAACGAACTCCCAGTTCCGGTCGAAATTCGAGGATGACATCGCGCACATGCAAGGCCGCTCCGGTATCGGCGTGATCAGCGATTTCGACGACCAGCCGCTGATCATCGGTTCGCACCTGGGCATCTACGCTATCGTGACGGTCGGGGCGATCCGGAACTGGAAGGCGCTGGCGAAAAAAGCGTTCGAAGACAAATCCGCTCACTTCTCCGAGATGTCCGGTTGCGAGGTGAACCCCACCGAACTCGTGGCGTCGCTGATCAACCAGGGAGCGACGTTCGCCGAGGGGCTGCGCATCGCACAGGAAGCGATCGAAGGGTCCTGTTCGATACTCCTGCTGACTGACGAGGGCATCTATGCAGCCAGGGATCGCTTCGGTCGAACGCCGATTATTATCGGAAAGAAGGACGGCGCCTTTTCCGCCACCCTGGAGACGTGCGCTTTTCCGAATCTGGGTTACGAAACTGACCGGTTGCTCGGTCCCGGTGAGATCGTTCGCATGACCGCCGAAGGCGTCGAGCAGTGCATGGGTCCCGGCGACCGGATGCAGATATGCGCGTTCCTGTGGATTTACTACGGTTACCCCGCCTCCGAATACGAAGGGATTAACGTCGAGCTTGTGCGGAACCGCTGCGGTGCGGCATTGGCGCGGGCCGACAGCGTCGAAGTGGACATGGTCGCCGGTATACCGGATTCGGGGACCGGGCACGCGGTGGGATATGCCCACGAGGCCGGTGTTCCATACCGGCGCCCGTTCGTCAAGTACACGCCGACCTGGCCAAGGAGTTTCATGCCGCAGGACCAGAAGATCCGCGACCTGGTCGCGAAGATGAAGCTCATACCCGTCCAGGACCTCATCGCCGGTCAGCGCATGTTGTTCTGCGAAGATTCGATCGTTCGGGGAACGCAGTTAAAGGATACCGTCCGGAGGCTCTACGACGGCGGCGCCAGGGAAGTGCATATGAGACCGGCGTGTCCGCCGCTGGTGTTCGGGTGCAAATTCCTCAATTTCTCGCGTTCGCGGTCCGAGCTGGAACTTGCGGGTCGGCAGGCCATCAAGGAACTCGAAGGCGCCGACGACATCGATCTGGCAGCTTATTCCGATCCCGATTCCGAGAAGTATGCGGAAATGCTGGAGAATATTCGCAAACGGTTGAACCTTACTTCGCTGCGATACCAGCGGCTTGATGATCTGATCGCAGCGGTGGGCCTGCCAAAGGAAAAACTCTGTACTTACTGCTGGGACGGCGCCGAGTGCCCGTCGGCATGCTGCAAATGACCAGAACTTCGACATTTTTTACGTTTTTTTCGCTGGTGCTGGCCGGCGCCGTGGCGAACTTCTCCCGCGGTGCGGTGAAGCTCGTCGAGGATCCCCCTCCAGTCAAACCGCCGAAATCCGGTGGGATCGAAGGGAAGATATCTTCAAAGATTCCGATCGTATCCCTGCACGCCGTCTCGCGAGTTACCAAAAAGAAGTATCAACCGTACTCATTCTCGAAGAAGACCGGGAGCTTTACGTTCACCAGGCTGCCCGGTGACGCGACGTACGATTTGTGCCTCCGCCTGACCGGAGGGCGCGAAATAGAGGGGATCGATCTGAATTTCGTGGATGCCCGCCTGCTGAAACTCGCTGCCCGGAGACGAAAGCAACTCGGCCTGCCTCCCGAGCGGGACCGCAAGTTCTCCCGGGCGGACTCAGACGCGCTCCTTGCCTACGCCCGCGACATGGAAGATTTCATGGAAGACCGCCGGGTTATCTACATCCAGGGCCGCGGGCGGAGGGCGACGATGCTGATCGAACTGATGCGATTGAGAAAATTCGTCGCCGCTTCCGGCGCCGCCAGGCCGGGAAAAATCATCTGGCGCGTCGAACTGTGGTACTTCCTCGAGCAGCGAGGAGGGTGGGAGCGAATGGCCAACCAGGAACGCATGCTCAGGCGCATTGAAGACACGCCGGAAAACTGGTCCCAAACGCACATCGAGTACTATCCGAACCTCAGCGTCTACGTCGGCGCCGACGGGCGGTCTGAACCGGTGGATTTCAAGGTTCCCGTAAAGCCCGATCCGGCGCGCGGGCGGATCGCTCGAACCGATCCGAAGATGAAGACCAGGCCCTGCATCCTCGGTCTGGGCATCGAGGCGACCACACGACCGGCGACACAACCGGCGGCCGCTGCGGCCGGGAAGCTGATAATCGACGTTCGGACGGCCCGGGAGTTCAGCGACGACCATATCGGAGATGCGATCAATATTCCTTACAACCTGATCGGCGCGAGAATCGGCGACCTGGGTATCGCCAGGACCCGCCAGATCGTTCTCTACGGCGGAAGCGGGAAACGGGCGGGCCTCGCCCTGGCGACCCTCAGGAAACTGGGGTATACCAACGTGACCAGTGCGGGCGGTCTGGCGGACCTTCGGAAAAAAATGTCGAGGAAGAAGTAGCGGTTCTCTCCGAGCGACATTGTCGCGCGACGTTGGTTTAGCGGCGCGGGGGGGATAATTCCCACGCGGGGTGAATATTTCCGCCCGCATCTGACGATAAGTACAAGGCGATCAGAGACGATGCGGAGAATTCTGCCATGAACAAAACAGTGCTGGTAATAATTCTGTCGATGGCGATTTGCAGTGGTTGCGATGCGCTGGGTTTCGGTTCGGGCGATCCGGCGCGATACGTCAAACCGTCGGTGGCGGTAATCAAGTTCGACAACCGCGCCCCGTTCCCGCTGGAATGGGACCTTGGCGACGGTATGAAGGAGATGCTCACCGATGCGCTGGTGACTTCCGAACGGTATCGCGTCATCGAGCGGTTGGAGATCGATACGGTCCTTCGCGAACTGCGGTTCCAGTATACCGGTTCGACGCGCCAGGCCGGGCGGGCCTCACAGGGACGCCTCAAGAACGTGCAATACCTCATCAAGGGCACGATCACCGACTTCGGACACGTGTCGAACAGCCGGGGGCTGCTGACGCATATCGACTACTTCGAGTGGTTCAGCAGCGACCAGAAGGCGATCATGGGAATGACGCTCCAGGTAATCGATGTCGAGTCCGGTGAGGTCGTGAGTTCCACCCGCCTGGAAGAAGCGGTCAACGCGCGAGATGTTACGGTCAACGCGACATATTCCAAGATGGCGATGGGCGGTGGAATGTTCGTTCGCACACCGCTGGGGCGGGCTACGGCAAACGTGATCGGAAAGGCCGTCAAGCAGATAACCTCCGCCATCGCCAATCGCAAATGGAACCCCAAAGTCGCCGCGCTCCAACCGGACGGAACGATAGCCCTCAACGGCGGCGAGAACCGCAAAATCAAGAACGGCGCCATCTACGAGGTCCGGGATCTCGGTAAGGCCATCGTAAACCCGGAAAACGAAGACATACTGGGTTATACCAGGGGCAAGATCATCGGGTGGCTTGAAGTGACGCAGGTTAAGGAACTCTACAGCATCGCGCGGATCGTCAGCGGTGACAGGAGCGCCTTCAAACCGGGGCAGTTGTGCCGACCCGGAGAAATCCCGACCTTCGAGGGACAACCATTGACTAACAGAACGAGCGGGCGCGTCGCCAGCGTCAGGCGTTAATTTCGGCTGTAATGTCCAGTTCCACCGGTGCGTTGAGGGGCAGTTCGGCCGCTCCGACGGCAGTACGCGTGTGCCTTCCTGTATCTCCGAACACCTCCAGCAGAAAATCGCTGGCGCCGTTTGCAACTTGGGCCTGCTCGGTGAAACCACCGGTCGAGTTGACCAGCACGTTCAATCGAACGATGCGCGACACGTTGTCCAGCGAGCCGATTTCGGCGCGCAGGGCGGAAAGGGCGTTCAGCAGCGCCTGGCGCGCCGCAAACTGCGCTTCTGGAACAGGGACGTCCGCGGGCACCTTGCCCACCGCGGTCAGCGAACCGTCTTTCATGGGCAGTTGTCCCGCGGTGATAACGAGGTTTCCGGTCCGCACGGCCGGGACGTACGCCCCGACCGGGGCGGCGCAGGCGGGCAGTTCAATCCCCAGCGCCTGGAGTTTCTGTTCCGGTGTCATTTTCGTTGTTCTCCGCGTTCTGAATTTGGGGAACTTCGGCGTTTTCTTCGGTTGAAAGGGCGTCGTTGGCGGACTGTTTGGCCGCTGGTTCTTCCGCCTTGAGGCGCCTGGCCTCTTCCAGTTCTTTTTTTCTTCGCTGATCTTCCGCCCTCATGTGCTCTTCGACGATTCGATCCTGCCTGGCCAGTTCCTCGGGCGTTGGCGGATTGGGGTTCAGGTGGATGTGGATATCCTGAAAGTTCGAATCCTGGCTGGCGAATATCTGCCTCTGTCTGATCAGTTCCAGCATCGCCAGAAACAGCCCCACGATCTCGCTGCGAATCGATCTGCCCTCGAAAATCTGCGCAAACGACAGCGGTCCTTCACGCTGGAGGCGATCAAGAATGTCCGCCGCGTGAAGTTCCACCGGCGTATCGTCGTAGATGACTTCGTGCTTTTCGCCCCGGGCGCCGATGGACTCCATCACGCGGCTGAACGAATCGAACAGGTCCCAGACCTGAACGTCCTCCAGGTCGATCCGGGCGTCGTCGGAGTTTTCGAATTTGGGCGGGCGACGGGGGAATTTCTGCGACTGGAGATCTACCATACCGCGTAGATCGGTCGAGGCGTCTTTGAATTCCTTGTATTCCAGAAGCTGGCGGATCAGGTCGGCGCGGGGATCGATAGCGGGTCCTTCCTCGTCGTCGAGGGCCTCCGGGGCGGGCAGGAGCATCCGCGTCTTGATCTCCGTCAGCGTTGCGGCCAGTACTAAAAAATCACCCGCCGCGTTGGGGTCAAGCTCCTGGAGCAGGTCCACGTACTGGATGTACTGATCGATGATGCTGGCAAGGGGAATGTCATGGATGTCCACCTCTTCGCGCCGGATGAGGTAGAGCAGCAGATCCATCGGTCCGCTGTAGTTGTCCAGGCTTACACGGTATTCTTCTGCCATTTCCGCGAGAGTCTAGCATGCAGCCGGGCGATTGTCGAGCGCGGCGGGAATTGGTGATTTCAATTTCCACACAGAGGCTCAGAGATTCAGAGGCTCAGAGAAAGGCAGGATTTTTTTTTGTTACGACAACACCAACGGCGAGAGAGGCAGAGAACGGCGTGGAAGATGGTTTAGCAAAGTCTAAGTTTTTCGTCGTTCTCTGAGCCTCTGAGTCTCTGTGTCGAGATTATTTCCCTGACAGACTACCAGTCACACATGCTATTTCAGCAGGAGGCATGTGACGGAGGCTTTGTCGCGGAGGTAGAGGCGTCCATCCGTTATCGCCGGATGCGACCAGACTTCCGTTTTCTCGCCGGTGAAGACCTGCATCCGGGAGATCAGTTCGTGTTTTTTCCTGTCGGCGCGCACCAGCAGCAGCTCGCCGTCGATTGTCATTATCATCACCCGCCCGTTGCCCGCGATCAGTGTCGCGAAACCTTCGTAAGCTTCGTCGCGCGCCTTCCACAGTAACTTGAGTGATTCGGCGTCGAGGCAGTAAAGGTGCTCGTCGTGACACCCGAAGATCATCCGGTTGTATACTACCGGGGATATCATATCCGGCGCCAGGTCGGCGAATTGGCGCTTTACTCTTGGTTTGCGCCCGATTTCGTACAATCGCGTCGAGTTGTTTTCGGTGGCGACCAGCAGCCTCTCCACGATCGCTATTGGTGTCGGGACGTTGAAGTCGCCCTTCTTTGGCGGTGTGACCGTCCAGATGCGTTTGCCCCTGTAGATGTCCCACCCGCCCAGGGAAGTCGCGTCGTATCCGACTATCTGGCGCCTGCCGTGGAAGTTGGCGTAGATGAACGGGGCGTAAGCGGCCGGCGGACCGGGCGACTTCCAGATAACTTCACCGCTGACGCGATTCAGCGCGACCAGGGACGCCTTGGCGGCGCCGGGATTCACGATCAGCTTGTCATCGACGATCAGCGGGGTGGCGGTCATGCCCCACTTGGGGAGTTCGGCGTCGAAATCATCGATCAATTGCTTCTTCCAGAGCACCTTTCCGGTATCGACCGCCACGCAGTGCAGGTCGCCGAATGCGCCCAGCAGGTACACCATGCCGTCGTATATCGCGGGCGTCGCCCGCGGTGAGTTGGTGTAGGGCATCTCCCCTTCGGCGGTGTACTTGAGCTGCCAGGACTCCTTGCCCGTCTCGGCGTCGAGACATCGCCAGATATCGCTTTCCGTGTCGGCGGACTTGTCGGCGACTATAACGCGCCCGCCGGCGACCGACAGGCCCGAGAGGCCCGGGCCGGTCGTCTTCCGCGTCCAGGCGAAGCGGGGTTTGGCATCGAGCTTGTCTGGCACGTGAAGGCTGATCGCGTCGCGCCCGGGTCCGCGCCAGTCGCACCATCCGTCGCGGTTGGGCGGAGACGGCGCGGGCAGCTTGCGGGCGGCGTCGGATTCTATCACTATCCGAAAGGTCTGTATGAAGTCGCAATACGAGCCTCGCAGGTTGCATCCGGTCCGACCGCTGACGCGGCATCGCGAGGGGGTGCTCAACCAGCTCCCCCCGCGAAGGACGCGATGCGAACCGCTCTTCGGTCCGGTCGGGTCGACTTTCGGACCGTTCTTGTAGTAGTCCTTCGCGTACCAGTCGGCGCACCATTCCCACGCATTTCCGTGCATGTCGTGCAGGCCGAACGCGTTGGCCTTGTAATAGCCCACCGGTGCGGTGAACACGTGTCCGTCTTCCCACGCGAACCCCCGCCAGCCCCTGAAGCGTTTCTTGGCCGTCGCGTCGGCGGCGTTGGCCCATCCGGCGCCGTCGTCCCGCTTGTCGCCCCACGCGTAGGCCGTCTGCGTTCCGCCGCGGGCGGCGTATTCCCACTGCGCCTCGGTCGGCAGGCGGACAGCCCTGGACGTTTTCTTACTCATCCACCTGCAGAACGCCACCGCGTCGTCGAAACTGGCGCAGAGGACCGGATGTGCGTCTGTCTGCTCGAAGCCCACCTTCTTCCAGGATGCGCCGGCGACCTTGTCCCACTTGCGCCCGTCCCAGGCGAAGGCCCATCCCTCCCGCTCGGCCTGTGTGACGTACCCGGCGTCTTTGACGAACGCGGCGAACTGTCCGCGCGTGACTTCGCAGACGCCCATGTGAAAATCCCTGCTTATGGCCACTTGGCGCTGGGGGGTCTCCCGCCCGTCGCGGTGGCGGTGTCTCTCGGTGTCCGGAGAGCCCATCATGAACTTACCGGCAGGGACCTTCACCAGCTTCATCGACTGGGTGTCGGACAGCTTGATAGTGATGTGTTCGAGCGGTTTTGCGGCATGGGCCGAAGTGAAAAGCAGCAGCGGTAAGGCGATCATGGCGAAACGCAATTTTACGCCGCTATGCTTTCTCATTGCAGCTCCCTGCAGCCGGTCTGGTTGGGCGTTGCGCTACCTGTTTGTGACAATTCCGCAGGCGTCCCGGACGCGCTGCATGGTGGTCTCGGCGACTTCTCTGGCCTTGCGTCCGCCTTCTCGCAACATGTCCCGCACGTCATCGCCGCGCTGTTCCAGTTCAGCATAACGTTCGCGAGCGGCTGCAAATTGCTCGTTAATCAGTTCGGCCAGGCGTCCCTTGGCGTGCCCGTAACCGTATCCGCCGGCGCGGTACTTGCCCTCGATCTCTTCGAGTTCTTCTTCCGAGGCGAAGAGTTTCAGCAGGGCGATCACGTTGCAGCCGGTCGGGTCTTTGGGATCTTCCAGCGGTGTCGAATCGGTCACGATTCTTGAGCATCGCTTTTTGGTCTGTTTGTCGCCGGACATGATTTCGATGGTGTTGTCGTAGCTCTTTGACATTTTCTGCCCGTCGATCCCCGGCACGACCGCCGCCTCGGGCACGATGTACGGTTCGGGTATCACCAGGGCTTCGGCGTCGAACGCCCGGTTGAACTTGGCGGCCAGGTCGCGCGTCATCTCGATGTGCTGCTTCTGGTCCTGCCCCACGGGCACCAGGTCGGCGTCGTAGATTACGATGTCGGCCGCCTGGAGGACCGGGTAGTCGAGCAGGCCCATGTTTGGCGCCAGCCCGCGGGCGATCTTGTCCTTGTAGCTGGTGGCTTTTTCCATCAGGGAGACCGGGCAGCGGCAGTTGAGAATCCAGCACAGCTCGGTGACTTGCGGTACATCTGACTGCACGAAGAACGTCGATTTTTCGGGGTCGATCCCCAGCGCGAGATACGCCCTTGCCACGTGCAGCGTGACTTCTTCGAGGGCGGATTTGTCAGTGGTGCTGGTCAGCGCGTGGTAATTGGCGATGAAGTAGAAGCACTCGTGCCCTTCGGCCTGCAGCTTGAGGTACTGGCGGATGGCGCCGAAATAATTACCGATGTGCAGGCGCCCGGACGGTTGTATACCTGAGAGTATTCGCATAGTGCGAGTTATCGTATTGTCTGGGGCTCATTTGGTCAAGTGGGCGGATCGCGGATCGCGACTTTGCGTGGTAAAAGAAGTTATTGCCTTGGCGGCGTTTA
>Ga0180429_10005409_pt1 | contig 10137 bp, 3 predicted proteins | sample SS_ome_FD_132428 | JGI IMG/M metagenome (GOLD analysis project Ga0180429, IMG submission 132428) | Hypersaline lake sediment archaeal communities from the Salton Sea, California, USA - SS_1_S_1 metaG | ecosystem: Environmental > Aquatic > Non-marine Saline and Alkaline > Hypersaline > Sediment ...
CCGTGGAAGGGCCGCATCCCCAAGGCGGTTTTCTTCAACGAGGTGCTCCCCTACGCCTGCATCAACGAGCGGCGCGACGACTGGCGGGAGGATTTCTACAAACGATTCAAGCCGCTCGTGGCCGGCACCCGGTCGCCTGCCAAAGCTGCGGTGATACTCAATCAGAAGATCTTCGGCATCCTGAATGTCCGCTTTTCGCGCGCGCGCCCCAAGGCCGATCAAAGCCCTTACGAGACGATCGAGGCGGGTATGGCGTCGTGTACGGGGCTGTCGGTGTTGCTGGTCGACGCCTGCCGGGCCGTGGCGGTGCCGGCGCGGTTTGCGGGCACGCCCTTGTGGGCTGATAAGAGCGGGAACCATTCGTGGGTCGAGATCTGGGATGGCGACTGGCATTACACGGGCGCGGCCGAGCCGGGCGGAGACAAGCTTGACCGGGCGTGGTTTGCCGGGCGAGCCGCCACCGCCCGAGGAGAACATCGCCTGCACGCGATCTACGCCACCAGTTTCAAACGCACGGGGTTGGCGTTTCCATTGGCTTGGGGCCGCAAGCTCGATTACGTCCACGCGGTCAACGTCAGCGCTCGCTACGCAAAGCCCGGACAGCGCGACGGCGAGAAACCACCCGCACCGAAAACACCGCCGGGTGTCGACGTCGAGGCGTCTCTACAGGCCGTTGCCGAGTTGAAAAAATACTTGAAAGCGGCCCCGGCCGAGCGGCCGCCGCTGGCGGAAAAGGAATTCGCCGCCATTGCACTCACGCGGGAGCATGCTCAAGAGGCCGAAGGATTGCTCTGCAACGACCACGCCGAGCGGATCAGACAGACTCGCGCCGACGAGATGAAGGCGCGGCGGCTGACCGCGGGTAATTTGCGGATGCCCTTCTATTACACCGTTTCCGGCGATAAGCCGAAATGCGGCCGCAGCCTGTACATTTCGCTGCATGGCGGCGGCGGAGCCCCCAAGCAAGTGAACGACAGGCAGTGGGAAAACCAAAAACGGCTCTACCGGGTGCCAGAAGGCGTTTATCTCGTGCCGCGCGCGCCCGCAGACGCTTGGAACATGTGGCATCAGGGCCATATCGACCGGCTGATCGATCGGCTGATCGAAAACTTGATCGTGTTCGAGGGCGTCGATCCGAACCGCGTGTACTTGCTGGGATACTCCGCGGGAGGCGATGGCGTGTATCAGTTGGCGCCGCGCATGGCGGACCGCTTTGCCGCCGCGGCCATGATGGCCGGGCATCCCAACGAAGCGTCGCCGCTGGGGCTGCGAAACGTCGCCTTCGCGATCCATGTGGGCGGGAATGACTCGGCATACAACCGCAACAACGTCGCCCGCCAATGGGGGAAAAAACTCGACGCACTGCAAAAGGACGATCCCGACGGATACGTTCACTTGACAAAACTCTACCAGGGCCGGCGCCACTGGCTCGGCGGCCAAGACGCGGCGGCACTGCCGTGGATGGCCAAATACACCCGCAATACGCTGCCGAATCGCATCGTCTGGAGACAGGACGACGTGACCCACGCACGCTTCTATTGGCTGGCGGTCGAGCCGCCACAGCAACGCAAGGGCGTCGAAGTTCGCGCAAGCTTGAAGGGCCAGCAGTTCAAAGTGCGGGCCGCCGGTATCAACCAACTAGTCATCCGCGTGAATGACCGCATGTTGAATCTCGACGAAAACCTTACCGTTACGTCACAAGGAAAAGAACTCTACAAGGGTCGCGTCCGTCGATCGATCGGTACGCTGGCCAAAACGCTCACCCGGCGCGGCGACCCGGCGTCGATCTTCAGCGGCGAGATCATCGTGACGCTGACAGAAAAGACGGAATAACACCGAAAGGCTGACTGTCGTGGAGCAGCTTTCCGGGCCTGTTGCAGCGAATGCAGATGGAGAAAAAATGAATTCCTGGACCAAATTCCGCCGAGTTGTGAACGAGAGCTGCGCGATCCTGCTGCTGATCCAACTCGCCTACACCGCTCCCGCGGCTATTGCCCAATCCGCCTCCGGAAACGGCTGGCAACAATCCTTCAGGGCGGGCATGATCGATCGGTCCACCGCTCAGCCGATCCGCGGCACCGAGATCATGCATCTCGTCGCGCACAAGGGACGATTGTACGCCGGCAATGGCTACTGGATGGACCCGCGCGGAAGAGAAAACATTGCCTGGTCTCAGGTACTCGTGCTGAACGCACGCGCCGGAACCTGGAAAGTTGATCTGGCCCTGGGGCCGGGGCATCGCAAAGTGACAGCGCTGAAATCCGTGACCTTCACGACGGATGCCGATGGAAAGGTGCTCCCGGCGCCGGTTAATTTGCTGTTGGTGGCTTCCGTTATCCAGGGGGCTCAGCGTGAATCCAATATCTGGACTCGCAACGACGAGACCGGCACGTGGGTCAAAACAACACTGCCGGCCGGCCACGAACTCAGGCGCTCGACGCGGGCCTTTGCTATCCATCGCGACCGGCAAACCGGAGTCGATCGCATTTTCGTTGCGGCCGGCGCGCCGGGCATCTACAGCGGAGTCTACGACGCCGGCCGGCCCGGCAAGATCCGTTGGGTCGCGAAAGCAGAACTCGGACCGGTGACCATCCGGCCGATGTCGTTTGTCGAAGCCGGCGGCCGTCTTTATGCCTCGGCAGGCGTCTCGGTCTATCGGCGCGAGGACGGAACAAGTCCGCAGTGGCAGAAGGTCTACTCCGACGGCACCCGAGAACACTGGGAACTCGGCGGCATCCGCGGCCTGACCGCCGTGCCGTCACCGAACGGAGCCGGCGAGTCAATTCTGTTCTCCCACACCGACCGAATCATCCGCGTCGATCCGAACCGGGGCCACAAGGCGACGGTAGAATTGAGAATTCGCCCGCTGTTGGCAAAAAGCTGGGGAACCGAAGTCCCGGGCAGCATCATCGCAGCCTACAGCGAGATGATGCCGCTGGTAGATCCCGCCAGCGGACGCACCGTGCACATCATGGGCGTGCAGGGCCGGATTCAGCGGGGCGGGAAGGACGGAACGTATCGCCGCGACACATACGGCGGATGGTATGCGGGTGGTTCGTATCTGATTCGTGAGTCCGACCGGAGTTATCGGCTGAAGCAGGTCAACGGCCGCTGGGGCCCCGGCAAACCCAAACTGGTGGCTCCGCGCGCCTTTGCGATTTCGCCCTTCCCGGAAGACGCCGGCCGGCAAGTCTACTTCGGCGGATTCGACTGCAACTTTTTTCCGGCACTCGACACGGCCTGGATTTTTCGAGCCCCAATAAAAACCGTCCTCAGTGCCGGCCCGTGAACTTAGGGGCGAGGGAAAGACAAGTCGGGGACAGGCCCATTTTCCCTGCGGGAAATCGGGACAGTCTCCAAGTTGTTCACGTACGAGTTCTAAGAATCTGGCTGCCGCCGATGCACCACAGCGTTTGCATGGCATTCTTCGCTGCTTACAGGTCTTCGTCAGGAGCAATTCGTCTTTGACACCCAGGTTGGGATCGGCGATGGGGAAGTACGTGACCTCGCCGCCGGGATCGGCGTACTCGGTCAGGATCAGTCGCAAGTCGGGTGGCTGCGGCCGATTGCGACCCGGGCTCCACGCACCCAGCAGGTACGCCAGTCCGCCGGGACGAACGGCGTCGTCCGGCACGGGGCCTTCCAGCATCGTCAGGTCGAGCTTGATTTCACCGGGGGCCGGCCCCACGTTCGAACGGCCGGCGGTCTTCTTCTTCTTCTTCTTCTTCTTCTTCGACTCGTCATTCTGTTTCGCCGGCTCCCGGCCGGGACGCGTTGCGAAGACCGAATACCGCTTGTCCTGACGCGCCGGGTTGAGGCAGAACAGCAGCGGCCCGCGCATTACGGCGACGCGACCGGCCTGTGCCTTTCTTCCGCGCAGGAGTCGTGTGTTCATCGGCATGTCGAGTTCGACCCGGTCGCCGGATTTCCACCGGCGGTCGATCGTGAAGAACCGGCCTCCCTTGGCGCTGCACACAACAATCCGGCCGTTGAGCAGGATTTTGGCCGCCCTGCACCAGCGAGGGATCCGCAGCCGCAAGGGGAACCGCGCACTCCGCGAGGGATCCAGGCGAACGACGACCTTGCCCGAACTCGGGTAGTCGGTCTCCTGCCGCACCCTCAGGCGCACGCCGCCGGCCAGTTCCGTGGTGACTTCGGACTGGGTATAGAGGCTAACCGTCAGGCCGTTGCCGCAGCGATAGTAGATCATTGCCGGCAACTCGCTGATGATTCGCCGGAAGTTATTCGGGCAGCAATAGGCGTCGCGTTGAAAGTCGGAAGAGGGCTCGCCCTGGTAGTATTCCCGCCGGCCCTCGAACGGCGTGTACTTGCGCAGCTCGCGGCCCTGCGGCGATTGGGCGGCAAACAGGGCATTGTAGATCGTACGTTCCATCACGTCGCCGTACAGCGGGTTGCCCTCGATGCGCAACAGCCGTTCCAGCAGCCGCAGCCAGTAGGCGGTGAAGCAGGTTTCTGAAAACTTGTGACTGGAGGTTTGATCGTTGTGCCATCCCTCATGGTTGCTGCCGGTCCCCATAACCAACATTCCATCGTCGCGAAGCATGAAATCAATTACCCGCTTGCTCTGCCGCAGCAGCCTGAGGTCCGGCTGGTGGCGATACAAATCGAGTTGTGCCATGCAGACGCTCAGGTAGTCGTATGCATGTCCGCCGATGCCGGCTTGCCAGTTTTGCAGGCCGTTATCCACGGTTACGTGATCCAGGTATCTCTTGCGGCCGGTAGCTTCGTAGAGGGCGATGAATGCCCGCTCGAAGCCGATCGTGGAGACGTGGACGTTGATCGGCCTGGCCGGCCGAGTTTTCATCATGTAGTCGGCGAGCCTTTCGGCGGCCCGTAGCGAGGCCTGATTGCCGAAATAGTTGTAATCGCTCACCAGGCCGAAGACGAGGTACGAAGTCTCGTGCAGGTCCCACCAGACGTTCATGTGATCCTCGGGAAAAACGCCGATGTAGCCGCTGGGGAGTTGCGTCTTGATCAGCTCGCCAATCAAGTGGTTCTTCAACTCGATGAGCTTCTCGTCCCGGGTGTGATAGGCCAGCCGCGCCAGCGCATCGAGGTGTTTACCCAGCCCCACGTAGCTGAAATTGCCCCGGTCCTTGTTGCGGAACGACTTGAGGAACACGGCCTGGTTGTCGATTTTCATCACGTTGTTGCGGATCGTAATCTCGATCCGCCGCCCGATTTCACCACCGAGCCTGACATGCTTCGCATCCAGGGAACCAAGCCTCTCCGCGGCGGGCGCTTCTACAAAACCCAACACGCCAAGGCCGACAGCGAGCAACAAATGACGAAAAGTCGGATCACAACCGGCAGCTTGAAACATGAAGAATCTCATTCAGCGAGAGTGTCATGGCGCCGCAAGGCCGGCTGAAACGGACGACTCGCCGGACAAGCCTCGCGAGGACCATAGCCATATGCCATTATACCCAGAGACGAAAAGGTGCCAGGTCCTTGATAGTCTTGCGGCCTCTATGGCGCGATCATCGTCAGCGTGAGGCGATTGAAATCGCTGTCAGTCCTTCGACCGGTATGAAACAGCCCCAGGATGATCCTCAGGCCCGTGAACGGTTACCTCCGGTTGTAGTGCAAACCATGCGCGGTTCAGATAACTGCAAGTGCAAGAGGCGGTCGCGTCGGGCACCAGGACGATGCCGTCGGCCGCAACGGCGTTGATCCAACAACCGGGTCGAATACCGCCGTAGTTCTCCGTTCGCCGCCTCCCGGAAAGGTCGTAGTAGCCGAGCGTGGCGGAACGGAACAGCAGCAGGTGGGCGCCACTCGACAGTATTCCGCAACCGTAGGAACGCTGAAAATCGAAGGGAACCGGCTCGCCCGTCAAAAGCTCCCACGCACCCCCTTGGGCATAGATTGTGCGATCGTTAATCATCGGTCGCGACTGGTAGCTCGCGGCAATCTCCCAGAGTTTCCGGCCGGTTTCGGCATGGAACCCGGTCATGCGACCACCCCGTTCCGAAGCGAGTTGAAAGTATGTCGGCTGGTAGCTCATCAGCAGCACGCCGTGCTCGCCGGAGACGGCGAGCATCGTGCCGTAGATTTCCTCGTCCTGCTGCCAGAGGGTCTCGCCCGTCTTGCCGTCCAGCGCCACGAGGATTCCCGTCGGATGGTCCTTGGTACGAGAACGTTTTTCGCGGTCGAACAGCGCGGCCGGCCGGTCAATCAAGAAGACCTTGCCGCCGGCGATGGCGACGGCGTTGTGGCGGATGGAGTTCTTTGCGCGGTAGTGCCACTTCAGCTCACCGCTGCGGGCGTCCAAGGCAAACAGGGCGCTGGATTCGCTCAGCAGCCGCTTCATGTCCCCTCCCCGGTTGACGAAGCGGTAGGTGACCACGTGCTCCGGGTCGGCGACCGATCCGTAAAGGATTCCGTTCTCAGAGGCGATGTAGCCCCAAATCCCCGATTTGCTGTCGGAAGGTTCGGGCACGGATTCTTTGGGTACCGGGAACTCGGATACCAGCTTACCGGTGGCGGCGTCCAGGCGAAGACAGCGGCCTTCATGGCGGACGTACAGACTGCCGTCGGCAGTGCAGATGTTGCTCCCCGTTCCGGCAACACCCATCAACTCGTCGCCGTCGTAAGCGGTTAAGAGGTCCTTGATCGCATACCTCCACAACTCGTGGCCGTTGTACGAATCGAGGGCGATGACGCCGTGCAACCCGGCGTAAATCAGTCGGCCTTCGTGGCACAACGGCGCCGGGGGGCGGCCGTGACGATTGGAAAGCTCGAAGTCCACGTCGCGAAACCAGAGCATCCCCAGACGCCCGCGCACGAGTTGGTCGTTGCTGCAAGCAGTGTTGGCCGGGTCGGCGTACTGGTGAGTCCAACTGCCCGCTCCCGCAAGCGGACCCCGCTCTTGTCGGGTAAGCGAACCCGGCTTTCCCACACAGATTATGCCGCCGCAAGGCCGCCGCAGACGCTCGGCCTCCGCCGCCGAAAGGACCGCCTCGCCTTGACCGACCGATCGGCCGCAGACGACCAGGTTCGCAAAATAGTTCGGGTATCCCGTCTTCGCCGGGTCGCGTTGTTGAACCGTCACCCGAGTGCCGTACAAACCGGCAAGCGACAGTTTCGCCCGGGCTTGCTCCACGCGGGCGGGGTCGTCGTCCACCGCACAGACAACCAGCTTGGTGCGCCGGGCCAGGTGATAGGCCAACTCGCCGTCGCCGCAACCCAGATCGACACAGTAGCCCCTTGTGATTCCGCTGCGCCGGACGATCTGTTCGGCCGCCAGCGCGGCAGGCGAGTTGTCCGGGTAGGGCGATTGAGCCGGTCGATCGGTCGCCGCCGGATCGGTCGTCGGCGCAGCCTTGCCGAAACAATGGATCGTACCGTCGCCGGTGCTCACAAAAAGTCCCCGGTCGGTGGCCGCCAGGCCGTAGGCCGTGCCCGACACCTCGGCGGACCAAGTAGCTTCGCCCGTCTCCAACTCGAGCGTGGCAACCCGGCCATCGCCTCCCGCAACCAGTTGGTTGCCGGCGACAATCAACGACGAGCAGGCGAAGCCGACCTGCTGGGTCCAGCGCTGGTTGGGCGCGAATCTCGGCTTGGGGGTTCCGCGCCGATCGGGTACCTCTGTCGACGTTACGGTGCAGGCCGCGATACGGGCGCCGTTTGCATGAACCAATCCGTGCGGAACGGCGGCTAGAACGCCGGATCCGATCGAGAAGGTTTTTCTTCCGTCGCTCAGCGCGTAAGCGACCCCGGCGTTGAAGAATATCTCGCCGACGGCCGTCGTCGCCGATCCGCCGCTTTTTCCGTATGCCTGCAAGTGGAAATACTTCAAGCTGCCATCGGTACGATCGAAGCACGCCGGTACGGCGCGGCCGGTCGGCACGAGCAACCGGTCGCCTGCTGCGGCCAGATAACCCTGTGCCGACACACCGCTTTCGGCCACGGCTCCGCCGTGCGGCTGGGGCATGTTGATTCGGCCGGAGTCGTCGTTGACCCAGAGCACCGCACCGCCGGCCGGGTCCAGCGCGTACAGGAATATTCCCTCCGATGGCCAAATACCGGCAGCGAAGTAAACGCGATCATCGACAACCACAGGCCCGCCGCGGGCGGGCCACTTCGAGATCAGCCGTCCATTGCCGAGGATCGAGCGGTTGTCCGGGCCACCGCGCCGCTTCCACAGGAGGTGTCCGTCGCCGGTGGAAAGGGCGTAGAGATGTCCGTCGTCGCTGGCCACGAAAAGCCGATCCTTCCACACGGCCGGGGCAAATCGAACCGGTGCGCCGGTCGTAAAGGTCCACTTCAACCGACCGCTCGCCTCGTCCAGTGCATACACCTTGCCGTCGCCCGAACTGCCGAAAAACACGCCGCCGCCGACAACCACGATTTGATTGGCCCGATCTTCCGGCTCTCGATCGCTTTGCGGCCAAGCCGGTTGCGGTGCGCTGGGTAGTCGAAAGCACCATCGCGGCGAAAGCTCTGTCGGCAAGGATGTCGAGGTATATCCAGTCCGAGCCGGGTCGCAGCGATACGTGGGCCAGTCGGCCGCGCGAGCGGCCGAGACAAGCGAAACAAAAAGAAGCGACAGAAACTGCATTCGGTGCATACGGAGCCGCGACATGGCGCATATGCCTCGATTTGGTCGGACGGGTGGAGTCAGAAAAAAGACAGGCCGCCTACCATCGCTTGGCAGCCTATTCTTATGCATATATTGTAGGTAGTATAATGCCTGCTATCAAGCTGAACGAAAAAAGGTGACGAAGAAAGGTGGGTGACCAAGAAAGGCGTCAGGAACCGTTTTGTTGACTCAAGGAAATCGTTTTGGTATTCTCCGGACATGGGAAAGCCGAAGCGAGCAGCGGATGGTGGCCCGGCGTATCACGTTGCGAATCGAGGCATAATAGACGGTTACCGATTCAGTATTGCGAAAAACGGCAAGATATTCAAGACGTTTCTGTATGATTCCGGCTTGTCCGGGTTAGAAGGAACCAAGGGATGAAATTTCTTTCGACAGCGATCCTGTTGTTGAGTTTCGGGCTGATTTGCACCGGCGCCTTGGCGGCCGGGAAGCCGAACGTGGTGCTGGTGATGACCGACGACCAGGGCTACGGCGACCTGGCCTGCCACGGCAACCCGTGGATCAAGACGCCACATCTCGACGCTCTCTATCGGGAGAGCGTCCATTTGATCGACTTTCACGTCTCTCCGTGCTGCACACCAACGCGGGCCGGGCTGATGTCGGGGTGTAATCCGGTACGCGTCGGCGCGTGGGGAACCACCTGGGGACGATCGCTGCTGCGCAAGGATGCGATCACCGTGGCCGACGTCTTTGCGGCCAACGGGTACCGCACCGGCTGCTTCGGCAAGTGGCACATCGGCGACAACTACCCCTACCGCCCGCAGGATCGGGGGTTCCGGGAGACGATCGTCCACGGCGGCGGCGGAGTGGGCCAGGCGCCCGACCACTGGGGAAATAACTACTTCGACGACACTTACCAGCACAACGGCAAGCCGCAGAAATATACGGGCTATTGTACCGATGTCTTCTTCGACGGGGCAATGAAATTCATCGAGGCCAACAAGGACCGGCCCTTCTTTGTCTACTTGCCGACCAACGCACCGCACGGACCGTACCTGGTTGCCGAAAAGTACAGCAATCTCTACCGCGGCAACAAGAACGTCCCCAACGCCAACTTCTACGGCATGATTACCAACTTCGATGAAAACATGGGCCGGATGGTCGAGAAGCTCAAGACGCTGGGCTTGGAGGAGAACACGATCCTGATCTTCATGACCGACAACGGCACTGCGGCCGGGTTCCGCGGCGGCAAAGGGTTCAACGCCGGCATGCGGGGCACAAAGGGCTCCATCTACGACGGCGGCCACCGCGTGCCTTGCTTCATACGCTACCCGCGCGGCGGGCTGACCGGCGGCCGCGATATCGACGGGCTGGCCGCGCATATCGACGTGCTGCCGACGCTGATTGACTTATGCGGGCTGAAGAAACCCGAGGGCGCTGAGTTCGACGGCGTTAGCCTGGCGCCGCTGCTGAAATCTCCCGCTGCCGACTGGCCGGAGCGTGCCGTGGTGGTCCAATATCGCCAGAGCCCCGATCCGCCGATCAAGTGGGCCGCGGCCGTTATGTCCAAC
>Ga0180429_10005410_pt1 | contig 10136 bp, 19 predicted proteins | sample SS_ome_FD_132428 | JGI IMG/M metagenome (GOLD analysis project Ga0180429, IMG submission 132428) | Hypersaline lake sediment archaeal communities from the Salton Sea, California, USA - SS_1_S_1 metaG | ecosystem: Environmental > Aquatic > Non-marine Saline and Alkaline > Hypersaline > Sediment ...
GCAGATGGACGGCGCGATCCTCGTGGTCGCCGCCACCGACGGCCCGATGCCGCAGACCAAGGAGCACGTGCTGCTCGCCCGTCAGGTCGGCGTCCCGGCCATCGTCGTCGCACTCAACAAGTGCGACATGGTGGACGATGAGGAGCTCATCGAGCTCGTCGAGATGGAGGTTCGTGAGCTGCTGAGCAGCTACGAGTTCCCCGGCGATGACATCCCCGTCGTGCGCGTAGCCGCCTTCCCGGCGCTGCAGGGCGACGAGAAGTGGGGCGATTCGATCATGGAGCTCATGGGCGCCGTGGACGAGTACATCGCCACCCCCGAGCGCGCGATCGACCAGCCGTTCTTGATGCCGATCGAGGACGTCTTCACGATCACCGGTCGCGGCACCGTGGTGACCGGGCGTATCGAGCGAGGCATCGTCAAGGTCAACGAGGAGATCGAGATCGTCGGCATCCGTCCGGGCGAAGCCCAGAAGACGACGGTCACCGGCGTCGAGATGTTCCGCAAGCTGCTCGACGAGGGCCAAGCCGGTGAGAACGTCGGCCTGCTGCTTCGCGGCACCAAGCGCGAGGACGTCGAGCGCGGCCAGGTGTGCTGCAAGCCGGGTTCGATCACCCCGCACACCGAGTTCGAGGCCCAGGTCTACATCCTGTCCAAGGACGAGGGCGGCCGGCACACGCCGTTCTTCAACAACTACCGTCCGCAGTTCTACTTCCGGACGACCGACGTCACCGGTGTCGTGCACCTGCCCGAGGGCAAGGACATGGTCATGCCGGGCGACAACACCGACATGCGCGCCGAGCTGATCCAGCCCGTCGCCATGGAGGAGGGTCTGCGCTTCGCGATCCGTGAAGGTGGCCGCACCGTCGGTGCCGGTCGCGTCACGAAGATCCTGAAGTAGTAACCCACCCACCGGCTCCGCGGCGGGCGGTGCAATCCACCGCCCGCCGCGTGTCACCGGCAGCGCAAGAACCGCACGACCCGGCTAGAACCAGACGCAGTAACGAGAAGAAGGACGGCAAGCCACCATGGCGGCACAGAAGATCCGCATCAGGCTCAAGGCCTACGACCACGAGGTGATCGATACCTCGGCGAAGAAGATCGTCGAGACGGTCACGCGTACCGGCGCGCAGGTCGCCGGCCCCGTGCCGCTCCCGACGGAGAAGAACGTCTACTGCGTCATCCGTTCGCCGCACAAGTACAAGGACAGCCGCGAGCACTTCGAGATGCGCACGCACAAGCGCTTGATCGACATCCTCGATCCGACACCCAAGACCGTGGACTCGCTCATGCGCCTCGACCTGCCAGCCGGCGTCGACATCGAGATCAAGCTGTAGGGGATCGACCATGGCGAAGACGATGAAGGGAGTGCTGGGCTCCAAGCTCGGCATGACCCAGATGTGGGACGAGAACAACAAGGTCGTCCCGGTGACCGTGGTGCAGGTCGGACCGTGCGTCGTAACGCAGGTTCGCACCCCGGAGACCGACGGCTACAACGCCGTCCAGCTCGGTTTCGGGGCGATCGACCCACGCAAGGTGAACAAGCCGATGACCGGACACTTCGCCAAGGCGGGCGTGACCCCACGCCGCCACCTCGTCGAACTGCGCACCGACGATGCCTCGGAGTACACCCTCGGCCAAGAACTCGGAGCCGATGTATTCGAGGCCGGCGCGCGGGTGGACATCACCGGCACGACCAAGGGCAAGGGCTTCGCCGGCGCGATGAAGCGACACGGCTTCCACGGCCTGCGCGCTTCGCACGGCGTGAAGCGCAAGCACCGCTCTCCGGGTGCCATCGGCGGATGCGCGACCCCCGGTCGCGTGTTCAAGGGGCTTCGGATGGCCGGCCGGATGGGTGGCGACGTCCAGACCACCCAGAACCTGACCGTGGCCGCGGTCGACACCGACAAGGGATTGATCCTGGTCAAGGGCGCCGTCCCCGGACCCAAGGGTGGCTTGGTGCTCATCACCTCGGCTGTGAAAGACGCCGTGAAGGAGGTCAGCGCATGACTTCGGTAGAGGTACTCGATACGGCAGGCAAGGCCTCCGGTTCGGTCGACTTGCCCGCGGATATCTTCGACGTCCAGGTGAACGTGCCGCTGATCCACCAGGTGGTCGTGGCGCAACTCGCCGCTGCGCGGCAGGGGTCGCACGACACCAAGACCCGCTCGGAGGTTCGCGGTGGTGGCCGCAAGCCTTACAAGCAGAAGGGAACCGGTCGGGCGCGTCAGGGCTCGACCCGGGCCCCGCAGTTCGCCGGTGGCGGCATCGTCCACGGACCCACTCCACGCGACTACTCCCAACGCACGCCCAAGAAGATGAAGGCCGCCGCGCTGCGTGGTGCCCTTTCCGATCGGGCGCGCGATGGCCGGATCCACGTCGTCACTTCCTTCGTCGATGGCCAGACCCCTTCGACCAAGGGCGCGGTCGCCGCACTCGAGGCGATAGGCGTCGAGGGCGCGGTGCTAGCGGTGCTGACCCGCTCGGAGGATGCCTCATGGCTCAGCCTGCGCAACCTCCCGGAGGTCCTGGTGCTGGCCCCCGATCAACTCAACACCTACGACGTCCTGACCAACGATCACATCGTGTTCAGCCAGGAAGCCCTCACGGCATTCCTCGCCGGACCGACGTCGGGCAAGGGCGCCAAGGCGGTCGCAAGCGAGAGCGAGGTCACCGAATGAGGATCACCGATCCGCGGGATGTGCTGATCGCACCGGTCATCTCCGAGAAGGCCTATGGGTTGCTCGACGAGAACAAGTACACCTTCCTCGTCGCAACCGATGCGAACAAGACCCAGATCAAGGTCGCGGTCGAAGAGGTCTTCGGCGTCAAGGTGACCGGCGTCAACACCAATAACCGTGAAGGCAAGAGGGTGCGAACCCGATACGGCTGGGGTCGCCGCGCGGCGAGCAAGCGCGCGATCGTGACCGTGGCCACCGGGGAGCGGATCGACATCTTCGGAGGGCCGGTCTCCTGACCGGCGTGACGAGCGAGATTAAGGAACGGACACACCATGGCAATCCGTAGGTACAAGCCCACGACCCCCGGTCGTCGCGGCTCGAGTGCTTCCGATTTCGTCGAGGTCACGCGGTCGGAGCCGGAGAAGTCCCTGCTGCGCCCCCTGCCCAAGAAGGGCGGGCGCAACAACTCCGGCAAGATCACCACGCGTCACCAAGGCGGTGGGCACAAGCGGGCGTATCGCGTCATCGACTTCAAGCGAGCCGACAAGGACGGCGTACCGGCGAAGGTCGCACACATCGAGTACGACCCCAACCGCACGGCTCGTATCGCACTGCTCCACTACGCCGACGGCGAGAAGCGCTACATCATCGCGCCGGAGAAACTCAAGCAGGGTGACCGGGTCGAGACCGGTCCCGCGGCTGACATCAAGCCGGGCAACAACCTGCCTATGCGCAACATCCCCGTCGGCACCGTCATCCACGCCGTGGAGATCAAGCCCGGTGGTGGCGCCAAGATCGCACGTTCGGCTGGTTCGAGCGTGCAGCTCGTGGCCAAGGACGGCCCCTACGCACAGTTACGCATGCCTTCCGGTGAGATCCGCAACGTCGACCTCCGCTCGCGCGCGACCGTCGGTGAGGTCGGTAACGCCGAGCAGTCCAACATCAACTGGGGCAAGGCCGGCCGCGCTCGGTGGAAGGGCAAGCGCCCGACCGTTCGCGGTGTCGCCATGAACCCGGTCGACCACCCGCACGGTGGCGGCGAAGGCAAGACCTCCGGTGGTCGCCACCCGGTAAACCCGGCTGGCCGTCCCGAAGGCCGCACCCGCAAGGCCAAGAAGCCCAGCGACAAGTTCATCGTCCGACGCCGCAAGACCGGCAAGAAGCGCTAAGGGATCACGACATGCCACGCAGTTTGAAGAAGGGCCCCTTCGTAGACGGCCACCTGATGAAGAAGGTCGAAGTCCAAAACGAGTCCGGCTCCAAGAACGTCATCAAGACCTGGTCGCGCCGGTCGATGATCGTGCCGGCGATGCTCGGGCACACGATCGCCGTGCACGACGGCCGCAAGCATGTTCCGGTGTTCATCTCCGAGAACATGGTCGGCCACAAGCTCGGGGAGTTCGCCCCGACGCGGACCTTCAAGGGCCACCTCAAGGACGACCGCAAGGCCAAGCGCCGCTAGGGCGAACCGAACCAACGACCAGATAACAAGCGAGCAAGGGGAGAACGATGGAAGCCAGGGCCCAAGCGCGGTACGTCCGCGTCACGCCCATGAAGGCGCGTCGGGTAATCGACCTCATCCGCGGGATGCAGGCGGGCGATGCCCAGGACGTTCTGCGGTTCGCGCCGCAGGCGGCCAGCGAGCCAGTGGGCAAGGTGCTCGCGAGCGCTATTGCGAACGCGACCAACAACCACGGCATGGACGCACGCGATCTCGTGGTCTCCCAAGCCTTCGTCGATGAAGGTCCCACCCTCAAGCGCATCCGCCCCCGCGCGCAGGGTCGTGCTTTCCGGGTAGGCAAGCGCACCAGCCACATCACGGTGATCCTGTCCGACGGCACCGCCGTGGTGGAGCCGGTGCCCGCACCCAAGGCGCGTGCGAAGACCGACGAGGTGGTTGCCGAAGAGGTAGTGGTCGAGGAGAGCCCCGCCGAGGACGTCGTCGAAGAGACCGTTACCGAGACCGAGACGAACGCCGACAAGGACGCAGACAAGAGCGCCGAGAAGGAAGAGGACTGACCGTGGGACAAAAGATCAACCCGCACGGCTTCCGGCTGGGCATCACGACCGACTTCACTTCGCGTTGGTTCGCCGACGATGTCAAGAAGGGTCAGCGCTACCGCGACTACGTCGAGGAAGACGTCAAGATCCGCAAGTTGCTGAGCCAGGGCATGGAGCGCGCCGGCATCGCGAACGTCGAGATCGAGCGCACCCGCGACCGCGTTCGAGTGGACATCCACACCGCGCGTCCGGGCATCGTGATCGGACGCCGCGGCGCCGAGGCCGACCGCATCCGCGGTGAGTTGGAGAAGCTCACCGGCAAGCAGGTGCAACTGAACATCCTCGAGGTCAAGAACCCCGAGTCCGAGGCGCAACTGGTCGCCCAAGGCATCGCCGAGCAGTTGTCCAGCCGTGTCTCGTTCCGCCGCGCGATGCGCAAGGGCATGCAAAGCGCCATGAAGGCCGGCGCCAAGGGCATCCGGGTCCAGGTCTCAGGTCGCCTCGGCGGTGCGGAGATGTCGCGCACGGAGTTCTACCGTGAGGGTCGGGTGCCGCTGCACACGCTGCGCGCCGACATCGATTACGGCTTCTACGAGGCACGCACCACCTTCGGCCGGATCGGCGTGAAGGTGTGGATCTATAAGGGCGAGGCACTCGGCTCGCGCGCCGAGCGTGAAGCAGCGGCTGCCGCCGCCCGGCTCAGTGGCCAGCGCGCCCGACCGGATCGCCCGAAGCGCGCACGCGGTGATGAGACCGCCGCGGAGACGGTCGAGGTGCCAGCGGAGGCATCCGTTGCCGCACCGGCTGAAGCACCCGCCGAGGCACCCGCAGAAACTTCGGCCGAAGCACCCGCCACGCAAGGACAGGAGGGCTGAACATGCTGATTCCCCGCAGGGTCAAGCACCGCAAGCAGCACCACCCCAAGCGCACCGGCGCGGCCAAGGGCGGCACGAACGTCTCGTTCGGCACCTACGGCATCCAAGCCCTCGAGCCGGCGTACGTGACGAACCGGCAGATCGAGGCCGCGCGTATCGCCATCACCCGGCACGTCAAGCGCGGCGGTCAGGTCTGGATCAACATCTACCCCGACCGACCGCTGACCAAGAAGCCGGCCGAGACCCGGATGGGCTCCGGTAAGGGGTCCCCCGAGTGGTGGGTCGCCAACGTCAAGCCCGGACGGGTGATGTTCGAGTTGTCCTACCCCGATGAGGAACTCGCGCACGAGGCGCTCATGCGCGCGGTGCACAAACTCCCGATGAAATGCCGGATCATCCGGCGCGACGAAGCAGGTGAGGACTGATGGCAGTGGGAACCGCCGCAGGTGAGCTGCGGAACCTGACCCAAGACGAGCTGGTCACTCGCCTGCGCGAGGCCAAGGAGGAGTTGTTCAACCTCCGTTTCCAAGGGGCCACGGGCCAGTTGGAGAGTCACGGTCGCTTGCGTGCGGTCCGCAAGGACATCGCCCGCATATACACGATCTTCCGCGAGCGCGAGTTGGGTATCACGCCCATGCTCGAGACCACCGAGGACGAGGAGGGTGCGGCATGAGCCCCACTAGGACCCAACAGGCGGACAGCCAGCGTGGATACCGCAAGGTCCGCGAGGGACTCGTGGTCAGCGACAAGATGGACAAGACCGTCGTCGTCGCCGTCGAGGACCGTTTCAAGCACCCGCTGTACGGCAAGGTCGTTCGCCGCACGAGCAAATTGAAGGCACACGACGAGGGCAACACCGCCGGCGTCGGCGACCGGGTGCTGCTGATGGAGACCCGACCGCTGTCGGCCACCAAGCGGTGGCGCGTGGTCGAGGTCGTGGAGAAGGCCAAGTAGGAAGCCGACCGCGCACTGCGGCCGGGTGGGTTCCGCCAGGCTCGTAACGAGAACCGGCAGACGATCAGGAGATAAGAAGTGATCCAGCAAGAGTCGCGACTGCGAGTCGCCGATAACACCGGTGCCAAGGAGATCTTGTGCATCCGGGTGCTCGGCGGGTCCGGACGTCGCTATGCGTCCGTGGGAGATGTCATCGTGGCGACCGTCAAGGACGCCATCCCCGGTGGCGGCGTCAAGCGGGGCGAGGTCGTCAAGGCCGTCATCGTGCGTACCAAGAAGGAGCGTCGTCGTCCGGACGGTTCCTACATCCGCTTCGACGAGAACGCGGCCGTGATCTTGAAGGGTGATGGAGAGCCGCGCGGAACGCGCATCTTCGGACCGGTCGGCCGTGAACTGCGGGAGAAGAAGTTCATGAAGATCATCTCGCTTGCCCCGGAGGTGCTGTAGCCATGAGCAAGCTCAATGTTCGTAAGGGAGACACCGTCCAGGTGATCTCCGGCAAGGATCGCGGGCTGACCGGCAAGGTCATCGAGGTCTACCCCGAATCCGATCGGCTCATCGTCGAGGGCGTCAACCGCATCAAGAAGCACACGCGGGTCGGCCAGAACGCCCGCGGCGCCAAGACCGGCGGCATCGTGACCACCGAGGCACCGATCCACTTCTCCAACGTGATGGTCGTCGATCCCGAGGACGGTCGCCCGACCCGCATCGGATTCCGGCGGGAGACCGTCGAGAAGCGGCGGCCGGATGGCACCACCTACGAAAGCCAGCGCAGCGTACGTATCTCCAAGCGCACCGGGAAGGATCTGTGATGAGTGCGGCAACCACCACCCTCCCGCGGCTCAAGGCGCGGTACCGCGAGGAGATCATCCCCGAACTGCGCAGCGAATTCGACCTCGCCAATATCATGCAGGTCCCGACTGTCACCAAGGTTGTCGTGAACATGGGCGTCGGCGAAGCCGCGCGTGATTCCAAGCTCATCGAGGGTGCGATCCGAGATCTCACCGAGATCACCGGCCAAAAGCCCCAGGTCACCCGCTCCCGCAAGTCCATCGCACAGTTCAAGTTGCGCGAGGGACAGCCCATCGGTGCGCACGTGACCTTGCGCGGAGATCGGATGTGGGAATTCCTCGATCGGCTGCTGTCCATCGCGCTGCCTCGCATCCGCGACTTCCGCGGACTGTCGCCCAAGCAGTTCGACGGCCACGGCAATTACACCTTCGGCCTCACCGAGCAGTCGGTGTTCCACGAGATCGACCAGGACAAGATCGACCGCACGCGGGGGATGGACATCACCGTCGTCACCACCGCTCCGAACGACGACCAAGGGCGCGCGCTGCTTCGGCTGCTCGGGTTCCCCTTCAAGGAGGCGTAGGCCATGGCCAAGAAGGCTTTGATCCAAAAGCAACAGAAGACACCCAAATTCAAGGTGCGGGCCTACACCCGCTGCACCAAGTGCGGCCGCCCGCACTCGGTGTACCGCAAGTTCGGCTTGTGCCGGGTGTGCCTTCGCGAGATGGCGCACGCGGGCGAGCTACCCGGAGTCACGAAGAGCAGTTGGTAACGACGCCGCAGGTCCGCGAGCACCCGCTCGTGGATACCACGGCGAGGAAGGCCGGTAGGCCATGACAATGACGGATCCGATCGCAGACATGTTGGCGCGTCTGCGCAACGCCAACTCGGCGTACCACGATTCGGTGATGATGCCGCACTCCAAGATCAAGGCGAACATCGCCGAGATCTTGAAGTCCGAGGGCTACATCGCCGGCTACGACGTCGCCGACGCCGAGGTCGGCAAGACGCTGACCCTGCAATTGAAGTACGGACCCTCCCGCGAGCGGTCCATCGCCGGCTTGCGCCGGGTGTCCAAGCCGGGTCTGCGCGTATACGCCAAGAGCACCGCGTTGCCACGCGTGCTCGGCGGACTCGGGGTCGCGATCTTGTCCACCTCCGGGGGATTGCTGACCGATCGACAGGCTGCGAAGAAGGGCGTAGGTGGGGAAGTCCTCGCCTACGTCTGGTAGGGGAAGGAGAGTCAGATGTCACGAATCGGAAAGCTCCCCATTCCCGTGCCCTCCGGGGTCAACGCCACGATCGACGGTCAGTCGGTCACCGTCGCCGGCCCGAAGGGCACGCTGTCCCTCGACGTCGCCGAGCCCATCACGGTCACCGAGGAGGACGGCTCGCTGATCGTCGCCCGCCCGGACGACGAAGGTCCCTCCAAGGCACTGCACGGTCTCACCCGATCCCTGGTGAACAACATGGTCGTCGGCGTCACCGACGGTTTCACCAAGACGCTGGAGATCGTCGGCACCGGTTACCGCGTCACGGCGAAGGGCACGGATATCGAGTTGTCCCTCGGGTACAGCCACTCGATCACCGTCAAAGCCCCGGAGGGCATCACCTTCGCGGTCGAGACACCCAACAAGTTCTCGGTCAGCGGCATCGACAAGCAACTCGTCGGTGAGACTGCCGCGAACATCCGCAAACTGCGTAAGCCCGAGCCGTACAAGGGCAAGGGCGTGCGCTATGAGAACGAAGTCATCCGCCGCAAGGCTGGAAAGGCGGGCAAGTAGTCATGGCTACGAGTACCTACGGTGTGAAGCTCGGCTCCGGCAACAAGATCGCCGTCGGCCGCAAGCGTCGCCACATCCGCGTCCGTAAGAAGGTCAGCGGCACCGTCGAGCGTCCCCGGCTGGTCGTGACACGGTCCGCCCGGCACATGATCGCCCAGGTGGTCGACGATACGGCCGGCCGTACGCTGGCATCGGCCTCCACGATGGAAGACGATCTCCGCGGGGCGAGCGAGGACAAGACCGCGAAGGCACGCAAGGTCGGCCAGAAGGTTGCCGAGCGCGCGAAGTCCGCGGGTGTCGGGGCGGTCGTCTTCGACCGTGGCGGACACCGATTCCACGGTCGCGTCGCGGCCCTGGCCGAAGGTGCCCGCGAAGCGGGCCTGGACTTCTGATACGACCGAGAGCGAAAGAGGGAAACATGTCAGGAACCGACCGGCGGTCAGGCGGAGAACGCCGCGACCGCAAGGAGCGGAGCCCACGCGAGGAGAAGTCGCAGTACCTCGAGCGCGTGGTGTCCATCAATCGTGTCGCGAAGGTCGTCAAGGGTGGTCGTCGCTTCAGCTTCACCGCACTGGTGGTCGTTGGCGACGGCGACGGCATGGTCGGCGTCGGCTACGGCAAGGCCAAGGAAGTGCCGGCGGCGATCGCCAAGGGCGTCGAGGAAGCCAAGAAGCACTTCTTCAAGGTTCCGCGCATCCAGGGCACCATCCCGCACCCGGTGACCGGTGAGGCTGCCGCGGGTGTGGTGCTGCTGCGTCCGGCCGCACCCGGTACCGGCGTCATCGCCGGTGGCCCGGTCCGTGCGGTCCTCGAGTGCGCGGGCGTGCATGACGTCCTGAGCAAGTCGCTCGGCTCGGACAACGCCATCAACATCGTGCACGCGACGGTCACGGCGCTGAAGATGCTCGAGCCGCCGGAGGCGGTCGCTGCCCGTCGCGGACTGCCGCTGGAAGACGTGGCCCCGGCCGCAATGCTGCGCGCGAAGGCGGGGGTGACCTCCTGATGACGCAGTTGAAGGTGACCCAGCGCAAGTCCGAGATCGGCGGCAC
>Ga0180429_10005414_pt1 | contig 10133 bp, 6 predicted proteins | sample SS_ome_FD_132428 | JGI IMG/M metagenome (GOLD analysis project Ga0180429, IMG submission 132428) | Hypersaline lake sediment archaeal communities from the Salton Sea, California, USA - SS_1_S_1 metaG | ecosystem: Environmental > Aquatic > Non-marine Saline and Alkaline > Hypersaline > Sediment ...
CCATGTTGCGGTAGATCTGTTTCACGTTCGCTCCCTCCCGTTCGACCGTCAACAGGATGGGCGCGGCGCCCGGGACCTGCAACACAAAACACGCGAATATGTCGAGAAACCGGAACCAATCCGCGTCGGGACGTATGAAGGGGCCATGACCGCTGTTGAGACGGCGGCCGAGTTCCGTTACCTTGGATCGGATCCGTGGCCCGAGCACCCAACGACAGGGGAGACGTGGTGGACAGCAACGATCGCATCGACGGTTTGGTACGTGCCGGCGGGGACCTGCGCACCGAGATCGGCAAGGTCATCGTGGGGCAGGACCGCGTCATCGAGGAGCTGCTGGTGGCGCTCTTCGCCGGCGGTCACGTCCTGCTCGAAGGGGTGCCCGGCCTCGCCAAGACGCTGCTGATCAGCACGCTCGCGCGAGTGCTGGACCTGAGTTTCTCTCGTATCCAGTTCACGCCGGACCTGATGCCGGGCGACATCACGGGCTCCGAGGTGCTCGACGACGACGCGTCCACGGGCCAGCGCGTCTTCCGTTTCATCAAGGGGCCCGTCTTCGCCAACGTGGTCCTGGCCGACGAGATCAACCGCACGCCGCCCAAGACCCAGGCGGCGCTGCTCCAGGCCATGCAGGAACGGATGGTCACCGCCGGCGGCAAGAGCCACGAGCTGCCGCCGCCCTTCTTCGTCCTGGCCACCCAGAATCCCATCGAGCAGGAGGGCACCTACCCCCTGCCGGAGGCCCAGCTCGACCGCTTCATGTTCAACGTGCTCATCGACTATCCGGAGACCGAGGAGGAGGTGGCCATCGTGGAGAACACGACCGGCGTGCACGAGGCGACGCCCGAGGTCGTGCTGGGCGCGGCGGAGGTCCTCGCCTTCCAGGACGCCGTGCACCGCGTGCCGGTGGCCGAGAACGTCACGCGCCACGCCGTGGCCCTGGCCCGGGCGACGCGGGTCGGCTCCGCCGACGCCGTGCGCCCCGCCCAGGAATACCTGGCCTGGGGCGCCGGACCGCGCGCCGCCCAGTGCCTGCTCCTGGGCGCCAAGGCGCGCGCCCTGCTGCAGGGGCGCCCGACGCCCGACATCGCGGACGTGCGGGCCCTGGCGCATCCCGTGCTGCGCCATCGGCTGGTCTCCAACTTCCACGCCGAGGCCGAAGAGGTGGACAAGGAGCGGATCGTCGAGATGCTGCTGGACGAGGTGCCCGCGTGAGGACCGCCGCGCCCACGCCCGCCATGGTCGCCGGGCTGGACCGCCTGGACCTCATCGCGCGCCTGGTCGTCGAGGGCTTCCTCGTCGGCCTGCACCGCAGCCCCTATCACGGCTTCTCGGTGGAGTTCGCCGAGTACCGGCAGTACATCCCCGGGGAACCGGTCACGCACATGGACTGGCGCGTCTTCGCCAAGACCGATCGCCACTACCTGAAGGTGTTCGCCGAGGAGACCAACCTGCGCGCCACGCTGCTGGTGGACGGCTCGGCGAGCATGGGGTTCACGGCGGGCGACGGCCGTCCCACGAAGCTCGGCTACGCCCGCCTGCTCGCGGCCAGTTTCACACACCTGCTGCTGCGGCAGAACGACGCCGTGGGGCTGGAGGTGTTCGACGAGGCGCCGCGGGTCTCGGTGCCCGCCCGGGCCGTCAAGCGGCAGCTCTTCCACGTGCTGAAGCATCTCGACCGGCTCGAACCCGGCCGGGGCACGTCCCTGGGCGCCATGCTGCACCGCACGGCCGAGCGGCTGCCGCGACGGGGCCTGATGCTGCTGTTCTCCGACCTGATGGACGAGCCCGAGGACATCCTGTCCGGCATCAAGCACCTCCGCCACCGCGGACACGAGGTGATCGTCTTCCAGGTCCTCGATCCCCGCGAGCTCGACCTGGATTTCAAGCGCGAAGCCCGGTTCGTCGACCTGGAGCGGCCCGGGCGCCGGGTGCGGCTGGAGCCCGCGCACGTGCGCGCCCACTACCGCGAACGGGTGGCGGACTGGCGGAGGACGCTGCGCCGGGGCTGTCGCCGCCAGCGCGTCGACCTGGTGGAGATCTCCACCGACACGCCCTTCGACCGCGCCCTGCTCGCCTACCTGAGCAAGCGGAAGCGGATGTCCTGACATGCCCGTCACCTTCCTGAATCCCGGCCTGCTCCTGGGCGCTGCGGCGGCCGCGGTGCCGATCGTGCTGCACCTGCTCAACCGGCGGCGGGTGCGCGAGATCCGCTTCAGCGACCTGCGCTTCCTGGAGGAGGTGCAGGTCCAGCGCTCCCGCTCGCTGGGGCTGCATCGGCTCCTGCTCCTGCTGCTGCGCGTGCTGGCGATCCTGCTGATCGCCCTGGCCGTGGCACGGCCGCGTCTGGCCGGCCTGGCGCCGGGCGAGGCCGGGGACGTCTCGATGCTCGTGGTCCTCGACGCCAGCGCCAGCATGCAGACCGCGGGCGAGGCGGGCACCCGCTTCGCGGCGGCGGTCGACTACGCGGCCACGACGGCCGCCGACCTCGCCGGCGGCGGCGAGATCCAGGTCCTGTTGGCCGACGACGAGCCGCGCGCCGTGTTCGGCGACTGGACGCGCGGCGGGACGGGGGCCGCCGGAGCCCTGCGCGAACTGGCGCCCGCCGACGGCGGCTTCGATCTGGCCGCAGCCCTGTCCGACGCGGCGGAATGGGCCCGCAACGCCCGGCACCGGCCCGCCCTGCTGCTCGTCCTCTCCGATTTCCAGCTGGCGTCCTGGGACGCGGCGGCCCTCGCCCGCGCGGCGGCCGAGCTGACGGACGCCGGCGTCGAACACGTCCTGGTGCGCGCTTTCGGACAGCAACGAAGCAACGGCGGCGTGCGCGACGTCCGGCTGCCCCTGAGGGCCCTGCAATCCGGCGAGACCCTGCTCCTGAAGGCCGAGGTGCTGGTCGGACGTCCGGACCAGCCCTTCTGGCTCGAGTTCGGTGGCGAGCGCGTCGCCGAGACGGTCGCGTCGGCCCGGCCCGGCGAGATCGACAGCCTGGTCTTCGCCCTCACGGCGCCCGGGCCGGGGGAACACGCGGGTCTGGTGGCGACCGAGGCGGACCGCTTCGCCGTGGATGACGCGCGTCCCTTCGTGCTGGGCGTGCGCGACAGCATCGAGGTCCTGCTGGTCCACGGCGAGCAGGATCTCGCCGCAGGTCGCGGCGGCTGGCGCTACTGGCAGCAGGCCCTGGCGCCGGGTGCGGCCGGAGACGGCCCGTCGGCGGACCGGTCCGTTTTCCGGATCCGTTCCCTCGCGGGCGGCGAGCTGGAGACGGGCGACCTGGAGCGGGCCGACCTCTTCGTCTACCTGGACGCCGGCCCCCTGGGCCGCGGCGCGGGCGAGGCCCTGGCGGACTGGCTGCGTGCCGGCGGCGGCGCCGTCTTCCAGTTCGGCGACTACAACCTCGCGGGCTACCTGAGCGGCGTTCTGCTGCCCATGCTGGGCGTCGACGGCGACATCGCCTACCGCAACCGCTCCGAGACGGGCGCCGAGGAGGCCCGGATCACGGACCGGCGCCACCCGTTGTTCCGGGGCCTGTCCGACCCCGCGCTGGACACGCTGGAACGGGCGCGCTGGCGGCGCCAGTTCGCCTTGCAGGACAGCGGCCTCGCCGTGCTGATGACGGGCGAGAGCGGGACGCCCCTGCTGGCGACAGGCGGACTGGGCGACGGCCGCTTCGCTTTGCTGCCCTTCAACCTGTCGGCGGGATCGGCGGACCTGGCCCGCAACCCCATGTTCCTGCCCCTGGCCCAGCGTCTGGCGGCCCTGATGGCCGGCGGCGGCGGCGCGGGCGAACGCAACCTGATCGTGGGCGCCGTACCGCGGTTGACGCTCGAGGACGGGGAGAGCCTGGGCGAGGCGCCGGCGGTGGTGCCGAGCGGCGCGCGGATCGACGGGCACGCACCGCTGACCGCCCGCATGGCGTGGGAGCGGGGCGCACCCGTGATCGTGGGGGAGACCGCGCGGCGCGCGGGGTTCTACACCTTCGTCGACGGGCGCGACACCCTGGGCGTGGTGGCGGTCGCGCCGCCGCCGGCCGAGGGCGACCCCCGGCTGCGCACGCCGGAGGACGTTCTGGCCCGGCTCGCCGCCGCGGGTCTGGAGACGGGACGCGACCTCGCCGACATCGAGGCCGACGCCTTCGCGGCGGCGCTGCAGGGGCGGGAACTGGCGCCGCTGTTGCTGCTGCTGGCCATCCTGTCGCTGCTGGCCGAGACCGCCCTGTCGCGCCGCGCTCGCTGAGCCGATCGGATCTTGCCAGGGGACGTATTTGGCTTACCATTGTCACTGGACCGCATAGGTCCCCTTTACACGGCAAGCACACGGGATCCGCCCGGAGGCCTCAATCATGTGGGATTATTCGGATAAGGTGCTCGACCACTTCATGAATCCGCGCAACGTGGGTACGCTCGAGGACCCCGACGGCGTCGGCGAGGTGGGGTCGATGGCCTGCGGCGACGCGCTGCGGCTCACCTTCAAGCTCGATGCCGACGAGCGTATCGCCGACGCGAGGTTCCAGACCTTCGGCTGCGGGAGCGCCATCGCCTCCTCCTCGATCCTGACCGAGATGATCAAGGGCAAGACCCTCGAGGAGGCGGCGAGCATCACCAACGAGGACATCGCCCGCGAACTCGACGGCCTGCCCCGCGAGAAGATGCACTGCTCGGTGATGGGACGCGAGGCTCTCGAGGCGGCCATGATCGACTACTACAAGAAGCTGGGCAAGGGCGTGCCCTGCACCCTCATCAAGCAGGACGTGGAGATCTGCCACTGCTTCCAGGTGAACAAGTCGACCATCCGCGACGCCGTGATGCAGTACCAGCTGAAGGACATCGAGGACGTCACCCACCACACCAAGGCCGGCGGCGGCTGCACCCAGTGCCACCACGACATCCAGCACATCATCGACGAGTGCCTGGAGAAGATCGAGAGCGGAGAGGCCGAGGCGCCCCAGGACGGCGTGGTCCAGATCTCGGGCCTGCCCGGCAACGGCGGACGGCTCGAGCAGGTGCGCGAGGTCCTGGAGAACGACATCGCCCGCGCGCTGCGCACCGACGGCGGCGACATCGAGCTCGTCGAGATCCGCGGCAACGAGGTCCACGTCCGGCTGACCGGCGCCTGCGCCAGCTGCCCCTCGTCGCAGGCCACCATCAAGGGCTGGGTCGAGGGCCAGCTCCGCGAGCACGTCAGCGAGGACCTCGAGGTCATCGAGGTGGGGAGATGAGCGCCATGGACCTGTTCGAGGACCTGCCCGAGCGCCCCGCCGGCGGCGTCTACCTGGACAACAACGCCACCACGGCCGTGGCGCCGGAGGTCCGGGAGGTCCTGCTGCCCTATCTCACCAGCCACTACGGGAACCCCTCGAGCATGCACGGTTTCGGGGCGGACGCCGGTCGCGCGGTGGATCGCGCGCGAGACCAGGTCACGGCGCTGATCGCTGCGGAGTCCCCGTCCGAGGTGGTGTTCACGGGCGGCGGTTCGGAGAGCGACAACCTGGCCATCGTCGGCACCCTGCGCGCCTATCCCGACAGGAAGCACATCGTGAGCACTGTGGTCGAGCATCCCGCCGTGCTGGGCCTCTGCCGCGAACTGGAGAGCCGACACGGCTACGAGGTGACCTACCTGCCCGTCGACGCCCGGGGCGGCCTGGATCTCGACGAGCTGCGCGCTGCCATCCGGCCCGACACCGCCGTGGTCAGCATCATGGCCGCCAACAACGAGACCGGGGTCGTCTTCCCCTACGAACGGATCGGCGAGATCGTCAAGGCGGCCGGCGCCGTCTATCACGTGGACGCCGTCCAGGCGGTGGGCAAGCTGCCGATGGATATGTCCGCCTCGACCATCGATCTGCTGTCCCTTTCCGGGCACAAGCTGCACGCCTGCAAGGGCGTCGGGGCCCTCTACGTCCGGCGGGGCACCAAGCTGCGCCCCCTGATTGTGGGCGGGCACCAGGAACGCGGTCGTCGGGCGGGCACCGAGAACGTGCCCGGGCTGGCGGCTCTCGGCGAGGCCTGCGAACTGGCGGGTCGTCACATGGACGAGGAGCGGACGCGCGTGCGGGAGCTGCGCGACCGGCTCGAGACCCGGATCGTCGACGCCGTCCCGGACTGCCGCGTGAACGGCGATCCGGACCACCGGCTGCCGAACACCTCGAACATCAGCTTCGACTACATCGAGGGGGAGGGCATCCTGCTGCTGCTCGACCGTTTCGGCATCGGCGCCTCCAGCGGCTCGGCCTGCACGTCGGGCAGCCTGGAACCGTCGCACGTCCTGAAGGCCATGGGCATCCCCTTCATCTCGGCCCACGGATCGGTCCGATTCTCCCTGAGCCGCTACACGACGGAAGAGGAGATCGACTACACGGCCGCCGTGATTCCGCGCATCGTCGACCGTTTGCGGACCATCACGCCGTTCAGCGAACAGCGTCAGACCTTCTGACGCCCGGAGAGAGATGAGCGATCGTCCTTTGCGAGCCGGCCCCGCGGCCGGCTCGGCGACTTGAGCGGCCTGCTCGGCCGCATCGTCGACGGCGAGGTCCTGGCCGGGGGCGTCGCGAGGGTGGCGTGCGCCCTCGACGCGGCCCTCGCGTTTCCCGCCGAGATCCCGGTCCTCTCGGGCCTGCACGGCGCCTCCGCCTCGCTGCTGCTGGCGGCCTGGCACGCCCGCACCGGCCACTCGGCCCTGATCGTGACGCCCGCACGCGAGGACGCCCTACGCCTCGCCGACGACCTGGACGCCTGGCTGGGCCTGGATCGCGCGGTCTACCTGCCCCAGCCGGACGTGCTGCCCTTCGACCGCAATTCCCCCGACGCCGAGCTGGTGGGCGCCTTCATCCAGGGCCTGGATCGGCTGGGCGAGGGTGCGCCCCGTCTCGCCGTCACCTCCATGAGCGGCCTGCAGCAGCGGATCATCACGCCCGAGCGGCTGGCCGCCGCGCGCTTCGATCTCGCCCGCGGCGACCGTCGTCCGCGGGAGGCGCTCTGCGCCCGTCTCGACGAGCTCGGCTACGTGGCGGTGGGCATGGTCTCGCGGACGGGCGAGTACGCCCTGCGCGGCAGTCTCGTGGATCTCTTCGCGCCGGGCCCGCATCCGCTGCGCATCGAGTTCTTCGACGACGAGATCGTGTCGATGCGCACCTTCGACGCCGGCACCCAGCGCTCCATCGACAAGCTCGAGGAGGCGCGTATCCTGCCGGTCAGCCACCTGATCCTCGACGACGACGCGGTCCTCGAGGCGCTCGCCCGGATCGAGACGGCGGCCCTCGACGGCGAACTGGACGCCGACGTGCGGGCGGACCTGGAGGCCCGCATCGAGGAACGGATGCACAGCGCCGGGCTCGAGGCCTTCCTGCCCCTGTTCGGCCCCACGTCCCTGCTGGCCGACCATCTGCCCGAGGGGACCGGTCTCTTCTGGTTCGATCCGGAGCGCCTGTCCGGGCGTTTCGACGCCCTCTCGGAGGAGGTGCCGCGCATGCGCGGCACCCGTCTGCAGCACGATCCCTGGCTCCCGGAACCGGAGCAGCTGCTCGCGACCCGCGAGGAGCTGGCCGCCTTCGCGGCGCAGCAGGTACACCTGGCCGGCGCCTGGCTGGCCGAGGATCCGGCCGGCGCCTGGCCCGACCGGCCCGGCCGCCAGGTCCACGCCTTCGAGACCCGGCGGCCCGGGCTGCGGGGCGGTGACGTCGCCGGGCTGACCCGCGCCCTGGCCGGCTTCACGGCCGCGGGCTGCGCGCCGTCGGTCCTCTGCGACAACCAGGGGCAGGCGACCCGTCTCACCGAACTGCTCCTGGAGCAGGACGGGGCCGCGCCGGCGATCCTGCCGGTGGTGGGGCAACTCAGCGAGGGCTTCGTCTGGCCCGAAGCGGGACTGGCCGTGGTCACCGACCACGAGTTCTTCGACCGCTACCACCGCCCGTCCCGCGCCCGCTTCCGCGGCGCGGCCGTGGTCGTGGATTCGGGCAACCTCCAGCGCGGCGAGCACGTCGTTCACGTGGAATACGGCATCGGCCTCTACCGGGGCCTGCGCCGCATCAAGGTCGAGGGTGCCGAACGCGAGTGCCTGCTGCTGGAATTCGCCGAGGGCGACAAGGTGTACGTGCCGGTCGAGAAGATCGACACGGTGGAGCGCTACAGCAGCGACCGGGATGCGGCACCCCGGCTGAGCCGTCTCGGGTCCGCGTCGTGGGGACGCGTCACCAAGCGGGCGCGCAAGGCCATCCAGGCCATGGCCGCGGAGCTGCTGCAGCTCTACGCCGAGCGGGAGAGCCGGCCGGGGCGGGCCTTCCCGCCCGACGGCGATCTCCTGAAGTCCCTCGAGGCCTCGTTCATCCACGAGGAGACGCCCGACCAGCTGACCGCCATCGCCGACGTCAAGCGCGACATGGAGGCGGCGCGTCCCATGGACCGCCTGGTATGCGGCGACGTGGGCTACGGCAAGACGGAGGTCGCCATGCGCGCGGCCTACAAGGCGGTCGAGAGCGGCCGCCAGGTGGTCGTGCTCTGCCCGACGACCCTGCTGGCCCAGCAGCACGGCGAGACCTTCGCCGAGCGCTTCCGCGACTTCCCGGCCCGGGTCGCCGTCCTGAGCCGCTTCAAGTCCACGTCCGAGCAGCGCGAGATCGCCCACCGGGTCCGCGAGGGCGGCGTGGACGTCCTGATCGGCACCCACCGGCTGCTCTCGCGCGACGTGAGGTTCGCCAAGCTGGGGCTGGTCATCGTGGACGAGGAGCACCGTTTCGGCGTCCGGCACAAGGAACGTCTCAAGCAGCTGCGCAAGGAGGTGGACGTGATGACGCTCACCGCCACGCCCATCCCGCGCACGCTGTACCTCTCCCTGATGGGCGCACGCGACATGTCGCTGATCACCACGCCGCCGCGCGACCGCCTGCCCATCCACACCGAGATCTGCGCCTTCAGCGAAACGATCCTCAGCGAGTCCATCCTGCGGGAGATGCACCGCGGCGGGCAGGTCTTCTTCGTGCACAACCGCGTCGAGACGATCCAGGGCATGTCGGCCCTTCTGCGCAAGCTGCTGCCCCGGGCGCGCGTCTGCGTGGCGCACGGGCAGATGCCCGAGGCCGAACTGGAGAAGGTGATGTCCGCCTTCCTCGCCCACGAGTACGACGTGCTCGTGACCACCTCGATCATCGAGTCCGGCCTCGACATGCCGCGCGTGAACACCATCATCATCGACCGCGCCGACCGCTTCGGGCTGGCCCAGCTCTACCAGATCCGGGGGCGGGTGGGCCGCTCGAGCCAGCGGGCCTTCGCCTACCTCATGACCCCGCCCGGCGAGCGGGTCACGCCCGACGCGCGACGCCGCCTCTCCGCGCTGCAGGAATTCCAGGCGCTGGGCTCCGGCTACCACATCGCCATGCGCGACCTGGAGATCCGCGGCGCCGGCAACATCCTCGGCCAGCAGCAGCACGGCCACCTGGAGGCGATCGGCTTCGACCTGTACTGCCGGCTCCTGGACGAGTCCATCGCCGAGCTCAAGGGCGGCCACGGCACCAAGGCCGCCGACGTCCGCCTCGATCTCAAGCTGCCGGCCTATCTCCCCGACGCCTACGTGACGGAGCCCGAGCACAAGATGGATCTCTACCGGCGGCTGGCGCGCCTGTCCGACGAGACCCGTGTCGATCGGCTCGGCGAGGAGATCCGGGACCGTTTCGGTCCCCTGCCGCCCCAGGTCTCCAACCTGCTGGATCTCACGCGGATCCGCATCCTGTCCGACCGCAACGGCGTCGAAGAGCTGCGCGCCGGACGCAAGGGGCTGAGTTTCTTTTTTACTGGCGGACGAGAACCGTCACCGTATATCATTCACGGTTTGATGGGAACCGGCCCGCACGGCCTGACGTTCAAGGCCGTCGACCAACTCGAAATGAAAGTGCCCGTGGCGCGCGATGTCGCCGCTGCCGCGGCGTTTTCCGTACTCGATCTGCTGGATCGGCTGCGGGTCGAGGAGAACGAGGGTTCCGGCAGAAAAACCGAAGACAATTCCCGCCCCGACTGAGTGAGGAGTCGATCATGTCTAAGAACGCGTTCCTGAGCAGAATCCACGGAAGCGCCGCGGGCCGACGGAGCCTGTGCGCCGTCGTCCTGGGCCTCTCCTGCCTGCCCCTGCTGAGCGGCTGCGGCGGCGGCGGG
>Ga0180429_10005416_pt1 | contig 10132 bp, 7 predicted proteins | sample SS_ome_FD_132428 | JGI IMG/M metagenome (GOLD analysis project Ga0180429, IMG submission 132428) | Hypersaline lake sediment archaeal communities from the Salton Sea, California, USA - SS_1_S_1 metaG | ecosystem: Environmental > Aquatic > Non-marine Saline and Alkaline > Hypersaline > Sediment ...
CTGCTGCCGATTGCGCAGCAGGGCGAAGCCGTTATCCTCGCAGCCGGGAAAATTCCAGACCGAGTTGGAGGTGTAGCCTTTGATGTCGGCCACATCGCCCAGAAAATAACAGGTCAGGTCGATTAGGTGGATGCCGTTGTCGCGCAGCGCGCCGCCGCCCATCACCGCCTCATCGTGCAGCCAGGCCTGATTGTGGTCGGTGGCAGAATAGCCGGTGTAACTGCGAATGTGATCCAGCTCACCGATGAGGCCGGAATCGAGCAGCGCCCGGGCTTTTTTAATGGACGGATAAAAGCGATAATTGAAGCCGGTGCCCAAAAAACGGTTATGTCGGGCCGCGGCCTCGACCATTTGCTGGCTTTCGGTCTGGGTGCGGGCCAACGGTTTTTCGCACAACACGTGTTTGCCCGCCTCCAGCGCGGCGATACTCATTTCGGCGTGGAGCAGCGGCGGGGTGGAGACGAGGACCGCGTCCACGTCGTCCCGCTGAATAAGCGCCTGCCAATCGGCTGCCACCTGGCCCCCGTAGCGGCCTGCCAGCGACTCGGCCCGGGCGCGGTCAACATCGGCCACCGCGGTCAGTTGATGATTAGGGTTCAGGCTGAGGGCCTGGGCGCGTAACTGCCCGATGCCGCCACAGCCAATTAAGCCAAAGCGCATAAATTAATCCTCCACCACGTGGGTTTTAAAAATTTGGCGATATTCCTGCCAGCGAACGCGGTCAAACCGCCCCTGCTCGTCCAGACAGTTAACCGCAGAGTAGGCCATAAACAGGGCGTGGTGAGTGTTATCGTGGGCAAACAGCCCCTGCCGCCCAAACGACAGCAGCCCTTCCAGCCCTTCCACCCATTCGTCCAGCCGGTCAAAATGGGTTTCGTACCCCTGCGGATAGATGGGGTAAGCCTGCGGCAAACGGCGGGTGACCACCTGTTTGACCTCAGCCCGTAACGGCAGTCCGGCAATTTCCAGCGAGCGGCGCATCAGCCGGCCCAATTCCTCATCGCTCTGCGACCAGACCGCATCGGTGGGGGCGCAGGGCAGCTCGGCGCACAAAACCGTCACATCTGAACCATCGCGCCCGCCCCGGTAATTCTTCGGCTCAGACATCCGCGAAATGGCGATTTCGGTTTCGGGAAAATAATGGGCGTCGTATTCGCTGAACTGTGGTTGATCCAGCGCCAGATAAATCAAAATCATCGCCCGGTAGTCGATACTGTTGGCAGCCTGCACGTATTCCGGCGGCGGCGCGGGGGTCAGGCCGCGGGCCAGCGCGGTAATGGGGATGGTTGACCAGACGTAATCGGCCTGCAACGACCGGCTTTGCCCGGCCTGCTCAAAACGGACAGTATGTTGACTGCCATTCGATAAAAGTTCCACGCCCCGCACCGAGGCTCCAAACTGAAAGTCGGCCCCGGATTCGATTGCGGCCTGATGATAGGCCTCGGAAATTTGGCCGAAGCCGCGGCGGGGGTAAAAGAATCGACCTGCGCCCGCCGGTTTGAGGCCCGGCACCGCGGCCAACACCTTACGCACCATTTTTCCCAGCGACCCGGCAGAAACTCGCCGCCGGGCCTGAATGGCCGATAATTCGGTGGGTTCCATGCCCCACAACTTGCGGGCATAGGGGAAATAGAAGTCACGGCAGATGGTCCGGCCCAGCCCGGCTTCCAGTACCGTGGCGAAGTTCTCTTCTACTTCATCCGGCTGTTGACCGTTCAGCATTTTTCCGGCGGAATCAGCGGCTACGCCCAGCGCAAAGCTCGGCGGCAGTCTGAGGGCCAAATCGAGCGGTTTCAGCGGGAAGTGGATCCATCGCCCTCGCAGCCGGATGCGCCCGTGGCGAGGCCGGTCGAGCAGGTCATCGCCCAGCAAGGTTTTGATGTCGTGCAGCACTTGGGGGTCACTGGCCGGGTGCAGGCGGTGACTGCCGTAATCAACCCGCTGGCCGGCCAGGTCAAAGCTGCCGGCATTGCCGCCCACCCCGGGATTGCGCTCCAGCACCGTTACTTTTGCTTTGTTTTGTCGAGTGAGTTGCCAGGCCGCCCCGACACCCGCCGGGCCGGCTCCTAAAATTACAATGTGTGGTTTTGTCATAATATGCTCAGTTGGATGGTTGGTTAGTTGGTTGATGCGTTGACAGTACAGGTCGACGTCGCCAGCGGCGGAGCGGCCACGGCGGCAGTAGCCACAGACCGGTCACCGCCAACGCCGTTGCCAGTAAAATTACAATGACCGGGCCATTGCTCTCAATGTACCCCATATTTTGCAGAGTGGTGAACCAGGGTAGCTGCGGCCCGCCGGTGGAAATTTGGATGACAGCTTCGTAAATGCCGCGTCCCCATTCCACATCGCGGTACATTGCCAGCGTCCACATCCAATAGGTAGCAAACAGACCGAACAGGATCGCGGCGAGGCGGGGCAATCGCAAAAATACGCCCGCGGCCAACAAAAACAGAAAGGGCGTCACCGGAACAATGTGGCGCACGCCGGTATTAAACTGTACATAGCCAAATTTATTGGCCGCCGAAAACAAAAAGAATGTCAGCGTGAAACCGAGAATCAGCCCCAGTTCTCGCCGCCCGACCAACCGGGTGGGTGCAAACCAGCCCGGCACGTACAACGCCAGCAGCAAAATCGGCGCCGAGGTGAACAGCCCGTAACGCATTCCAAAGGCCAGCAGCCCCAGCAGAGTCGGGTCGGGCCAGTCAATGCCGGAATAGCCGTAACCGGAAAACTCGGTGGCGGGCATGTAATGCTGAGCCGGATACAGCGGATGGCCGAAGCTGGACCACTGGTAAGCCATCAACACGGCCGCGGCGAGGGCCACGCCGACACCGAAGTGGAGCAGATAACCCAAACGCCGTTCGCCAGCCGGAAAACTTCGCCAGCGAGCCAACGCGTACAGACTCAACGCCGCGACTGCCACCAGGCCGCTGTAATCAAAGATCACAGTCCAACCGGTGAGCAACCCGGCCCAGAAAAAATGGCTCGGTCGGGGGCGACTTGATTTATTCCACGGCGACCACAGTAACACAAAGGCGAAAAAGGCGAAGTGGCTCAGCAGCAGATTGTGATTAAGTTGGGCGGTCCGATAAAAAACCGGCGTGGCAAAGGCGTACAGCCCGGCCAACACCAGCGCCATCCCTTTTGAGCCGGTCAGATGCCTGCCCGACCCTGCGGGAGGGCTGGGGGGCGCGGGGGGTGATCCCCCCGAATTTTCTTGATTAGGGGTGCGATGAACATCGCCGCCGGTCAATCGCAACAGCACAAAAAACATCACAACTGCGCTCAGAGCCGACAACGGCCCCATCACCCCCACCTGTGTCACGGCCGCGGCCAGGCCCAGTTTGATGTCGAGGCCGCGGGCCATCGCTTCCTGCAAAAATTTGACGGAGTTGGCGTGCTGCGTGTCGTACTCCACCGCGGGCGGCTCCGGCGCGGCGGCTCGCCGCTGCTGCACCCGCTCGACGGCCAAATCAACCGCGGGCCGGGCCAGGGCATACGGCACCGCCCCCAACATCGAAGCGCCGGGGTTGTTATTGATAAAGGCGCCCCGGTTCGGCATTTTAAAAATGTCGGGGTGCAGCCCCACGTATTCCGACACGTCGAAACTCATATTTTCGCCCAGGCTGATGGCCGGGTAGACCTCGCGCACCACGTTGGTGGCAAAATGGACGGTATAAATCAGCCAGCAGGTTAAAAACAACCGCACGGCAATATCCCGCGGCGACAAGTGGGACAAGGCCTGTTTGAAATAGTTCATCAGGATGAGATCTCTCCATTTGAGGGAACAACCGCTTGAAATTCGGCAGGCGCATGGCGACCGGCCAGCATATAAAATATGCCTCCGAACGCGCCACCGGCCACCAGAATAGTTTGCCACAACAGGCCGACCGCCACCGCTCCGGCAGCTGGTACGCCGAATCGACCCAAAAAGATTACCAGCGCGGCTTCGCGCACGCCCAGCCCGCCCAGGCTGATGGGCAGCGTGGCCGACAGTTTAGCCAGCGGCCAGGCCAGAAACCAAACCGGCAAGGCCAGGTCGAGGCCGATGGCCCGGCCCAGAAAGGCGTTTAACAGCACAAACGCGCTTTGAATGCCGACCGCTAACAGCAAGCCGATGACAGCCCGCCACGGATTTTTGAATAGTTCCGCCACCAGATGGCGCACTCGCAAAATCAGGGCCGTCAGTTTGGCCGGTAACCGTACCGGCAAAGGCATCAGCAACAACAGCACCCCGCCGATGATCCCCAGCAGCAGCAGGCCAAACATCACCCACAAGGCGGTTTTATCTTCGGCGGCCAGGGCCAATGGCGACAATAAACCGCCGATGACTATCAATGCCGCCAGGGCCAGCATATCGAGAAAACGATCAAGCAGGCTGCCCAACACCACCGCCTCTTTTTGCCGGGGACGGTAGCCAATGGCCATCCCGGCCCGAACCACGTCGCCGCCGGCAATGGAGGGCAGAAACAGATTGGCAAATAATCCGGCAAAATAATAACGGAACGTGGCCGTAAAGGGGATCTGTCCCCGCCCGATGTTAATCAACAACGTCCATTTGACGACGCCAGCCGCGTGACCGGCGATAAAAACCGCTACCGCCAGCAGCCACAAACCGGGTGAAACCTGTCTGAGCGTTTGCCACAGGTCAGCCAGAGGGAGCTGTGTAAAAATTATGCCCAGAATGAGCAGACTGGTTAGCAGGCGCACCAATGGTTTTTGCCACCAGGCTTTGAGGGTCAGCAGTAGTTTTTTCATTAACGGGGCCTTGTACCCAACCCGACCCGGGCAATTTGGTCGGACAACAGCCCCATAGCCCAGATGACAAAGGCTCCCAACAAGCCAAAAATCGCCGTTTCCGACAGGTTTTCCAGAAACAGGTCGTAGACGAATTTACCAGTGCCGGTTAAAAACAGGGCCATCCCCAGCGGCAAAAATACTTTGAGGGGGTTAAAGTAAACGATTGTCCGCAAAATAAGCAGGAAGAAGTGATAGGCATCAACCGGCCTGATTTTTGATTCGCCCACCCGATGATGGTATTCGATGGGGTGGTAATCAACCAGATAATCATTGCACATCAGAGACAGGGTGATGGTGGTGGTAAAAGAGAAGCCGGAGGGCAACACATGCTCAAAACGTTCAACCAGTGGTTTTTTGAGGATACGCAGGCCGGAGTTGAGATCAGGAATGGGCTGTTCGGCCAGATAGCTGGCAAGCTGGCGCAAAAACCATTTGGCCGGTTTGCGGACCAGTGGAATTTTGGCGTTGGGCGCAGTTCTGGCCCCGACCACCATATCGTACTCCCGAATTTTTTCCAGCATCGCCGGAATGGCCTCGGCGGGATAGGTGCCGTCGGCATCAATAATGGCGACGGTTGGATAGCGGGCGGCCTTGATACCGGTTTTGAGCGAAGCGCCATAGCCGCGGTTGCGGGGGTGATGGATGATCCGCGCCCCGGCGGACTCGGCTTCCTGAGCCGTGTTGTCGGCGGAACCGTCGTCTACCACAATGATTTCGTAAGGGATATCGTGGTCGGTTAGCACCCGATGGATGGATTTGATCTGATCGGCCACCGCGTTTTCTTCGTTGTAGGCCGGCACTACCACAGACAACGCCGGTTGTGTCAAAGTCAACGCCTCCTCCAGTTCAGCGGTTACAGTTTCATCAGCCGGGTTATTGGCCGTCGAGGCAAAAAGTATCCGGTCAGTTTCATTCAAAACGGTCATAGTATTCTCCTAATCTGCGACAACATTAGCCGAGTTAGCCGAACCCTGGACTGCCTCAGGATAGCGGCAGACAAAGATATCGCCGCCGTTCAGAGTGCCGGGGAACTGTTCCACCACCTCAAATTCCTGCTCCACACGGGCCAATACATCGGGGTAAAGGGCCTGCAGATGGGGCGGAAAGGTATACAGCAGCCAGGTTCGAGCCGCCTGCCCCTGTACCTCGTCCAGAGCCTGGGCCGTTTCGACAGCAGTCCAGTCGGTGGGATAAAAATCTTTGTAAGCGTAGGCCGTAATGCCGGCAACTACCACCGCATCGCCCGGCTGTCGCGCCGCTTCGATGTAAGCCAGCGCGCCCTGGTAATCTTGCTTGGGGCCGTAGACCAACGGCACAGACAGAGCTGATACGGCCACCATTGCCACGCCAAACGACAGGCCGAGTTGCCCGGCCCGAACTTCAGGCCAGCGCAGCAGGCGGGTCAACACCCTGGCCAGCACCATCACCCCCCGGATGACGACCAGTACCCCAAACCCAAAGGCAAAGAAGAAGAACCGGGGCCATAAATTATGCTCGGTGATGACCATGACCACCGCCCCAAAGACCGCGGGGACGAACAACAGCGTCAACAGCGCCGGACGGGTGCGCAGCCAATTCCACGCGCCCAGGCCAAAGACAGTCACCGCAACCAGGGCCGCCACGCCCCCGGCAAAACCGATCCGCAGGCCTCGTACAATTTCGAGAGCCGTCCATAGCGGATTTTGCCACTGTTCAAAGGTGGCATCCCCTTCTTTGGCGGTCAGGGTGTCTAATAGTTGTGGAATAACCAGCCCGTACAGGGTCAACACCAGCAGAGCAGCCACTCCGAACCCGGCAAACAAACCCCACCAGCGACCGGGCCACGGTTTGCGCCAGCGAACCAGCAGGGTGGCAGCGTAGACCACAACCTGACCAAAAATGGGAAAGAACATCGTCATGTGGGTGTAAACGCCCAGGGCCGCGGCCACCGCGTACGCCAACCAAAGCCGGGGCCGATTTTCGTTGAGACCGCGCACCAGAAAATAGCTCGACAACAACGTCCAGAAGAGCAAGCCGGTGTAGCCGCGGGCGTTCTGGCTGAACCAGATGTGATGGTACGAAAAAGTGAACAGTCCTGCGGCCAGCAACGCTTCTTTTTCGCCGGCCAGCTCCCGGCCCAGCAAATACAGAGCGGCAATACTGCCCACACCGAACAACACCGCCGGCACCCGCAGGGCCGCGGCGCCGTCGCCAAAAATCAGCACCGACAGGCGGGCCAGTAAACTGAAGACAAAATGCTGATTTTGCGAATCGTAGGTGGTGACAATGACCCCAAACGGCGATTTGACGTAGTTCAGATAGGTGGTGATTTCATCCAGCCACAACCCTGCGTCCAGCCGATACAGGCGCAACGCCAGAGCCGCGGCCAACAGCAGCCCCAGGATAATCAAACTGGTGCGGGGGATCGGTTTGGCCGCAGCCGATTCGCCGGCAGGCAGCCAGTTCAGGCCGATAACGACCAGGCCCAACAGGGCAATCGTCCCCCGAAATATGGTAGCCCCCAGTAAAAGTTCAGCGTGCAGGTAGGCCGGAAGCCCGGCTACGGGGCGCAACAGGGCCAGCAGCGTCGCTGAGGGAATGACCGCGGCAGCGGCAATCAACAAAATACCAGTAATGGTATATTTCGAAGAGAGGTATTTCATCGCCATCATCCGGATTTATTCTTCTACGTAAGAGGGGGCGGGTTGGGCGGGCAGGAATGTAATTTTTGTCAGTCCCCACTGGCGGCCTTTGAACAGAGCAATGCCGATGATGAAGGCCAGGCCGCCATAAAAATAATAGAACCAATGCCAGGGAATAACACCGATGGCGAATAGCGTCCCCCGTTTTTGCCGGAAGAAGCGATACACGTGCAAATTAAGCGTGAGCAGAGTCAGCGCTATCAGGGCCATCAGGGCCAGCAGCGCCGCGGCCAGCCAACCGCTGAATAACATCGAAACTCCTGCCAGGACCAATGTTCCCAGCAGACTGAAAACCAAAATCACGCTGGCCCGGCTGGAACCGCCCAGGTTGAGGTCGTTGATGACCTGTTTATCGCGCAGAATCAATTCTGTCCAGGGCAATGCCCGGCGCAGAAAATCGGTTTTGACCAGGGAGGCCGGCCCCCAATGTTTAAGGTGTTTGCCTTGCAACTTTTTCAGCAAGCGGATGTGATGACCGGCCTGTTTGAGGCGGTAGCCCAGTTCGATGTCTTCGATGCAGGGGTGGGGATAGCCCACATCAAAGCCGCCCATTTGCAAAAACAGATCGCGCCGAATGGCGCCGCAGCCACTCCAGAACGTGGAGGCGGCTTCGCTGCCGGTTTGATGAACGTAATGGTGCATTAGATTTTTGTATTGCGACAAAAAATTCTGCCGGCTGGGGCTGTCGTCGTAAGAGCCGAACAGGGCCGCCAATTCCGATTGTTCCTGAAAGGCGGTTTTGATTTCACCGATGGCGTTGGGGGCAATCGCTACATCAGCATCGACAAAAAATAGAAGGTCGCCGGTGGCTTTGCGCGCTCCCAAATTTCTGGCTCGGGCCGGGCCGCCCGCGGGCGAAACGTAGATGACCTGGGCCTCGAAGGTTTCGGCTAATTGACCGGAGCCATCGGTATCGCCGTCGGCAACAACCACTATTTCATCCGGAGGCGGTACAGCCCCGGTCAGATTAGTCAGACAACGGCGAAAGTCATCACCGCCGTTGTGTACGGGCACTACCACAGAAACGGTTAAATCGGTGTTATTGTTGGTCATCGCTTAGGATCTTTCCTTTGTATCAAGCCGTTAAATGCTTTTCTACATCACGATGACAGCGTAACACGCCTTACTCATAAAACAATATAAACTTTATTAGGAAAAAGTTAGAAAAGAAATCGAAGCGGAAAACAACGGGGAATATCTTCGCTTTTGAGGAAAAGAATAGGTGGTTGAATTAAGTGTGAGCTACCCACGGCTGAAAGCACGTGGGCTTCCGGCTTCACCGACCGCTGCCGGGGACGGCAATGCCGCCGCCGGTCTTATGCAGTCTCCACCGTCGTTACGCCGACCGCTCCAGCCGGCTGAATCAAAGGTTTCAATATTGGTGGCCGCCAAAAGTTCCCGGTCGTGTTCCACCCCACAGTGGCACACCCAAAACCGGTCTTTCAACGTCAGCGTATGGTTGACCCGTCCGCAAGCGTTGCAGGTCTTGCTGGACGGATACCAACGGTCTATCCGCTCGGTGAAACCGCCCATCCATTCCGCTTTGTAGGTCAACTGCCGGCCAAATTCCGACCAGCCGGAATCGGCAATAGATTTCGCCAGACTATGGTTGCGGACCATCCCGGTCACGTTCAGGTTTTCAATTCTGACGTGACCGTATCGGTCTACGATTTCCCGGCTCAATTTGTGTAGAAAGTCGGCCCGCCGGTTGGCAATCTTTTCATGCAGCCGGGCAATCCTGACCCGGACCTTTTCCCGGCCCCGGCTACCCTGTTGGGTACGGCTGTATTTCCGTTGCAGGGCCGCCAGCTTCCCTTCAGCCTGCCGCAAGAATTTAGGGTGGGGAATACGTTGCGTCTTCTCTCCTTGCCACTGTATCGGACGGGAGAGGGTGGCAAAATCCATCAGACCCAGGTCAATCCCGACCACGCCGGGAGGCGGGGCTGGCTCCGGCCGTTCCACCTCCACCTGAATCGAGATGAAATATTTACCGGACTTGGTTTTTGTCACGGTCACATTTTTCATCTGGCCTTCCAGGGGACGGTGGAAGATAGCCCGCACCCAGCCCACTTTGGGCAGATAGATGCGACTGCCTTCAACCTTGAACCGTTGCGGGTAGCGGATGGATTGCTCATCGAACTTGCTGCGGTAGCGGGGATACCCTTTTGGCATCCCGTCTTTACGGGGTTTGCCGTTTCCGACCGGCAGGATGCCGTTCTTTAGCCGTTCAAAGTAGTTCTGGTAGGCCCGGTCCAGGTCGCGGAGGGCCTGCTGCAAAACCTGACTGTCCGCCTGTTTCAGCCAGACCAACGACGGCAGCCGTTTCCAGAAATAGAGCAGTTGGGCCGTGTCGTTGTAACCGATCCCCCGGCCTGTCTCAAAAAACGTGGTCTTGCGAGCCGTCAAGGCGGCATTATAGACGAACCGGGCGTGGCCGAACTGAATTGCCAGGGCTGCTTGCTGGTCCGGGGTGGGGTATATTCGATATTTGAAGGCTTTGCGAGTGGCAGACATCAAAAAGCACTCCGGCGACGTTGCTCGATGGTTGTCACACAAAAGAGTATCGCCCGGAGTGCTTCAAAAACAGTATAGCGTAGAGGCCCAACCTGAGCAACAATTTCTTTTGTGTGACGATGATAGTATACCAC
>Ga0180429_10005418_pt1 | contig 10131 bp, 7 predicted proteins | sample SS_ome_FD_132428 | JGI IMG/M metagenome (GOLD analysis project Ga0180429, IMG submission 132428) | Hypersaline lake sediment archaeal communities from the Salton Sea, California, USA - SS_1_S_1 metaG | ecosystem: Environmental > Aquatic > Non-marine Saline and Alkaline > Hypersaline > Sediment ...
CAGCACGACCATGGCCGAGCCCGCGTCGAAGTGACCGGCGCGGCCGCGGGTGAACCCGTGGGCGATGCGCGGCTCCGTGGTAGCCCACAGCCCCCGCTTGCTGAACAGCCCCACCTCCCGGATGCGCTCGGCCCGCTGCCTCGACGTGCCGTGCCACAGGACCAGGGCTTCGTCGCCGAGTTCGGCGTACAGGGCGCTGGCCGGGCAGCCGTGCATGGTGGCCCACAGATTCAGGTCGGCGCGCCTGTGGTGTCGCTGGCGCTGGGAGAAGGCCAGGGCCGCCAGGGTGGCGTTCCAGCCGGTCTTGGACTTGGGCAGGTAGATCAGATCCGAGTAGCCGCGCTTCGCCATGGAGCGATTGCGGCGCCACGGCTCCTCCCCCTCGTCCAGGAAGCGCTCGATCTCCTCGGGCGAGAAGGGCCCGGTCAGCTCCGCGCCCCACTGCTCCTCGGCGTGGCGGGGCATGGCCTGCTCAGCTCAGCGACTCCGGCGCGGCGCGCTCGGACGCCATCACCGCGGGCAGACGCCACAGGCGATCACCGTCGCGGTTGGTGAAGTAGATCCGGGACTCGGAAAACTCGAAGGGATTGCCGTCGGCCCAGAAGGCGTAGAAGTCCGGGTGGGCATCCACCGGCCGGCGTGCGTACGCGTGGTTGAGATCGCTGGCCGTCGTGATGTCCCGCTCCTTGCGCCAGCCGTGGCCGCCGTCGTCGCTCACCCACAGGGCCATCTCGCCGCCGGTGCCCCAGTGCTGGGGCCCCGGCTCGGTGGGCGCGATGACGCGCCAGTGGTCGGCGCTCTCCATGTACAGGGAGCCCATGTCGTAGTTGTGGGTCGACGTGGTGACCTCGCGGAAGTCCCAGGCCGATCCCGTCCACTGGCACAGGGTCCACGCCCGCGGGTCGCCCTCGGGCCCGGCGCGGTGGTCGCTGGAGGCCACCACCAGGATGACGGGATTCCCCGCCGCATCCAGGTCGATGTCCTTCATGTACACCAGTCGCTTCTCGTCGCTGAAGGCACGGATCCGGGCGGGGTTGTCCGGTTCGGTGAGGGGCGGATCCAGGACCGTGCCGTCGGCCGTCGTCCACGTCTCGCCCAGATCGACCGTCTCGGCGTAGTACAGGTCGGTGCGGTTGTCGGGGCGCCCCTCGGGGTGGCGGTTGAAGGCGGTGATCACCCGGTTGCCGCGGCGCCGGCTGGTCTGGTAGTGGCCCTCGATGCCGGCCAGCTTGCGGTCGGCCGTCCACTGGCGGCCGCTCTCGTCGGAGCGGTTCCAGTAGAGCTCGCGCACACCGGTGTACTTGGTGAACAGGTGCAGGAAACCTTCGCCCTCGATCCACCACGGCTGGGGGTAGGTGAGCTCCTCCTCCGAAACCAGCTCGAAGTCGTCGACGCTGTACGGCTCGACGCTGCGATACTTGAATCCCGGGCGCTTGCGGCCCCGGCCGCTGACGAAGACCCACAGGTGCCCGTCGGGAGCCAGGGCGATGGAGGGGTTGTCGTGGGGGTCGTCCACCCCGCCCTTGTCGTGCACGATGGTCGGCCGCGGCACGGTGTGGTCGCGGTGGTCGTATTCCGCGGCCATGGCGAGCAGGTGGCGCGTGCCGGGGACACAGCCACCATACACGAAAAAGGTCTTTTCCGTCGCCTTGGCGTACACGGCCAGGGGCACGTGCTTGGCCGTGTACGTGCCGAGGCCACCGGAATACTTGTCCCCGTACACGTGCTCGTCACCCAGGTATTGCCCCAGGGTGAACCAGATGCCGCGATACCCGTCAGCCTTTGGACAACTCAACGTCCCACCTCCCATTCGACAATCGCGATTGGCACGACTGCGGCCCTGCGTGGAGAACGAGCCGGCTCGGCAGGGCCGACACGTTTTCCCAAGAGATCGCCGTCAGGTGATCGCCGACCACCGGTAGCCGTACAGAGAGCCCTGCCTGAGCGCGAAGCGCAGCTTCACCGCCCCTTCCGCCACGGCCGGTACCGCCGTGCACTCTCCCCAGCGAACGGCCAGGCGCGCGCCGTCCGAGCCGTCGACGCGGCAGTCGTCGGCGCCAAACCCCTCCAGGGGATCGCCGTTGGGCCCCAGCACCTCGACGGCCAGCTCGCCGGTGCGCACGTCGGCGTTCACCTGCAGGGCCCGCTCGCGGTCAGAGGGCAGGTCGGCGGTGACCAGCTCGGCATCGCGGCGCCCGGCCTCGAGGGCGACGAAGCCGTCCTGGCGCAGACTCGCCAGCCCCACGGAGCGCACGTGCGCCTCGTTGGAGCCGTGCTTGGTGCAGCCGCCGTTGTACCAGAACCACAGGCTGAACCCGTGACTTGCCGGCGGGCTGATGGCCGGCACGGCCCAGTGGCTGTCCCAGGCGCCCTGACCGCCCATTCCCAGCAGGGGGGTGCGCCGGCCTACGCGCTGCCAGTGGCGCCCGTCGCGGCTCCAGGCCAGCTGGGTATCCAGCTTTTCGATGGGCTCGTAGTACATCTCCAGCAGACCGACGAACCCCTCGCCGTACCGGAAGGTGGACATGCCGTAAAGCTGGGTGCCGGGCGGGTCGAGTTCGTCGGCGCTGAGCACCACGCCCAGATACTCCCACTCGCGCAGGTCCGGGCTCTCCCACAGAGCGATCTCGCGATGGCGGCCGCCCGGCCCGGTCCGGCGCGCCGCGTCGAGGCGGCGGCAGGTCAGCATGAAGAGACCGCGCTCCTCGTCGTAACTCACCGAGTGGCGGTCGCCCTGATGGGGCAGCACGGCGGGCTCCCGCCGCTCCCAGTGTTCGCCGTCGGGCGACCAGATGGCGTAGAGCCCGGAGACGCCGGCCTCGTCCTGGCCAAAGGTAAGCCCGGCGAAGCGCGTGCCCTCGGGCCAGGCACCACGCCGGCCCGACACCTCCACCACGTAGGCGCCGTATCCCACATTGGCGCGCCCGAAGACCACATTGGTGGGCTCGCCCTCCCACGTGGGGCCTCCGGCCGTCGGCTCCTTGAGCCACAGACGGCCGCGCTTGGAGCGCGCCAGACAGGTCACACCGGTGGCGATCGTCTTGTACCACATGAGATACCCACCCCCATCCGCGTCGGGCAGGACGACGGGGTAGCAGACAGCGGCACCCTCCCACGGCCGGTCCGCGGACATGAGGGGCTCGAGCGCCTCGCGCCGCATGGGCTGAACCACGCGCGTGAGGCCCTTGTGGCCGACTATGTCGGCATCGTCCATGAAGAGGTGCAGATCGGGATCGGCGTGCGCTTGCGACATCGGGCATGACCTGGAAAGAGGCTTGGTGGGAACCTTACATGTTGGCGGGAGCCTCACATGGTGTCAAGGCGCCGTCGCGGGGTCGCGGCGCGGATCGACGCCAGATGCTACATTCGGTCTTGGCTGCTCCAGCGGCGCCCGTCAGCACGGCGGGGGCCGCCATCCACCCATCGAGATGCGATATCTGGAGGAGACTAATGCGCACGTACATCATCGCCCTGGCGGCGATCGGCCTGACCGCGGGGGCCGCGCTGGCCCAGGATGAGACCGCGGCGGAGGCCACGGCCGGTCCCTGGACACACAAGCTGGTCGGCGCCATCACGGCGACGCAGGTGCAGCTCAAGGACTGGTCGCAGGGCGGCGAGGATGCCCTCGCCTGGACCGTAAGCCTGGACGGGGCCTCGAACTACGAGTCGGGCCGGTACAACGTGGCCAACACCTACCAGTTCGCCTTTGGTCAGACCAAGCTGGGGTCGGGTGGCGTGCGCAAGACCGACGACCGCATCGACCTGTCGTCGACGCTGACCTACATGCTCGGCACCATCCTGAATCCCTACGTGTCCGCCACCTTCAAGACCCAGTTTGCCGGCGGGTACACCTACGAGCCCAAAGTGGAGATATCCAAGTTCCTGGACCCGGCCTACATCACCCAGAGCGCCGGCGTGGGGTACCAGCCGCGGCCCGAGATCAAGACGCGTCTTGGACTCGGCTTGCGCGAGGTGATCACCAGCGACTACACGCGCTACGCCGACGACCCCGGCACCACTAAGATCGAGGACGTGAGCGTGGACGGCGGTCTCGAGTCCGTGACCGATGCCGAGTGGCAGATGAGCGACAATGTGCTGTTCACCTCCAAGCTCGAGGTCTTTGCGCCCCTCGCCGCCGTCGACGAGACCGTGCTGCGCAACAACAATCGCCTGACCGTGAAGGTCAGCGAATACGTCAACGTGAATCTGAATGTGGAGCTCGTGCAGGACGACAAGGCCACCGAGGACCTGCAGGTGAAACAGGTCCTGGCCCTCGGCCTGAGCTACTCCTTCATCTAGGCATCCGCGCCACCGGCACACCCGGGGAACGGAGCCGGGCCGCCTCTGCGCGGCCGGCTCTGTTCTCATATCTACCCGGCAAGCACCCAGGAGACTCAGCCCATGAAGATCACCGACGTGCGGGTGTACCCCGTGAGCTGCTTCGTGTATGTGGTCATCGAGACCGACGCGGGCCTGTGCGGCCTGGGCGAGGCCTCGCTCAGCGGCCGGCGCGACGCCGTCGTCGGCGCCCTCCAGCACCTGCGCCCCGTCCTGGTGGGCCGCGACGCCACCCGCATCGAGCACATCTGGCAGGACATCTTCCGCGGCACCTTCTGGCGCGGTGGCCCCGTGCTGCAATCGGCCCTGGCCGGCGTCGACATCGCGCTGTGGGACCTCAACGGCAAGGCCCTGGGCGCGCCCGTGCATCGGCTGCTGGGAGGCCTGGCCCGCGACCGCGTGCGGGCGTACCGACACTGCTACGCCGACACGCCAGCCGGCCTGGTGGAGCGCGCCCGCGGACTGCTCGACGAGGGCTGGCAGGTGCTGCGCATCTCGCCGGTCAACGACGATGGCTTCGACCCGGGCCGGGCCGCCCGCACCGGCGTCGAGCACATGGCGGCCCTGCGCGCCGCGGTGGGGCCCGACGTGGAGATCATCTTCGAGGTGCACACCCGCCTCACGCCCGCCGGGGCCGTCGAGCTGTGCCGGGGCCTCGCGCCGCATCGCCCCTACTTTGTCGAGGATCCCATCCGCTCCGAGAACCCGGCGTCCTTCGCCCATCTGCGGGCCCACGCGGACGTGCCGCTGGGCACCGGCGAGCAACTGCACACCAAGTGGGAGTATCGCGAGCTGGTGGAGCGGGAGCTGATCGACTACCTGCGCGTGGACCTGTGCCACACCGGCGGCATCACCGAGGCCCGCAAGATCGCGGCCCTGGCCGAGGTCCACTACCAGGAGCTGGCCACGCACTACACCTCCAGTCCGGTGAGCACGGCCGCCATGCTGCACCTGAACCTGGGAATCCCCAACTGCGCCGTGCAGGAGCACGCGCCGCCGGACCCGTGGATGGAAGAGGTGATCAGCACACAGGTCCGGGTGGAAGACGGCCACCTGCTCCCCACGGAGGTCCCTGGACTGGGCGTGGAAATCGACGAGTTGGCCGCCGCCGCACACGTGGGCGACGACGGCGAGCCGCCCCACCTGCGACGCGCCGACGGGTCGGTGCAGGACTGGTGATCGATTTAGGACTGCAGAAGGCGTCGAGGCCCGCCCGGGTGGGACGGCGGCAGGGCCCGCGGCTCAGACCCCGTGGGTACGGTACAGCCCCCGCGGCCGGCGCGTGTAGATCAGGAAGATGGCGGAGCCCGTGGCCGTGAGGGCGGAGCAGAGCAGAAACAGCGACGGGTACCCGTAGTAGGAGATCACAAAACCGCCGGCCCCGGCGATGACGGTCCACCCCAGGGCCACGCACATCATGTACGCCCCCGAGATGACGGGCCGCCAGGTTCGCGCCACCAGGTGCTGGGTGTACACCGTGATGGACGGGAAGGCGAGCGCTCCCAGCGCGGTGACGCCGATGATGCCGGCGCCGGCCGCCGTCCACCGGGGCACCAGGGCCAGGGGAAGCAGACTCAGCGACATCCCCAGAGTGGTCACCGCAAAGGCGCGGTGATAGCCCCAGCGCCCGGCCACCACGGCCAGGCTCAGGGCCAGCGGACTGGCCAGCAGCTGCCCGATGGCCACCAGATTGCCGATGCGCGCCGTGGAGGCGTGCAGCACCCTGTCCATGTAGACGTTGAAGAAGCTGGTGGCCCCGGCGGTGGACGCAATGTAGAGCAACCCCACCAGGGACATGACGGCAATGGGGCCGTAGGGTGCCGCAGAGGAATCCGCCGGCGACTCTTCCGGCCGTTCCCCTACCGGCTCTGCTGGCGGCACCGCGGCGGCAGCTGCCCCGACGCGACGCGACGCCGTCGCGCCCTCTCCCAACTCGGCCACGGCCAGCAGTTCCTCGCCGCCGGGCGCGCCGCCGGCCTGCAGGTCCTCGAGGTCCGCGTGGGCCAGGGCAGCCTCTTCAGCGGGCAGGCGCTCCTCGCGCCGCGTCGCCATCAGCGCCACCAGCCCGGGGACCAGGGCGACGGCGGCCAGCAGAATGGGGACGATGTAGCACAGCTTGTTCTGCAGGGACAGATCGAAAACCGAAGCGGTCAGGTGCGGCACCAGCCCTCCCGTCAGGCTGCCGGCAAACCCGGCCAGGGGCGTCACCGCGCCGCGCACGGAGAACACGTGGGCCCGCTCCTCCGGCGTGGTCGACGCCATGAGGAAGGGGTTAGCGTTGACCATGTAGAAGGCGTTGCCCAGCTCGCGCACCACGCAGGAGCCGATGAGCCACACCGGGGCAACGGCCCGCGGCCCCGTGGCGCCGACCACGACAATGCCGATACCGGCCGCCAGAAGCCCGTACCCGACGATCATGGCCGGGCGCGGACCCCAGCGCCGGCCCGCGAACCCGGCCGGCACGCTGAAGACGGCAAAGGAAAGGGCGCCGGTGGCCACAAAGATGCCGATGAAGCCCTCGCCGTGGCCCAGCCGCAGCAGGAACAGATTGGCCAGCAGGAAGTAGATGCCCGTGTACGAGAATCCGGACAGCCCGGACGAGATGAGAAAGAGCCAGGCGTTGCGGCTGAACAGGCGCAGGGCGTCGAGGTAGCTTTGGATCATACGGCTGAGACGCGTTCGCGTCGCGCGATCGGGTATGCGCAGTCGGCGCAGAGCAGCCGTGGCCGACGACCCTGTCGCCCCGCGTCCGCCTCTCGCCATCGCCCTCTCCCCCCAGGGGGAAAGTGAGTGCCCATATATAGGGGAAGTCGTGGCCTGTGGCCACCGGAAAGGCCCGGTCTCCAGGGTGGCGACCCCGGTCGAGGCCCGGGGCGAAGAGCCTGTCCGGCAACCCCTTGCGCCTGTGGCCCCTTGCGTGAGGCCGCGGCCTGGCCGAGGATTCGCTCCGCCACTGGCCTGCGGCGACCCCGCCCGAGCCCCCGCGCCGCCAGCACCCGACGGAGCCAGACCATGACCGATACCATTCCCCAGCTGCGCACCGCCCGCCCCGAGGCGGTGGGCCTGTCGTCACCCGGGCTGGAGCGCGCCGCCGGGCACCTTGAACAGGCCGTGGACGCCGGTGACACCACGGCGGCCGCCTTCCTCGTGGCGCGACACCGGACCATCGTCCTGAGCCGCGGGTACGGCCACCTGCGCCCCGAGGCCGGCGCGCCACCCGTGGAGCCGGAGTCCGCCTTCCTGCTGGCCTCCATCACCAAGCCCGTCACCGCGCTGGCGGCCATGCGCCTGGTGGACGCGGGTCTGCTGTCCCTCGACGACCCGGTGAGCCTGCACATACCCGAGTATCGCGGGCGCGAGCGCGACATGGTGCGGGTCCGTCACCTGCTGTGCCACACCTCCGGCATGCCCGACATGCTGCCCCACAACGTCGCGCTGCGCCGGGCCCACGCCCCGCTGAGCGAGTTCGTGCGCGGCGCCATCCACACCCCCCTGCTGTTCGAGCCGGGCACGGCCTTCCGCTATCAGAGCAAGGGCATCCTGCTGGCCGCCGAGATCGTCGAGCGCCTCACGGGCAGGCGCCTGCGGGACTTCGAGCGCGACGAGATCTTCCAGCCCCTGGGCATGACGCAGAGCGCTCTGGGGCTGGGTCACCTGAAGCTCGAGGACCTGGTGTGGTGCGGCACCAGCATGGACGAGACGGCCGACGGGCGGCGCTGGGGGGCCAACACGCCGTACTGGCGCGACATGGGCTGCCCCTGGGGCGGCATGCACAGCACGGTGGGCGACCTGGCCCTGCTCCTGCAGACGGTGCTGGACGGCGGTGTCTGGGGCGGCCACCGACTGCTCAGCCCGGCCGCGGTAACGGCCATGACCAGCGATTGGAACGGCCCTCTCCACGCGCCGTGGGGGCTGGGCTGGGCCCTGCGCGACTCGCCCGTGTGGAGCTTCTTCGGCGAGCTGGTGTCGCCGGGTACCTTCGGCCACGTGGGGGCCACGGGCACGGTGGCCTGGGCCGACCCCGAGCGCCAGCTCATCTGCGTGATCCTGACCAACCAGATGGTCCGGGGCGGCCACCTGTTGCGGCGCGTGTCGAATGCCGTGGCCGCCGCCGTGGTGGGCTGAGGGAGGGCAGCCGGGTGGGCGAACTCGCGATGGCGGCGTTGGGCCGCACCGGCGTGCCGGTGTCGAACCTGGGCGTGGGAGGGTATCTGGGGTCGCTGCGCGATCCCGAGGCCAGCGACGAACAGTGCATCGCGGCGGCCATCGCCGCCGTGCGCCGCGCCGTGGACCTGGGGGTGCGCTACTTCGACACCTCCCCCGGGTATGGCGAAGCCGAGCGGCGCCTGGGTCACGGTCTGCGGGCCCTGTCCCCGGCACAGCGCGACCGGCTCACCGTGTCGACGAAGGTGGGCACCCACCCCGAGCGCCGGCAGGAGTACGGCCGCGACGCGGTGCGGTGGAGCTTCGAACGCAGCGGCGAGTTGCTGGGCCGCATCGACGTGGTGTATGTGCACGACCCGACCGACGACGAGCACATGGACCGGATTCTTGGGGGCGGCGGGGCCTTCGAGGCGCTGGCCGAGCTCAGATCGCAGGGCGTGATCCGCGCCCTCGGTCTCGGCGTGCGCCGGCACCGCTTCCTGCGCCGCGCCGTGGACGACGGGCGCTGCGATGCCATCCTGCCCTCATACGACTACCACCCCCTGCGCACCACGGCCGCTCCGGTCCTGGCCCACGCGGCCGCGAGCCGTGTGGGCGTGGCCAACGCCTCGCCCTACAACGCCGGCCTGCTGGCCGGCATCGATCTGGACGAGGCCGCGGCGCGGCGAGCGCCCCGGGACGCGGATCTGGCCCGGGCCCAGCAGCTGTGGACGTGGTGTCGCGAGCGCGACGTAGACCTGGGGGTGCTGGCCGTGCAGCACAACCTGCGGTGCCCGGATATCGACACCGTGCTCGTGGGACCCCGCACCGTCGACGAGGTGGAGGGCTGCGTGCGCCACGCCACCACGGCGCTGCCGGATGGGATCTGGGAGGAGCTGGGCAGCTTCGTGGGCAACCTCGAGCCGGCCGCTGCACCGGGCGGAGAGGCCGACTGACGCGGCCCCCTGGCTCGGGGATCGGATTTGCCGCGGCGCAGCGCAGGCGCGGACCGCTGCGGCCCCGCCTTGCCAGCTACTCCAGCATGAGGCGCAGCAGCTCCTTGAGGTAATCGAGCTTGGCCAGGCGCACGCTCCGCGGGGCGCGGTTCTCACCTGGGATCTCCAGATTGCACAGGCCCTCGTAGGGCAGCTGACGCAGTTCGTGCACCACCGTGGGCCAGTCCACGGAACCGCGTCCGTACGGGGCCATGTGCTGATCCGACTGGCCCTCGTTGTCGGCCAGGTGCAGGGCCTTCAGGTGAGCGCCGGCAGCACGGATGAACTCGCCCTGATCTCCCCCCGCAATGTGCAGGTGGCCGGTGTCCAGGCAGATGCCCAGGTGCGGGCTGTCCACGGCGCCCAGGATCTGCAACAGGTCGCCGGCCAGGGGCGCGGCCGACACGTTCTCGAGGCAGATGACCGTGTCCGTGCCCTCCAGGTGAGCGGTGAGCTGTCCGAGGGAGGCCACCTGGCGGTCCAGCACCTCTGCCGGAGTTCGCGTTTCCCGCGACGCCGGCACGCCGGAGGGGTGCAGCACGGCCGCCCGCACACCGACCGCCACGAACAGGTCGAGCCAGCCGCGCAGCCCGTCCACCGTGGCCCCGGCGTCGTCGGCGGTGATGTCGGCCGTCAGCCACAGGTGGCCCTGGGG